>OVEP010002954.1_pt1 | contig 19134 bp, 13 predicted proteins | sample 1779801 | NCBI WGS metagenome assembly OVEP01 (sample SAMEA3914791, study PRJEB12502) | metagenome | biome: forest; material: soil | place: Canada | collected 2011-07-03 | depth 0.1 m
TCGCGCTGGCGCGCGGTGCGCACCGGCGCGCATGAAGCGCGCCGCGCGCTGTCCCGAACCGCGTGACTACAGCGCGCCGCTGCGTGACCCAATCGTCCTGCACGTTCGTGCATCGGCACAGGCGCCTTTTGGCGCATGCCGATGCTCCTTTCCACCGGCAGAGCGGAGTGTCTGCATGAGTACGAAAGTTCACGTTCATCTGTTTTACGGAGCCGACCCGCGCTTTTACCGGCCGGGCGACGACATCGGCTGTCTGTACGGCTATCACCACGCGCAATCCGACGCATTCGCGCTGACCTATTCGCAGGACGCGCGCGAGAGCAAGCCGGTGCGTTTGCTGCGCCGCGGCTTGAAAGCGGCGCTCGGCTTCGACTTCATCCATACGTGGCGCAACCGCGCCGAGATGCTGCGCTCGGACGTGATCTGGACGCATACCGAGCAGGAATGGCTGTCCGCCGCGCTGATGCTGTTGCTGAGCGGCCGCAAGGCTGGGGCGGATGCAGGACCCTTACTGCTCGCGCAAAGCGTGTGGCTGCTCGATAAATGGCCTTCCTATGGGCTTGTGCGCAGCTGGCTGTATCGCAAGCTGATGACGCGTGCCGACCAGCTAACCACGCTCGCCAGCGAAAACGCCGAGTTGTGCCAGCGCTATTTCAAGCGCGATGCCAAGCCTCTGCTCTATGGCCTGAACACGCAGGACTTCCCCGTGCAACGGCCGACCGAATGGACGCCCCACACGCCGATCCGAATCGCCGCCATCGGCAATGATCGCGACCGCGACTGGGAGACGCTCATCAAGGCGTTTGGCCACGATACGCGCTACACGGTCAAGCTCGCGACACGCCGCCGGATTCCCGCCTCGTTGCGCGCGCCGAACGTCGAGATCGCGTTGTTCTCAGGTATCAGGAAGCAGCACGAACTCTACGACTGGGCCGACGTGATCGTCGTGCCGCTGCGGCCGAATTCGCACGCCTCAGGCATTACGGTGATGCTGGAAGCGGCGGCGGTCGGCAAGCCGATGGTGGTCACTAACGTCGGCGCGTTGCAGGACTATTTTCCGGCGGGCGAGGCGGCTTATATCCCGCCGTTCAACCCGCAGGCATTGCGCGAGGCGGTGGACCAGCTCGCCGCTTCTCCCGTGGACGCGTTGCGCCAGGCACAGGCGGCGGCCGCCGGTTTGCTGGCGCGCGATCTGACCACCCAGAACTATGCGATGCAGCATGTGCGCATCACGCAGGAGATGCTCCGAGTGCGCGCCGCGTCGCGCGCACGGCCCGCGCCTGCCAGGGCCGAGACGGACGTGACGGCGCCGCGCGCTGCGGCCGGCGCGGCTGCAGGACAGGCGGCTCAGTCCCCGCAGCACGCCCATCCGTCGTCGCCGGCACGCAGCCAGGCGGCCGGCGCGCAAGGCCAGCGTTCCAGTACGCGCGAATCACGCGGAGGCCTCTAAACGATGTCGACAATCACGCGAGCCAGTGGCGATAACGCAGGGCGGAGTCTGTCCGGCAGTAGCAAGGAGTGGTTGCCGGAGGTCTTGCTGTGGCTGATCACGGTGATGCTGATCATCGCGCATCAGGGCACGGTGCTCACGCTCGGATTTCCGGTGCTCGCGATCCTGACGGGCCTGTGGCTCTACTTCAAGAGCCCGGCGCGCTACATCGGCTTCATGTGGTGGCTGTGGTTCCTGAGCCCGGAGGTCCGGCGTCTCGCCGACTGGTCCAAAGGCGCGTTCACGCCGACCAGCCTGATCCAGGTCGCACCGCTCGCGGTGACGATGATCAGTGCGTTTTCCTTGCTCCGGTACTACACGCTGCTTTCGCAGCGGCGCGGCCTGCCCGTGCTGCTGATTCTGATGGGGCTAGCCTACGCGTTCATGATCGGCGTGATGTCGAGCGGGCCGCTCGCCGCGACCTATGACCTCGCGAACTGGCTCTATCCGATCCTGATCGGCTTTCACATCATGGCGCATACGCGTCAGTACCCGAAGTATCGCGACACCATCATCAGTACCTTCATCTGGGGCATGCTGGTGATGGGCGGCTACGGCCTGATCCAGTTCTTCATCATGCCGCCGTGGGACGCGCTGTGGATGCTCGGCTCGCAGATGAACTCGCAAGGCGACCCCGTGCCGATGGGCGTGCGCGTATTCAGCACGATGAACTCTTCCGGACCGTTCGCGTTCGCGATGATGGGGGCGATGGTCTATGTGATGGCGGCCACGCACCGCGTACGCTGGATCGCGGCGGCGCTGGGTTTTTTTGCGTTCGCGCTGAGCCTCGTGCGTTCGACGTGGGGCGGTTGGGTGATCGCGCTCCTGATCCAGCTGGTCAAGTCGAACAACAAGGTGCGCGTGCGGATCGTAGCGAGTGCGGTGCTGCTTGCCGGACTTTGCGTGCCGCTGCTCACGGTCGGGCCAGTCGCCGAGCGGATGCAGGCGCGCCTGAACACGCTCGTCAACCTGAGCGACGACCAGAGCTACGCCGCGCGTAACGAGTTCTACGCGACCTTCGCGAAGACGGCCTTTACCGACGTCTCCGGCGAAGGCATGGGCGCGACCGGCACCTCGACCAAGCTCTCGAACGACGGCGGTCAGCTCGGCCAGTACGGCAACTTCGACAGCGGCGTGATGAACATCCCGTTCGTGCTCGGCTGGCCCGGCACCTTGCTCTACATGTCCGGCATCGTGTGGCTGGTGGTGCGCGCGGCGCTCGCATCGTTCAAGCTGCGCAACGACAAATTCGTTTCCGCCTGCCTGAGCCTCAGTCTCGCGACCTTCGCGATGCTGGTGTTCACCAATTCGCTGGTGGGCACCGGCGGGCTGCTGCTTTTCATGAGTGTTTTTTCGATCCTTTCTGCGGTGCACTACGAAAAGATGAACCGCAGACGCACGCTAATTCTCCACGGAGGCACTGATTGAGAGTCGCCATTGTCACGCACGTCGTGCGCCATAACGACGGCCAGGGGCGCGTCAACCACGAGATTGCGCGCGCCGCCCTCGATGAGAACATCGGTGTGACGTTGATCGCGTCACATGTCGCCCCGGATCTTCTTGCTCATCCGAACGTCCGCTGGGTGCCGATAAAAATCGGCCGCTGGTGGCCTACCAATCTGCTGCGCCAGCAGGTGTTCGCGTTCAGGAGCGCGATGTGGCTGCGCGCGCATCGCCGCGAATTCGACCTGTTGCACGTGAATGGCTTCATCACGTGGGCGTCCGCCGACGTCAACACCTCGCACTTCGTGCATAGCGGCTGGCTCGGCAGCAAGTACTACCCGTTCGGGCTCACGAAAGGCGTGTGGTCCGCGTATCAGTCGGTCTATACGCGTTGCAACGCTTTGCTCGAACGTTGGGCTTACCGGCGCTCGAAAGTCATTACGGCGGTGTCGCAAAAGGTCGCCGATGAAATCCGCGCGATCGGCCTGACGCCGCATAACCGGGTCGATGTCATTTACAACGGCGTCGATACGCAAGGCTTCGCGGCCGCAACGGGCGACCGCGCGAAGTTCGGTTTGCCTGCGGACGCCTTCCTGCTGCTGTTCGTCGGCGATTTGCGCACGCCGCGTAAAAACCTCGGCACGGTGCTGGCCGCGCTCAAGCATCTGCCCGAACACGTGCAGATCGCGGTGGCCGGGTTCTTGCCGGGCAGTCCGTATCCGGAGGAGGCGAAGGCGCTGGGCATTGCGCATCGCGTGCATTTTCTCGGCCTGGTCAAGGACATGCCGGTGCTGATGCATTCGGTCGACGCGTTCGTGTTTCCGTCGCGCTATGAGGCGATGAGCCTGTCGCTGCTCGAAGCGATGGCCGCCGGCCTGCCGGTGGTCACGGCACGCACGGCGGGCGGCGCAGAAATCATCACGCCGGAATGCGGCATCGTGCTTGACGATCCGGACGATCCCAAAGCATTGGCCGGCGCCGTCGCGCATCTAGCTGACAACACCGACGCGCGCCGCGCGATGGGTGTCGCCGCCAATGAACTGGCGACCGGCTTCGGCTGGGCGCGGATGGCCGCGCAATACATCGCGCTGTACCGGCAATTGGCGGGGCAGCAACAGGACCGCCGGCGCAGTGAAACGGAAGCCGCGGTGGCCGCCAGAACCGACGCGCTGACGCTCAATACGCTGGCCGGCCAGACCATCCACCACAACGCTAAAAACGCACAGGGGCAACAATCATGACAACGCGCTCAATCAAATCGCTGCAGATCGGGATGCACTGGTTTCCCGAGCGCGCGGGCGGCCTCGACCGCATGTACTACTCGCTGGTCGGCGCCTTGCCGGGCGCGGGCGTCGCGGTGCGCGGCGTGGTGGCAGGCTCGCCTAAAGTCGCCGCGGACACCGGTGGCGCGATCAACGGTTTCGGCTCCGCCGCGCAATCGCTGCCGTTGCGCCTGATGGCGGCACGCCGCGCGCTGCGGCAGGAGATCAGCACCTCGCGTCCCGATGTGATTTCGTCGCACTTCGCGCTGTACACGTTTCCGGGTCTCGACGTGACGCGCGGTATTCCGCAGGTCTCGCATTTTCAGGGACCGTGGGCCGACGAGAGTCACGTGGAAGGCGCCGATTCGCTCGGCCAGCGTGCCAAGCGCTATCTGGAACAATCGGTGTATGCGCGCTCGTCGCGGCTGATCGTCTTGTCGGAGGCCTTCGGCAAGATTTTGACGTCGCGCTATCGCATCGCGCCGGACCGCGTCCGTGTCGTGCCGGGGTGTGTGGATGTCGAGCAGTTCAATCTGCCGATTACGCCGGCCGAGGCGCGCCTGAAACTGCAATTGCCGCAAGACCGGCCGATCGTGCTGGCCGTGCGGCGATTGGTGCGCCGCATGGGCCTCGAAGATCTGATCGATGCGGTGAAGTTGCTCAAGCGTACTGAGCCCGATGTGCTGCTGCTGATCGCGGGCAAGGGACGGCTCGAAGGCGAGTTACAGGCGCGTATTACCGAGGCGGGTCTCGAGGACAACGTGAAGCTGCTGGGCTTCGTGCCCGACCAACATCTGGCGGCGTTGTACCGTGCGGCGAATATCAGCGTGGTGCCGACGGTGGCGCTCGAAGGCTTCGGGCTGATTACCGTCGAATCGCTGGCTTCGGGCACGCCCGTGCTGGTGACGCCGGTGGGCGGGTTGCCGGAAGCGGTGGCGGGCTTGTCGCCGAATCTGGTGTTACCGGAGACGGGGGCGAAGGCGATCGCGGAAGGTCTGGCCGGTGCGTTGAATGGTTCACTGAAGTTGCCGGATGCCGAGGCTTGCCGCCGCTATGCACGCGAGAACTTCGATAACGCGGTGATTGCGAAGCGAGTGGCCTCGGTGTATAGCGAGGCGATTACGGCGGGTGGGGTGCATTAAGTGGCTCACGCCGGGCCGCATTCAGGTGGCCCGGCTGCCGTCGGCGTTGAGAAGCCGGAACTCGGCAGGGGACTCTTCCAATGCGTGAGCGCTTCTCATGCTGGATATGAGGCTTGCAACGTCGGCGTAGTCGAATCCGGCGGACCAGTTGGCCATTCGAGACAGGGCGGTGATGAGTGGCTCCGGGCGCCCACTTTGCGTAAGGGCTCGCAGACAATCCACGAACTGCGGGTGGAAAAGTGTCGGGATGATGATGCGGCAGCGTTCGCCGCGGGATAGCTCAGCGTTCATGACCAGTCTGGACAGACGTCCATTGCCGTCCGCGAAGGGATGGACCTCGGCGACAAGGAAGAGGTAGTAGATCGCCCTTGCCATACCTTCAGGAATTGACAGCGCAAGACGAGATCCTTCGGCAAGGGTTCCGCGAACGTGGGATGGCTGGACAAATTGGGTCGTGCCCGCGTAGTTTGCCTCGAGTTTGAGGTTACCAGGGTCGACCTCCGGTCTGCGTTCAAGCATGATTCGATGGCGTTCCTGAAGCACATCGACGAAATCTTCCCCGGCGGGCGGCACCATCGCCCGGGTTTCGCTCCGATACGCGAGATTAAACACGCCGAGGATGTCATGCGAATCCTTAGGACGTTGCGCGACAATCTGGTTGCGCAGCACGATGCCCTCGGCTTCCTCCACAGAGAACCGCGTGCCCTCGACGTAGTTGGAAAAATACGATTCAAGGAAGGCGAAATGGATACGGCTGTTGCCCTGATCGGCTATGTCGGCGATATCTGGTAGTACCGCCGTGCGTAGCGCTGTGGCGAGCGATTCGAAAAGACTCATGCGCTCCATGTCGATTGGGGTGCCTTGGGCGATGGCCAGCCCCGCTTTCGTTCTGAGTACACCCTTTGAATGCGTGCTCAGCAGCGCACCGATCAAACCATTGAGTATGTCGTAACTGGTTTGCGCGCCGAGTGCTTCGACGAGTTCACGAGCACGGTCGCGAATTTGATTGAGTCCCGCCTCCTTGCTCGCGTTAAGGCAGGTAATCAGTCGTTCTTCGATGTCATCGCGTGTTGCCCGGGCCGTGGCTGACGCTCGACCCAGATTCTCGAGAAGCGCACGTTCTTGTGAGGCCCAGTAAAGGTCGAGCGAACCAAGACGCAGGTCGCGAGGTTGCGGCCCTGGGCCTTTCAGCAGCACCAGGGTGAGGCCCGGATAGCGAATGCGTCGGTTGAATCGTGTTGGATGAGACAGCACGACTTCAGCGGACGGCGTGATGCCGCCCCCGAATGCGCTGCGATGGGAGACAACGGCGCCCGGCACCGCATGTGCGGCGATCTTCTGCCAGTTTCGCTGGATTCTGCCGGCGACTTCCTCGTCGGTGCTCGTCTGGACGTAGACGCCGGCGGCGACGCGTTTCAGCTGGCCTTCTTTCGCGCGCCGCTGAAGGCTTCGGTCGGAAGTCGGATCGCCGGTCGCAAACAGGATCTCGTCCGAAAGTCGTTTTTCCGCTAAGGGAAGGGGCATGTGGGTGCCTGAATGTCGCAATCGAGCTTAGATTCTACCTCTTTTGTCGTTTTTCAGCTAAGTTTGCTTTCGGGCGTCGGCGCACGGATTTGTCGTTAACGAGCTAAGTTTGCGGCAACGAATTTAATATTTGTCGTAATTCAGCTAAATAAGTCGACTGTTTGTCGTTTTTCAGCTTAGAAGCTAGGCGACACGTCCAGCCGAGCTCGACACGAAAGAATCTCTGATTCGTTACCGGCCACGCACGCAAAGGCCTTTCCCACCATTCAAGAAAGCCCGAACGCCGTGGCGCGGCACAAAAGATCGCTCAAAACGTCTCGTGATGCTCATTGCGGCCAATATCCGCATGAACCATCATGTGGCATAGCTGTTCCAGCGTGGTTTCCGGCTTCCAGCCGAGCTTCTCGCGCGCCTTGTCCGCGCAGCCGATCAGCAGGTCCACTTCCGCCGGGCGGTAGAACTTCGGGTTCACGCGCACCAGGGTCTTGCCGGTGGCGACGTCGATGCCGGTCTCACGCTCTTCCTTGCCCGACCATTCGAGCTGATAACCTGCCGCGGCAAACGCCATGCGCACGAAGTCGCGTACCGTTTCGGTGCGGCCGGTGGCGAGCACGAAGGTGTCCGGTTCATCGGCTTGCAGCATGCGCCACATGCCTTCCACGTATTCCAGCGCGAAGCCCCAATCGCGCTTGGCGCTCAGGTTGCCGAGTTCCAGCGCGTCCTGTTTGCCGAGCTTGATCTTGGCGACCGTGTCCGTGATCTTGCGGGTGACAAATTCGCGGCCACGCAGCGGCGATTCGTGATTGAACAGAATGCCGCTGCTGGCGAACAGGTTGTACGACTCGCGATAGTTGATGGTCGACCAGTGCGCGAACAGCTTGGCCACGCCATACGGGCTGCGCGGGTAGAAAGGCGTGTCTTCGCGTTGCGGCACCGCCTGCACGAGACCGAACATTTCCGAGGTCGATGCCTGGTAGAAGCGGGTCTTCGGATTCAGAATGCGGATGCCTTCGAGCAGATTCAACGCGCCGATGCCGGTGACTTCGGCGGTCGTCACGGGCTGGTCGAACGAGACCCCCACGAAGCTCTGCGCGGCAAGGTTGTACAGCTCGTCGGCCTGTGCGCCTTCGAGCAGGCGCAGCGTCGAGCCCAGATCGGTCAGATCGTGTTCGACCAGACGCAGATTCGGATGATCGAGCACGCCGAGCTCACGAATGCGCCAGAAATTGACCGAACTCGTGCGCCGGTAGGTGCCGGTCACGTGGTAGCCCTTGTCGAGCAGCAGTTTGGTCAGATAGGCGCCGTCCTGTCCGGATACGCCGGTGATGATCGCTTTGCGTGGTTGGCTCATAGTTTGCCTTCGATTTTGGTAAAAGAGAAAGAGAAGTGCACTTGAAAAAGAGCTTCAAAGCGTGCCGTCCAGCAGTCGCCGCACCAGCGGATCGACGACTTGAAAATCCTGTTCAGCCTTGAGCCGGTACAAGCTAGGCTTCGGATGCGCGCCGTCGGACATCAGCGTCTTCCAGTCCGGCAGATTGCTGACGTAGGCGAACTGATCGACGAGCGGCACCTGCTGTTCGGCGGCCACCCGGCGCGTCATCGCGACCATCGCGGCGAGCCTCGCGTTGAGGTGGTTGTCGGGCATCGGGTTCGAGGTTTGCAGAACCGGTTCTTTGCCGAGCGCGCGGGCGGTTTTCACCAGCGTCGTCTCGGCCGCGTAAAACTGCTCGGGCGTCTGGTTCTGCATCACTTCGTTGATACCGTAGTTGATCAACACGATCTGCGCGGATGACGCAGCGAGCCGTTCCCGCCATGGCAGGCCCGCGGTCGGACCGGCGCGGCGGTTGCCGGTGCCGTCGCGCAACTGGGTGGCCATCGTGCCGCCCACGCCGTAGTTCGTGACGTGCACCCGTTGGCCGTACCTGGCCTGCAATTCGTCCTGCAGATACGCCACGGCGTTTTGCGCCTGCGGTCCGCAGTGGCCGTCGCTGCAGGTAATGCCCAGCGTGGTCGAATCGCCGTAGGCTTCCACCAGCACCTGCGCTGCCGGACTTGCGGCATGCGCATCCAGTGCCAGCGAAACCAGCACCGACGCAGCGGCCGACACGCTCGCGGCGAGCCACACGCGGCGCCTCATGCGCGGCTTTGCGGCGCTTGCGACGCGCTGCCTGAAACGCCGCCGGCGGCCGTATGGGCCTTGCCTGCAGTGCCGAAGATCAAACGCTTCTCGAACGCGAACCACGTGATACTCGCGTAGGCGAGGGTGATTGCGAGCGCGAGCGCCGCGGTCAGATAGCGGTTCATGTGCAGCGGCCACAGCGTATACAGCACGCTCAGGTGGATCAGATAAATCGTGTAGCTGATGGTGCCGATATAGACCAGCACGGGGTTGCACAGCAGCCGCTTGACGATGCCCTTGCTTTGCAGGGCGATGACCACGACGGACGTACAGAGCACCAACGAAACGCTGTAGAGCGCGGCGTTCGACAGCGGCGTATTCGCCGCCCGAAACCGCGGGTAGTGCAGATGCAGCCACGCAAGCACGGCCAGCGCGGCAAAAAAGCCGAGCACGGCGAGGCCCTTGAACGGCTCGAGTGCATTGCGATCGCGCCGTACGGCGACCGCGAGCAGTGCGCCGGCCGCCAGCAAGTCCATGCGGAACGGCGTCAGGTAATAAATCGGCCAGAACGAATCGAACCACGGCGTGGCGATCGCGCGCAGCACCGGCACCAGCACGATCAACGCGGCGGCCACGTAGCCGAGCACACGCTCCGGCAGCAGCAGAATCACGAACGGCCAGACAATATAGAACTGCTCTTCGACCGCCAGCGACCACAGCACATTCAGGCTGTCGTGCCCGCTTTGATTGAGCGCGTCGCCGATATTGGTCGCGAAGAACGCATACCACTGCCAGTGCTGCGCCCAACCGAAGCCGAACAGAATCGATGACACCACCATCAGCAGCAGATAAGGCGGCAGGATGCGCCGCGCCCGGCGCGCATAGAAGTAGCCGAAATAAGACTGCTGACGCGCCTTGCGTTCGAGCAGGATGCCGGTAATCAGAAAGCCGCTCAAAACAAAAAACAGATCGACGCCCATCCATAGCGGCGCTTTCAAGGCGTGCTGGGCGAATACCGCGAGCACGGCGATGGCGCGCAAGCCGTCGAGCTGCACGATGCGGCGGGAGTGAGAAGGCGCTAAAGGCAGTGCGCTAGCAGTCATGAACCGTCCATGGTGTGAAGCGGATGGGCCGGGCGAAGGATCGCGCGGGACTTCTCAAGTCAAGCACAGGGCTTAAGAGGAAGGCGGGAGCGCGCTCGCATCGCATCGCAACGGAAGTGCAATCGATTCTAGGGAAAATAAATTGATGAAAAAACGGGAATGAAATGGATAAATGAATCAGATTGCAACAGGGTGTTTCGTTACCCATTCGAAATAGATTTTTATGCTTGTGTCCTGAAATTGTCGCAATGCGTAAGAAGTGCGGGCGGCGTCAGGATGCATCGGTAAGGATGGGCATAACGATGCTGCCGGACGCCGGGTTCCACGTCCATTTTCATTTAATCGATTTTTAAATCAATTTCTTTCACCACGCTTAAAGCGACGAATATTTTTGAATTATTTTCGATTTTCGTCGCGGCGTTTTTTCCGCGTAATGTGAGCTGTACGGATTGGGTGGCCAAGGGTGGCGCATGAGTGGTGCGCAGGGTCATGTTCGACCGCGCTCGCGTTTGACCGGGCTCGCGTACGACTGGGCTCGCGTTCGACCGGGCTCGCGTTCGAGTCGCGGCGCTGCGGCGCACCTGGTCTCGAAGCCCGCTCTTATACGTTGTGTCTCGCGGAAATCAGTCTCGCGTTCTTACGTCGCTTCTAGCGGTCTCTGCCGTCATTTCATTGGATTTTGCACCCGCGCGGGCTCTTTGCCCGATCGCGGCACGGCCCTGATTGGAGGAATTACTTTGGCCCGTTTCACGTTCAAAAGCTGGATTGCTGTACTTGCCTGTGCTGCCGGTATGACGGTGGCATCGGTCAGCCTCACGGCATCCGCGGAAACCGTGTTGAACGCGAAAAATTCCTGGATCGGCAACACCTTCGGTTTCGGCGACGGCACGTGGACGCAGATCAACATCACCGCGATTGCGGTCGCGCCCGACGGCAAGGTCTATACGAACGCGCCGTGGGACGAAAGCGGCGCCGAAGCGAGCGTCTACCAGAACGGCAAGATGCTGGGCTTCGCGGGCGGCACGCATGGCTGGGGCAACAGTGGCGGCAGCGCGGTCGCGGTGAATCGCAAGTACGCCTTCCTGGCGGTCGCGGTCGGCAATGAGAAGGGGCATCTGGTCGAACAGGGCGTGTGGCCGGAGAAGGGCAAGCAATGGTTCGGTATTTCGCGTCGGCAAATCGCCGATCCGAAGCGCGCCGCGCCGTTCCAGCCGGCCGCGAACAACGCGGACCCGCATGCGCAACTGGCAGCCGGGTTTTTGATGATGAACGAAGTGCCGATGGGCACGAGTGCTGAAATCGGCGGTTTGGCAGCGAACGACACCACGCTCTACGCGGCGAACACGGCGCGCGATCGCATCGAGGTCTACGACGCGGAATCGATGCAGCAGAAAACCACGTGGACGGTGCACGAACCGGGCCGCATGGCGCTTGCCCCCGACGGCACGCTCTGGGTATTGAGCGGCACGCGCAACGACAAGGCACCGCATGTAGAGCACTACACTGCCGCGGGCAAACGTATCGACGAAACGTTCACGCTGCCCGCCGATACGGTCGCGGTCGATATCGCTATCGATGCACAAGGCCGCGTTCTGATCGCCGACAACGGTCCACGTCAGCAGGTGTTGTTCTTCAGCAAGAGCAATGGCCGTTATGCGGAGTCAGGCTCACTCGGCGAACGCGGCGGCATTTTCAGCGGCACGCCCGGCAAACCAGGGCCGCAGCGTTTCAACGGGTTGACCGGCGTGGGTGTGGACGCGCGCGGCAATGTCTATGTGTCGACCAACGGCATCGGACCGCGCTACGACCCGATCGGCGCCGGCCTCGGCGCCACGCTCGAGAGCTATGCGCCGGACGGCAAACAGAACTGGCAGGTGCAAGGCTTGTTGTTCGTCGACGGCGCGTGGATCGATCCGTCACGTCCGGATAGCGTCTACACCGGCAACAAACGTTTCGAACTCGATCTCTCGAAGCCTGCAGGTCAGGACTGGAAATACGCGGGTTTTCTGTCGAACCGCTTCAAGTATCCCGACGACCCTGTCTTTCACACCGACCAATATCCCGGCTTGCCGATCGCCCGCAAGCTCAAGGGGCACACGTTCCTGTACCTGACCGACATGTACGCGGACCACCTGAAGATCTATCGCTTCGACCCGCAGCACGACGGCGAAGTGGCGATCCCTTCGGGCTTCATCGCCGGGCGTGAGCGCGCCGTCGCCAAGGTGCCGAATGCGCCGCCGGGCGGCGACTGGATCTGGCGCGATGTGAACGGCGACGGCAAGTTCAACACGGACGAGTTCACGCTCAACACGAGCGGCACCAAGCTCGCGGGTGGTTGGGGCTGGTGGGTCGATAGCGCCGGCGACATCTGGCGCACCCGCGATTCGAAGGGCATCTACCGCTTCCGTTTCGGCGGACTCGATGCGAAGGGCAATCCGATCTACTCGTATTCGAATCTCACGCAGTACCCGGTGCCGCAACCGTTCACCGAACTGCATCGCGCGATCTACGACCCCGACACCGACACGATGTATGTGACCGGCTATACGCCTGATACGCCGGCGGACCGCGGCTTCTGGAAGGAAGTCGGTCGCGTGCTGGTGCGCTACGACAAATGGTCGAGCGGCAATCCGGTGCAGCGCTATGCGATCACGCTGCCGTGGACCACGCAGACCAAACCCATCGCCACGATCATCAGCCTCACGGTCGAAGGGCAATACCTCTTCGGCGTTGAGCCAGTCGGCGCGGTGCACGTGTGGGACAAGGACAGTGGAAAGGAAGTCGGCGTGATCCGTCCGGGCCCGGAAGTGGGCCGCGCGTCGGGCTGGGTCGATGTGCCCAACGGCATCAGCGCCGCGAAGCGCAGCAATGGCGAGTACCTCGTGTTCGTCGAAGAAGACGCGCGCGGGAAAGTGATGATGTATCGCTGGAAACCGTGAGGTGACGTGACGCTCGCGGCACGACGGCTTCCGAATGAATCATCAGGCAACTGAGTTAACCCAAGGCATCCGATGGACAAAGGCATTCTCAAGAACGTAGCGATCAACTTCTTCGGGCTGGTGCTGCCGACTTTCGTCTCGCTCGTGACTGTGCCGTCGTATATCAAGCTGCTCGGCGTCGAGCGCTACGGCGTGATCAGTCTCGTGTGGACCTTGATCGGCTACTTCGGGATTCTCGATCTCGGCATGAGCATGGCCGCGCAGAACCACATCTCGAAGGCGCGCGCCTCGGGCGACAAGGGCGAAAGCGCCCGCGTGTTCTGGAGCGCGACGTGGCTCAATCTCGCGACCGGCATCGTCGGCGGTCTGATCATCTATTTCGGTGCTTTTCTGTACACCGCGTATTTCACCAAGGTGTCGCCGGAGTTGCAGCATGAGGTCTATATGGCGCTGCCGTGGCTCGCGGTGGCCATTCCGATTGCCAACGTGTCGTGGGTGTTCGCCGGGGCCATCAACGGCGCGGAGCGCTTCGGCGTCTACAACACCAATCAGACCATCGGCACCTTCCTGTTTCAGTTGCTGCCGCTCGGCGCTGCGTTGTGGCTGGGGGCGACCTTGCAGAACGTGCTCGCCGCCGCAGTGTTCGCCCGGATTCTGGCCGCGATTCTGCTGGGCCGTTCCGCGCTGAAGGTGCTGGACATTCGCAGCATTCTGCCGCCGCAACTCGGCGTGGCGAAGGGACTCTTCAACTTCGGCGGCTGGATGCTGATTGCGAGCGTGACCAACATGATCGCCGAATCGCTCGACCGCGTGATGCTCGGCACCAGTCTCGGCGCGCGTTTCGTCACGTACTACACGGTGCCGCAGAACCTCGTGACGCGCTTGAACATTGTGCCGACCGCGCTGGTGCGCACGCTGTTTCCTCGCTTGTCTGCGGTGGGCCGCGCGGATGCGGACACCATCACGCAGCAGTCGCTCGAATTCCTGAACGGTGTGTTCACCCCGGTCGCGCTGGTCGCGATGCTGGTGCTCGAGCCGTTCCTGCATCTGTGGGTCGGCAATGAGATCGCCACCGTGGCGGCGCCAGTGGGCCGCATCATGATCGTCGCGGTGTGGCTCGTCGGCCAGGCGAACGTCACACGAATTCTGATCCAGTCACAGGTCAACCCGGCCACCGCCGCGCGAGTCGGTTTGTTCGAATTGCCCTTGTTTGCAGGGGCATTGTGGTTCGGCATTACGCATTTCGGTTTGACCGGCGCGGCGGTGGCCGTGGCCGGCCGGGCACTGTTCGATTACGCCGTGCTGCTGCGCCTGTCGGCGATTCGCGCACGTCAGATCGCGCTCGACATGCTCGCCCACCTCGCTTTTCTGCTGGCCAGCCTGTGGCTTGCCAGCTTCCTGCCGAGTCTCGCTTTGGCGATCGTCGCCGGCCTGTTGATGGTAGGCGCGAATGTCGCCTGGTCGATCACGATGACACCCGCTTTGCGCGATCTTGCGCGTTCACTGCTGTTGCGACTGAATCCGAGGAAAAGCGCATGAACCACGAAGTCCTTGAAGAAGCCGTGCTGCAACGTACGACGCGCAGCGCCCTGGCTGAACTCACCACCGTTCCCGGCGTTCAGGCGCCGCCGCGCCGTACGGCGTTGCGTAGCGACAAGACGGTGCGTGTCGCGATCGTGCACGACTGGCTCGTCACCTATGCGGGCGCCGAGAAAGTGCTCGAACAGATCGTTGCGTGCTTTCCGGACGCGGACCTGTTCAGCCTCGTCGATTTTCTCGACGATCGCAGCTTTCTGCGCGGCAAGCCCGTCACGACGTCGTTCATCCAGAAACTGCCGCTCGCACGGACCAAATACCGCACGTATCTGCCGTTGATGCCGCTCGCGATCGAGCAGCTCGACGTGTCGGCCTACGACGTGGTGATCTCCAGCAGTCACGCAGTGGCGAAAGGCATACTGACTGGTCCGGATCAGGTGCATATCAGCTACGTGCATTCGCCGATCCGCTATGCGTGGGATCTGCAGCACCAGTACTTGCAGCAGTCGAAGCTGACCGCCGGGCTGAAGTCGGCGATGGCGCGCCTGATTCTTCACTACATCCGCAACTGGGATATCCGCACATCGAATTCGGTGGATGGCTTTGTCGCGAACTCTGACTTCATCGCGCGGCGGATCAAGAAGGTGTATCAGCGCGAGGCGCAGGTGATTTTTCCGCCCGTCGACGTCGAAGCGTTTTCGCTGTGCACCGACAAGGAAGACTTCTATCTGACCGCGTCGCGAATGGTGCCGTACAAGAAGATCGATCTGATCGTCGAAGCGTTCGCGCGCATGCCGGAGCGCAAGCTAGTGGTGATCGGCGACGGCCCCGACATGCAGAAGATCCGCGCCAAGGCGGGGCCCAATGTCGAGATCATGGGCTACCAGCCGTTCAAGGTACTCAAGGAAAAGATGAGCCGCGCGAAAGCGTTCGTGTTCGCCGCGGAAGAAGACTTCGGCATTTCAGTGGTCGAAGCGCAGGCGTGCGGCACGCCGGTGATCGCCTACGGCAAGGGCGGGGCGCTCGAAACCGTGCGCGATCTGTCGGAGACGCGGCCCACGGGCATGTTCTTCGATGAGCAGAACGCCGAGTCGATCATTGCAGCGGTCGAGCGTTTTGACGACCACATGAAGCGTTTTTCGCCGATGGATTGCCGCGCGAACGCCGAGCAGTTCTCCACTGCGCATTTCCGCGAACGTTTCTTCGCCCATGTGCGGGATGCAGTGCCGGCATTGCGCTCGGCGACGCTGCCGCCGTATGTCCCCTATAAAGCAGTCGCGGCTGCCAGCACGCCTCGCATTCTCGCGGTTGACCAGAGCGGCGTGCTCGGCGGCGCTGAACTATCGCTGCTGGAAATCGTTAAAGCGTTGCGCACGCGCATCGAAGTCGTGCTGTTCGACGACGGGCCGTTCCGTACCGCCTTGGCCAAGGCCGGTGTGACCGTCAACGTGCTGGACGCCGGCGCATTGCGCCATGTCCGCAAGCAGGGCGGCTCGTTGCCCAAGGGCCAGGCGCTCAAGGGCCTGATATCGCTCGTACGCGCCACCGCCAAACACGCGCGCAACGCCGAGGTGATCTACGCGAACACACAGCGCGCGATGGTGATTGGCGCGATTGCCGGCAAGCTCGCGAGGCGCCCGGTGGTCTGGCATCTGCGTGACATCGTGAGCCCGGAGCATTTCGGCGGCAAGCAACTGGCGATCATCAAGTGGTGCGCGCGCCTCGGTCTCACGCACGTGATTGCGAATTCGGCGGCTTCCGCGCGCGCTTTCGCGGAACTCACGCACTTCGACGAAAAGCGTATCGATGTGGTGTTCAACGGCATTTCCGCGGCACCGTTCGACGCGTTGCGCACGGTCCCGCAGGCGACACTGCGCCGGCGCCTGAACCTGCCGCAGGACGCGTTCCTGGTCGGCTCGTTCAGCCGCCTCGCACGCTGGAAGGGGCAGCACGTGCTGCTCGAAGCGATGGTCCTCAATCCGCACATGCACGCGGTGCTCGTGGGTGCGCCGCTGTTTGGCGAGGACGCGTACGAGATCGAACTGCATGCCTTCGTCGCCGCGCACAACCTCGGTGGACGGGTGCATTTCCTCGGCTTCCAGCACGACATTGCGGCCTGCATGTGTGCGGTCGATGCGGTCGTCCATACGTCGATCACGCCGGAGCCGTTCGGTCGCGTGATCGTCGAGGGGATGCTGGCGCAGCGGCCGGTGGTGGCGGCACGCGCGGGCGGCGTGCTGGAGATTATCGACGACTACGAGAACGGCGTGCTGTGCACGCCCGGCGACGCCCATGGTCTCGCGGACACGCTCGCCGAATTGCGTTCGAACGACGACCTGCGCAACAGGCTGGTCAGGAACGGGTATCAGACGGCGTTGAGCCGGTTCGGGACCGCAACCTATGTGGAAGGTGTCGAGCGGATTCTGAAGCGCGTGGCGGGGCGTTAAGGTGGCTGCGCGGGTGGTTAGGCGCAGGGTTGGGCGAGGTGATTTAACGCGGGGGTAGGCAGGGACTCGGCCGGTCCCTGTCGTTGGCGCAGCGGAGCGAAAGTCCTGAGGGCCTTCGCTCCGTTTTTTTATTGTGCCGTGCGCGGCTTAAAACTCGCTGACAACTTCATCGCGGGCAATTCAACCAGCCGGTAAAACACGTAAGCAACCGGCACGGCAACCAGCATGTAGCCGAACGACGGCCAGATCGACATTTGCAGCGACGAGCGGAACAGGATCGACGACAGCAGCACGAAGATCGGCAGATGGATCAGATACAGCGAGAAGCTGAAGTCGCCGAAGCGTGACAAAAGCCGCGCGCCTGGGGTATCCGCATTGCGGCGCTCCAGCGCCTTGTACAGGTAGAACGCGAAGCCGATCGCCCAGAACTGGAATGCGCCGTACTGCCCGAAATGGAACGCCGCGCAGCCGAGTGCGATGAACGCCGCAGCCAGCACGTAGAGCCAGACCGACGAGCGCGCATCCGGAGCGGTACGGGTCTTCGCATCGGCGATCCACGCGCCGAGCGTCCACGAAAACCAATAGGACGTGAAGAACTGGATATCGTGGCGTTCGAGCACATAGGCGGACACCACATTGATCACCGCGACGATCGCCAGCACGGACGTCATACCCAAACGCCGGCGCAGCGCGAATAGCAGCGGGTAGATCGCATAGAACTGCACTTCGAGCGATAGCGTCCAGAGCGCGCCGTTCGACCCAAAAGTCTTGCCGGCCACGCCTTGCAGGGAAAACAGGTTGACGAGGAACGCCTGCAGGCCGATCTCGCGAATCTTGTGATTGACCGGCGGCAACTGCAAGCTGACCCAGTCGAGTGCAAAAGTCAGTACGAGTGCCGCCAGCAACACCGGATAAATGCGCGCAAAGCGACGCACCCAGAAATTGCCTGTGTCGAGCCGGTAGTCGGGATTTTTAGCGAGACGCAGCGCGCCACCGCGATGAATGCAGTAGCCGCTGATCACGAAGAATATCGGCACACCGGCCGAACCCCACGCAATCGGGAACGTCAGATAGGCGGCAATCGTACTCAGACTGAATGAATGGCCGACGCTTTGGTGAAAGGCCTGCATGCCGACCCATTCGACCTGGCGGCAATGAAAATACGCGACCAGAAGCGCCGCGAAGCCGCGCATGGCGTCGATCACATGTTCCTTGCCGGCGCTGTCGGCGCGCGCTTCACTTTGCGCGCGCGGCGCGGCGGCCGGTCGTGACGGGGAGAGGGGCAGGGATGAGCCGGCGGCATCCAGTGCTGAGTCGCTCATGCGCGGTCCTTATTCTGAAGGAGGAAAAAGCTTATTCCCGGGCACGCCGTGCGCGCCCGCGATGCATCACATGCTAGTGCACCGCGGCGGCAAAAAATCGATAAAAAATTGCGTAGCGAATCGAATTAAAAGGCGGTTTTGTGACGAATTGTAATGACGTATAAGCACTTGCTACATTGAATTATTTGCCGGTTTTTTTGTGCTAATTTAAGACACGGATTCTCTTGACCCGAGGTGAAGTCATGAACCTGCATCTACTCGCCGGCGTTGCCGTGCTGCTGATCCTTGTCGCTGCGTCCGCCTATCGGGAGGCGCTGCGCAACGAGCCGATCCGTCGTTTTCGCATCGGCCCGGGCAAGCTGCCCCAGCTTGAGGAGAACGAATGAGCGGTGCCGTAGTGCGCCTCAGCGCATCCGCGATTCGCGTCCGGACGTGCTTAGGCGCTATCCGCTATCCACGTCGGCGGATGCGTAAAATTTTCGGAATTTCCGAAAATAATTCGATTTGAATACGTAATTGTTTCCTGATGCAGGCTGCGATCAGAAATAAAGAAATAGAATCGATTTATTTGTTTGAATCGAGAAAAATTAACGCGTGAAACGGATTAATTTTTTGTTAGTCTTTTCGGCGACATCGAGTGGCCGACAGGCCCGCGAACACACCAATCTCTAACCGATGTGGGAATGCCTACCATGCTGAAAGTCACCAAAGCCGTGTTTCCCGTAGCGGGCCTCGGGACACGATTCCTGCCGGCTACCAAAGCAAGCCCCAAGGAAATGCTGCCGGTTGTCGACAAGCCGCTGATCCA
>OVEP010006533.1_pt2 | contig 19074 bp, 16 predicted proteins | sample 1779801 | NCBI WGS metagenome assembly OVEP01 (sample SAMEA3914791, study PRJEB12502) | metagenome | biome: forest; material: soil | place: Canada | collected 2011-07-03 | depth 0.1 m
TTCTCCGACGGCTTCAGCACGACACGATTATTGGTTGCAATAGCCGGCGCAATCTTGTGCGCGACCTGGTTCATCGGATGGTTGAACGGCGTAATCGCGACAATCACACCCGCCAGCGGTTCGCGCTGCGAAAACACCCGCCGCTTCTTGCCATGCGGCGTCAAATCGCAGGAGAAACTCTGGCCGTCGTCGCGCAAGGCTTCGATCGAGGCGAACTTGAAGACATCGGCGACGCGGCCGATCTCATAGCGCGAATCCTGCTTCGACAAACCTGACTCGAGCGAAATCAGGTCAGCGGCCTCCTCGGTCCGCTCCCGCAGCAATGCTGCGGCGCGCTCGAGAATCTGCGAGCGCTCATAGCGCGTGAGCGTCGCCTGATACGCGGCGGCATATTCGAAAGCAGCGCGCACGTCGTCGATGCTTGCCAACGGGACCGTGCCCACCCGCGTCCCCGTAAAAGGATCGAACACGTCGAGCGTGCGCGAGCGCGTCGCGCGCTCGCCTTTGAGCCGCAGCGCTTCCGCGCGAAATGCCGGATGGTCCCGCAACACGGCGTTCATGATGCCGACACGTGATTCAACGCGACGTCGAAGATATCGAAGTTGCGCAACCGTTTACCGGTGGGCAAGCCTTCGACGCGACGATTGAACAGCAGCGGCACTTCCTGCTCGGAGATACCGCCGTGCGAACGCAACGGCACGGTTAGTCCGGACAGATCGTGCTCGTCGCGACGCGTGCCGAGCGCCACATGCCGGGTACTGACCACGACGATATCGCCGACGCGGTCGTTCGGCAGCTCAAAGCGCTCGCACGCCGCGCCGTTGTCGAGCACGACCTCGATGCCTTGCAAGCCGCCGATCCGCTCGATCACCTGCGCGACGCTCACATCCCGCGGCAGATAAATCGTCGCGAACGAACCGAGCGCGCCGTGATGCACGACATAGGGATCGGTAATCGGCAGAATCACACGCGCTTTCCCGTGCCCAAGCCAATCGTCCAGCACGTCCTGCAGATAGATGACATTCGGCTCGCCGGTCTGCGGATCGTGCTTGGCGTTCATGCCGTGGTCGGCGGTCAGGCCGATCACCCAGCCGAGCGTGTCGAGCTTCGCGAGATAGCCGTCCATCATTGCGTAGAACGCATTCGCGCCTTCGGTGCCTGGCGCCCATTTATGCTGGATGTAATCGGTGGTCGACAGATACATCAGGTCGAGCTTGCGGGTTTCAGCAAGCCGTACGCCGGCGGCGAACACGAATTCGGACAGACCTGCGCTATAGACATCCGGCACCGGCAAGCCGACCAGATCGAGCACTTCGTCGATGCCGTTTTCTTCGCGCGTCACCTTGTCGGCTTTTTCCGCTGAGAAACAGATACCCTTCAATTGCCAGCCGAGCAAACGGCGCAGCTTATCTTTCGCAGTGACCACGGCGACCGAAGCGCCGGCTTCAGCAGCGGCCGCCAGCAAGGTCCCTGCGCGCAGATAGGCGGGATCGTTCATCATCACTTCCGCGCCTTCGCCGCCGTTCGCGTCCGGGTCCCAGAAGTAATTACCGCAAATGCCGTGCACCGAGGGCGGCACGCCGCACACGATCGACAGGTTGTTCGGGTTGGTGAACGACGGAATCACGCAGTCGCCCTTGAAGGCCGCACCGCTTTTGAGCATCTTGCCGATGAAAGGCGCGACGCCCGCCGCGACCGCGGCTTCGAGGTAGTCGTATTCGCAGCCGTCGACGCACACCACGACGGTCGGTTGCGAGGGCAGCTGGTAGCTGCGGCCGTTGACTTCGATCGTACGTTCGCTTGGGTTTGCCATTGTTACCTTCCATGCGTGGAGAGCACGCGTGCTCTAGTCAATCTGTTGCAACCAGTCTCAATCGTTCGATGCCGCCGACAGCTGCACCGCGCCCAACAGCCCCGCCGGTTCGCACGCCTCACGCGCGCGCTGCAGGCCGCCGTTCACATGCGCGTGCATGAGCGCGGCGGCATGTTCGGCGTCGCGCGAGGCCAGCGCTGTCAGAATCGCGCGATGTTCGGCGAGCGAGCGCTCCATCGCATCGGCATGCACCACCAGCGCGGCACGGCGAAACAGGCTCAATTCGCTCACCAGCCTTCGATACGTCTCGTACAGCTTGACGTTGCCCGACGCCGCCACGATCGCGTCGTGAAACGCCACATTGGCGCGTGCGTAAGCATTGTGATCCTGCGCGTCGAGCGCGGCGCGCATCGCGTCGACCCACTCGCGCAACACCGCAAGCTTCTGCGCATCGATACGCGCAGCCAGCATCCGGCACGCCGCTTCTTCAAGCACCGCGCGCACCACGTAAATCTCGTCCGCTTCCGCCAGCGACACCGTCCGCACGAACACGCCACGGTTTTTTTCGGTGCGCACGAGGCCTGCTTGTTCCAGCGCGCGAAACGCCTCCCGCACCGGCCCACGCGATACCTGCAGACGCGCGGCCCAGTCGGCTTCGTTGAGTTTGTCGCCGGGCTCGATCGCCCCTTCGATGATGTGTCGTTCGATCTCGTCGCGGACCAGTGTCGTCAGCGAATGCCTGCGCACAACCTCAATCGGATCGACAGAAGCAGTTTGCATATATTCGGTCATTTTGACAAATTTTGCCACATCGAGTTGTGTTTGCGCGCCGCATGGCACGCAAACACAACCGTCAAAAGATGCGCGTCAGTCTGCCCGACGGCGCGGAACACGCGCCGCGATCAGCAGCAGCGCAGCCAGCGAGACCATCAGCAGAATCAGCGACAACGCGGAGGCCGGCAGGTAATAACCACGCTCGACCTGCCCCACCACAACGATCGGCACCGTCGCAAAGCCCGGCGGGTACACGGTGAGCGTGGCGCCGAGTTCGCCGAGCGAGAGCGCGAAGCCGAGTGCGAGACTCGCGCGTATCGCCGGGACCAGTTGCGGCAGCACGACGCGGCGCAACACCATCGACGGTGGCGCACCAAGGCTCGCGGCCGCTTCGCGCAGAATGGTCAATTCCGGACGCAACGCGGCGGCCGCGCATCGGTAGCAGAACGGCAGCACCAGCGCGAGTTGTACGAAGACGACGATAGCCGCCGAGCTCGACAGATCGAACGGCCGCTTGTGGTACGCGATCAGCACAGCCAGCCCGAGCACCACGCTCGGTACGCCGTTGGGCACCATGGCGATGGTGTCGACGAACGCGCCGAGACCACGCCGGTCGCGTCCTTCAAGCGCCAGTGCCAGCCACAGCCCGAGAATCGTGCCGAGCACGGCGACGCCCATGCCGATTTCGAGGCTCGTCGTCAACGCGTCGAAGTCGCTGGAACCCAGCCGCTCGAACCAGCGCATGCTGAGGCTATCCGGGAAGATCGTGCCCGACCAGTGCCCGGCCACGCTGGATAGCGCGACCACCAGCACCGGCAAGACGAACAGCCAGAAGCACAGCAACGCGGCAAAGCCGAGAAACAGGCCGCCTAACATTCGAACGAGCAGGCTGTGCCGGACCGGCCGCGCCTTCTTGTGCATGACCGGTAGAACGGTCGGGTCGAGTTCAACGGCCATGGCCCGCTCCTTTCACCTTGCGACGGTTGACCTGGCGGTACAACGCGTACAGCGACAACGACATGATCAGCATCACGACCGCGCCGGCGGCGGCGGTCGGCAGATCGAGGTCGACGGTCGCGGAACTGTAGATCGCGACCGGCAGCGTAATCAGATGCGCGCTGCCGAGCACGAGCAGAATGCCGAACTCGTTGAGCGTGAGCAGAAAACACAGGATCGTGCCCGCGGCGATGCCCGGCCACGCGAGCGGCAGGATCACCTTGTACGCGACCATCCAGCCGCTTGCGCCGAGACTGCGGGCGGCTTCGATCAAGCGCATGTCGAGCGTGGCGAACGATGCCAACGTCGGACGCACGACAAACGGCGCGTAGAAGACCACTTCCGCGAGAATCACGCCGCCCACGCCAAACAGGAAGTTGAGCGGCGGCGCCTCGAGATGAAACAGCCGCTGCAAGGCAATGCTGACCGAGCCTTGCGAACCGTACAGAAAGATCAGCGTGAACGCGACCAGAAACGACGGAAAGGCGACGAACAGTTCGAGAAAGCGCGTGATCATCCGCGCGCCGGGAAACGGCTTGAAGAACAATAGCGACGCCAGCGCGACGCCGAGCAAGGACGCGAGCCCGGCGCTGACGAACAGGATCCACAGCGTCGTGCCCACTACGCCGCGCGTCTCCGGGTTACCGAAGAACGTCGAGTACGCTTGCAGACTCAAACCGTGCTGGCCGGTCAAACTCAATAGCACCAGCCGCACCAGCGGATAAATGACGAGCGGACCGAGCACGACTACCGCGATGAACAGCAGATGCCATTGCGCGGCGCGTTCGCGGCGCTTGACCGAAGCCGTATGCGAGGCGGCGCTGGCGGCACGGCGAGCGTCGGCGGCAGCGGCGCTGAGCGAATTGGGGGTATCAGGGGTTGATAAGGACGACATCGTCAGCCTCATAACGCAGGGAAACACGCGCGCCCTTCTCCGGCATCATGCCGTTGCCGCGCTGCATGGTGACGAGCACAGGCTCGTTGGGCATCGCATCCAGAGCGACCGACACTGACAGCACCGCGCCATACCATTCGACCGACGTAATCGCGCCATGCAACTGGCCTTCGCCGAGCGGAACGATACGCAGCGCTTCCGGACGCAGACATGCGACCCGCTCGCGCTCGTTATAGCGCACGTCACCCATGCTGAATGCGACCTGCGGCGGCAACAGATTGGCCGCGCCCAGATAGCGCGCGACAAAACCGTCGTTCGGCGTGTCGTACAACTGTTGCGGCGTGCCGAGTTGTGCAATGCGGCCTTCGCGCATCAGCAGCGTGCGGTCGGACAGCACCAGCGCGTCGTCCTGATCGTGCGTCACGCAGACGATCGTCAGATTCGGCAGACGATCATGCAGCGCCTTCAATTCGGAGCGCACCGAGGCGCGCAGATTGGCGTCGAGTGCGGAAAGCGGTTCGTCGAGCAACAGCACATCGGGCTCGATCACCAGCGCGCGCGCCAAAGCCACGCGCTGCTGCATGCCGCCCGACAATTGCGCCGGCATGTGATGCCCGGCGTCGCCCAGTTGCACGAGCTTCAAAGCATCGGCAACCCGTCGCGCGATATCCTTCGACGGCGTGCGGCGCGCGCGCAATCCGAAGGCCACATTCTCGAACACCGACAGATGCGGGAACAGCGCATAGCTCTGAAACAGCAAGCCAAGATTGCGCCGATGCGACGGCACATGCGTCAGGTCGTGACCGGCAACCGTCAGCGTACCGGACAGGCCGTCCGCTTCAATGAACCCGGCGATGAAGCGCAACAGCGTGGTCTTACCGCAACCGCTGCGGCCGAGCACCGTGAGCAATTCGCCGCGCTGAATGGTCAGCGACAGATCGTCGAGAACGGTACGCGTTCCGAAGCGCACGGTCAGATGGTCGATCTGCACGCCGCCCGGCGTGTTCGAACGCGCGGCATCGAGCGCGTCCGGTGAGGCGCCAAGCGCGCCTGGTTGAGCAAGACTGGCCGTATTCACCGGGTTCACCCTCCAACTAGATTAATGCTGATACGGCGCCCCGCACGAATGCCGAAGGCGCCGCCTGACTCAATTGCGAACTGCTGCTTACTGCGCCGGCTTGACCACTTCGATCTGCTTGCCCGACGAACCGATCACGTCGCTCTTCCAACGCGCTGTCCAGTCAGCCTTCTTCGCCATCACTTGCGTCCAGTCCACCGGGATCAGCGTCACGCCGGCGATCGCCTTCTTGACTGCTTCGCCGTTCTTGCCGGCGAGCGGCACGTCGGTACGGCCCGGGATACCGAAGATGTCCGGTACCTTGGATTGCACCTCGGTCGACATCAGGTAGTCGATCAATTTCTTGCCTTCTGCCTGGTTCGGGCCGTTCTTGATCAGGCCGATCGCGTACGGCAGTTGGAACGTGGTCGGCTTGCCGCCGGCGCTGGCTGCGAGGAAGATCGGCTTGAGCGACAGGCCGCCGTTCGCTGCATCGTCCAGATCCATTTGCAGGTCGCCGTTCGCGAAGGCGATTTCGTTACGCGAGAGCAGCACGTCGAGGTAACCCGTGCCCTTGGTGTGGAACTTGGCGCTCGCTTCGAGCTTCTTCAGATAGTCGAACGCCTTGTCTTCGCCCATCAGCGACGTGGTCAGGATGATCACAGCCATACCGTCGCCAGCCGTGGCCGGGTTCGAGTAGGCGACCTTGCCGGTGTAATCCGGGTGCAGCAGGTCGGCGAACGTCTTCGGCTGGTTCTTGGTGACGTCCGGGTTGATCGCGAACGAGAAGTAGTTGTTCACGAAGGTCGCCCACGAACCGTTCGGCGCCTTGGCGATCGCCGGCACGTTCTTGTAGTTGGCGCTCTGATAAGCCTGCAGCAGGCCGGCCTGGTCGGCTTGCTGGATGAACGGCGGCAACGTGACGATCACGTCGGCCTTCGGCTGATCCTTCTCGATGGTGGCGCGGTTCACCACTTCGCCGCTACCTGCCGTGACGATGTTGACCTTCACGCCTTCCTGCTTTTCGAAGGCCGGCAGCACATCTTTATAGAGGTTTTCGAGGCCGTCGGCGGTGTACAGCACCACTGCGTCAGCCGCATGAGCCTGCATCGCGGTGCCGCCGAACGCTGCAGCGGCGATCAGCGCCGGCAACAGTTTGCGTGCGAGGCCAGCCGTGGCGTGAAGGGAATTCGTCTTTGTCATGTCGCTCTCTCCGAAAGGCAAAAAACCAGACGGTCGGGATAACCCGATACCTGTTGTGATTGAACGGCGGTAGCGCCGTGCCGCTTGCGTGTTGCCCGCAGCCAGTTGTCGTGCAGTTTCGCGCAGATTGCAGATTGCCGACAACTTTGCCGCTTCTTCTCCAGCCTGACTTACAGCTCACCTTCGACACTCGCGCTGCCTGCCATGCCTGATCGGGCACAGCAAGGATTACAGGTTTCCATGACAACGCCATGACTATTCTGTCGAATTCCAAAAAATGACACAATTCGCCAATAATATCCAAGTCAATCTGTTCTTCACCCTGACCGGGCAACGAACATTCATCTGATGACGGAGGCTGTGTGATCCTTGGAAACGACCCCATCCTGCTGACCCCGGGCCCGCTCACTACCTCGCCGCAAACTCGCGAAGCCATGCTGCGCGACTGGGGATCGTGGGACGCCGCGTTCAACCGTATGACCCATAGCGTATGCGCCGACCTCGTGAAAATCGTACATGGCGAAAATGACTATGTCTGTGTGCCGCTTCAAGGCAGCGGCACGTTCGCGGTTGAAGCGGCGCTGGGTACGCTGGTGCCACGTCAAGGCTGTGTGCTGGTGCCGAACAACGGCGCGTACTGTACCCGTCTGATCCGAATATTGCAGCGAATGGGGATCGCTTACGACGAACTGGCGCTACGCGAGGACGAACCGGTCAGCGCCGCGGCGATCGAAGACGCCTTCAATCGCAACGCGCGCATCAGCCACGTCGCTCAGGTCCATCTGGAAACGAGCGCGGGTCTGCTCAATCCGCTCGACGATATCGCCGCGGTGTGTCAGCGGCACGGCAAGAGCCTGATCGTGGACGCGATGAGTTCGTTCGGCGCGCTGCCGATCGATTTGCGGCGCGGCGGTATCGACGCGCTGATCTCGGCGAGCGGCAAGTGCCTGGAAGGCGTGCCGGGGATGGGATTTGTGATTGTGCGGCGCAGCGTGCTGGAGCAGAGCGAAGGACGTTCGCCGTCGCTCGCGCTGGATCTGCACGACCAATACATCTATATGCAGAAGACGACGCAGTGGCGCTTCACGCCGCCGACTCACGTGGTCGCCGCGTTGCGTCAGGCGCTCGATCAGTTCATCGCGGAAGGGGGACAAGCAGCGCGCGGCGCACGCTATACACAGAACTGCGCAGCGTTAGTAAGCGGCATGAAAGCACTCGGCTTCGAGCCGTTTCTGAACCCTGACGTGCAAGCGCCGGTGATCGTCACGTTCTACGCGCCGCGCGACCCGGCATGGAATTTTGCGGACTTTTACGCTGCGGTGCGCGACGCCGGTTACGTGCTGTATCCGGGCAAGCTCACGCAAGTGGACACCTTCCGCGTGGGCTGCATCGGCGCAATCGATGCGAACGAACTGCATAACGCGGTGGCCGCGATCGGTCGCACGTTGCAACGGCTTGGGATTCGCGTGAAGTGACGTGCGCGCCGCGGAACACCTGCGGTGCATGAGATGCACGGGGCGCTCGCTCATCCGCTTATGCACTCCGGTCATCAGCCGCACGGGTGCACCCGTGCTCAGGGGCTTAGGGGCTTAGGGGCTCAGGGGCTCAGGGGCTCAGGGGCTCAGGGGCTCAGGGGCTCAGGGGCTCAGGGGCTCAGGGGCTCAGGGGCTCAGGGGCTCAGGGGCTCAGGGGCTCAGGGGCTTAGGGGCTTAGGGGCCCATGGGGCTCAGGTGTAAAAGGCGCTCACGCGATCAGAATTTCCGGCCCATGCGCCGTAATCGCCTTGGCGAGCGTCTTCTCCGGCGCCAATTCGGTCACCAGATAACGCGCCGACTCGATGCCGTTGATGCGCACCGGCGTCACGCGCCCGAACTTCGAGTGATCGGCAACGATCACTACCGTGTCGGCGGCGGCGATCATGCGACTGCGCACTTCGGCCGCCATGCGGCTGTAGTCGGTCAGATAGCCGTCCGGCGAGATGCCGCCCGCACCGATGAAGGCGAAGTCAGCGTGGTACTGCGTCAACTGATGGACCGTGTCGAGGCCAAAGGTGGCGTCTTCGATATCCGACAGTTCACCACCGAGCAGCGTCACACGGTTATCGTTACGGCGGCCGAGCAGCAGCGCGATCCGCCAGTCGTTCGTATAGACCGACAGACGATGCCGGTCGAGCAGCGCCCGGGCCACCGCTTGCGTGGTGCTGCCCGAGTCGATGACCAGCGAGGCGCCGTCCGGCACGAACTCGGCCGCGCGTTCGCCGATCGCCCGCTTGGCGCCGGCGTTGGCGGCTTCGCGGGTATCGAGGTCGGGCTCGCGCCGGTCGCTGGACAGCGCGCCGCCGTGGGTCGTGACCAGCAGGCCGCGCCCGGCCAGCGCATTCAGATCGCGGCGGATCGTCTCGCGCGACACGTTCAGTTCGCGCACCAGTTCAGCAACCGAGAGCGCGCCGGTTTTGGCGACTTGCGCCAGGATGTATTGGTGACGTTGTTCTGCGAGCATCTGATGAGGGCCGGAAGCCGGCACGCTTGGGTTTCGCCACGGTTGAAAGGCCGGCGTATTGTATTACGCGCGGCGCGGGGATGCTCCTCTTGCCGCGCTTACCTGCTAACCTGAATGCCCTGGCTGCGCGCCGACGCCTGTCGATGCCGTGTAGTCCATCAACCGAACTGCCGATGCCGCCACTGTTTCGCCGTTTACTGCTGCTGTTCCACGCGTTGCGTTATGGCGCTCGCCTGCTCTGGCTTGCCGCCCCGCCCGACCACAAACTGCATTGGATGATCGATCTGGTCAGCCGCGTGCATGCGTCCGGGCGCAGCGAGAGCCTGCACGGCGTGCTGCCCGCGCTCGGGCCGCTCGCGAGCCGCTTCGCGCAGACCCTGGCTGAACGGCCCGAACTCGCGACCGGCACCCTGCACGACGCCATCGACGCGATCGATCATCTCGAAGCCCCGCTGCCACCGCAGGAATCCGAACAGGCCTTGGCACGCGCATTCGGCCGGCCGCTCGCCACGATCTTCAGCGCGGTCGATCTGGTGCCTGTGCGCGGCGGCTTTGCCGAACAGACGCACCTCGCGCGGCTCCTCGTGCCGGTCAACGGCCATAGCGAAGTGGCCATCAAGCTCGTGCACGTCGATCAGCTGGAACAGATCGACGACGAACTCGCGCTGTTGCGCTGGGTCGCGCGCTGGCTGGAGAAGCTTTCCGGCTCTGCCCGCCGCCTGCAACTGCGTACGCTGGCGCAGACCTTCACCGACGACATCCTGCGCCGCTTCGATCTGCGCGCCGAAGCCGCCAATCTGAGCCAGACCGGCCATCATTTCGACGGCGACGCACGCATCGTCGTGCCGGATGTGATCTGGGATCTCTGCACCAACTACACGCTGACGATGCAACGCGTCAGCACCTTGGCCGCCAGCGACCTGCCCGGCCTGCATGCACATCACATCAAGCTCGCCCCGCTGGCCGCGCATATCGTCGAGGTGGTAACTGAACAGGCGTTCGAGCACGGCTTTTTTCACGCGACGCTCGATGCACGCCGGGTGCGCGTGAGCATCGAACCCGACACGCTGGGACGCCTCGTGCTGGCCGAGTTCTCGATCATGTCGAGTCTGTCGACCGACGAGCGCGAATTCTTCGTGCACGGCGCGACCGCGCTGTTCAACCAGGACTACGGCCGGCTTGCCGAACTGCATCGCGACGCCGGGCATGTGCCGCACGACACGCGCGCGGAGATGCTCGAAGCCGAGTTGCGCACACGCGCCGAAGCGCACTTCGCCGCCGAGCCGGAAGACCGGTCGGCGGGTTCGCTATTTCATCATCTACTGCACGCGGTGCACCCCTTCGACGGCGCCGTGTCCGGCCGTCTAGCCACCGCGCAGCGCTCGTTCCAGCAAGCGGAAATGCTGGCGCGTGCGCTGCATCCGGACGTCGATACGTGGAATGTCGCGCGTGGTGTGTTGGCGGGGATTGCGCGGCGCGATATGGATCACCGCGGCTGGATCAAACATATCGCACGCGAGTTGCCGCATTTGGCGCATATGCTGCCGCGCGTGCCGCAACTGGCCGTGCGCTACCTGCAGCATGAGCACGATCGCGCCCGCACGCCGCAGCAGAATGCCCAGCTGTTGCTGGATATCAGCCGTGAATATCGACGCACGCGATGGCTGCTGTGGGCATGTGCGCTCTGCGGCGGCGTACTCGGCGCGGGGACAGTATTGTTGATGTGGTGATACCGGGGAGGCCGTGGACACACCGAGGCGCCGCTCGGGCAATTCGCCATTGAGCCCGCACCGGCGATTGCAGCTTCGAACAAGACGCACTTCGCGTGTCCCGGCAAGATGGCGGCTTTTCACGCCACCCGTCTCCGATGCTCGCTTCTTCAATCGCCGCCGTATTCGTCGTGTTGTGGTCGACCGGTTTCGTGGTCGCCCGGGCGATCACCCCCTATGCCGATCCCAATTTATTCTTGCTCGCGCGCTTTGGCGGCACCGCGCTGATATTCGCGCTTGCCGCGCTCGCCACACGCGCCGCCTGGCCAACCGGCCGCGATCTCGGCAAGCATCTGCTCGCGGGTGCGCTACTGCAAGGTGTCTATCTCGGCGCGGGCTACTGGGCTGTCGCGCAGGGTTTGAGCGCCGGTGTCATGGCCTTGCTCGGCGCGCTACAGCCGCTCGCCACTGCGGCCGTCGCCGCGCCGCTGTTTGGCGAGCGGCTGTCGCGGCGCGGGTGGACCGGGATGACGCTCGGCCTCGCCGGTGTCGTGCTGGTTCTCGAACCGAAACTCGCCGCAGCCGTGCCGTCGACCGCGCATGGCAACGCGCCGCCGTGGCTGGTCGTGTTCATTTCGATCGTCGCGATCGGCGCGATCACCGCGGGCACGCTGTTTCAGAAGACGTCGCTGGCGAAGGCCGATATCCGCAGTGCAAGCGCGGTGCAGAATTTCGGCGCCGCGGTGGTTGCGGCGGCTCTTGCGCTGGCGCTCGGCGAGCATCGCTGGATTGCCTCGGCCACGCTGTGGGGGTCGCTTGCGTGGGGCATCGTGATGCTGTCCGGGATCAGCGTCACCTTACTGGTGTGGATGGTCAGGCGCGGCGATGCTTCGCGCGCCACCGCGCTGATGTTTCTCGCGCCGCCGCTCGCCGCGCTCGAGGGGTATGTCGGCTTCGGCGAAACGCTGCTGCCGGTGCAGATCGCGGGATTTGCGGTAGCCCTGATCGGTGTGCTGCTGGCGCGGTCGTGAGGGGTTGACCGGCGCACGCCAAGCCTGCGTCGGTCGATGCGCGAACGTCGCCAGCTCGATATTGGCTCGACACCCTCGCCCCTCAGCCCACGGATCAATCCGCCGTATCGGCGCCGGCCGGTACTTTTGCGCGCACTTTGCTGCCCGGGGCCGGTGCCCAGGCCGGGCGGCTCTTGCGCTCCGAATCCACCACGACGATGTAGCGCCCCGCCCATGGGGTCACCTGGCGATCGCTTTTCAGTACCCACAGCGATTTGCCGGACTCGACGAGCGCGGCATATTCAGCGTCGAGAATGCCGTAGTGATCGAGGAAGGCATTGAGCGACGCGGGAATCCGCACGCAGCCCTTCGAATGGCGAATACCGAGCAGCGGCTCAAGCCGGTCCGGGTCGGTGGCGTGCATCTGGAAACGCATCTGCGACATGCCGCCCTTGCCCCAACCACGCTCGCCCTGCGCCCAACCAAGGTCGAAGATCCGCATGTCGCGCTTGCCATAGCCGCGAATGTGGTTCTCGTTCAGCGTGCCTTCAGAGCGAAAGTCCATGTTGGACGGCGTATGTTCGAACACGCCAAGCGGCGTGATGAAGTGGTCGTACTCGCCGGGCCGGCCCGTCGAGACCGGCGACGCGCCGATCATCTGCCAGCTATCGGCCGGGGTCGCCCGGAAATAGATAAACAGCGCCTGCACATTGGCATTGCGGTCCACCATCACGACATACTCGCCCGACAGGTTGCCGAGCGTGTTCTCGCCGAGCGCCGTTTGCAGGCGCTCAGCATAGGCGCGCTGCTCCACAGCCGGCACTTTCAGCCGACGCGTCACGTCTTGTGCGAACACGCCCCTCAGCAGGAACGCGCGGCGGGGGTCGACCACGCCGGCCGCATCGGGCGCGGCAACGGCCGACGCATCGACGGCGGGCGCCGGGTGGGCCGCCGCGACAGATGCCGATGCCTGCGCGGTCGTGGTGCCCGCAGCCGGCGCCGTGCCCGACGCCGCAATCGCGACGCCACATGACACCGCGCAAAAGACCGCCCCCAACGCACGCGTCAGATTGCGTACTGAACGAAACGCGCGCGCGGAACCCGGCGCAGAGAGTAAATCCGACATACACACTACTTCGCTTCGACGATCTACCGATGCGGAAGTACTGCGATCCGGTCCAGGCTGGCCAGGCCACTTAGGGTAGTTCATCGCGTATTTGAGCAAACCTGATTATTATTGACTGCTCGCCGGCTCATGCGGCGCTCGGAACGAGGATGTTACTAAGCACATTAGCATCTGTCGATGACGAATCGGCTAATTCACCCGTATCACCCTGGATCAACACTATTTAACGCGCTACGCGGCGGTTTAAAAGCAGCGCAAAGTGCATTTAAAGCCCATAGCCGCGATAAAACCGCGGGACTGATTCGCCACATCATGCCCGCAGAACCGGCCTGTTCATGGGTCGGCCGCTCGTGCCATTCGCGCGAGCGTTCACGGTCAACACCCACGCCATCGCACACGGAGGAAAGAGGAACATGACGCAACAAGACCCAGCCGCACGCCAGGCAAGCATTGCAGCGGAAATGCACGTTGCCGCCGAATTCGACGCCGCGCAGGAAATCGAGCGCCGGGTCGCATTTCTGGCGAACTATCTGCGCAGCAGCGGCCTGAAAACCTATGTGCTCGGCATCAGCGGCGGTGTCGATTCGACGACCGCCGGGCGGCTTGCCCAACTGGCTGTCGAACGGTTGCGCGCCGATCATTACGACGCGCGTTTCGTCGCGATCCGCTTACCCTACGGCGTGCAAAAAGATGAAGCCGACGCACAGCAGGCCTTGAGTTTCATTCGAGCGGACGAAAACCTCACCATCGATATCAAACCCGCCGCCGACGCAATGCTCGCCGCGCTGGATAACAGTGGCATGCGATTTAACGACGACTCACAGCAGGATTTCATCCACGGCAATATCAAGGCACGGCAGCGAATGATCGCGCAATACGCGGTAGCCGGCGCCCGGGCCGGCGTGGTGATCGGCACGGACCACGCGGCCGAATCGGTGATGGGATTTTTCACGAAGTTCGGCGACGGCGGCGCCGATGTGCTGCCGCTCACCGGCCTGAACAAACGCCGCGTGCGGGCCCTGTCCAAAGCCTTGGGCGCGCCCGAAACGCTGGCCCACAAGGTACCGACCGCCGACCTGGAAATGTTGCGCCCACAACGACCGGACGAAGACGCGTACGGCATCCCTTACGACGATATCGACGACTTTCTGGAAGGTAAACCCGTGAGCGACGCCGCGCGCGAGACAGTCTTGCGCTTCTACGATGTCACGCGGCACAAGCGGGCGTTGCCCTACACGCCGTTCGATTGGCCGGTGAAGACAGGCGGGGAATGAGAGGGGGAATGTAAAAACCAGAATGCGCGGGGAGGATGCGCGTCACGAATATGCGCCAGACGCCGCGCGTTCTCCCTACTCGGCGCATTCGAAGCAATCGGCAAATGCAGTTGCGACAGGCTCAGTGAGCAGGCGACGACGGGTCGTCGCTGAACAGATCGGCACTCGCCTCGAGCGTCAAGCCGCCCAACTGCTTGCCGTGAATCTGCCGCGCGATCACCTCGCCCACATACGGCACTTCCGCGTTCAGCTCGACCGTGGCATAGGCGCTGGGTTTCCCGGCGTCGACCACCTCGACGTGTTTCGCGTAATGCCCAAGCTCACGCTTGAGGAATTCCCGCACTTCCTGCTCGCTGCACGATTCCGCGATATTGCGCACGATCAGGTTCATGCCGCCTACCCTCGGCGTGTACTACGATCCGCGGCCTGCACGCGCACCGGGCGCAGCGCGGCACGCTGTTTCGCCTGAGCAGCCGCGAGCTGGCGGATCAATGCAGCACCGGCCGCACCCAAAGCAGCCAATGACAGATAGAAGGCAACCATTTAAATCTCCCCTTCGAAATTCGTCCTGTTTTCAGGATAGCCACAATCGACAACAAAAGCGATGCGACACAACGTCGTAAAACGGACTTTAAAACTTCCGTTAATGCACTGTACCTGAATAAGCAGCGGTAAAAATAGCAAAACACATGTTCATTCAGTGGTGCAGGCCCGGACCATGCCCAGACGCGGACGCTGGACGCAAGAACCGGACCGCGATACGTGTCGCCATGGGCATCCTGCGGGGGGGCGTGCGCAAAGGGCGGGCTGATCGTCGGGATCAGTCCGCCGCTTGCACGTTGGCCGCGCTCACCCACCACGCATTCTTGCCTTGCGGCACGTGAACCAGCACCGCGGACGGATCGTCGACGCCGTCGTCGGCGATTTCACACACCGCCAAGCCGTCCGGCAGGCGTTTCACCTCGCCGGCCGCCTGGAACAGCGCAATGCGCTGCGCGTTAGACGGCTGCAGTTGCCGATAGACGTCGAAACTGATGGCCGCGGGCACGTCGCCGCGAATCTGCAGCGAGCCGGCGCTGCCACAGCGTGCGGGTTCGGCGGCAAGCGCCGCTGCACTGCCGAACAGACAGCCGAAAGTGAGCGTCAATGCGGCAAGGCGTGAAAGGGTCATGGTGATTCTCCGGGAATAAGTTGGGACCGCGCGCTGCGAGCGGCGTGGCTGAATACGCGCGAACGGCCCACGAGGGCAACGCAGGCGAAGAGAGGCGGCCTCATGGCGCGCTGTCGCGACCGTCACCTCGCCCGTTGCTGTCGCCGGTCGCGACATCGAGACGGCTCACGTCGCAAGACGTCTGGCTGAAACCCGAATAGACCACCGACCAGTTACCGACAATCGCGGCTTGCGCCTCCGCGAGGCTCAGCTTCCCTTCGCAAACGCAGCGTTTGAGCATGACCGCGGCACGCGCCTTGCGACGCTCGCCCTGCTGGCCTGCCCACGGCAGAAGATCGAGATTGGCGGGTGCATTCGGCGAGCCGCCGAGCACAATGGGCACGCGCCTATCCAGCGCGAACGTGGGACCGTTGCCGGCATCGATACCGCGCTCGGCAAGCATGCGCGCCTTGTGTGCCATCAACTCGTCGAACGGCGGTGCAACGGTGTCCGCGTAACCGGGCCGGCAAATCGTGTCGCTGACCGACTCCTGCGTGACGCGCTCGTCGAGCATCGCTGAATCCTGAGCGCGGGCTTCACCGACGCGCAATGCAAGTACCGCGGCGAAGCCGAGCAGGAAGGCAACGCGCATCGTGCGGGCAGGACGCGCGGCGCCGCACCGGCGCGCGAGCGTTGGCGGAATCGCTTGATATGTACGGCTGGATGCGTCGCGGTAATGGATGATGCGGCGCCTGTCTGCAATGCCTGCGTTCATTCGTCGGCGCGCCGGCTGCGGCGCGCAATAGTTCAATTCTCAGACTAATTAAAACACATTCAATATTTCCGCGTAAGGAAGCCGCACTGGCGCAAATTGGCGAAGATGCATCCAGATGCGCTCGCAGGTGTCGGCCGATGCGGTCTTGCCGTGTACGCATACACGTTGCAAGACCGCGCCGAACCTCAGAATAAAGACAACACCGCTGTCCGCACGCCGCTCACGCACGGCGCCCACAGCACGCTACGTCAACCGGGTTTCGCCACCCGAACCCGAGCCTGCAAGGCGCGGATGCGCCCGAGCGCCTGAGTATTGGACACCGTCGCGTCATACATCTTGGCGAGATCCGCCTTGAGCGCGGTACGCGAGCCGCCGTCGAGATAGACCATGTGCCCCGACGGATAAAAACGCGCCGACAGATTCTGCCGGACCTGCTGGCTGACAAGCGGCATTTGCTGCAGATCGAGCACGGTCTGATAGAACGGCGTGACGTAGTCGAAGAAACCGTTCGCCGACAAGACCTTCAGGTCAGGATTGAGCGCCATCACGGCGGCAAGGTCGCCGGCGGTGTACAGAATGACGTTGCCCTTCGCATCGAGCCCCTTCTGCGCGCCGGTCGGATCGATGTGGCTGAAGTCCCAGTACTGGAATGCCTGATCGTTGAGGTCCGTGAACGCCGAATTCGACGTGTATTTCAACTGCTCGTTCAGATACACGTTCCACATCGTCGTGTAGACGCCGGTCACCGCCGTCATGGTCGGATCGTTGCCGCCGGAATTCGGGTCGATCTTGCCGGCGATGCCCGTGTTGATCGCCGTCACGCGGCCGTCGTACTCGCCGAGCGCGAGGCCCTGCGATTTCAGCAACGTGGTCAGGAACAGCGAATTGCCGCGGCTGTCGTACGACGCGATATCGAGGCTCCAGGCGAGCAAGGTGGTTTTGTCGATACCGGTGTATTCGCTCAGCTTTTCGACCGTTGCGGAATCGGTGGTCGGGAACTTGCGCAGCGCCGCCAGATAGTCAGTGCGCGCGAATTGCGCCACTTCTTCGGCAAACGTACCGAGGTCGGTCGGCCGCGGCGCGATGCCGAGCTTCTTGTGATACCACGCGTCCGCCGAGGCCGTGGGCAAGGCGCCGACCGGGTTGCCGGATTGCGTGTAATCGAGAATCGACGATTGCAGCGTGACGCCGTTCAGATCGACGCCGTCTTCATGCAGCCGGTACGCCAGCACGCAACTGCGCGCCGTGCCGTAAGACTCGCCGTACAGATACTTCGGCGAATTCCAGCGATTGTTCTTGGTGAGAAAGCGTTTGACGAACTGCTTGAGCGAGTCTGCGTCCTGGTCGACACCCCAGAAGGCGCGGTTCGTCTTCGGCGCAATGGCCGCCGAGTAGCCTGTGCCGACCGGATTGATAAAGACGAGGTCGCTCTTGTCGAGCAGACTGTCCGGGTTGTCTTCCATCGAATACGGCGCGGGCGGCGTAAAGCCCGGCATCGACGTCTTGATGCGGCGCGGCGCGAACGAGCCCAGCAGCACGAACACCGAAGACGAACCCGGGCCGCCGTTGTAGAAGAACGTCACCGGGCGGGTGTCCTCCTTCTGATTGTCCTGCGTGAACGCGACGTAGAACATCTTGGCTTCAGGCTGCGAACTGCTCGAGTCCACAATCACGAGGTGACCTGCCGCCGCCGTATAGTTGATTTTCTGGCCGCCGATCACGATCGAATGATGCGTCACCGCGGCGGTTTCAGTGGTATCAGTCACGGAATCGTCCGGCCCGTTGCCATATGCAACCGGATCGAAGAACGGCTGATCGCCTGCTTTGTTCGACGCGCCGGCGGCAGCCTTTGCGGGTGCAGCATGCGTGTTGTGTGAAGACTGCGGACTAACGGAAGCTGACTCGGTGTTCGTCATGATCGCTCCATGGGTTCGTTAACGTCTTGATGTCTTGATGTGTCTTGATGTGTCTTGATGTGTCTCGATGTGTCTCGATGTGGCCTGATGCCTCTTGTGTGTCCTGTGTTGCCTGCGTCTCTTGAAGCCATGCACCCTACCGCCTGCGGCCTGAAAGCGGTGCACCGTGGGACAAGCGCGGGCGGCAGGTGAGCGCCCGATCTGTCAGCCAACAATCAGCCAGGCGCCATTCGAACCGGTCCGCGACTCATCAGACTATAGTGCCGCCGCCACCTTCTGACCATCGGGACTACCAAGTCCCGTACATGCATCCCAGCCCGGCGACGCGGCGAAGCTGCCGTTGTTGCCCTGGGTGATGTCGTGACACACGCCCGGCGCCTTGTACAACTTCGGGTTGATGAAACCGGCCGGCTGCCCGTTCGCCGCATTGATCCGCGCAATCAACGCCGACCACAGCGGTGCAACCGCACTGGTGCCACCGACCACCGTCTGCGTGCCGTCGATCAATACGCTATAGCCGGTGACAGGCGACGCATCGCCGGCCACGTCCGGCACGCCACGCCCGCTGAGCGCCGTCTTCGCGCCGCGCGATGAAGTGGCCGACAAGCCTTGCTGCCAAACCGGGACCGGAAAGGCCTTGCTCACGCCACCGCCGCTCGCGCCGCCTTGCGCGCCGTCGTTCCACACCACCTCCTGCGAGATCGCGGTGCCCGACGCGGTCAGGTGCGTGCCGCCACATGCCAGCACATAAGGGCTTGACGCCGGAAAGTCGACCTGATCGCTGCCGGACCCGTCGCTCGAACCGCTATCGCCCGACGCCGCGCAAACCGTCACACCCAGGGCCGCCGCCGTTTGCAGCAGGCTGTTGAAAGCTTGC
>OVEP011218258.1_pt1 | contig 19070 bp, 22 predicted proteins | sample 1779801 | NCBI WGS metagenome assembly OVEP01 (sample SAMEA3914791, study PRJEB12502) | metagenome | biome: forest; material: soil | place: Canada | collected 2011-07-03 | depth 0.1 m
CCCCGGCCGTCGCCGAGCAGGCACCTGCCACGCCCGCGCCGGCCATCACCCTGACCGCCGACCAGTTCCAGCAGCTCCTGGCCGGCCGCGCGCCGGTCGCCGAGTCCGCGCCCGCCGCCCCGGCTGCGCCGATCGTCGAGACCGAGGACCAGCGCGTTGCGCGCCTGGTCGCGGAGGGCATGGCCGCGCAGCGCGGCCAGCTCCTGGACGAGCTCCGCGAGGAGGTCCGCCAGGCCGGCCCAGTCCGGAAGGGGCTGCGCACCCAGACGCCGGGCGGCCGGGCCGTCGCCGAGCAGACCGAGGGCGCCGAACCCACCCCGGAGGACGAGCGCCGGGCCCGTAACGAGGCGCTCCTGAACTGGGTGTCCAACGGCCGCTACAGCCTGGACGACTGACCCACCAGCACCATCCGCACCACACCCGACCGCCACCCGGAGCCGGGTGGTGCCGCACGGCAGGAATGGTCCCCGCCCCGCAGCCAGAGCTGCGGGGCTTCGCATTTCCCCCATTCCCTGCCCTGGAGGCACCTCCATGTCCGCGGAGCTCCGCGAGGCCCTGAACGCTGCTGGCGCTGGCGCGCTTGTCAGCAAGGTCATCGACCCCAACCTGTTCGAACTGCTCCAGCGGTACTCGCCGTTCATCGAGTGCCTGCCGTCGCAGAAGATCAACACGACCACGTACTACTACAACACCCGCTCTGGCGTGGCCAGCGGCGGCGCGGTCACCGACGGCGGGGCCCGGCAGACCTCGACCGGCACCTACTTCCAGAACTCGTTCACGATCAAGAACCTCCAGGTCGTGGGCGCGGTCACCGGCTTCGCCGAGGAGGTCACCGCCGACGTCATCGGTGACCTGCGCGCCCGAGAGATCATGGGCGCGATCAAGGGCCTGCGGTGGGACACCGAGCAGATGCTCGTCGCCGGAAGCGCCGGTGCGACGCAGTACGGTCCGTACCCGCAGTTCGACGGGCTGGCCAGCCTGATCAACAACTTCACCGCCTCTGGCTCCGCGGGACAGAACGCCCTGGACGCCGCCGGGTCCAACATCAGCATCTCCCTGCTGAACCAGCTGATCGACATGGTGGAGAGCTACACGGCGGCGCAGGTCACCAACCCGGACTGGATGCTCAACATGAGCTCGACGTCCGAGGGCGCACTGTCCTCGCTGCTGACGAACCAGCAGCGGTTCGTGAACACCGTCGAGGTGGTCCCGGGCCTGATCGTGCCGTCGTACCGCAACATCCCGATCGTGCGGTCGTCCTACCTGGGCACCAAGAACACCAGCATGGGCACCGTCACCGGAACCCCGGCGACGACCGGCGGCACCCTGGCGGCCGGCACCTACTACTACAAGCTGGCACCGGTTATGTCCCGCCAGGGCGAGGCCGCGGCCTCGGCCGAGGTCACCGTGACGACCACCGGCAGCACCGGGACCGTCACCCTGGCGTTCACGCCGCCGAGCGGTTTCCAGAACTCCAGCCCGCAGCACTACATGCTGTACCGGTCGACCGTGTCCGGGGCCGAGACGCTGCTGGGCGCGGTCGACGCGACGGTCGGTCTCGCGGGCGACCAGATCACGCCGATCCTGACCACCTCGATCGTGGACACCGGCAGCTACCTGGTGCCGCAGAACGGCGTGACGGTCCCGGCGCAGGGCCCGACCACGTACGTCGGCACCAACACGGGGCTCAAGCCGCGCTCGGTCGGCGAGGAGGACATCTACCTGACCTCCCGCGACCGGGACAACGTCCTGCGGCCGTACGTGCGTGACATCCAGCCCAAGGACGTCTACCCGACCACGGCCTCCGCCGACAGCCTGCCGTTCGCGGTCGTGTCGGACACCTGCCTCGCTGTGCGTGGCCCGGAGTGGATCGGGCGGCTCACCCGCGTCGCCCCGACGCTGTAGCAGCTCCTCCCCGGTTGCCCCGCTGACTTGATGGGGCGGCCGGCCCCCTTCGTCCTGCTGGGAGGCAGCGATGTACGTGAAGAAGAAGCGGCCGGGCGGCACGAGCCACGGCTACGTCTGGCCGAAGGCCGGAATGTGGGTCGAGATGAGCCCCGAGCACGCCCACGAGCTGGTCAGTATCCAGCCGGACGAGTTCGAGGCCGAGCCCGAGCTCCCCCGCGGCGCGAAGGTCCACAAGCAGGGCGACGACAGCGACGGCTCGACCGATCCGGATCCGGAGGAGTAGCCGATGGCCACGGACACGCCCACGCCGCTGTGCACCTGGGCACAGCTCACCGAGGGCGCGTTCGCCGACCTCGTCCGCGGCTACACCAACCCGCAGGCGCAGACGGACGTCCTGTCCGAGGCGACCCGGATGTGCGAGGGCTCGGAGGGCGCCGGCCGACGGCTCGCGCCTTTCACCGGCCTGGTCGAGACGGAGAGGGCGACCGGCATCGACCCGGACGAGTACATCGACGCGGGCAACGTGCCGTTGGACTTGGCCGGGACGCTGGGCCTCTCCTACGCCTACTCGATGGGCACCACGAGCCTGGTCCGGCATGGCTGGCTGTCGCAGTACGCGCCGCGCTACCCAGACCTGTGGACGTACAACCTGGAGTCGATCACGATCTCCCGGTCCTACGGCGGCGACCAGCTCGTCACCCTGGCCAACGTACGGGGGCCGGATCCCGACACCGGCCACATCTGGTATCCGATCGGGACGTTCCTGCCGGTCGGCTCCCTGGTGACGTACGTCTACGGCGGCGGGTACTCCACGGTGCCGGCAGACCTGTCCCGGGCCTCCAAGCTCAACGTCGCGTCGATCGTCGCGCGGGAGCTCGACCCGACCGGGCAGCAGCATGGGCACGATCCGGACATCCTGGCCGCCGAAGCCACGGCGATCCTTCAGGCGTACCGGTGACCTGGGGAGTCCACAGCCCGGCAGCGCACACGGTGAAGCGGCACATGTCCGCCGAGGCCCGAGCCAAGCTCTCTGAGCGGATGAAGGGAAAGCACCACAAGCTCAGCGCTGCAGCGAAGGCGAAGATCCGGGCGAAGCTCAAGGGCAAGCACCACAAGGGCCACAAGATGAGCGCGGCCGAGAAGGCTAAGATCCGCGCGAAGTTGAAGGGCCGCCACCACAAGAAGCACCACCTGTCCGCCGCGGCCCGGGCCAAGCTCTCCGCAGAGCGCCGGGGCAAGCGCCACGCTCACCGGGGCCACGCGCTGTCGGCCGAGACCCGGGCCAAGATCAGCGCCGCGCTGAGGGCAAGGCGCGGAGGCTCATCTGGGGGACGCCGATCGCGCCGGGCACATCCGGCCGGGGCACCGCGCCACCTCCGGTCCGGCTACCGCAAGGCACGGCGGCTGCGCCGGGGCCACCGCCACCCGAACCGGCACGGGCACCGCCGCGTCCACTGGACCCGGGCCGGGCACCGGCACCACCACTGGCAGATCGTCGGCCACCACGGCAAGCAGGGCGGCCCCGCGCCGCGCAGGCTGCGCGCTGGGGGCCGGATCGCCGCGCGCACCGACCGCGCCAAGCGGACACGAACACGAAGGAGACGCCGGTGAGCCTCGCCGACGCACCTGACCGCGAGGCCGCGTGGCTGACCACGACCGGCGACGGCCTGCCGTCGCTGCTCACCGCCAACGGCGGCTCGTGGGACGTGATCCAGGCGTACGCCCCCCGGACGCCGAACATGCGCCAGACCCAGCTGTACGTGATCCGGCGCCGCTACCCGACGGTCCGATTCGCCCAGCAGCAGCGGATGGCGACGCACTACCTCCAGCTGACCGCGACCTGGCCGGTCGGCCAGGGCAGCACCGGGGTCGGAATCGCCGAGGCCGAGCAGCGCGCGCTCGACGTCGCCCTGGCGACCGTCGTCGGCCGCCTGGAGGGCTTCGTCACCGACAAGACCCACGGCAACAGGTTCCTCTCGGTGGGCGAGGCCCCCAACGGCGCGTCGTTCAACACCGAGCTGGGCGACCCGATCGTGGGCATCACCGCCGGGCTACTGACCGCGACCATCACGTACACCGCCGACGACTCCGAGTACATCGCGTAGAAGGGGGCCGCTGTGCTCCAGCGGAATACGACCGACCACCCGCTGGACGTGATGGCCATCCCGGCCACCGTCCAGCCCGGCGAGACCGTCGAGTGGCCGAACCCGATCGTTGGGTTCGAGCTGGACAAGGCTGAGCCGAAGGCCACACGCAAGGCAGCTGCGGCGAAGGCCGGAGAGGGGACTGACTGATGGCCAAGCTCGCGCGCCTGGGCACGCTGGCCATGGCGAAGGAGACTGCGGGCGCGCCCGGGACCTACGTCGCGCCCACAATCGGCCTGCCCTATACCGGGAACAGCACCTTCGAGGACGTCATCGCCCAACTACGGGACGAGTCCGTGCGCGCGGACGACTCCGTGCTGCACGGCTCCTATCAGGGCCCGGCGTCTTCTGACTGGTCCATCGACCTGCTGGCCTACCCCGACCTCGCGCCAGTGTTCTTCGTGGCGACGATCGGGCCCGACACGGTCACGGCCGGCACGACCACCACCCTGTCGGCCGCCACCGTGGCGGGGGCGACAGCGATCCAGACGCCAATGTCCCTGGCGGCCGGGACCGTCGTCCGCCTGGATGCCGCCGGGCTCCAGGAGTACGCGGTCACCGACGGCGCCGCGACCGGGACCGGCCCGTACGTCAGCAACGTCACCACCGTGGCGGGCCAGATCGGGCCGAACCGCGTCGGCCTGGCCTACGCGCACGCGTCCGCAGCAGCCGTGGTCACCCCGACGATCCACACGTTCAAGCAGAACCCCGCCGTGGCGCTGCCGACCTGGTCCCTGACGTACTACGACACGGTCGAGACGGTCAGCTGCTCCTACGTGCGGTTCAGCGAGTTGGACCTCAAGATCGATCCCAAGGCCGCAGTGAGCCTCAGCGTGAAGGGAACCGGGTTTCCGTCCGTCCCGCAGTCGGCGGCGACCGGCGCGTACAGCACTTACGATCCGTGGCTCGGATGGTCCTGGGCACAGACCATCGGCGGCGCGGCCAGTACCCGGGGGCTGACGTACGACGCGACCTTCAAGCGCGCCACGGAGGCGATCGCGGGCAGCGACGGCACACAGGCACCGCGTGAGGTCTTCTCCGGAGCGCTGGAGTACGACGGGACGCTCAAGGTCCTCTACGAGAACAGCCTCGACTTCGCGCTGTTCCAGGGCAACACGCAGCTTCCGCTGTCGATGACCTTGCAGCAACCGATCAGCCGGGGCGGGCAGTCGATGATCCTGACCAGCAGCCGGAGCGCTCTGTTCAAGGGCAAGCGCGACCTGTCCGGCGCCTACTCCGCCGCAGACTTCTCGGTCAGTGGCGTGGCCAACACGACAGACGGCGGCGTGGTCCAGGCCGTCGTCGCCAACTGGCAGACCACCGCCTACTGACGGCGGTCCCACAATCTCCCGGCGTGCTGGCTGCGGCGCTGACGTGTGAGGGCGCGGGGAGCGCCCCCAGCACGCCGGGACACCAACCCCCGGACCCTCACCACCTGGAGCAGTCGATGAGCATCCCCGTACCTCCGGCCGACCAGACCCCGGCCTACCCGGCACCCCAGCCTGCGCCGGCCCCCGTGCCACCCGCGTTCCTGGGGGCATCGGCCGCGCCGCAGCCTGTGTACGAGCAGCCGCCCGCGCCCGCCCCCCAGCCGCTGCCGCAGATTCACGCGGTCGAGGTGGTGGCACCGTCCGTTCAGGTTCCGGAGGGCGGCTACGCCCAGCGAGTCGTCCGGATCCCGCTGCCGCAGTTCGCCTTGCCGGGGCTGCCGATCCCGTGGATCGAGATGCGGAACCCCGGGCTGATGGCGCCGGAGTCGATCGATGAGATCAGCAAGGGGCTGCGCGGGATCTCCGTGGATGAGGGCGCAGACCCGAGCGCCGCCGACGCGGAGGTCATCATGGCCACGATGATCAAGCTGCTGCGGCGGTGGTGTATCTGGGATGCCCGGTCGGAGGCCGACGTGCCGCCCCTGCTGCCGGAGACACCGAGCCGGGAACTCCTCTCGTGGGCGCCGCTGGGCGTGATCGGCGCGATCGGCCAGGCCTTCCGGGAGCTCCAGGACCCTCGGTAGAGCTCGATTCGTCGTACCTCAACAACGTCCTGTGGCCCGCCGAGTCGGTGTACGGCGGCACGTGGGGGTCCGGTCCGATCCCGGTTGAGGTGCAGTGGGTCGAGCTGATGCTGACCTTCAAGTGGTCTTGGGATCAGCTGCTGGCCACGCCGCCGTACGTGCGGCGGGTGTGCTGGGACCTGCTCGGGGCGAAGCGTGAAGCCAGGCAGGCAGCGCAAGAGCGCGCGAAGGGGTAGGCGGTGGCTGAGCTGGAGGCAGGGATGCTGCGGTCCATCCTGGCTCGGGTCGCGGAGCAGGGAGTGCAGCGGGCGGCCTCCGGTCTGGAGGCTGTGGCGGAGGCGATCGAGCGCCAGGCGCGGACCAACGCCAGCAACGGGCAGCACGCCTACGGCACGCCCACCCCCGCACGGCCGGGCGAGGGCCCTGCCCAGATCTCCGGCACGCTCGTCGACTCGATCGGCCACAACGCGGTGGCGCGGTCGGCCGAGGGCTGGGCCACGAAGGTCGGCCCGCGCCGGGGGCACTTCCCGGACTACTCCGCGCGGTGGCGGTCGCGGGTCGATTCGAGCCGGTACGGCTACTACCTGGAGACCGGGGACCACGGGATCACCTACCCGTGGCTCAAACCTGCGGCCGACCGGGTCGGCGAGGCCACAGCCGCCGCCGCGTTCGTGGACGCGTTCAACGACCTGTCCTGGGGCTGACTGCCTACTTCGTGGGAGCGACGGAGCAGCCGTACGACGTGCCGCTGCTGGTCGTGAGGTTGCCGCCGATGTCGGTGATCGAGGACAGCGGGACCGGCGCCGCGAAAGCATTGGGTCCGGCCTGGACCTGGGTGTCGTGGGAGTAGAGGTTGCCCGCCGAGTCCCCCGCATGCGTGATCAAACTGCCTGCCACGGTGACGGTCGCGGTCCAGCTCATGCTGCCGTCGCCGCGGTCGCGGTAGGTGATCGAGCACTGCGGGTCGCCGGGGTAGACGAAGGTCGGCTCCGGGGCCGCGTTCGATGGCTTCGGCGCAGGGGTCGGTTTGGCCGCCGGCGCACTCGTCTGTACTGCCACCGGCGACGCGGCAGCAGCAGGAGTCGAAGCTGAGGGCTTCGGCGCGACGAGGTAGTAAACGACCGATACGACGACGAAGACGGCGATGGTGACGCCGACCTTCTGGCCCTTCGTCATGTTCGCCATGGCCGATTTCTGCCCGCCCCTGTGCCCGCTCACGGATACCCCCTGTGGGCCGCCCCTGTGGCTGCCGCACCCAGGACCGTAGCTCGACCGCACCGCCCCGCGCACGGGATCTCCACAACTGGCCGACAGGGGGCGATCCGATGTCGAGCGAGGTCGGTGATCTCTACGTCACCCTCAGGGCGATGACCGACCCATTTGCCGAGTCGTTCACGGCGGCGGGGGACCTGAGCGAGGTGACGGCCAGTCAGATCACTTCCACGGCGGAGCAGATGGCTGCGTCGCTGGACGAGAGTGCGAAGGTCGCGGCGGACAGCTTCAAGCTGATCCTGGACGCGGCGGTCGAGCTGGCCGAGGGCATCGTTGACCCCCTCGTGGACGTCAAGACCAGCGTTCGCGGGGTCGCCTCCGCGCTGAGGGCGCTCACCACGGCGGCGACCGGTGCGTCCGAGGCCGCCACCCCGTCCTTCGGAGCCATCTCCGGTGCGGCAGAGGAGATGGCCGAGGCGGTCAAGGCAGCTACGGCCACCGCGACGGAGTCCCTGGGCGCCCTGGATGCCGGGTTCGCGTCGGCCGCGGGTGCCGCGACGGCCTCCGCGACGGAGATGCGGGGTGCGGCAGTTGAGGGCGCCACGGCCGCGACGGAGACCGGCGAGGCTGCCACGGCCTCGGCCGGTGAGTCGTCAGCTGCTCTGGGGGAGACCGCTGGCGCGCTCCAGACGTACCTGATCGGCCTCGCGGCGGCCGGGGTCGGGGTGTTCGAGGCGATCAAGGGCGCGACGGCCTTCAACAGCGAGATCACCAGTCTCAACACCCAGGCGGGGGTGGCCAAGAGCCAGCTGAAGGGGCTTGGTGACGGTGTTGAGGCGCTGGCTGGGCAGGTCGATGACAGTCCGGACAGCCTGGCGGAAGCGCTGTATCACGTCGAGTCGTCGTTCGCGTCGACTGGAATTACCGGCGCTAGGGCGTTGGATATCCTCAAGACTGGCGCAGAGGGCGCGGCCGTCGGTCATGCGGATCTGGTCGATGTGCAAAATGCGCTCGATGCGGCGATTGCGAGCGGAATTCCTGGCGTTCAGAATTACGGCCAAGCCATGGGTGCCCTTAACGCGATCGTCGGCTCCGGTGATATGCAAATGCAGGATCTGGCCGACGCCATGGGTACCGGAATGCTCGCGGTGGTTAAGGGATATGGGCTCTCTCTAAATGACGTCGGCGCCGCATTGGCGACATTTGGAGATAATAATATCCGTGGCGCAAAAGCGGGCACTGACCTGCGGATGGCGGTAGAGGCTCTAGCAGCCCCCGTTAACACTGCGACAGCTTGGTTGCAGAAATTCGGGATGACGACCAGTACGCTCTCCAATGACATGCAGAAGGGCGGGCTGAAGCTCGCCCTGACCGACCTTCAGAACCATTTCAAGACTGCCGGAATTACTGCGACCCAGGAGGGTCAGGTAATTACTGACATGTTCGGGAAGAAGGCTGGCGCCGGTCTTTCTGTCCTGATGGGTCAGTACGACCGTATGATGTCGAAATACCCCGCACTCGAAAAGGGGGCGGCTGGATTTGGGTCCGCCTGGCAGGCCACGCAGCAAACCGTCAGCCAGGAGACGAAGGAGCTGGAAAGCGGCCTGGAATCCCTCGGCGTCAAGCTGGGGCAGGAACTGCTGCCGGTCCTGTCGAAAGTCCTCAGCGCGGCTCGTGACGGGCTTACCTGGCTCACGTCCCATCAGAGCGCCGTGCAGGGCCTGGCGGCGATCCTCGGGGGCCTGCTCGTCGCCGCGCTGTGGAGCGTCGTCGGGGCGCTGACGGCGATCGAGGTCAACCCGGTGGTCCTGGGGATCACTGCCGTGGCCGCCGCAGCGATCTACGCCTACACGCACTTCGCCCCGTTCCGCGAGGCGGTGAACGCCGTCGCGAGCATCCTGCGCACGGTGCTGGTGGGGGCGCTACGCCTGGCGCAGGCCGCGATCAGCGCCCTGATCAGCTGGTTCGCCGCCCACAAGAACGACTTCGTCGCAGCTTGGTCGGCGCTCGTCCACGGCGTCCAAGCGCTGGCGAAGTGGCTGGACGACAACGTGATCAAGTGGATCCAGGCCCGGCTGGCGGATCTGGTGTCGTGGTGGCGCTCGCACGCGGCGGAGATCCGCCAGGTCTGGGCCGTGCTGTGGGCTGCGATCGCGATCGACGCGATCGCTGTCTGGGACATGGTGCTCCGGCCGCTGCTGACGAACCTGGTGTCAACTTGGCGTCTGGCCTGGGGGATTGTGCGGGACGTCGCCAAGCTGGCCTGGTCGGCAGTCTCTGGAATCGTGACTCTGGCGATGCATCAAATCCTCGGGGTGATTGGGATCGTGCTTGACCTAATCACCGGCCACTGGTCCAAAGCCTGGTCGGACCTGAAGAAGCTGGCGTCGCAGACCCTGACGGACACGATCCACCTGATCGCCTCCATCGCGGGCGGACTCGGCACCCTGCTGTTCGACGCAGGCCGGAACGTGGTCCAGGGGCTGATCAACGGGATCCTTTCGATGGTCGGCGGGGCCGGTAGCGCGATCAAGTCCGTCGCGTCGGAGATCCGCGCGTACCTGCCGTTCAGCCCGGCCAAGAAGGGCCCCCTGTCTGGCAGCGGGAGCCCAGACGTCGCCGGATCGACGATCGGTCAGATGGTCGCCAGCGGCATCACCAAGTCCGGCCGCCAGGTTGCCCAGGCCGCCCGCGGGATGGCGGCGGCGGCCGGGCTCAAGGTCGGCTCCAGTGGCGGCTACGCCTCTCTGGCGGTGACGGCCAGCGGTGCCGCCGGGGCGGCGGCGGGAGGCCAGCTCCAACCGATCATCGTGCAGGTCGACGGCAAGACGCTGTTCAAGATCATGCAGACGCAGGCGCTGAGGTACGGCAAGCGGAACCCGACGACCGGTCTGGTCTATGCCAGCTGATGGGAGGTCGAGATGAGTAACCCTCTGCTCGGGTCCCTGGTCGATGCCTTCACGGCCGGTGCGCTGAACGCCGCTGTGTGGAACGCGACTTCGGCCGGGGTGACGCTGGCGGTGGCGGGCCGGGTGACCGTGCCCGCCACGACTGCCTACCCGGCCCTGGGCGCGGCGGGCCCGTACGAGGCGACCGGCCAGGTGCTGTCGGCCCGGGTCACCCCGGCGCCGGGCGGAACCGGGGGCCAGGTCGTCCAGACACTGATGACGATCGCGGCCGACGCCGCCGACTCGGCGTACTTCGCGTGCCAGCCCGGAGGCCCCTGGCAGGCCGTCGTCCTGAACGCAGGGGTCGCCACCAGCGTCGCCCTGCCGACGTACAGCCCCATCACGCACGCCTGGTGGGCGCTGGCCGAGTCCGTCGGGTACTGGCTGTTCTACACCAGCCCGGACGGCCAGGCCTGGACCCTGCTCGCGTCGATCCCCTACACCTGGTCACCGCACGGCGTCAGCGTGTCGCTCAGCGCCGGGTCGGCGACCGTGACCGGGCAGTCGGCATCGGTCGAGCACGTCAACACCGTCTTGGGCGCCAGCAGCCTGATGCCGTCGTGGCCTCAGATCCGGTTCCAGGTGGCGTTCAACTCGAATGCCTCCAACGCCGTTGTGCCGTACTGGACGGACCTCACGGCCCGGCTGCGCGGCCCGTGGTCAGCGGAGCAGTCCGGTCGGCAGTACGAGCTGGACGAGGTCCAGTCCGGTGAACTGACCCTGTCGCTGTGGAACTTGGACGGTGCCCTGGACCCGGGCAACACGGCCTCCGTCTACGCACCGAACGTCGTGCCGATGGTGCCGTGCAGGCTGACGGCGACCTGGCCGGTGACCCGCAACGCGTTGCCGCAGGATCTGGCGGCGGGCCTGGACACCAACAATGTCAACGCCATTGGCGCCGGCAGCACCTACGGCCAGACCACGGTGGCACCAGCGGCTCCTGTCGGGCTGACGACGGCCCTCACCTGGGGGGTGCCGGTCATCGGCGCCGCCGGGGCGGTCTTCGGTCTGGGCTACGACAACGGGTGGGTGAGTTCTGACCTCAATGCGGTACCGGTCACGGCGGGGCAGGCCTGGACGTCGTCGGTCTACCTGATGGCAACGGCCACGATCAGCGTGACTCCGCAGGTCTCCTGGTACTCCCAGTCGGGTGCCCTGATCTCCACGACCAGCGGGACCGCGGTTTCTGTGGTCGCCGAGGCGTGGGTTCAGGCGTGGGTGAACGGCACAGCCCCGGCCGGAGCGGTCTGGGCACGGCCCGCTCTCACCAACACGGCCGCCGTCACGGTGGCGCTGACGGTCGATGTCACCGGCTGGCAGTTCGAGACCGGGTCGACGCCGTCCCCGTGGGTCGCGCCCGGGGTGACGTACCCGCTTTGGGCCGGGTACGTCGAACGCTGGCCCCAGCAGTGGGACATGTCCGGGACCTACGGCACCGTCGACATCACCTGTGTCGATGTCCTCGCGTCGCTGGCCGACTTCACGCTCCAGCCGAACGTCGAGGCACAGCTCCTGGCAATGCTCCCCGACCACCTGTACCCGCTGGACGAGCCTGTGGGCGCGACCGGTTTCAGGGACCTGACGGGCAAGCACGGGCGCGCCACCATCGGGCAGTCCACCTCCGGAGCAGGCTCCGTGACGGCCGGGAACTCCATCACCGGCACCGGTTTCGAGGGCGGCGCCGGTCCGGTCACCACCTTGGCCAATCCGGCGCCCCTGACCACGCAGCAGGCGGGCAGCTACATCAACCTCGGCCAGCCGAACGGGCCTCCGACCAGCGGCGGGTGGACCCGGATCATCTGCTTCCGGACGACGACCGTCCCCGCGTCCGGGCAGTCGATGGCGCTCTGGCTGGCCTGCGACCGCAACGGCGCCGGCGGCGCGCACTGCGGGCTCGTGATCGACTCCAACGGCCATGTCAACGGGATCACCGCGAACTCGGCGGCCGAGAGCATCATCGTCCCCGTCCCGATCAACGTCTGCGATGGCAACTGGCACATGGCCGCCGTGATCTTGAGTCCGAGTGGCATGCGGCTGGATGTGAACGTGGACGGGAACGGCTACTTCGCGACGTCGACCAGCAACTGCTCGCCGACCGGGATCATCTCGGACACGATCGGGATGCTGGTGGTGACCGGCTATGGCCTCTACGGGCTGGCCTACAGTGGTGACCTGGCGTACGCGTGCGAGATCCCCACCAATCAGGTCCCCTCGTTCTCCGACATCGCGTCGGGCTTCTCGACGGGCTGGGCCGGGGAGAGCAGTGCTGCCAGGGCGCAGCGGATCCTGAACCTGTCCGGGTACGGCGGCCCTCTGGGCACGATGGACGCGGTCACCGCGATGGGCGGCGCAGACCTCGCAACGCTCGACGCCATGTCCGCACTTCAGCTGGTCGGCGACAGTGAGAACGGGCAGGTCTACGCGGACGCGAGCGGCACCGTCCAGCTTGCGGCCCGTTCCTGGCGGTACTACCAGACCGCGCCGGCGCTGCTCTTGGGCGAGGCGATGGCCGCAGGCGAGATCCCGTACCTCACCGACATCGCGACCGGCTACGACACCACGCACATCTACAGCCAGGTGTCGGTGACGAACTCCGGCGCGCCGGGGTCCGCGCAGTACCCGACCGTGCTGGCGTCGAACGCTGCGTCCTCGGCGGCGTACGCGCCGCGCACGCTGGAGCGGACGATCAACGTCAACGACCAGACGGTGCCGCAGTACGCCGCGCAGTACCTCGCGCAGCAGTACGGCCAGCCGCTGACCCGGCTGGCGCAGGTCACGATCGACGGGGCCGCCAACCCGGCCCTGTGGTCGCAGATCCTGACGCTGGGGTTCGGCAGCCGGGTGCAGGTCACCCGGCGTCCGCCGCCCACCTACGGGGCCCCGCCGCTGGTGCTCCAGCAGTTCGTCGAGCAGCTCACCTGGAACGGCGACGACCAGGGCAACCTCAAGGCGTCGCTCCAGCTATCCTCGGCGACCCCGTTTCTGAACTGGTGGGTGGTCAGCAGCCTGCACAGCAGTCTCCAGACCCAAGCATCGGCCGGGCAGGCAGTCGTCACGCTCGGACCGCTGACCGGCAGCAGCCTCAACCCGGCGGCGGCCGTGCTCACCCCGGGCACGGTGCTGACTGTTGGCCAGGGCACGGCCAGCGCGGAGACCGGCACGGTGAAGTCGGTGGCCACCACGATCGCTGGCTACACCAGCGTGGCCGTCACCTTGACCGCGAACCTGGCCAGCACCCATGCCGCTGGGTCGGTGGTGTGCCAGCCACTCGGAGCCGCGTACACGCTCCCGCCGCTGCCCGCGAGCACGTTCCCGGTGTCGCTGGACGCCGGGGCGACGCTCAGCTCCACCGGCCCCCGCATCACCTACTAACCCCGCAGCACCCAGGCGCCGCCCGTCCGCTGGGGCGTGGCGGCGTTCGTGCTGCCCAACCTCGGGAGGTGCCGATGCCTGGGCTCGCGATTCCAGTCCCGTACCAGTGGCAGGTCGGCGACACCGGCAACGCCGCGCTGCTCAACGCCCAGTTGTTCAACGGGCTGACGTTCCTGCTGAACCCGCCTCTCGCGGTCTACGCGCAGTCTGCCTCGCAGACGTTCACCACCGGAGGCAGCGCGGTCGCGCTGACCTGGGGGACGCCGACAGCGGATACCTACGGCGGCTACAACGCGGCGAATCCGACGCGGTACACAGCGCAGGTCCCGGGCTGGTACCAGATCACGGTGGGCGTGTCGGTGGGCGCGAACGCCACCGGCAACCGCGACATCGAGATTCACAAGAACGGTGTCACCACGGCCATCGCCCAGAACGTCGGCGCGGCGCCGACGACCACGAACAACTACGCAGGCGATGCCAGCGGGCTCGTCTACCTGAATGGCGTCACCGACTACGTGGAGGGCTGCTTCTTCCAGTCGTCCGGGGCGAGCCTGAGCACGATCATCACCGCGACATACCTCAACGCCCTGTGGATCCACACCTGATCAGACGCGCCACCACCCGCCCTGCGCCAGCTGGCCAGGGCGATTCCCATACCTGGAGGCCTCCGATGTCCCCGCCTGAGCACGCCTACCGCCTGGTCGCCGCGCACGACCAACTGCTGACTCTGCACCTGTCGTTCCACGTCGAGTCGCACCTCGACCGCGACGACGATCCGCACTACCACCTGTTCGAGCAGACCAAGGCCAGGCTCAAGCGCCAAGGGCTCTGGAAGTGCGCCATCGGTGACGACCTGTGCAATGGACAGCCCGAGCTGCACCATAGCCACGTTGAGTTCAGCCAGATCCCGGCCACCGACCGCGACAAGGTCGCACGGCGCCTGGGCCTGCACTTCGAGGACGACGAGGACTTCCAACGCTGGGTCGAGTCCCCGGGGAACCTGGAGGTGTTGTGCACCGTCCACCACCGGACCCGGTACGGGATCCACGTGCTGCCGGAGCCTCTGTGGCAGGCCGTCCGGGACCGGCGCGACGACACCGAGGCTCCTGCCCACTTCATCCCCGCCCGCGAGGTGGGGAAGTGAGCTGGATCAGAGACATCAACGAGCGGATCGCGGTCGCCGCCACGGGGATCTTCGGCTCCATGTGGACGACCTACGTCTTCTTCACCTACGGCTTCATCCCGATCATCTTCCCCGCGACGATGACGGCCCTCCTGTACTGGAGCAACACAGTGCAGCTGTGGAGCCTGCCTCTGATCGCCGTGGGCACCGCCGTGCTCGGCCGGGCCGCTGTCCAGCAGGCCCGCGAGACCCACGACGCGGTCATGGAGGTTCTGCGGATGATCCGCGAGGCCCTGGCCCTGCTGCGCGAGGAGCGCCAGCTGCTCCGCGAGGAGCGCGACTTCCTCCAGCAGGAGCGCGAGCAGCGCCCCCCGGCCGCCGCACCCACCACTGAGGAGGTGACTTGATGGGCATCTACGGTCAGGACTGGTCCTCGTACCAGTCGCCGGCACCGGACGCGTCCGGGCTGTCGTTCGCGTTCATCAAGGTCACCCAGGGCCTGACGTACGTGAATCCGCTGTGGCAGCAGCAGCGCGCCCACGCGCATGCGGCCGGGCTGGTGGTCGGCCTCTACCACTACCCCGACATGACGCAGGACCCGGCCGCCGAGGCGCTGCACTTCCTCGGCGTGGCGCAGCCCCAGCCGGGGGAGCTCCTGGCCCTGGACTGGGAGGGCTACGACGCCGTCAACGCGGCTGTCCCCAAGAGCTCCCAGGCCGCGTACAAGGACGCGTGGATCGCTCACGCCCAGGCGCAGGCCTCCGAGCACCGGGTGGGCCTGTACTGCGACAAGGACTACTGGCTGAACGTGGACACCACTTCCCAGTGCGGCGACTTCCTGTGGATCGCCACGGCCGGGCTGCCGGTCGGTGCACCAGGGATCCAGCACCCGTGGCTGTTCCAGCAGTTCGCCGACACCCCCGCGGACCGGGACTTCTGCCCGCTCCCGTCGACCGCAGCGCTCGCCGAATGGGCGCAGAACTTGGAGGCTGACATGCCGACCACCCAGGCTGACGCGCAGCTCAACGCGCAGGTCCTGCTGGCCACCCGTATCCCCGAGGCCAAGCTGGCGTCCGGGTACGTTCCGACGTTCGCGGACTGCCTCAACGGGGCAAAGCTCGCGGACACTCAGCTCACCACGTTGACTGCGCAGATCGGCGCGCTGACCGGTGTCGTGTCTGCGCTGGCCAAGGCGGTCGGTGCGGCCGGGGGGCTCACCGCCGAGCAGGCCCAGGCAGCCGCCCAGGACGGTGCCGCCGCGGCGCTCGCCGAGCTCGGCCACACGCTGGCCAGTAGCACCTCCGCCACCACCTGACCGCGCTCGATTCCCTGTCCGGCCCGCCAGCGTGCGGGCCTTCGTCATGTCTGGGAGGACATCATGAGCACCATCATCAACCAGCTGCGGGCCGAGCTCGCGGACGCGCACGCTGCACAGCAGGCCGCGCGGTTCGGCCGCCTGCTGCTGGTCACCACCGGGGCGCAGCTGGCCGCGCTGGGGACTGCGCACCTGGGCCGGGACGCGCTGATCGGCGCGGCGGTTGGCGCGGTGGAGACCGCGTACCGGCAGTGGGCGCCGGTTGTGCCGTGGGCGGTGCTGGCCGCGAAGCTCCACCTGATCGCAGCGGTCCCGGCCGCGTCCGCCCCGGGCCCGGTTGTGCCCGTTGTGGCTGAGGCCGCGCCGACAGTGTCGGCCGCCGCGAGCGTGACCCCGGTCGCGCCGTCGGCGGCTGGGGAGTGACCTCGCTGCCGCAGCCGGACCACGCCACTGCGCTGGAGCTGGAGCGGCTACGCGGCGAGCTCGGCAAGGGCTTCGCGGAGGTCAACGGCTCCCTCGCGCTCCTGGTTCTCCGGTCTGAGCAGTCCGAGCGGCAGCACGCTGAACACCGCGCGGCGCTGGGCCGCCATGACGAGCGCCTGGACGACGTCGACCGGAAGCTGGGGCCCCTCGCCGGGGTGGCCGAACGACTGAAGCAGGTCGAGCGGAAAGTCTGGATGACTGCTGGGGGCGTGACCGCTCTCGTCACCGCCAGCGAGATCGCCGCCGTCTACATGCATCACTGAACGAAGGCCCCGCCCCGCTGCCACCAGGCAGCAGGGCGGGGCTTTCGTCATGCCTTGGCCGCCTTCCACAGCGCCACCCACAGCTAGGGGTGGGCGGGTCGGCGGCGGCGCGAGGAGCCATCCCCCCGTTGCTTGGGGGCACCGGTCAGTCCCCCTGGCGGTCTTCTGCTTCCTGCCTCCGCGACGCTACGGTGCGCAGCAGCCCGGTGACACGGCCGGGCACAAGCGAGAGGTGATCAAGATGAAGCTCAAGTTCGTCGGCACCACGTCCGAGGTCGGCGAGTGCCCGACCCTGTACGACATCGAGGACTCTCCGGACTACCCGGACCACATGGCCGTCCAGGGTGATCTACTGGTTGACCCTGAAGCGCTCGCCCAGCTCAGGGACGTGAAGTCCCGTGAGGGCTTCGTCATCGTCCCGAAGTCGCTGCTGGTCCGCTACGCGCCGAAGGAGTAGACGACGTGCCTGACCTGATCGGCGGTTCGGCGATCACCGAGTTCTTCCGCGACGGATTCCACCACACCGCGTGGCGGCTGGAGGTCCGGCGTACCTATGACGTCGACTACTCCAGTGCCCGGTTTCGCCAGTTCCTGAGGGGTGAGGACCCGGGCGTGACCGGCCTGGAGGAGTGGATGGATCTCATGAGGCACCTGGTCGGGGAAGGGAAGCGCGTAGAGCGGGTCCGCCTGATCGACGAGCCCCCGACCGACTACCAGCGCTTCATGTTGCACACCGCCACGCACAACATCGCTGCTGGTGAGGACATTCGTTACCTCGCTCGGTCAGCCGCAGAGCGCCTGAGCCTGCCGATGCTCGACGTGTGGCTGTTCGATTCCCGTGAGATCGGCGTCTTCCGGTATGACGGTGACCGATCCCTCGGGATGGAACTGGCGGACGACCCCGCCGCCGTCCTGGAGATCTGCCAGGCGCGGGACGCTGCCTGGCACTACGCGATGCCCTACGAGACCGTCACACAGGTACCTTCATCTGGGTGAGCACCGATTTCCAGCACGCAAGGGTCTCCCTCGGTGCGCGGCTCCGCGAGCTGCGCACCGAGGCCCACCTCACGGGCGTCGCCTTGGCAGCTCGACTCGACTGGCAGTCGTCGAAGGTCTCGAAGCTGGAGCACGGGAAGCAGACCCCTACGCCCGGGGATCTCGCCGCGTGGGCGAGTGCTGTGGGGCAGCCGGGCGCCGCAGGCGAGCTCCAGGCTCGGCTGCGCGGAATGGAGACCAGCTATCGGTCTTGGCGGCGACAACTCGCGGGTGGCCTGCGCGCCCGCCAGGATGTATCTCTCGCTGAGACACGCCGCACCGAGACGATCCGCGGGTTCGAGGGAGTCCGCGTCCCGGGGATCTTCCAGACCGCAGAATACGCGCGTCACCTCCTCACACTGAACGCCGACTTCTACCAGTCCCCCCGGGATATCGAGGAGGCCGTACGCTCCCGGATGCGCCGCCAGGAGGCGCTGTACGAGCCAGGCCACAAGTTCAGGTTCGTGGTCTGGGAGGCAGCACTGCACACGATGGTCTGCCCTCCGCGCATCATGGCGGCGCAGCTTGACCGCCTTATGGGCCTGGCCGGCCTCGACACCATCGAACTCGGGATCATTCCGCTGGGCGCGCCGATGCGGCGGACCCCTGCGCACGGATTCTGGATCTACGACGAGCGCCTGGTGACCGTTGAGATGATCAACGCTGAACTCTGGCTGGAGGACACAGCCGATGTCGCCCTCTACGTGCGCGCTTGGGAGTGGCTGAACGAAGTCGCACTCTACGGGCCGCTGGCTACAAGGCTGATCAGTCGTGCACTTGCTGCTCTGGACACTCGCTGAGCAAGGGCTCGCAACCGGCGCAGGTCGGTGAGCAAAGTCGAGCAAACCGTCCCGCAGCCAGCAAATCTGCTCCGTAGATTGCTGCTCATGGCAGATTCTGCGGATTTCTCGACCCTGCTGCTGACCGTCTCCGCTGACCCCGCGCGCCGCTTATCGCCGGAGCAGGACTTCCGGCTGCGGGTGGCGCGCAACGACCTGCAGCGCGCCCATGAGCTGGAACTGGCGATGGCGTCGGCGTTCGAGATGGCGCAGATCACCGGGGCACTGCGGTCCAGCCTGATGAACGTGCTGGCCATCGTCGACAACCTCACCGGAGCGGTCATGAGCGATGCGAGAGAGCACATCTGCGACTACTGCATGAATTCGGCGGGCAGCCCGATCGCCCGCCTTGAACCGGGCAACGTGGTGTCGCCGCTGGTCGGGGTGACCCACCCGGACTGCTGGAAGCGGTTC
>OVEP010000471.1_pt2 | contig 18898 bp, 13 predicted proteins | sample 1779801 | NCBI WGS metagenome assembly OVEP01 (sample SAMEA3914791, study PRJEB12502) | metagenome | biome: forest; material: soil | place: Canada | collected 2011-07-03 | depth 0.1 m
CTGTCGATGACGGCAACTGGCACCTGGTGGTGCTGACCGCCTCAGGAACCACCCAGACTTTGTGGATCGACGGGCAGAAGCAGGCCACCCGGACGGGCCCCTCCATCGCCGGACTGGCCGAGTCGACCGGGGAGACCTACACCACGGTCGGGGCCGGTGAGCTCGCGAACTGGCCGGATGCTCCCAGCGCCAACCCGCTCGGGTACTTCAGCGGTGAGATCGCCCAGGTCGGCCTGTACACCCTGAACATCGACGATGGCGCCACCGTCAACCCGGAACTCGGTCTGTTCCGAGCGAAGGGCCCGGCCAGCGGCCTGGCCCCGACCACCACGGTCACGGTCACCGATCCCGCCCAGAACGTCAGCACCACCAGTTACGACGCCTCCAACGGTGATCGGATCATCTCCTCGACTGACGCGGCCGGGCACACCACCACCTACGCCTACGACGAGCTCGGCTACCAGGACGCGGTCACCGACCCGAACGGGCACACCACCACCAGCCAGCACGACCAGTACGGCAACGTGCTGGCGCAGACCAGCTGCCAGACCACCAGCTCCTGCCAGACCACGTACTACTCGTACTACGAGAACGCGTCGAACCCGGTGGACCCGCGCAACGGCAAGGTCCTCTACGAAGCCGACGGACGCTCCGGACCGGCAGGCACGACCAACCCCGTATATCGCACGGCGTACACATACACCACCTTTGGTGCGCTAGCGACCGAGACCACCCCGCCGACGCCGGACTACCCGAGCGGCCGGACCACGACCTACCGGTACACCAGCGGTACCGAGACGATCGGCGGTGTCCTCCAAGAGGCAGACCTGCTGGCGTCGGTCACTGACCCGATGGGACATGTCACCCGCTACGTCTACGACCAAACCGGTCAGCAGAGCCAGGAGATCGACCCGAACGGACTGAAGACGACATCGTCCTACGACCCGAACACCGGGGTACTCGACAGCACGACCGTCACGTCGGACACCTACCCCAATGGCCTGACCACCAGCTACACATACGATGCCGACCTGCGCCCGGTGACCGAGACTGACCCGCCTACCACCGACGCGGTGAAGGGAACCACCCACAGCCGACAGACCTCCGTCGTCTACGACCTGGACGGGAACGTCACCTCCGAGGCGGTGGCCGACCTCACCGGCGGCGACGCGACCCAGACCACCAACTACACCTATGACAGCGGTGACCGCCTGTCGTCGGTCACCGACCCCGACAAGCATGTCACCAGCTACACCTACGACGACTTCGGCAACAAGGCGTCGATGACCAACGGTGACAATGTCACCTACGACTACTCCTACTCGCCCACCAACCAGCTACTGACGACCACGCTGGAGAACTACACGGGCGACCCCACCGCGCCGACGGCTGCCGCCAACCTGCTGGTCGAGTCCCGAGCCTACGACCCGGGCGGCCGACTGGCCTCGGTCACCGACGCGATGGGGCGCACCACCGAGTACACCTACTTCGATGACAACCTGCTCCAGTCGGTGACCGCAGGCGTCGGCACCGCGGACCAGGTGGGAGTCGACTCCTACACCTATGACGCGGCCGGCAACACCGTGTCCGACTGCGCGGGCTACACCTCAGCCAGCGGTTGCGCCAAGGTCACCGACTACACCGTCGACGCCGCCGACCGGCCCACCCAGACCACCGTCGACCCGACCGGTGTCGACCAGGTCACCAGCCAGACCTTCGACGCCGACAACGACACCCTCGACCAGACGGTCACCGGCAGCGGCACGGACCAGCAGACCAGCTACACCTATGACGACATGGGCAACCGGACCTCGCAGAGTGTCCGTACTGACAACACCAGCCCGACCGCTTTCTGGCCGTTGAACGACGGCAGCACCACCCAGGCAGCCGATGCTTCCGGTGTCGGCAACCCGGCCACGCTCAGCGGTGGAGTCAGCTGGACCAATGCCAACGGCGGGTCCGCCCTCTTCGACGGGGCCAGTGGAGCAGCGGCGACCACGGCCCCGGTGATCAACACCACCCAGAGCTTCACCGTCTCCGCCTGGGTCTACCTCAAGTCCGCCAGTACCACTGCGGACGAGGTGGTCCTGAGCCAGGATGCCACCAGTGAGAGCGGCTTCTACCTGGAGTACGACCACACCACCAAGAGCTGGGCCTTCGTCATGGCGTCCAAGGACGCCGCGAACCCGACCTTCACCGTCGCCGCCAGCCCCACCGCTGCCCAGACAGGCGTGTGGACCCAGCTCACCGCCACTTACACCCAGCCCAGTGGATCCGCTTTCGGCTGGATGCAGCTTTACGTCAATGGCTCCATAGTCAGCGGCGTCGGCGCCCCCAGCGGCACGCTGGTGACCGACACCACACCGATCGCAAGCAGCGGCGGCTTCGCCATCGGCCGGGGCAAGTACAACGGCGCGTCCGGTGGATGGTTCAACGGCCAGATCCGAGGCGTTGCCTCCTACCTCGAAGACCTCACCCCCGCCCAAGTTACGCAGCTCTACAATCTCGACCCCGAGGAGCAGCCCGGAGGCCTGCTGACCAACAGCACACCGGACATCGCCACCGGTGAGTTGGCCGGGTACTGGCCGCTCACTGATGGCGTCAGCGCCGCCGCCCAGGACGACTCCGGCGGTGGGAACCCAGGCACGGTCGACCCGAGCGTGCTCTGGTCCGCTGGCCACGGCGGGTCGGCGATCCTGAACGGGACGGGCGGGATCACCGTGCCCGACTCCCCGGTGAACACCTCGCAGAGCTTCTCGGTCTCGGCCTGGGCCAAGCCGAACGACAACAACGCCGACTATGCGGTGGCTTCGGTCGCCGGGAGCGAGTCGTCGGGCTTCCTGCTGCGCCTGGACAAGGGCAGCAACTGGAAGTTCGCGATGGTCAGCGCCGACACCGCCTCGCCTACCTGGTACACCGCTCAGGCCAGCGGTACTCCGCAGACCGGAGTATGGACGCACCTGGTGGCGACCTTCAACGCAGGCACCGGCCTGATGAGCCTCTACATCAATGGCCAGTTGGCGGCCACTGCCACCGATCCGGCCCCGTGGAAGGCGTCCGGTCCGTTCGCCATCGGCTACGACTGGTGGGGCGGAAAGCAGGACAGCGTCTTCCAGGGAAGCCTCTCGGATGTCCAGACCTACAACCGGGTGCTGAGCGCGAGTGAGGCGAGCACCCTCTACACCAAGGGCGGCACGGCCGGTACCGCTCCGCTGACCACCACCTGGAAGTACGACGAGCGCGGCCTCCAGACCAGCGAGACCGATCCTCGCGGCAATCTGCCCGGAGCAAGTCCGGCGAGCTACACCACTACGTACAGCTACGACCCGGACGGACAGCTCTACTCCACGGTGTCGCCGCCGGTGAGCGTGTCGAGCGGCGGAGGGACCCCGGCCACCGAGGTCACCACTGAGCTGACCGGCTACAACACCTTCGGTGAGCCGGCGGAGACGCAGGACGCCGACGGCAACGTCACTACCACCAGCTACGACAGCGACGGCAACGTCAGCAGTGTGGACTACCCGGCTTACACACCGCCGGGGTCGAGCACGGCCATTCTGCCCTCGTCGACCTTCACCTACGACGGCATGAGCCAGGTCACCCAGGAGACCGATGGCAACCAGAACAGCGCGACCTTCCAGTACGACCAGCTGGGGCACCAGGTCCAGGAGACCCTGCCGGGCGGCCTGACCTGGCACGTCAGCTTTGACTACGACGGCGAGAAGCTCGATACCACCGACCCGACCGGCGCGCAGACGCAGGCGACATACAACAGCCTGAGCCAGCAACTGACCAGCACGCAGGTGGTTCGCCAGCCCACGCCGACAGCGGACACCACTTCCTACACCTATGACGCGCTCGGTCATGTCCTGTCGTCCAAGGATCCCGACGACAACACGACCGACTTCGCCTATGACGCCCTCGGGGACCGTACCTCGGTCACGGATGCGCTGACCCAGACCACCAAGTACACGTACAACGCCCTGGGTGAGCAGACCTCGATGGTCAGCCCCGACAAGAGCTCCAGCACCGAGACCTACGACGATGCCGGACGGGAGACCGGTACCGCCAACCTCTCCACGACCGGGGCCGTGCTCAGCACCACCAGCGCTGCCTACGATGCGGCGGGAAACGAGATCTCCCAGACGGACGCCGACAACGCGACCACCACCACCAGCTACGACGCGCTGAACCGGGTCACCGGGCAGGTCCAGGCGGCCGGTACGGTGCAGGCGCCCAGCAACATCACCACCGGCTTCACCTACGACGCCGCCGGACACCGGACGAGCTACACCGACCCGAACCAGAACGTCACCGTCTACACCTACAACACTTTCGGCTCGCTGGAGACCAGCGTCGCCCCGGCGACCGCCGGGTACACCACGGCCGCGCAGCGAACCACCACGTTCAGCTACGACGCGCTCGGGCATCTGGTGAACGTGAGCAGGCCGGGTGGGGTGGACATCGCCGACACCTACAACGCGCTGGGCGAGCTGACCCAGGAGACCGGCAGCGGAGCCGAGGCGGCCAGCAACACCCGGACTTACGGCTACGACAACGACGAACGGGTCACGAGCGCCACCGCGGGCGGCAACACCCAGGCCTACACCTACGACGACCGGGGTCTGCTGCTGAGCAGCAGCGGATCCTCTGGCAACGACAGCTACAGCTACGACCCGGCCGGGCTGATGAGCTCGCGCACCGACGCAGCGGGCACCGCCTCCTTCACCTACACGGCAGACGAGCAGGTCTACACCGAGTCCGAGCCGCTCACCGGCACCCAGCTGACATACAACTACAACAACCTCGGGCAGCCGAGCTCCATCGACTACGGGAGCAACGGGGCCGTCGAGACCTACGGTTACAACGGCCTGCACCAGCAGACCAGCGACACCCTGACCAGTGCCTCCGGCAGCGTCCTGGCCTCAGTCAGCCAGACCTACAACCTCGACGGCCAGACCACCGGAGAGAACACCACCGGCACTGCGGGTGCCGGTGACACCACCTACGGCTACGACCAGGCCGGTCGGTTGACCTCGGCCGCGACCACTGGCGGCAGTACCACCAACTACGGCTACGACCCGAACGGCAACCTCACCAGCGCTGGGAACACCACCTCCGTCTACAACGCGCAGAACCAGGTGACCAGCCAGAGCACCGGCTCGACCACCACGACCTACAGCTACACGGCCCGCGGTACTACCGCCTCGGTCACCACCGGCTCGACCACTACCCCGTACACCTACGACGCCTACGACGAGCAGACCGGCGTTGGCAGCAGCAGCTACAGCTACGACGCTCTGGGCCGACTGGCCACCGCGAACACCGGAGGAACGGCCTACACCTTCAGCTATGACGGCCAGGGCGCGGACATGACCTCCGACGGTGCGCAGAGCTACTCGCGCGGGGCGAACGGCCAACTGGTCGCCACCAATGCGGGTGGCTCCGCCAACCTGGTCGGCAGCAACCAGCACGGCGACGTGACCAGCAGCTTCACCGCCAGCGGTAGCGCGCTCAGTGGTTCCACCGCCTACTCCCCGTATGGTCAGCAGACCGCCACCAACGGAACCCAGTCCAGCACTGGCTACCAGGGGGGCTGGACCGACCCCTCCACCAACCAGGTCTACGCCGACTCCCGCTGGTACAGCCCCACCACCGGCGGCTTCACCAGCGCCGACACCCAGTCCAACGCGCCCAGCCCGGCGGTCGAGGGCAACCAATATGCCTACGCCGACGACGATCCGCTGGACCGCAGCGACATCAGCGGCCACGACTCCTGCGACAACTACGAGGACGAGGTGATCGAGGAGCAGGAGGTGGAGGCACAGGAGCAGTCCTTCCTGGCCGAGGAGACGCAGGAGTGGAGCGACTTCATGCGCACCGAGGCGGTGGAGGGCGAGGAGAGGATGCAAGCCGCCGAGGCCGAGCAGGCACAGGACGCCCAGGCCGAGGCCGAGCAGACCGCAGCCGACGAAGCAAACTCGGAGGCGGTTGAGGAAGAGGCTGTGGAGGCAGAAGACGCCAGTGCGGGTAACGGCGCGGACGCCGCGGAGGCGGCGTCCGACAGCGAGCTCAGCGCGGACGCGGCAGCGGACACCACTGACGCGGTCTTGGACGCGGGTGCGGAGGCCATCCTAGAGTCGGCCGGCGAGGAGGTCCTGGAGGGCGCGGTCGTCCTGGCGCTGTTCGCCACAACGTCCGAGTGCGGTCCCGGCGACGCCCCGGAGAAGCCCGCCAACGGCAACCCGGGCCGGCCCACCGACCCGGCCTCCAACCCCACCGAGGGCACCGGCCCCTCCAGCCCCACCACCGCCGCCGAGGAGGCCCCGCCGGAGGACCCCACCGCCAAGGCCGCCAGCGAACCCGTAAGCTCCAGCGCCGCCACCGACACCGACGTCACCACCAGCGCTGACACTGCGGAAGCAGGCGAGAGTGACGATGCTAACTTCGCGAGCATAGTCACGCGGGGTGCTGTCCGCGGTCTCCTCCCGGTAGGTCGAACCGCTGCCGAGTACTGCGAAATCGGTAAACGGATGGGCGCATGCGTCGGAGGAGCCTCTGGATTCGCCAGTGGTGTATTCAATGCCCTGAGTTCGCCGCCGCCTAGTTTCATGGCCGGAGTTGGGGATATTGCTGTCGATACAGCAGCTGGCGCTGCGGTGGGATATGGCACCGGCGGTTGTGGGTGGTGCAACAAAAATGCACTCAGTACCACGTTTGCGGGTGCGCTGGGTGGGGTTCTCGATGGGGCAGTTACTTCTGCTGTCAGCCAGCTCTTTAATACTGGTTCAGTTAATTCGCAAGAGGCCGAGGCGGAAGCCTCTGCTGGAGGCGCGGTCGGTGCCCTTGGCGGGCTTCTGGGTGCCCGCTACTCGGAGAACTCCGGACTGCCCAAGCAGACTGAGGGATTCATTTCGAATGTTCCCGGTCTGGTTTTGGGTACAGTCATCCCTGGGTTGGATCCCGTGAGCTCGATATACTCGTTCCTGCAGATGGAATACTGCAATGACCGGGGATGGAATGGAAAGTCGTGTACAAGCTGAAATGTCCCCCTGTTAGCGACTCTGCCCTCCGGTGGGGAGTCCCTCGCTCGGCGCCGATGCGGGCATGCATTCCATTGCTGATCGGTTGTCTGCTGGCGGTGGTTGTGCCGCTTGCGTCGAGTGGGCGGGAGGCGCTGGCCGCTGTCGGCGCCTTCGTCACGCTAGCCCCGCTGTCCATGGCCTTCCGGTCTGTGGTCATGGACGGGGGCCGCCTGCTGAAACGTGATGTGCTGTGGAGATCCTTCGATCTGTGCGAAGTGGCCAGCGTGCGTGGGTTCACGTTCAGGGGCGTGACGCAGCTGGAAGTAACTGACCATAGGGGGGACAGTTTCCTGGTCAGTGTCAATCTTCTCCCGAAGCAGGATCTAGCGGCGTTCTGCTCTGAGCTGTGGCCATATCTGACGCGCGAGGGCGTCGAGCAAAAGGGTGACGTAGTCGGAGTGTTGCGCCACTTTGGCGGTCAACCCCGGTGACCGTGACAGCAGAGGGGATTGCTCACGGATATCGAACACAGGTGAATCATGGGCTGAGCCGCAGTACGCGGATGATGTCCCAACTGATGCTGAGGGGGAGATCCCCTATGGCTCATCTGACCTGAGCCGAATCCTTCAGCAAGTCCGGATGGAAGCGGGTGAGGACGCAGAAAACGGGGGTATGTCACCTGCCAAGGTCCTTGCACGGGCGAAGACCGGGACCAACTACCTTGCGGTTGAGACCACTGATGAAGCTGGGGGGACCAATGTCACCGCCTGGAAGAGCATCATGTTCAAGGGGCACAGTGAGAAGCTCTTTGGTCTTGGTGCTTCTGACGCCGGGGTGGATATGAGTCAAGTCACCCGACTATACAGCGAGTTTGAACCCTGCCAGCTGCCGGGTGCATACTGCGCCAATCTGTTGGCGAGGATCCTGCCTGAAGGGACAAAGGTCACTTGGAGCTGGGAGTATGGTGATGCGGCTTCACGTGTGGCCGGTCGGGCAGCCAAAGCCGACGACCTTGCTGAAGTGTTCGATGATATGTTCGAATAATGATGGGCCGACGCGGTGAATGGAGGAAGGGTGGGCAGTGTAGAAAAAGCCCTGGAGATTCTTGGGGTCAGCCTCAATGCCGAGTATGTGAAATTGGCTGGAGTATCTTCCAAATTTGTCTCAAAGGGTCCCCTGGTTGGAAAAGTTGATGACCCGCCCCTGGGTAAGGGTGAATGGATTGGAGATGATTCGGGGGGTGATCTATTTATCACACCTGAGGACGGGTCGCTCATTTCGCGGATGGCCTATCCGGCGGATCTTGTGCGGTTTGTTAACTCTTCCGTTGAGGCATTCATTGGGACTTTGGAAAAATTTGGCACCTGGGTGATCGGAGTTGAGGGATTGATGGGGGAAGGTGATTCCGTGGAAGATGTTCAGCCGCACCTTGGTGAGCTTCGTGCTGCCATCGATGTAGTTGATCCGGCTGCACTGAGTGGCGATGAAAATTGGTGGAGTGTCGTGGTCGAGCAGATTGCCGATGGGATGATTTAGTAGGGTGATCAGATATGGTTTGTGCATCATTGAATTCGAAACCGATCAAGATGTGATGGAGAGGATCGTTGTCGAATGCCGCCCACTTGCGGGTGGGGTTCGATCGGCGCTGCTCTCACTTCTCGCGTCGGGTGTTTCGGCAGCGTCTGTTTGCAGAATTTACTGCGAGATTCAGCCGGCTGATCTGCCTGGAAATTACCTGCGCACTTGGTTGCGGCGAGAATTCTCGAGCACCAAGGTCACTTGGAGTTTTGAATACGGCGAAACGGCTGGCTCCAGATCTCGGGGACGTCAGAGGTGGGCTGAGGCTGTAGGAAACCTTGGGAAGAGTGGCTAAGGGCTCGCTTGCGTGGCGGATTTTACCCTAATGTTCGTATGTGGAGTGCTATTTCGGGTGTGCTGAGGCGCGACAAAAATTCCATTTTTGCGGACTGGGCCTATAGTATCCTTAAATGTCTCTGGGCTTTAGTGGGCTCATTTTCACGCCTCAGGTGGCGGGCTGGCTTCCCGAAGTGATTGAATATAAACAGCCGTGAAGCCTTTCCCGTCTCCGGTCACTGCAAAGAAGTCAAGCCCTTCTGAACGCGACGGTGGTTGCATGGTTCGGTGTGGAGGCGGGTCGAGGCGCTGGAAGCCGCAGCGCCCGAGTGGAGCGGTCGATGGCGCAGCCACCAGCGCGTGGACCCAGGAAGCCGACACCCATGGTGTAGACCCGAAGCTCGTGGGCGGTGAGGCAGCATTCGGCGGCCTGAGCAGCGGGATCTTCTCTCCTTTGGGCTTCCATATGTCGGATACGGTATCTGAGGGTGGCACAGGTCTTGGCAAGCTATTTGCCGGGAATATGCCGGGGCTGCTCACGGGTACATTCCTTGCAGGCCTTGACCCGACTAGCGCGCTGCAAAGCTTTTCTCAGCAGTTCGGAGGAGGGCCGCAGTGAGCGCAGTGGTAGCAGCAGCTGGAGAGACGGAAGAGTAGAAGCGAGCGATGTCGAAGCTGTCCTTGTTCATGCCGCGGGTGGTACATCCCACTGTCCGCATCGGATCGCATCCCCGGAAGCAGGTCCTCTGCCTCATCCCCTTGGCGGCGGGCACGGTGCTGGCGGTGGTCATGAAGTTGGATGCCGATAAAATCGCGTTCTTCACCATCGGATTCGCCTTCTTCCTCTTCTTTCTCTACAGTGCTTGGTTTCGGCTGCTGGTCGATCAGGACCGCCTTCTGATCCGCAGTCCACTATGGAAGGTCATTGGGCTCGATCGGCTGGTTGAGTTCAAGGCCGTTTCGGGCAAGAACGGCCCGCTGCTGTACCTGAAGGATGATCAGGGGAACTGTTCATGGGTCGCGCTCGAGCGGCTTGGGCATGGGGGGCGGCGCAAGCTCTGCCGGGCGCTCCAGGCCTACGTTGACCAGGAGCAGACCAGGTTGGTGGGCCCGGTACGGGTGATGCTGGCCCAGTATGCGGCGGAGTGAGCCTACGCGTCGTAGATGCGGGAGTGGTGGCCCAGATAGAGCTGGTTCAGTGAATTGGCAGGCGGCTGCTGGGTTCCCATTACTCGGGGAGCTCCGGACCGCTCAAGCAGACGGTCATCCCTGGGCGGATCCGGCGATATCGATATATTCATTCCTGTAGATGGAGTGCTGAAATGATCAATGGTGGAATATAAAGTCGTGTACAGACTGAATTGTCCATGGCCTTCCGGTGTGTGGTCATGGATGGAAATCGCCTGTTGAAACGTGATTTCCTGTGGAGGTCCTTCGACCTGTGTGACGTGGCCAGCGTGCGCGGGTTCACGTTCAGGGGTGTGACGCAGTTGGAGGTATCTGACCATAAGGGGGTCAGTTTCCTGGTCAGTCCCAATCTCCTCCCGAAGAAGGACCTGGCGGCGTTCTGCTCTGAACTGTGGCCGTATCTCACATGCGAGGGTGTTGAACAGAAGGGCGACGTGCTGGGCGTGTTGCGCCACTTCGGCGGTCAACCCGGGCGACCGCGACAGCCGGAGTGAAGGACAGCGTGCACGTGGTGGGGCGAGGTGACCATCGGGGTTAGTAGCGGGGTGGTGTAGCGGCGGATCTATTCTGGTGAGGCGGGTTCGCCGGTAACCAGCATGCGATGTTCGACCGCGCCCGCGATGGTGTCGAAGGTGACGTCGGCGCAGGCCTGGCGGACAGAGCAGGGAAGGCGTTCATCGGGAACGTCCCTGGAATAGTTGTCGGCGCTATTGTCCCTGTCATCGACCCGATCGCTGCCATCTTCCCCTGGCCGCCACCAGGACAGAACCGCTAGCGGGGATCGTTGCCTCGGCAGTATCCGGAGAAGCAGGAGGGGTTTCGAAGTGGTCCGCATAACCAGGCCCTCTGTGGAGGCGGACGCGGTGCGGTTGGGTTCGTCGCGGCGAATGCTGTGGTCGCCCCTGATCCCGCTGGCCATCGGCATCGTCTGCGCAGTGACGGTCGGCCGGGGCCGGGCCTTCCATGAGGGCATATGCCTGGTCGGTGGGGCTCTCTTCGCACTACTGGTGCTCTGGCAGGTTTGGTACCTCGGTTTCGTCGACCAGGGACGGCTGATGATTCGCAACCCGCTGTGGCGGGTCGTCGACCTGGAAGAGCTCTCCCGGGTCGAGGGTTTCCCGGGCGGGGCGAACGGTCCCGTACTCCGACTCGTCGACCGGGGCGGGGCCAAGTGCCTGGTTGCCAGGACGAACCTGAGCCACAACGACTGGGCTGTTGTCTGCCAGTTGTTGCAGCCCTACATCGACCGTGACGGAGTCAGCCACCGGGGTCCGGTTCTCCGAATTCTGAACGCGTCCGGAGTGGCAAGCGCGTCGAAGCTCGGATGAACGGTGCAGTGCGAGAGGCATCGGACGTCAAGCCGTGTATACAGCGAGTAGGCCCCGATACCGCGCCTCGTCGCTGCGGTCCACCCAGGGCGGCGGCCACAGTGTCCCGATGCCGCACCAGCGGCCTTCTGACGTCGCCCCCGCTGGTGGGTAGCCTAGGTGGTAGTCATCACAGAGAGGACGTCCGCCGTGACCGCGATCATGCCTGCGCAGTTGAGCACGGAGGAGTTCGAGGCGCTGGAAGCAGCAGCGCCCGAGCCGATCCGGCTGGAGTTCGTCAACGGCAGGTTGGAGGTCAAGCCGGTGCCCGATGGCGACCACGGCGAGATCGTGATGTGGGTCCTTGAGCGGTGCATGGCCCAACGGTCGGAGTTGCGCTTGTACCCCGAGCAGGGCCTGATCACCGAGGCGTTCGGGCAGGGGCGGTCGCGGCCGGACGGCGCGCTCGCCCCCAAGGGGTACTTCAAGGGCCGGGGCGAGTGGTCGGACGCCAGCGGGGTGCTGATGGTGGTCGAGGTGACCTCCAGTCAGCCCGAGAACGACCGGAACGCCAAGCCGCTCGGGTATGCCTCCGCTGGGATCCCGGTCTACCTGCTGATCGACCGGCAGCGCGGGGAGCTCGTCGTGCACAGCAACCCCAGCGGCGGGCGCTACGGCGACACCCACCGCACCCAGGGCCTCGGCGAGCGGCTGCACCTGCCCGACCCGGTCGGCATCGTCCTGGACACCGAGGAGCTCAAGGACCTCGTCGGCTGAGCTAGGCGTCGTAGATGCGGGAGCGGTGGCCCAGGTGGATGACCCAGATGACGAGTTCGCCGTTGTCAAGGGTGTAGATCACCCGGTAGTCGCCGACGCGGAGGCGGCGTAGTTCGGGGGCGCCGACGAGGGCGGTGGTGGCGCAGCCGAGGGGGTTCTGTTCGAGCGCGGTGAGCTTGGCGAAGATCGACAGTGCTGCCTGGCGGGGGAGTTCGCGCAGCTCGTCGCGGGCCTCGGGGCGGAAGACGGTGCGGTACTTGTCAGTCATCCGCGTCGAGGGCCTCGGCCATCAGGTCCTCCATCGGGATGCCGGGCGCGGGGGAGGCCATCCGTTCCCGGGCGATCCGGGCGTAGTGCTGGTCCTCCCAGAGGCGGTACTGGCGCAGCAGCTCGATCGGCACTATGGCGGCGACTTCGCGGCCGTTCCGGGTGACCACGGTCGGCTCGTCGCGCGCCGCGCGGTCCAACACCTCCGAGAAATGGGCGCGGACGTCGCGCGCGTTCATGGCTGAGGCAGAGTCCATGGAATCAAAGGTACGCCTTGTGCATTGTGTACACAATGTACCTGGCTAGTGCGGCGCGGTCATCGGGGTCAGCAGCAGGGTGGTGAAGCGGCGGATCCACTCGGGGGAGGCGGGTTCGCCGGTGACCAGCATGCGGTGTTCGACCGCGCCGGCGATGGTGTCGAAGATGACGTCGACGTCGGCGCAGGCCTGGGCGGGGTTCTCGTCCGGGGGGAGTTCGCCGCGGGCCTGGGCGGCGGCGCGGCCCTGGCGTACCAGCTGCTTCTGCGGGTCGGTGATCGCCTCGCGTACCCGCAGCCGCAGTGCCGGGTCGCGGGTGGCCTCGGCGAAGAGGGCGAGCAGCGCGGCCTGGCTCTCCGGCTGCGCCAGCAGGTCGGCGAACTGCTGGACGACGGCCTCGATGTCGGCCCGCAGGCTGCCCAGGTCTGCCATCTCCAGCTCGTCGAAGAGCACCGCGACGGCCGCGACCACCAGCTCGTTCTTGGACGGCCAGCGCCGGTAGAGGGTGGTCTTGGCGACCCCGGCGCGCGCCGCGACGTCCCCCATGGTCAGCCCGCCCCAGCCCTGCTCCGCCAGCACGGCCCTGGTCGCGGCGAGGATCGCCTCGTCCGCGTCGGCGCTGCGCGGGCGGCCCTTGCGCGGGGGAGCGGCGGATTCGGTCAACGGGAGTCCTCGGTCGTGTGGGTGGAGGGGAAGAGGCTGCGGATTCGCGAGGTTACCGGTCAGTATCGGGTCCGGGAGAAGTCCTGCGCGTGGAGAAGTGGTGCAGTTCACGTCGGTACCGCTGTGGAGCGTGCCCGGTCGGATATACGCTACGACTCGTAGCGAAAGAGCGACAACCACGCTGCTGCGCGGATGGGGATCCGCGCGAGACGGTCAGCACCACCGGTACGGACGCCTCGGGGCCCGTTCCGCGCCCGCAACCGGCGGGGGCGGCGGAGGTCCGCCTCGGCGGCCGGTTTCGGTGCCCCGGGGTTTTGCCCGGCGATTCACACCCGAGCGGGCGGACAGGGGAGGATAGAGCCATGCAGCCACGGAACATGTCCATGCGCGGCGCGGTCGACCTCGCCGCGGTCAAGGCGGCCGGCGAGGCCGCCCAGAAGGCGGAGCAGGCCCGCGCCGTCCGCGCCCGCCAGGTCCAGCAGGCAGAGGCCACCGGAACCGCCGTCCCGTCCGCCGGGCCCCTGATCTTCGACGTATCCGAGCGCGACTTCGAGGACCAGGTGGTCCAGCTGTCCGCCGAGGTGCCGGTCGTCCTCAACTTCTGGGCCGAGGGCTACGCCCCCGCGGAGCAGTTCAAGCCGGTGATCGAGCAGCTCACCGAGGAGCAGGACGGCCGCTTCGTCCTCGGGCACGTCGACATCCGCAACAACCAGCAGCTCGCGCAGCAGCTCCAGGTCCGGGACCTGCCGACGCTGCTCGCCGTCGTGGCCGGGCAGCTGCTGCCGCTGTTCGAGGGCCCGGCGACGGAGCCCGAGGTCCGGCAGCTGCTGGACAAGCTGATCGAGGCGGCGGACACGCAGCTCGGCGTGGTCGGCGAGATCGGTGTGCGCTCCGGCCGGGCCGGGGAGGGCGAGACCGGACCCGCAGAGGAGCCGGTGGACCCGCTGCTCGCGGGGGCGCACGCGGCGCTCGACCGGGGCGACCTGGACGGCGCGGTGCAGGCGTACCGCGCGGTGCTGGACGAGCAGCCGGGCAGCGTCGAGGCCCGTCTCGGCCTGGCGCAGGCCGAGCTGCTGCAGCGGGTGCAGGGCCTCGACCCGCAGGCGGTGCGCACCGCCGCGGCCGAGCGTCCGACCGATGTGGACGCCCAAATCGCCGCCGCCGACCTGGATCTGACGGGCGGTCACGTCGATGACGCGTTCGGCCGGCTGGTCGACACGGTGGGCCGCACCTTCGGCGCGGACCGCGACCGGGCCCGGCTGCACCTGCTCGACCTGTTCGAGGTGATCGGCTCCGAGGACCCCCGGGTGATCAAGGCGCGTGGGGCACTGGCACGCAAGTTGTTCTAGTGCACTGTGCTGAGCGGTGGGGCCGAGGCTGAGTGAAGGCTGACGATTTGCCGACAAAGCCGCTGCGGTTCCCCTCGTTTACCAAAACTTGATACTTAGTGATGACGGTCACCCTCGGTGGCCGTCATCGCCTGTTAACGCCGTGTTTCGGGGGATCTGCCCGCGATGACGGCCGATCCGTGGTCACTCGGGGTAATTCACCCTTGGATCGCCTGTTCGCTTTGGTTCACCTACTCCTTACTCATCAGTAACGAACCACTTGTGCAGCGCGCGGTATTGGACCACGATCAGGCTCGCCCGGTTCGTTTGATGTAGCGCCGACAGCCAGTCGGCGGCACGGATGCGGAATCCCCACCGGGCGGGGTGCCGGCCCAGCCGGTGCCTTCAGGACAGGGGGGTCTCCGCCTTCCCCGGCGGAGCCTGTCCGTGTCACGGTCGGGCATCCAGCACGACCAGTGGTTGTCGCTCGGGGGTGATCGCCGATGCTGTCGATCAGCCGTCCGGATCTCCGCGTCCGTACGTGTGACCGTTTCCAGCCGACGCGCTCCCCTTCCCGAGGACGTAGCTCTTCTCCCCATCCCAGGCCGGGGCCCAAGCGGGGCAGGCCGAAGATGCACGTCCGAGAAGGAGGACCTCGTTATGTCCCAGATTTACGGCAAGACCCGCTGGAAGCGGTTCGCGGTCGTCATGGTTCCGACCCTCGCCGCCACGGCGGCTGTGGGTGTCAGCCTCGCCCAGGGCGCGCTCGCCGCGTCGTTCAGCGTCTCCGGTTCTTCTTTCAAGGTGTCCGCTGATTACCTGCACGGTGACGGCTTCACCCAGTACGGAACCGTGCTGACGCAGGTGACCGGCGTCGACCCGACTACTGGCAAGCTGATCAGCGGGCCGCTTCCGGTGGCAGTGTCGGGCTTCAACACCGCCCGCATCACCAACCTGTGTCAGTCGGTGGACATCAACACCCACATCGTGGGCGACTACACGCTCACGATCCGCGCGGGCCAGGACCCGAAGAACCCGGTGACGGCCAGCAAGCTGTTCATCGACATGACGGACCTGAAGGCCAAGACCGCGACCTTCAACGGCATCAACATCGGTGTTGCCACTGGTGCCATCTCCAAGGGCCCGGTCGACGGCGACCAGACGGTCGACCCGACGGGCTTCGCCCAGGAGGCCGACTCGGCCGACCTGACCGGCGTGCAGCAGACGGCGTGGGCCACCTCGGCCGGCACCTTCTCGCTCAACGGAATGCACCTCAGTCTCGCTGCCGGCGACGCCGGCTGCTTCTGAGCTGTTGACGGTCGGTCTGTGCCGACCCGTTGATGGACGGTTCGTTCCATCCTTCGTGTGTGGTGGGGAGGGGCCCCGGTCCCTCCCCACCGCGTTCTCCACCACCTGATCACCATCTGGGAGTTGCCACGTGACGAGCGCGACTGCGCAGGCGCGGCCCGAGCCCGAGAGCGGCTTCAGCAAGGCCCGCCTAGCGTTCCGAAACTGGCGTCGCAGCCGCCCCTTCTGGGGTGGGCTGCTGGTCCTCCTCGCCGGACTGCCGATCCTCTATTTTCCGTACAACAACCTCACCATCGGCACGCTGAGCATCCGTCTCGCGACTTCGGCCGGTGCGGCCTCGCTGGTTATCGGCCTGCTGATGATCGCACTTGGTATCTCGGTGTGGTTCCAGCCGCACATCCGCGTCTTCGCTGGGATCGCCACGCTGGTGCTCACCCTGGTGTCGATCCCGATGTCGAACCTGGGCGGATTCGGCCTTGGCCTGATCCCCGGGCTGCTCGGCGGCACGCTGCTCTGCTCCTGGGCGCCGTTGAAGGAGCCCAGGACCGCTGAGCTGGTCGAGGGCGGGGCCGGGGCTGAGGCTGAGGGTGCTGCGGAGACGGAGGAGTGGGCCGAGTCGCCCGTTCCCGGGTTCGCGGAGGCGCAGGCGCAGGACGCGCCGACCGTGGTGCACCAGCGGGAGCCGGAGCAGGCCGAGAGCGAGCAGCCCCAGGGGGCGGCGGCCGAGGGGGAGCACCATGGCGAGTGACTCCGACTCCAGGTCCGGCCGGGACGAGGAACCGCTCGGCCCGCGCGTCTCCGGGCGGCACGCCGCGCCCCGGACCACCGTCCGCCAGCGGTTCCAGCTTCCGGTCGGCCGCGCGCTGGCGCTGACGGCGGTGCCGACCGCGCTGCTGATGGCGACCATCACGCCCAAGCTCGCGCTCGCCGCCGACGCCCGGTCCACCACCGCCAGCAGCTCGCCGGAGAAGGCCGTCGCCGGGCCGCAGGGCGGCGCCTGTACCAAGAGCTCGCTCCAGGCGCTGGAGCAGGGCACCGCGCCCACGGCCAAGGGCACGACGGTCGGCGGCGGCACCGGGCCCGGCCCGACCAAGTCCGACCAGGCGGCGTCCGTACCGACCACCGCCAGCCACAGCGTCAGCACCACCGCGGGCACGACCGTCGGCACGACCGCGCCGACGACGGCGCCCGCACCGACCGCGTCCACCCCGGCGGGCGCGCCCAAGAGCCCGCAGCCGCGGAGCCTCCCCACCGCCGCGCCGACCACCGCGCCGACCACCGGCCCCGGCTCGGCCCAGCCGAGCAACCCGGTGCTGGGCCTGCTGAACGGCCTCGGCGGGCTGCTCGGCCTGGACGTCCAGGCCCCGCACGGCGCCGCCGCGCCGACGCCGTCGGCCAGCCCTTCGGCGAGCGCGTCCGCGGCCCCGGTGACGAGCCGCGAGGCGAGCGCGGTCACCCGGGCGGTACCGGCCCCGGCCACGAAGTCGACGCCCGCCAAGCCGACGACGCAGCCGACCGCGACCGCGTCGCACAGCTCCAGCCCGGTGACGGGCAAGCCGACCGGCAAGCCCACCGCCACCACCCCGACGACCACGCAGCCGACCACGCAGAAGACCACCCCGGCCGCCGCGCCGGGTTCGGCGGCGGCGGCGAACAAGCTGTGCGACATCAGCAATCTGGCGGCGCCGCTGGACACCAGCGTGATCAACGGCATCACCGAGATGCCGAGCGTCCCGTGGACGCTGAAGAGCAGCAACCTGGAACTGATCAACACTCAGTTCTGGGGCGTGGTGACCGTACCCACGGCGGCCGGTGACGTCCGGGTGCTGAAGTTCACCGCGCAGGAGGTCAACATCGGCGACCTCGACATGTCGACCCAGCAGATCGGCCAGGACCTGCACGTCCAGGGCGGCCCGGGGACCACCTCCACCATGCGCGGCGGGACGGTGACCATGTACGTCACCAGCCTCTCCGGCACCCTGAACGCGGCCGAGGGGATCCCGCTGGGCTGGCTCGGCATCAATCTGACGCTGACGCCGGACACCCTGCCGCAGTGGCTGTACGACCTGATCGGCGACATCCCGATCCCGTTGACGCTGGACCTGACCAACGCGGTGGCCACCCAGGCCGGCCAGTTCGGCGGGGACCTGACGATCCCCGGGATGCACCTGTACTACACGCCGCTGACCTGACGGACCAGCACTGCGGCGGACGGACGAAGGGGCGCCCCGGCTCTGCTCAGCAGAGCCGGGGCGCCCCTTCGTGGCTGCCGTGCGGTGGCCGTGCGGCGGCGGTCAGTTGGCGCGGTCGCCCAGGTGGTGCACCCGCACCATGTTGGTGGTGCCGACCACGCCGGGGGGCGAGCCCGCGGTCACGATCAGGGTGTCGCCGTCGCTGTAGCGGCCGAGGCCGCGGACCTCGTCGTCGACCTGGTTGACCATCGCGTCGGTGTTGTCCACCTGCGGGGTCACGAAGGTCTCCACGCCCCAGCTGAGGGTGAGCTGGTTGCGGGTGGCGACGTCCGGGGTGAACGCCAGCACCGGGATCGGCGAGCGGTAGCGGCTGAGCCGCCGCGCGGTGTCACCCGACTTGGTGAAGGCGACCAGGGCCTGCGCCCCGAGGAAGTCGCCCAGCTCGCAGGCGGCACGGGCGACCGCGCCGCCCTGGGTGCGCGGCTTGCGGCCCGGGTTGAGCGGCTGCAGGCCGTGCGACAGCAGCTCCTCCTCGGCCGCCTCGATGATCCGCGACATGGTCTGCACGGTCTCGATCGGATACTTGCCGACGCTGGACTCGGCGGACAGCATCACCGCGTCCGCGCCGTCGAGGATGGCGTTGGCGCAGTCGGAGGCCTCGGCGCGGGTCGGCCGGGAGGCGGTGATCATCGACTCCATCATCTGGGTGGCGACGATGACCGGCTTGGCGTT
>OVEP010004410.1_pt6 | contig 18886 bp, 17 predicted proteins | sample 1779801 | NCBI WGS metagenome assembly OVEP01 (sample SAMEA3914791, study PRJEB12502) | metagenome | biome: forest; material: soil | place: Canada | collected 2011-07-03 | depth 0.1 m
TCGCCGGCGGCGATCGCATTTGAGACTTCACTGTGCAACTGGCTCGCCGTTTTCAAGTCGTTGAGGTACTCGTACTGCATGTAGTAAAACCGGCGAGATAGCGCGTGCAAGGGGGCGATGGCCTCGGCAGCGAACGTATTGCGCGCCAGTTGCGCCATGAGCTGGTTGACGACATACAAACTGCGCAAATACGCCAGCACGTCCCCGGATTCACCCGCGGCCTCCAGCGTAGCGGCGGCCGCGCGCATCTGTTCCCGTTCGTTAGGGAGGGCCCGGCGAGCTGCGCGCTGGGCGATTAGCCGCTCCAGTTCGCGGCGCGTTTCCAGCACAAGTAACTGCTCGTGAATATTGGGCGTGGTGATCATGATCCCGTGGCGCGGGACGATCTCGAGGAGATGTGCTGCTTCGAGCCTTTGCGCCGCTTCACGCACCGGCGTTCTACCAATTTCGAGTCGTTCGGCCAGCGATGCTTCCGACCACACGCTGCCCGGGGCCAAAGCAAGCGTAACGATCAACTCTTCCAGCCTTTGATGGGCTTGCTCGGCGAGCGTGCCAGTTTCTACTACTTCACCATTCGTCGACATTGTGCGAGGGTCAGAAATACATTGCTAACATGTTAGCCCCGCATGGACATTCTGTCCAACGGGCTTGGCTGTCGATTGCCGCCCCCTCCACGCTGTCCTCCGCCCTCTCGCCAGCACCTGGCTCCGCGTCTCCGTCCCTAATTGTGACCTCGCCGCCCGCATCCGGCTGCGCCCGCAGCGTCACGGCGTATCCGCCGCCTATAGCCCCGGCGTACGCATCCTCTTGACTTTCAACGCGACCAGCGCCGCAGCGTAAACACCAGTTGACGCATCGTCGACCGTTAAATATCGTACCAACATGTTACTGACATATCACAAAAACATCATCACGAGACGGGCACACCCGAGACGTGCTCGCTCTCGAATTTAAGGAGACATCTATGCGCATGAAAATCAGTTACCGATGGATAGTGGCGATCGCGCTATTGGTCGCGTACAGCATCCAGTTCCTCGACCGTGTGAAAACCAACCTGCTCAATCCGTTTATCGCAGCGGACCTCGGGTTGACCATGGGGGACATCGGTACCGGCACCTTTCTCATGCTCATTTTTTACGGGCCGTCTCAATACATTTCCGGGGTACTGACCGACAAGTACGGCGCCAAGAAGATGTTGATCTTCTCGGTGATCTCGTGGTCGATCATGACCTGGTGGATGGGCTTTCTTCACACCAAATATGAGTATTTCTTCCGGATGGCACTGTTCGGCATGCTGATCGGTACGGAGTACGTACCGTCTGCCCGGATTCTGATGCGCTGGTTCAATAAGGAAGGGCGTGCCCAGGCGCAGGCGCTTCTCTCGTGGGCATGGATTCTCACGCCGGCGTGGGCGAGCATCCTTGCGACGCAAATGGCGGCTCATACCGGAAGCTGGCGTACCGTGTTTTTCATCACCGGTGCACTCGGCATATTTCCGTTGCTTCTGATCGTGTTCTTCGTCTTCGATCGGCCTGAGCAATATCGCGGCATTACCCACGAGGAGCTTCAGTACAGCTACAAGGAGGAGATCGAAGCCGGCATTCTGAAAGGCGACAAGTTCGAGAATGTGCAAAGTCAGATCCTGAAGGTCAAGAACTTCTCGTTCCTCGACCTCTTCAAGAGCCGCGCCTATATCGCAGTCGTAGTCGTCGACGTCGTGATGCAGGTGACGTATTGGGGCGCGTCGATCTGGATTCCGCTGTACCTCGCTGACAAATTCGGTTTCAAACTCACGACAATGGGCTATTGGGCCGCACTCTATTTTGGCGCGGGGGCGATCGGTAGCTTCGTGTCCTCCTACCTGTCGGACAAAGTGTTCCGCGGCAACCGCCGGATCATGATCGCGACGTGTTTCGCCGGCTTGATCCCCTTCGTGCTGACCATTGCGACCATGCAATCCGGCAATCACGCATTGCTTGCCGTCGTGCTTTGCGGCATGGGCTTCTTCGCCAATATGGCCTGGGGACCGTTCCTGACGGTGCCTGCCGAAATCTTCACGCCCGAGGTCTACGGCAAAGCGATGGGATTCGTGAATGGCGTGGGCTACGTCGTGGCCGCATTCAGCGCCAAGATCTTTGCGGCCCTGATCGTGACGACCAGCAGTGGCAAGGACTACACGCTAGGCTGGATTTTCCTCGCCTGCTGCATCGTGGTCGGCATCATCGCATCCTGGTTCATTCAGACCGCACCTCAGAGCGGCACAAACAGCGAAGCGGCGTCGGTAACCGAACCGGCCGCAATTCAATAATTCACGTAGGAGGCTGACATGCTCATCACCAAGCGCGACGATAAAGTCGTTATCCTAACCATTGACCGCCCCCATCGCAGAAATGCGTTGGGCACCGAACTCGTGCAGTCGCTGCGCGCCGCGCTAAACGAACTCGACGCCGATCCGCAAGTGCACGCGATTGTGCTGACTGGAAGCGCTCCGGGCTTCTGTGCGGGCAGCGATCTTAAAGAACTCGGCACGATGAATCTGACAGAGATGCGCGAGCACGAGGCCGTCACTGCCGCGGTGGCCCGCTCGATCTCCATGCTGAGCAAGCCGGTCGTGTGCGCCGTTTCGGGCTTCTGTCTGGGCGGCGGGTTTGCGCTAGCCGCGGCATGCGATCTCGTCGTGACCGACGCAAGCTGCCGTTGGCACATGCCGGAAGTCCGGATTGGCTGGATTCCTCCTTGGGGTCTGCAATTCCTGCTGGGGCGCTGCACGCCGGCGACCGCGCGGCGCCTCGCCTGGGGCATCGAGGAAATCGACGGTGCCGAGGCGTGTCGCCTGGGGCTTGCGGATTACGTGACGCTCGAAGACGACGCGCTTCCAATGGCCATGGCCGTCGCGCACTCGCTCGCGGATATGCCGCAGCCTGCCGTCGCTGCGACCAAGCGCTATTTCCGCGACAGCTTCGCTGTGCAAGGTGAAATCCGCGACGCGGAAGCCAATCTTCTGTTTGCTGAAAACTGCGGCCATCCGGTCGCCAAGGCGACTCTCGCCAAATTCGGGGTGAAAGTATGAGTAAGGTCTGCTCGGCCAGCGAGGCCGTTTCAATGATTCGCGACGGCAGCAACGTCGCCAGTGTCGGCGTGATCGGTTGGATCACGCCCGACAGTATCCTCAAGGCGATTCGCGAACGCTACGATGCCGACGGCTCCCCAGGTAACCTGTCGTTCTACTTCCCGTGCGGTACCGGCGACTCGATGGGGATCAAGGGGATGGACTGGGTCGCAGCGCCTGGGCTCATGAAGCGCATCGTCTCCGGCTCGTACGTTAATCCGGTCAATCCGCAAACCGGCCGCCGCCCGGAATTGATGCGCCTGATCCGCGAGAATCAGATCGAAGCGTACAGCTGGCCCATCGGTGCGAGCATGCACTGGTTGCGAGAGGTGGCGCGCCACGGCTCCGGTTACATGACAAAAATCGGCCTTGGCACCTACGTCGATCCGCGCCAGCAAGGTGGCAAACTGACCGAACGGAGCGAGGAGGATCTCATCCGGCTGGTTGAGTTCGATGGCGAAGAGTACCTGTACTATCCGACCCGCAAGCTCGACGTCGGCATCATCCGGGCAACCAGTGCCGACGAGTTCGGCAACCTGTCGTTCGAAGGCGAGGCACTGATGTCGTCGTCGCTGGCCATCGCTCTCGCGGTCAAGGCTTGCGGGGGAACGGTCATCGCCCAGGTCAAGAGTGTGACCGGGCGACGCACTCGGGCAGTCCAGGAGGTCAAGATCCCCGGGGTGCTAGTCGACCACGTTGTCGTCGATTCCGAGCAGATGATGGTGACGGATACCGAATTCGATACCGCGTATCTTGGCGGCCAATCGCTGGATTTCAGCCGGCTGGCACCGTTGCCCATGGGCCCCGACAAGGTCGTGGCGCGCCGCGCGGCACGCGAGGTGCCGCGCAAAACCGTCAGCATTTTCGGCTTCGGTGCGTCGTCGGATGCACCCTTGACGATGTGGGAAGACGGTCTTTTCGAAGGCGACAACATCAACGACTACTGGATGACGACGGAGCACGGCACCTTCGGCGGTCTGGTCATGAGCGGCTGGCAGTTCTCGGCCAACCTGCATCCGGAGGCCTTGCTCGACGGCCTGTCGCAATTCGATTTCATCAACGGTGGCAATTGCAAATTCGCAGCGCTCGCCTTCGCGCAGTTCGATTCGCATGGCAATGTGAATGTCAGCCGGTTCGGGACGTTCAATCCGGGGGCCGGCGGCTTCATCGACATCGCCCACAACGCGCGCGATCTGATTTTCACCGGCACGTTTACCACCGGCGGACTGGTCACCGATATTTCTTCCCAAGGGCTGAGCATTGCTAGCGAAGGGCGAGTGCAGAAGTTTGTGAACAACGCCGAGCAGATCACTTACCCCGTGATGAAGAACGTCAGGGAGCGTGGGCAGACTGCCAAGATTATCACCGAGCGCGCGGTGTTCCAGGTCGAGCCCGACGGCCTCGTACTGACGGAAATCGCCCATGGTATCGATGTCCGCAAAGACGTACTCGAGCAGATGGAGTTTCGTCCTAAGCGAATCGCGGAAGAACTCAAGACGATGGAGCCTGATCTATTCAAGGCTTGACGATCCTGTCAAACGCGCTCCGACTTGCCGCCCGGCCGTAGCCGCGTGGCGGGTTGGCGGCGTACTCGAGGTATCCCCTTGCGAGAAACACATTCATGACAACGACCCATGTGACGCCCGGCGTGGATAAGCGACCGGTACAGGATTTGCACGCCGATGTACTGGTGGCCGGCGGCGGTGCATCAGGATTGGCCGCTGCGGTGACGGCAGCCCGGCAAGGCTGCAAGGTTGTTCTGGTAGAGCGATATGGTTTCTGTGGCGGCGGCGCGGTCGCCGGACTCTCCGGCACGATCTGCGGCCTGTACGAGGCAAGCGAAGGCAATGCGCCACCGCGCCAACTGGTGCATGGTTTTGTCGATGAGTTCATCACGCAGATGGAGCGTCGCGATGGGTTGAGCGCGCCCCTCAAGTACGGCAAGACCTATACGCGTGTCCACGAGCCGCTCGCCTGGCGCGAAACGGCAGACGCATTGCTCACGGAAGCTGGCGTGACGACGCTCTACCATGCAATGGTCACCGAAGTACTGCTCGACGGCGAGCGGGTGGCAGGTGCGCAGCTTTACACGAAGGAAGGCAAGGTGCGGGTGCACGCCGCCGTCACGATCGACGCCAGCGGCGACGCGGATCTGGTCTCGATGGCTGGGTTCCCTACCTCCATGGGGCACGACGGTCACGTACAGAATCCCACGATGATTTTTCGGTTGATGGGAGTCGACGTCGAGCGTTTCCTGGCGGCCTATGGCAACGATACGATTATGCCCGCCGAGGTTTCGGCGCAGATCGCCGCGGCGAACGCGAACGGCTATAACCTGCCGCGCGCCAAGATATGGCTGTTTCCGACGACGCGGCCGGGCGAATTGCTCTGCAATTGCACGCGGGTGACCGGGGCCGATGGCCGCGAACTCAACGCCGTGCTGTATCGCGATTTCTCGGAGGCGGAATTCGAAGGACGCATTCAGGCACGCGAATACGCGCGCTTCTTCCGCGAGCATCTGGTGGGATGCGAGGCGAGCTGGATGAACGACACCGCCGTGCAGGTGGGCGTACGGCAGACGCGCCAGGCCAGTGGCGTCAAGACCTTGCGTAACAGCGACATCCTGTCTGGCGCCAAGTTTGCGGACGGCATTGCCCGATCACCCTGGCCGATCGAGTTGCATAGCGGAAACCGCCCGCGCGTCGAGTGGCTCCTCAACGACTACTACGAAGTACCGTTCGGCTGCTTTGTGCCGAGCCAGGGTGAATCGCTGCTGGTCGCCGGGCGCTGCCTGTCTGCGGAGCATGAAGCGGTAGCGTCCGCGCGTGTAACGGCGCAGTGCTTTTCCTATGGCCATGCAGTTGGCCACGCGGCCGCACTGGCAGTCCAGGAGCGCATTGACACCCGGCGCGTTGCCGGAGAGGACATTCGCATGCTGCTCAATCGCGATGGCGCGAGACTGGATTGATGAAGGTGGCCAGGCTGCGCGCTCTGTTACGCGGCCCAGCTACCCAGGCAATCCGTCGGTCAATGTGGGGCCTTACCGTTGGGCAAGGCGTCGAGCGGTTTGTGCTGTTCTTCGCCGAATCCAGGGAAGAACGCGTTCCATGCGGCACGCACGCCCTGAGCCGCGGTGGCCTCCGCGCCGATCGACTCTGCCTCGCCTTCGGCAGCTTTCGACGGGTCGGCGGAGAGGCCGCGCCAGTGCGTGAACACCAGGAGCGGTTTCTCGGTCCATACGCCGTCGCCGTATTTCGCAAATGCCGTGTCCCCGCTCGTCAACTGCACCTCGTACCAGCCTTCACGCACGGGCGTATGGGCAGCAAGCTCAAACCAAGCGGTCGGTTCGATTTCCTTCATGTCGTCTCCGGTCTGATTAATCGTCATAGATCACTACAACAAAGGCATGCTTCATGCCCGAGCCCGATCGCGGCCCGGCAGGCGCGCGCCGCATGTCACGCGATGTTGCATGACGGTGCGCTGGGCATGACCTGCGGGCGATTCGTCGACGTCGCGCACGTCGAAATCACCGCGCATAAACGACACGATAGCGCGACATGGGCCACGCGGACAAACGTAAAAACTTACACGGCGCGCACGCTTGGCGAACCGGTTGCCGAGCCGCTTACTGCCCCATTTTCCGACTCACCGCTCGACTCGCCCGCCATCTCGCGCACCAGCTCGACCAGGACACGGACAGCGGAAGCCAATTGTCCGGCTGGTGTGCTGCCATATCCGATCACCAGCCCATTCGTCTCCTCACGCTGCTGCAACGCAAAACCCGACAGTGCGCGCGGATTGAGCCGCTGGGCGAGCGCCCGTTCGGCAAGGGTCCGATCGGCAATGTGCGGCGGCAAGCGAAGCGTCAGATGCATGCCGCAATTGCCACCCAGAATCTGCGACGGCGCGAAATGCGCGGTGAGCGCATCGCGCAGCGCCTGCTGACGCTCGCGATACAAACGCCGCATGCGGCCCAGATGCCGCCCGAATTCGCCGCTCTCGATGAAATGTGCCAGCGCCAGTTGCTCCAGACGATGCCCGCCACGCAGCATCTCCTGCAACGCGACAGCCGTGTGCGCGGCGATTGGGCGCGGCAGCACCACGAAGCCGATGCGCAGCGCCGGAAACATCGTTTTGCTGAATGAGCCGACGTACAAAACCGGTGCGTCCTCGACCAGCCCTTGCATGCTGGCGATCGGCTCGCCGGTATGGCGGAATTCGCCGTCGTAGTCGTCTTCGATCAGCCAGGCGCCGCAGCGGCGCGCCTGTGCGATCAGGTCCAGCCGGCGCGCCACCGACAACACCGCACCGGTCGGATACTGATGCGCGGGCGACGTATAGATCAGCTTGGGAGCCTGCGTGCGCCAGGCGTCGGGCGGAACCGCGATGCCTTCAGGGTCGACCGGCATCGGCAGCATGGTCAGATCGCCGAGTGTGAAGGCAGCCTTGGCGCCGCGATAGCCCGGATCTTCCACCCACGCGATGTCGCCCGAATTGGTGAACAGGCGCACGCACAGGTTAAGCGCCTCCTGCGCACCTTCGGTGATCACCACCTGCGAGCCGTCACAGCGAACACCCCGCGCCATCCGCACATGCGCGGCGATCGCGTCGCGCAGGGCCGGCTCGCCCGCCGGGTCGCCATAGCCGAGCGCGAGCGGCAACGCACGCTCCATCGCACGTTCGAGCGCGCGCCGCCAGGCGGCGAGCGGAAACCGGTCCAGCGCAGGCGTGCCCGGCGTCAGCGGCAGGGTGTTGTCGGCATGGGTGCGCGTCGCCGCGAATTGCTCAACGCGCGCCGCGTAGGCGACCTCCGGCGCGACCGGCAGTGTCTTTGGTTCACCGCGCGCAGAAGGGCTCGAGAGCGGACTCACGCGCGTGCCCTTTTTGTCGGCCACGACATAGCCGACCGCGGCCAGATGCTCGTACGCGATCACCACCGTGTTGCGCGACACGCCCATTTCCGCCGCCAGCAAGCGCGACGACGGCAGCAGCGACCCCGCCGGCAAACGTCCCGCGAGGATGGCCTGCTGCAAACGCTCGATCAATTGCTTTTGCAGCGGCGCGGGTTTTTCGCCGCTGCCGGTGGGGGTCTTGGCGGCCGGGTTGGCGAGTGGGCCAATGATCTCGATCATCTCGGCTGGACCTATCAAATGCTGTTCGGTTGGATCTTTTTAACATACCACGTTTGCCGTATCGTTCTCCATAAGCAGCGATCACCCACATTCGACAGGAGAGCAGACATGGAACCCACACGTAACGCTTTCGAGCAGCCGATTGGCGCGCCCGTGCCGGGCTGGAGCGGCGCCCAGGCGCCTGGCCGCGAGCCGCTGGTGGGCAGCTATTGCCGGATCGAGCCGGTGGACGTGGAACGCCATGCTGCGGATCTGTACGACGCCTACAGTTCCGCGCCCGATGGCCGCGACTGGACCTATCTGGCGGTCGGGCCGTTCGAGAGCCTCGCCGCGTATCGCGAGCATCTGACGCGTATGGCCGCGTCGCCTGATCCGCTGCATTACGCGGTGATCGATCTGGCGACCGGCAAGGCAGTCGGCACGCTCGCGCTGATGCGGATCGACCGTACGAACGGCGTGATCGAAGTCGGGCACGTCACCTATTCGCCGCGCCTGAAGCGCACACGCATCGCCACCGAAGCGATGTTCCTGCTGATGAGCCATGTGTTCGACGACCTCGGCTATCGCCGCTTCGAATGGAAGTGCGATTCGCTGAATGGACCGTCGCGCACCGCGGCGCTGCGCTATGGCTTTACGTTCGAAGGCATCTTTCGGCAAGCGATCGTGTATCACGAACGCAATCGCGATACCGCGTGGTTTTCGATCATCGACAGCGAATGGCCTGCGCTGCGTCCGAGCTACGCGCGCTGGCTCGATGCCGGCAACTTCGATGCGCAGGGCAAGCAGGTTGAGCGGCTGGTGGACCTGATCGCGCAGCAGCGGGCGGCAGCGAGCAAAGGCGGTCAATAAGGCAAACCGGTTCGCGGGCCGGCATGCGCCGGCTCCGCGATTCCGAGGCTTGCTGGACTGAAGAAACTAACGAGATTTCAGACGATGTCTCGTGCGGCGGGTCACACCATCCCAGCCGCTCTCCGCAGCACGATGGTCGGCTGGCCTTTGTACGTCGTGCGAAGCTGTTCGCGGTAACCGCACTTGCGCGCGACGTTCAGCGACGGCCGGTTTTCCGGCGCGATGATGCAGGCGGTCTCACCGTCCGGCCAATGTGCATCGGCCCAGGCGAGGGCGGCGCGCACGGCTTCGGTCGCGTAGCCGCGATTGTGCACGGCCGGGTCCAGTGCCCAGCCGACCTCAGGCGTATCCATCAAGGAAGGCTCGATCTCGCGGTGGTAGTCGGCAAAGCCGACTTCGCCCAGGAACCGGCCGCCGTCCTTTTCCCGCACCACCCAATAGCCGTATCCCAGCATCGCCCAATGGCCGGCGTAACGCAGCAGGCGCGCCCAGACTTCTTCGCGCGTGAACGGCTTGCCACCGATATAGCGGATCACTTCGGGATCGGACCACATCGCATAGCTATCGAGGAAATCGTCGCGCGTGTGCGGACGCATGATCAGGCGGTCGGTCGTAAGGAGCGAGGGGCGGGTCGACATAGGCAGGCTGGTGGTTGGCATGGACGCTTTGGGCTAGGAAGCGTTGAAACGTGGCTGGGATGATCGCAGATTTTAGCAATGCCGTGGGTGCCTCGTCGCGCAAAGAGTGACGCTACGAGAAGGCTCAGCGACGATGCGGAGCTCGTCCACTCATCATGCAGTCCAACTACTGCATCCCATTAATATGCCACCCTAAATAATGGTATCTTTACGATCCTATTCTTGCAGAGGTTGGCGCACCTCGTTCAAGGACAGTTCAATCAAAATAGTTCGCAACAGCTTCCCGCAAACCATCGCCTTGCAGGGGATCGCCTGCTTGCGACAAGACACTGGGAGGCCACGCATTAAGATGATCGTCGAAAAACACGCCATTGAAATTCTGGATCGCTATAGCGACGTTGCTCCATTTGTAGATTCAGTCAACGAGGCGGCAGACAGCGATAAAAATGCTCTCGGATTCTTTCCGTCACGCGTCTTTGAGGACTTCGCCCGCAAGGAGCAACTCTTCGTCGCGGTCGAACGTCATGCAAAGGGCATGTCATATGCAGGCCACCTACTGTTTGAAGCCAGACATCCGAAGGGACGCGTCCGGCAGATTTTCGTTGCGCCGGCGCTCAGAAAGCACGGAATAGCAACGCGCCTACTCCAACATCTCAAGAAACATCTGACAGATCACGCATTCATTTCAATGTATGCACGAGTGGCAGAAGACCTCACTCAGGCCAACCAATTCTGGGAAGAACAAGGCTTCTACGTACAGAGCATCGTCAGAGGTGGAGAGACAAGAAACCGGACAATCATCGTTCGCAGTCACGAGCTAGATACGCCGCAGTTGTTCGCGCCAAGCGGGCTCAGCGCCGCCGACCCCTTGGGTTTGAATTCGACATACGGCGCGTCGACTCCACTCTTCCTTCTGGACCTGAACGTACTGTTCGACCTGGGTCCACGCAGACGCAGAAATGAAGAAATCCTTGACCTGTTCAGAATTGAAAGAACCGGTTCCTGCCAGTTGGCTTTGAGCACAGAGATTACGGCTGAACTCACCCGAACAGCGAGCGTTGGCGTGACGGATCCGATGCTGGCGTATGCTCGCATATTCCCCTCTTTTCCTACCCCGAGTACAGAGGAATGGAATGCACTCAAGCCGGAACTGGCGTCTATCGTATTCCCGGAACGTTATCGAACCGATGCATTGAGCAGCAATGACGTTTCCGACCTACGACATTTGGCCACGGCCATCCAGAATGGGCTCACCGGTCTAATCACAAATGACTCGTCGATACTGAACGCGGCCGCGAGACTATACGACCGATGTGGAATCCAGGTGATCTCGCCCGGTGCTTTTAAAGACTTGAATACTGGCGAACCAAGAGAAGAAGTATTTCAGACCCGGGAAAATGACGCACTCTCAATAGCATCCGTTGCGCAGGCAGACGAAGCCGAAGTCCATCGGCTTTTATCCCGGCTCGGCATCCCGGTCGCGGCTATCGTCACCGCGTGGGCCGCGATCGACTCGAACGAGCGAGTCTGCAACCGTCATGGTGTCTGGTCTAACGGCGTTCTGGTGGGATATCTGATGTGGCCTAGGGTAATGGCTGGCGTCGATCTCAATGCACGCGTCGCCATCGACGAAACTCAACCCGGTGCGATACATGCAGCCCGTCTCCTGCTTGGATACCTGATAGAGCAAGCTACAGCAGAAGGCCCGTCCCAAATCAGACTGACATTTCCTGCGCAGCAGGCGCAAATCCGCGAGGTAGCGTCCGCGCTCGGCTTTGGAGGATTGACCGACCAGACATCGCTAACCAAAATTGCCGTTGGACGTGTCGTCACCACATCGAATTGGGCAGACTGCAAGGATCATCTTTTTCGGGCAGCCCGTGTGCGTCTGCCCGACGCCGCACCAGTCTATAGGGACGTTGACCAGCAGGTTCGCCTTGTCAGGCCTGACGGAAACGTGGGACATGTTTCCTTGATGACCCTGGAAACGCTGCTTTCGCCGGCGCTCTTTTGCCTACCCGGACGAGCGGCGGTGATTTCTCCGGTGCGACACGAATTTGCAGAGGACTTATTGGCACACTCACCCCAGAAAAGCCTCCTTCCGCACGCCCGAGCCAGACTATATAAAGAGCGTCACTATTTGAGCGGGGCCGCGACGCTTAGACACTTTAAGCGTGGTAACCTGATCTTGTTCTACGAATCCGCGAAGAACAAAGGTCTCGGCGCCATTGTCGCGATCGCGCGCGTACAGCAAGCCTATTTGAAATCCCAAGAGGCGATGGAAAATTCGGACCTCGATCCGTCAGTTCTCGACTCCGCAGGACTCGAAGCGATTGGTCGATCCAAGACAAAAACCGTGACGGTGTTCGACAACATTATCTGCCTTGAACGTCCAGTTCCGCTCGCCACACTGCAACGGTTGGGCTGCGGCAGTCCGCAAGACCTGCTTACAACGCATGCAATCGATAACACCCAGCTTCAAGGAATCCTCCAGGAAGGGTTTGCCCATGGAACGCCCAGAACACGTACTCATTTCGCTTGAAGAGCGCCACGCCGAAAACATACTTGCCGGCACCAAGCATGTGGAGCTTCGGCGTCGCGCAATGAACGTGAAAGCGGGTACTGTCGTATGGATTTATGTGAAGTTACCAGTTGGCCGCGTGGTCGGTTGTGCCACGGTGAGCGCTGCCCATTCGCTGGCGCCCACCACTTTATGGCGGCGATTTGCGAATGTGTGCGGCGTCACTCGGCGCGAATTCTTTGACTACTTCGATGGGCTGTCCAAAGGTTTTGCTTTGGGCTTGCACGAACCGCAGCGACTCGCCGGCACCATTTCGCTGACGGAGTTAAGAGCAGCGTCGGCGGGCTTTCAACCCCCGCAGTTCTTCATTCGTATTGCAGCTGACAGCCCGCTCCTTCACGCTATCGAAGGCAAACGCGCTTAGGCAGCACTTATCGCGAACGCGCACGATGAAAGCCCGCTTGCGTTACGTCTCCGCGCTGATCGTAAACCTCGCCTTACCGTGGCTCGCCTACCGGCTTGCGTTCCCGCACTATGGCCAACTCGGCGCGCTGGTTGCGTCAGCGCTGCCCTTGATCGCGTGGATGATCTGGGACCTGGTGCGCCACCGCCATTTCGACGCGCTCAGCGCGATCGTTCTGGTCGGCATCGTGTTGTCGCTGATCGTGATGGCCGCGGGCGGCGGCTCGCGCATGCGAGCGCTGGAGGATCCCATGATCTCGGGGATGATCGGCGTGTCGTTCCTCGTCTCACTGGCCCTGCCGAAGCCGCTGGTGTTCTACCTCGGCCGCTCGACGCGGGCACGCGAAGATCATCGCAGCGTCGAAAGCTACGAAAAGCATTGGCGCGAACGTCCTGTGCTCGCCGCCTATATCCGGTTGATGACGCTCGTATGGGGCCTGGGCATGACCGGAGAGAACCTCTTGCGCAGCCTGATCATCTGGCAATGGCCGAACGATCCACGCTCGGCGATGGCCTCCGAGGTGCTGCGTTATGGCGTCTATGCCGGCCTAACGGTCTGGACGTTCTGGTGCCGGCGACGCCTCAAACAGGACGCCATGCGCTATCCACCCGACCCGGCGGACGCCACGGACCGTCTGGCAAATTCATGACCCCACCCCTCACGCCAGTTCGAGAAACCGCGCCAGGCACGGATTGCGATTAGCCGGCGACCACGCCAGCACCTGCTCGATCAACGGCGCATCGACCAGCGGCCGGAACACCACGCCCGCGAGTTGCATCTTGCGCATCGATGCGGGCACCAGCGCCACCCCCACGCCTTCATCGACGAGGCTGAGCACGGTCTGCTGCAACTGCACTTCAAAGCGGATATCCGGTTCGAAGCCGCCCGAGCGGCAATGCTCGAGGATGGTCGCGCGCAAGGTCGGCGCGACTTCCTCGGACGCCAGCACGAACGGCTCACCCGCCAGTTGCGCGATTCTCAGACGCCGCGCGCGGGCTCGCGGGTGGCTGCGCGACAGCGCAACGCACAAAGGCTCACTGAGGATCGTCCGGGTCACGATGCCCTTGTCGGGCACGCCCGGAAACATGATCGCCGCGTCGATCTGTCCGGCCAGCACTTGCGCAGCCAGATCGTTCGAGACGACCTCGCGCAGATTCAATGCGACCGCGGGAAACGCCGCGCCGAAAGCACGCGCATAACCGGGCACGACGTTGTAGGCGGCGCACATCGTGAAGCCGATGGCGAGCTTGCCGGCGTCGCCGTGTGCCGCGGCTTGCGCGTTACTGACCGCCTGCTCCACGGACGCAAGGATCGCCTTCGCATCGACGTAAAAGCGCTCGCCCGCCGCCGTGAGCGTGACGCTGCGCGGGCTGCGTTCGAGCAGCCTCACACCCAGACTCGCCTCTAGTGCCGCCAACTGCCGGCTCAAAGGCGGCTGCGACAGATTCAGGCGGGCCGCCGCCCGGCCGAAATGGCGCGTCTCGGCGAGTGTCACAAAGTAGCGTAGCGGCTTGATATCGATCACGACGCCCTCGGCCTGGATGACGATGCAGAAAAGGTATTATTGGAGACAAAAAACAGTATTGGATTGTATCAACGCAAGCCACTACGCTGGCGCATCGCTCTGTTCACCCACGCCTTTTGCATCGATGTTAGCCACCCTTGAAATTCTGCTTCCCGTGTTCGGCCTGATTTTCGCGGGCTTTGCCTGTCGCCGGCGTGGCGTGCTTGGACCGAACTCCGCGTCCGAGCTGAATCGCTTCGTGGTCTGGCTGGCGCTGCCGGCCCTTCTGTTCGACACGATGGCGCATGCCACCTGGCAGCAGCTGTATCAGCCTGCCTTCGTCGCGGCGTTCTCAATCGGGTGCCTCAGCGTGTTTCTGCTGATTCTCGTCACGCGCTTGATGAGTGGCCGGCATCTGGCCGACGCGAGCGTCGACGCGATTGCGGCGTCCTATCCAAACACCGGCTACATCGGCTTTCCGCTGGGCATGATCGCGTTCGGCTCAGCCAGCCTGACGCCGACCACGATCGCCACGATCCTTGTCGCGTGCGTGCTGTTCGCGCTCGCGATCGTGCTGATCGAAGTCGGCTTGCAGACCGAACGCACGCCGCACAAGCTGGGGTTGAAAGTGCTGAGCTCACTGACGCGTAATCCGCTGATCGTGTCGCCGATTGCGGGGGTGCTGTTCGCGAGCACTCACGTCGCATTGCCGCAAAGCGCGGAGACGTTTCTGAAGCTGCTGAGCGGTGCCGCCAGTCCGTGCGCGCTGGTGAGCCTCGGCCTGTTCCTCGCGGAAAAGCGTCCGTCCGAGGCCGGCTCGCGCGGTATCTCGCTGCTGCTGACCGGCTTCAAGCTGCTGGGGCAGCCGGCGCTGACCTGGTGGCTCGCGGCGCGCGTGTTCGGGCTCTCAGCCACGCTGGTCGAGATGGCCGTTGTATTGGCCGCGTTGCCCACCGGCACGGGCCCATTCATGCTGGCCGAGTTCTACCGGCGCGAGGCGCACATCACCTCGCGCACGATCTTGCTATCGACGGTAGGGTCGGTGGTGACCCTGTCGTTGCTGCTGCTGGTGATGGGACATCGTCCGTAGGCGAGCCGGGAGAATGCACGGTTTCTGCACTGTTTCGCGCCTCACGCTATGCTTCGCACACGGACCACCAGGGTCCGCAATCTTTGTGCGCGAACCGCAAACAGCGAACCGAACCGCCGTGTCCCAAGCCCGCCCACCCGAACTCCACGACGACGCCGACGCCCGCTCGCTCGCGCGGCGCTATCCACGTGGGCTGCACATCGACCCGCATTCGCACACGTGGGCGCAGGTGCTGTATGCGGTGTCGGGCGTGATGTGGGTGGAAGTCGGCCGCGAAGCGCTGGTTGTGCCGCCGCAGCGCGCGGTCTGGCTGCCCGCCGGCACAGTCCACTCCATCCACATGATGAGCGAGGTAGAGATGCGCAATCTCTATCTGCACGAGCGCAACGTCGGCCACCTGAGCCGGCGTAGCGACGTGTTCGAGATCAACGGTCTGCTGCGCGAACTCATCACGTCGATTGCGGAATACGAGCGCACCCATGCTCGCGACGAAACCTATCTCGAAGCCGCGTATCGTCTCGCGATGCTGGAGTTGGGGCACGCGCCGCGTTCGTCGCTGCGCATCGCGCTGCCCGATGCGTCGGACCGGCGGCTCGATGCGTTGTGTCGCGCGGTGATCGACAACCCGTCGATCGCGATCAGCTTCGAACAACATGCGGCATCGGTCGGCGCGAGCGTGCGCACGCTGGCGCGCCTGTTTACGCGTGAGCTGGGGGTGGGCTTTGCCGAATGGCGGCGTCAGGTGCAACTGGCGGTGGCCGTGTCGGGCCTGGCGGAGGGGCGCTCGGTCAGCAGCATCGCGCGCTCACTGGGTTTCCAGCCGAGCAGCTTCAGCGACATGTTCCGGCGTGAGTTAGGTGCGCCGCCGACCAGCTTCGAAGCGAGCAGTACGCTCAGCGAGGCGGCTTCTGACGCTTCGCCGGAGCAGGGGCGAGACAAGCTGTCCACTGACGGCTGAGCCCTTCGCGCTGTCGGCTGAGCCCTTCGCGCTGTCGGCTGAACGATTCGCGCCGGCGTCTGGCCGGGTCACTCATTGGGGGCTGAGCAGCGCGCGCTGACGGACAAGCGGCTCCCAGCGCGACCGGTACGCCGGCCCACGGCACCCCTTGTCCGAGATTCGAAAGTCTTTGTCTCAACGCCTTTGTCCCGGTCACCTAGACTACGCTCATCGGCTGCACACCGCAGCGTAAGACCCGACAGGAGTGACACGCAATGAAAGCGATTCAGTTCAAGACATTTGGCAACCCCGAGGTGCTCGAAACCGTCGATCTGCCGACGCCCCAAGCCGATGCGGACAGCGTCGTCGTGCAGATCAAGGCCGCCTCGGTGAATCCGAGCGACGTCAAGAATGTGTCCGGCCATTTCGAACACACCGTCCTGCCGCGCACACCCGGCCGCGACTTCAGCGGTGTCGTAGTGGACGGCCCGCAGGAATGGCTCGGCGCCGAAGTGTGGGGCACCGGCGGCGATATCGGCTTCACGCGCGACGGCACGCACGCCCATTTCATCAAGGTCCCGCTCACCGCCCTGTCGCGCAAGCCCACCACGCTCAGCCACGCTGAAGCCTCCGCGATCGGCGTGAACTTCGTGGTCGCCTGGCTCGGCACGGTCGAGTACGCCCACCTGCAAGCGGGCGAGACGATTGCCGTGATCGGTGCGGGCGGCGGCGTCGGCGGCGCGGTGGTGCAGATCGCGAAAGCGCGGGGCGCTCGCGTGATTGCCATGGACCGCCATCCGCTTTCCCCCGATACGCCTGCGGGCCGGCTGATCGACGACTACGTGCCGTTCGACGAAAACGCGACCGCGCGCCTGAAGGCCCTGACCGGCGGCGCCGGCGCGGACGTGGTGTACGACGCGGTCGGCGGCGTCGCGTTTGCGACCGCGCTGAGTCTCGTCAAGCGCCGCGGCCGGGTGCTGGAAATCAGCGCCACGGGTCAACGCCGCGTGGAATTGGACCTGATCGATTTCTACCACAACGAAACGCAACTGCTCGGCGTGGATAGCGCCAAACTGGGCGTCGCCGAATCAGCGCCGCTAATGACGGCGCTGGTGGAAGGCTTCGAAAGTGGCAAGCTGCAAGCGCCGGCCATCGCGCAAGAATTTCCGCTCGAACGGGCACGCGAGGCCTACGCCGCGGTGGCCGCCGGCACGCGCGGCCGGGTCGTCATCACGATGTAATGGCCGAAGCAACCGGCGGGCGTGGCTGCCCGCATTTCAGATGGGTGCAACAACCATGAAAGCGTATTTGATCTCACTCGCTGCCGGTGTGGTGGTCGGTTTGCTCTACAGCGTGATGCAGGTGAAATCGCCCGCGCCGCCGACAGTCGCGCTGGTCGGGTTGCTCGGCATGCTGGCCGGCGAGCACGTCATCCCCCTCGTACGGACATGGCTGGCCATCGGCGTTCATTGAGGCAAGCCGACGCCGATACCTTGTCCATCACCGAGCGCCTCACGCTAAGATTGAGGCCGCCGGGTTGGCGCGCAGCGCTTGCTGCGTTGCCCGCGCATGTGCCACCGCCATGCGCGCCGCCCGGCGATCACAAGAAAAGCCTGGCTCGGAGAATCAGATGTCTGAAGAATATGAAGTGCATGGTCCGCATGACCATGCGGTTGAACACGCCGGCCACCACGACGAGGACCCCTTTGCGAGCCGTATGGCCGTGATGACGGCGATCCTCGCGACGATCGGCGCACTGTGCGCCTATCAGAGTGGCAACAGCGAAAATCTGGCGCTGTACTACAAGAACGAAGCCGCGATCAAAAAGACCGAAGCGTCGAATCAATGGAACTATTACCAGGCCAAGGGCGAGAAAGAGAATCTCGCTGAACTCGGCGCGGCGCTGTCGCTCGGCAACGCCGATGCGCACGCGAAGTTCGTCGCCGATGTCGACAAGTACAAGCAGCAGAAAGAGCCGATTCGTGTGAAGGCTGAAGCGATCGAAAAGGAAGTCGTGGACAATGACGCCAAAAGTGAAGCGCTGCTGCACGGCCATCATCGCTGGGCGCAGGCCACGACCTTGATTCAGGTGGCGATTGCGCTGTGCGCGATTACGTTGCTGACCCGCAAGAAATGGCTGCGTAATCTATCGTTCGGTATTGCGGCTGCGGGTGTGATCACCGGTGCCTTGGCGTTCTTTTCGGCTTGATTGGGCGAACGGCGCGGCGAGTGCAGGCACGGACTGCGCTGCGCTTTGCTGGATGAATGAATGAAGGAGGGGTGTGTGATTGATGGGTCCGCAGTGCTAGGCGTCTTCTCCGTGTATGTGGCCGGCGTGGTGATCCCCGGCCCGAACTTCGTTGCGGTCGCGCACAAAGCAGCGTCGGCGACGCGCATCGAGGCGCTCGCGATGGTCGCCGGCATCGTGCTCGTCAATCTGTTCTGGGCAAGTTGCGCGATTCTCGGTGTCGGTATCGTGTTCACCGCATTTCCGTGGCTCGCGCTGGCGGTGAAAATCGCCGGCGCCGGCTACCTGATCTGGTTCGGCGGACGCCTCATCGCGAATGCCTCCGCGGGTAAGCCTGCGCAAAGCGTGCAAGTTTCAGCAGGCGGCTTTCGGCAAGCATTCGCGCAAGGCTTCGC
>OVEP010008022.1_pt1 | contig 18842 bp, 29 predicted proteins | sample 1779801 | NCBI WGS metagenome assembly OVEP01 (sample SAMEA3914791, study PRJEB12502) | metagenome | biome: forest; material: soil | place: Canada | collected 2011-07-03 | depth 0.1 m
CGCTTCCTCCCGAGGCCGAGGGGCTGACCAGGCGGGAGGTCGACGTCGTCCGGCTCCTGGCGCAGGGGCTGAACAACCGGCAGGTGGCGCGCGAGCTGGTGGTCAGCCAGGCGACGGTGAAGACGCACCTCAACCACGTCCTGTCCAAGCTGGCGCTGGACGATCGCGGTGCGCTGATCGCCTGGGCCTGGCGCTTCGGCCTGGTCGACAACACCGAGCAGTAGCGGCGCGGACTTCAACCCGGGTTGCAACTCCGGGTTGAAGGAGTTCGGGGCGCGTCGGCCGATGCTCTTAGACATGACAACGACCGACTGGTTCATCGACATCGCGCTCCTGCTCATCGTTCTCCGCCAGCTGCGCGAGGAGCGGCTGACCACCCGCACCATCCTGCTCCCGCTCGGCATGATCGCCTGGGCCGCCAGCAACTACCTGACCAACATCCCGACCGGCGGCAACGACGTGCTGCTGGCCGTGGTCTTCGCGGCCACCGGGGTCGTCTTCGGCCTCGCCGGCGGTCTGCTCACCCGCGTCCGGCACGCCGACGGGCACGTGCTGATCAGGGCCTCCCGCGGCGCGGCCGCACTCTGGATCATCAGCATGGGCTTCCGCCTGGGCTTCGCGGTGTGGTCCACGCATTCCTCCGGCGCCGCGCACCTGACCAGCTTCTCCGCCGCGCACAACATCACCAGCGGCCAGGCCTGGGCCGTCGCCCTGCTGCTGATGGCGGTCGGCGAGGTCGTGGTCCGCCTGGGCACGATCATCATCCGCGGCCAGCTGCTGCAGGCACGGGTCGACCGCGACGTGAATGAGCCGACCCACCGCCAGGGCGCCTACGTCTGAGCCGCTACGTCTGAACCGCTACGTCTGAGCCGCTACGTCTGAGCCACTATGTCTGAGCCGCGAAACAGCCCGCGGCGCGGCGCTCGACCCGCGCAGGTCAAGCACGCCAAGCTGGTCATGGCGCGAGCCCGCCCGCGAGGTGGCCCGACGCCTCGGTCGAGGCCCAATGGGACCATCACAAGGAGTGCTTTGTCGGAAGCTCGGCGTAGCCTGGCGTCATGGCTTGACAGCTACGAAGGAGGACGTCATGGCAGGCAAGGCCAGCATCGTTTTCGCTCACGGACTCTGGGCCGACGGGTCGTGCTTCAGCAAGCTCATCCCCACGCTGCAGGCCGAGGGCCACCAGGTCTACAGCTCTCAGCACGGCCTGGACTCACTCGAAGGCGACGTCGCGTGCGTCACCCGGGGCATCAACCACGTGCCCGGCCCGGTCGTGCTCGTCGGCCACTCCTACGGCGGGACGCTGATCACCAAGGCGGGCGTGCACGACCGCGTGGGCGCCCTGGTCTACATCGCCGCGCTCGCGCCCGACGAGGACGAGACCTCGCAGAGCCAGCAGGAGAAGTTCCCCGGCACGCCCGTCTTCAAGCACCTCGACGTCGCCGACGGCCGCCTCTGGCTGCTTGAGTCGGGCATCGGCGACTTCTGCGGCGATCTGCCCGCGGCCGAGCAGCAACTGGTCCTGGCGACGGGCGCGGTGCCGGTCGCCGACCTGTTCGCTCAGCAGGTCCCCGGCACCGCCTGGCGTACGAAGCCGAGCTGGTACATCGTCGCGAACGACGACCGCACCGTGAACCCGGAGCTGGAGCGGGCCGTCGCCGAGCGCATGGGCGCGAAGACCTACAGCGTGGACAGCAGCCACGTGCCCATGCTGTCGCACCCCGACTTCGTCCTCGACGTCATCCGCGACGCCGCGAAGGCCCTGGAGGCCTGAGGTCGGCCGATCCATGTCCCCATGGTCGCGCGGAATCCTGTTGGCGGACAGCGGCGACCGCTGCTAGCCTGCCGGAAGCCGTGCGAGAGAACGAGGAGGTGGTACCCGTGAACACAGTATCGACATGGGTGCTCTCCTCCGGGGTCACGGTCGGGCGATAGGTCGTCCGGGAGCGCCTTTTCCAGCGCACTCCCGAAAGGCACGACCATGCAGTTCACTTCTGAGCGACGCCACGACGACGGCGTCCTCGAACGCGAGTTCATCCTCGGCGAGATCCCCGGCACCCTGTGGACGACGCCCGGGTCCGCACCGGCCCCGCTGGTCCTGATGGCCCACAACAACGGCCTGCCCAAGGGCGAACCCCGGCTGGTGGCCCGGGCCCGGCACTACGCGGCGCAGGGTTACGCGGTCGCCAGCATCGACGCGGCCGGGTGCGGTGACCGGCCCCGTCCCGCCGCCGCCGAGCAGGCCCGCGCCGACCTCCGCCGGGCGATGCAGGCCGGCGAGCCGGTCGACGAGATCTTCGAGTCCTTCGTCGGCCCGATGGTCGAGAACGCGGTCCCGGACTGGCGGACCACCCTGGACGCCCTCCTGGCGCTGCCCGAGATCGGCGGCCCGGTCGGGTACTCGGGGTGGACCGCCCTCGGCATTCGGCTGGCGGCGGTCGAGCCGCGGATCGCGGCCGCCGGCTTCTTCGCCGGGGGCTACGTGCCCCGCGCCCAACGCGAGGAGGCCCGGCAGGTCACCGTTCCGCTGCTGTTCCTGCTGCAGTGGGACGACCGGGGCAACTCCCGGCAGCAGGCCCTCGACCTGTTCGACGCCTTCGGCACCAAGGAGAAGACGCTGCACGCCAATCTGGGCGGGCACACCGGCACTCCGTGGTTCGAGGCGGAGGACGGGGCGCGGTTCTTCGCCCGGCACCTGAGCTGAGGCCGGGCCGCCAGGCCGAGCGGACGCTGGGCGACGGCGGCCGACAGCAGCACAACCGCCCCAACCGGACGTACCGTCCGGTCGGGGCGGCGCGAGCCGCCACCGGACGTCGCCGCTCGGACCCATCCCGACCCATCCCGACCCGCCCCCGACCCACCTCTCCAGGAGCCCCGTTTGCGCAGCGGCGAGCAGCTACAGGCAGCACTGGACGAACTCGCACAGGGCCGTGGCCCCGGCGTGTTCGCCCTCGTCGCGGACGGCGGGGAGGTGGTGTTCACCGGCAGTGCCGGGACCGCCGACCTGGACCGCCCCAGAGCGATCACCAGCGACGACCGGTTCCGCATCGCCAGCGTGACCAAGACCTACCTGGCGACCGTCGTGCTCCAACTCGCAGTCGAGCAGCGGCTCCAGCTCAGCGACAGCCTCGACTCGTGGCTGCCCGGGCTGGTCCCGGAGAGCGGGGCGATCACCCTGGAGCAGCTGCTGCGGATGCGCTCCGGTCTGCCGGACTACGTCCGGACCGTCCTCGGTGACCCACCCGACCCGGCCCGCCTGCGCCGCCGCTTCGCCCCGCAGGAGCTGATAGGCACGGCGCTGGCCCAGCCCGGGCGGTGGGCGCCCGGGCTGGGCTGGCGGTACTCCAACACCGACTACATCCTGCTCGGGCTGATCGTCGAGAAGGCCACCGGTCAGAGTCTGGACGAGGTGTTCCGCCAGCGGATCTTCCAGCCGCTCGACCTGGACTCCAGCTACCTGCCCGGCCAGGAACTGCACATCGAGGGCCGGCACACCCGCGGTTACCTGCGGCAGGACGTCGAGTCGGGATACGTCGACGCAACCGAGTTCACCCCGTCCGAGTGCTGGTCCGCCGGAGCGATCATCTCCACGCCCCCGGACGTGGCCCGCTTCCTCGACGCGCTGCTGGGTGGCCGGGTCCTTCCCGCTCCCGCCCTCGCGGCCATGCGCAGCACGCGGACCGCCCACGGAGACCTTGACTACGGGATGGGGCTGGCGCGATACCGGCTGCGCGACGGCACCGTGGTCCACGGACACGGCGGCACCCACTTCGGCGTGGACTGCTACGCGTTCCGCTCCGACCACGGGCGAACCGTGATCGTCTACCAGAACAGCTGGGACCGCGTTGTCGGCGGCATTCCCCGGCAGAACCCGTTCCTCGACGCGGCCTTCGCGGTACCCCCGCGCTGACCGGGCGCTGGGGTCGCCGACAGTTCCCGGCCAGGGGGAGTGAGCACATTGCGCAGGGTTGGAAAGTCGCTCCGAGGCGCTGTGAGCTCCGCCTTGATGCGCCCGAGTTCGCCGCTTTCCATAGAACAGATCCGGGGTGTTCTCGCGGGCGGGCGGCGGATCGGTGTGGAGTACGTTCCGCAGGTGGTCCATGAGTTCACGGTGCGCTGAGCGTTGATCTCCAATGCTGTCGAAATGAGCTACTTCCCAAGCGAGTTGAAGACGCCTGCATTCTTCGCAGCGTCCGCGCACGGCGGCGAACTGCCGACCGTCATTGGTCTCAAGCCAACTCACGACGCCACCCGCTCGGTTCGAGCCCTGCACCGAGGGCACTCGCACGGGGGCAGATCGAAGGACCCCGGCAGCCGGTCGCCCGGCGCCGGCTCGTACTCCACCGGCTCCGAGACAGCCGTTCGCTCGCCGTTGGCGGTCACCTGGTAGACCCTCAGCCGGATCACTGCGCGCACCCCCGGGAAGCGGCCGTACCGGGGGAGGTGAGCCGAGGGCGCCAACTGTGGTGAACCAGGCCCCAATCGCCGGTGCTGTCGTTCCGCACCTCGGGGTCGCCCTGGTCTTCGTCGGGGGTGATGTCGTCCGGTTCTCGCTGTTCCATGCCTGCCTCGCGCTGCTTGGTGATCCGCCCTGTGGCTGGTTTGGTTTCCATCCCCAGGATCGGCATGCGGGCGTAGTCTCAACAGGGGAAATGGGTTTCCAACTGACCTGGCAAGTTGGGATGGTGAACACGTGATCGACCATCAGGCAATGGAGCCTGCAAATGGGCTGGAATGGTTCGGACGAGAGATCGAAGCGGCACTGATCCACAAGGGTGCGAGCCAGAGGGAGTTAGCGGACTTCTCTGGCTACGGGGAGCCGTACGTATCGAAAGTCAAGAACGGCAAGGCTCTGGCCTCCCCCGCCTTCGCGGATGCGTGCGACCGCTTCTTCGGCACTTCCGGCTACTTCGCCCGGATGCTGGTCCGCATCAGCGAGCGCGGGCACCCCGGTTGGTTCGTCCCGTACATCAACCTGGAGCGGCAGGCTACGCGGGTCGAGGACTACTCAAACGCCCTGATCATGGGCATGTTGCAGACGTGGGCATACGCCGAAGCCACCTTTCGAGCCACCCACCCACGCGAGACGGATGATCAGATCAAGGCCAGAGTTGAGGCCCGACTTGCCCGACGTGAGGTCATGGCACGCGAGTCCCCACCCCTGCTGTGGGTGATCCTGCATGAGGCGACGCTCCGCACAGAGGTAGGCGGACGGGCCGTCATGGCTGCTCAGCTCGGCCAACTTGCCACCGACGCAGGAAATCCACACGTCGAACTTCAGGTTTTGCGGAACAGCGCGGGTGCTCCCGCGTCGTCACTACCGTTTATCCTGGTAACACCAGAGGATGGGGCGACAGTCCTGTACTCGGAGACCAGGGGGCAGGGTCACCTAACGGACTCCGCGCAGGCGGTGGATGACGCGCGTACGACGTACGACCGTCTACGGGCATCAGCGCGTGATCCCGAGGAGTCCTTGGCTCTGATCCGAAAGATCGCGGAGGAGTACGCCAGATGAGCAACACGCACCGCCCGCAGCCCTACCGATGGGTCAAGAGCACGTACAGCGGTGGCGAGGGCGGTAACTGCATTGAATGGGCACCGTCTCACGCGGCGGTCACTGGTGCCGTTCCCGTCCGTGACAGCAAGGACCCGCACGGACCCGCCCTGACCTTCGGCGCGGACGCCTTCGCCGCCTTCGTCCAGGCGATCAAGGCGGGCGAGTTCGGGGCCGTCTGACCAGCACCAGCAGCCCCGAGCAAGCCGCCGACCATCCCTGTCCGAAGGAATCGTGATCCCCTGATGACCGACGATAAGGCCGCGCTGCGCGCCCTCGACCTGTCCGCCGCCGAGTGGGTCAGCGCCGCTGACGCCACAGGGGAAGGACAGGTCGAGATCGCCAGCCTTCCCGGCGGGGCCGTGGCCATGCGCAAGTCCGATGAGCCGGAAACCGTCCTGCGCTTCACCGCAGGCGAGTGGACGGCGTTCGTCCTCGGAGCCCAGGACGGCGAGTTCGACCTGAGCTGAACACGGCAGCCCACCAGAGCCCTCTGTGTTCCGCACCGGCCATGGAGGGCTCACCGCTGCACGGACCGGGCGCTAGGGTCGCCGACATGGCACTGCGACCTGTTCAGGTGAACATCAAGGCTCTAGACGACGCGGCGGTCGGCCGGTTCTGGGCGAAGGCGCTCGGCTGGAGCGTCTCCAGCGAGGGACCCGGCGTGACCAACGTGGAGCCCGGCGGCGGTTTCGTCTGGCCGGACCCGGCCGCCGTCTGCGTCGACGTCGTCGCCGTCCCGGAACCCAAGACGGCAACCAAGAACCGGGTGCACCTCGACCTCGCGACCACCTCCGCCGCCCATCAGCAGGAGTTGGTGGCGCGCCTGCGGGCCCTCGGCGCGACGCCCGCCCAGGTGGGTCAGCGGGACGTGCCGTGGACGGTGCTGGCCGACCCGAACGTGTCCATCTAGCAGTTCTAGCGTATCGGCAGGTCACGGGAGCAGGAAACCCCCGCCCGACCTGCACGGGGAACGGCAGGCGAGCGGGGGCAATGAGGGGCCTGCCAGCAGTCCGCGAGACCACATGCGGCAAGCCCCGGCTCATGGGCTCACTGCCACGCGTCGGGCTCGACGTCGACGTAGTCGGCGAAGGTACGCCGGAAACGTGTGTGACCGTTGTCCCGCGTATGGCGGGCAAGCCACTTCTCGACTTCGTCCGGGGTGACGTGCTCGCCGCTGGACTCGCCGCAGTCGGCATCCTCGCCAGTGACGCACTCAGCGGCGTAGGTCGGTGCTGCCGTCTCGTCGCGGGCGATCGAGTAGTTACGGAACCGGAATCGGGTCGTCGCGCCCATCAGCGGTGGTCCCCTTCGAGATGCCGCCTCAGCAGAACGTTCGCGTCCGTCTCCGCTGTCCGGTCACTGGCCCGATGGCGCTGCTCCACGAAGCCTGCGCATGCAGAGCAGCCGGGCACAGGTTCCGGGGCGACAGGCGGAAAGCCGTAGTCGAAGTCCGGCGGGGGCATCCAGGGCATGAAGCTCTCGGGCGCGCTCACTGTGCGGCTCCCTTCTCCAGGACGCTCGCCAACGCGTCGGCCACGTCGGCTGAGCAGCCGCCCAACTCCACGAACGGGACGTCACGCGCCGGGTAACTGCCGCGCAGAGAAGGGACGTTGATGCCGTGCGCGGTGAGAGCCGCCCGCAACCGTTCAGCGGCGACTATGGCGAGCCGGTACGGGTCTTCATCGATGTTGGCCATGGTCTGCGCCCTTCTTGCCGGGATGCTGTGGTGGGACTCAGCTTCCGGGCGCGTCGCCGACAGAATCTAGGGTGTTTCCTGTTCCCGCAAGAAGTCGTCCCGGATGCCCTCGACCATGGTCCGCATGGCGTTCCCAGACAGCGCCTCAGCTGCGAATCCATCGAACTTGGCTACGTAGGCGTCTACATCCCGAGGATCGGTCACGACCAGCTCAGCGTGCACGGTCTCGACCGTCACGGACCGGTCATCACGGATGACGAACGAGTGCCCCGGTACGTCGGCATGTCGGCCAGCCAGAGGCACCACCCGCACGTCTACGTTTGGGAGTCTCGACACGGAGATGATCCGGTCCAGTTGTCCGGCCATCATCGCGGGCGGCACCAGCGCCCACCTGAGTAGGGGCTCCACGATGATGAACCGGAGTTCCTTGGTCGAGTCATAGAGGACCCGCTGCCGGTCTAGCCGTCCGCTGACTGCCCGGGACAACTGTTCCTCAGTGAGAATTTTCCGGGCGAACACGGCCCGTGCATACTCCGGGGTCTGCAAGAGTCCGGGGACCAGCGATGGCTGAAATAGCCGAAGAAGGCTCATGGACGCGTCCAGCGCCCGGATCTGCTGCTGCTTCCGATGGAACCCCAGACGGCGGTATAGCCGCCATGCGGTCGCCTCTGTGGCCTCTGCGCGGGCAGCAGCCATGTATTCGGCCTTCACCGCATCAGAGACGCCGATGGCGGTGAGGATGCGCTCCACATCGCTGACGGTCGGCGCGGTGTGGCCGTTCTCAATCTTGCTCAGCTTGCTGGTGGACATGACGGCACTGCGGGCGACGGCCTTAGCTTCCTTCTCGGATGCCTGCCGAAGTGCCCGCAGCGCTGCGCCAAGTTCAGATCTGTTCACTCGCCGAACGCTGCCCACCATTCGGTGAACGGCACGGCTTGAGCCAAGGCGGTGTCCCGGTGCTGCCTGAACTCCGCCACGCGCTCAGCATCCTCGTACCACTCCACGCCGAGGTACTTCCCGGAGCTGTCGTAGCTCATGGCGGCGATGGACTCGTCATCGAACGCCCAGAAGTCGGGTGCATCCGGGATGGGGTTCGGCTGCTCGGTGGTGTCGAGGATGAAGAACTCTTCACCTGCTGCCATGTTTCGGTGGTACCCCCATGCGAGCTCGAATCGGAGGTAGTCAGTCAGCGGGCGGGACACGATGTGCACCCGGTACATGCGTTTTCCTGCCCCGGTGGCGTTGGCGACCGTGGTCACCCATCCGGCCGCCTTGTAGTCCTCCGGCTGCTGCTCTCCCGCAAGGAACGCCCGGTAGGCGTCCACGCCACCGGATTGGCTGTAGTCGTCCAACGTCTCCAGTCGGAACGCTTCCCGCTTGAACTCGGTGAACGTGGCACCGAGGTTCTTAGAGGAGTCCGTCATTGATGGCCTTCCGAATCAGGTCGATGGGAAGCTCAACGATCCTCTCGTGGGCTGGGACGTCCCGCCCGTGGTCGGTGACGTAGGTCCCCTGGAAGGCATACGTCCCCCGATCCGTGAGGTACACGGCCGGGCACTCGCCTTCGTCGCATCCAACTAGCTTCGTGAGCTTCACGACTTGCCCCCTTGATGGCTGGTGTCGTGTTCGATGCTCCCGACTCAGCGCCCGGTGGTGCAAGTGGCTGGAGTTTCGGTTACTGGAAACTGATCATGGCAAGCCACCGAGAGCGCGAAAGCCCCCCGCCACGACCGGTGAGGGTCGCAGCGAGGGGCGGGGTTGGTCAGTGGGCGGGGAAGGCGGCCAGAAGCCGGGTCGCTCGGTCGGCGTCCATGACGGGGGTCTGTTCGCTGCTGTCGGCGATCCGGCGCAGGCGGGTCACCTCGTCGGGGCGGAGCGCGCCGAGACTGGCGAGTCGGTGCCACCCCAGGAACGGGGCGAGCATGTACACGCCGTAGTAGCGCTCATGGACGCCGAGGGCTGCCCACTGCTCTGCCGTGCGTTCCAGGAACGGCCCCGTGGTGCTGGCGCGCCGTTTCACGACGCTCCGCTGAGGCTGTACGGGCCGCGCACGCCGACACGGCGCTGAGGCACCCCGTCCGCGTCGTCCTCCGGCAGTCGCAGCGCAGCCACCAGGCGGGCGAATGCGATGCGCATCTGCCGTGCCTCGATCAGAGCGGGGTTCACGCGACCGGCGATCGTGTGTCCCTGGTCGGACACGCGCTCGTGGAGAACATCGAGATCCGTCATGGTTCGGCAGACCTCTTCCAAGAGCGCTCGCTCATGCGCACCGAGTTCGTATTGCTCGGTTACCTCGCTCCACAATCGGCAGGCACGTTCGCCAAGCCCGCTTGGAAATGAATGACTATCCACTTTGTCCTAGTCCTCGTTTGTTTCAGGTGCAGCGCGTGTGCGTCTCCATGGGGCCGGGGTCCAGGTGGTTGGCGATGCCAGAGAATAACCCCGCCCCCTACCTTGCATATATATGCATTCCCAGCCGGCTGCGATATGGCGAATTTACCAGGTGGGAGTCTTGAGGCCGACGCCAGTGATGACGGCAATCGACTGCGGATAGCGCGAGCCAATGAAAGCACTATAGGCATAAAGACGGCAGAAGACGCTCATATTGGAGGCGTAAGTCTGCTGAAATGCTTCCGCACGGATTGCCGACTCCCAGAGCACCAAGTCTTCCGCGCGGGCCACAATAATGGAATCCTGGTTAGTTCCACCACCAGAATTCGTCGGCATCACAGCATCGAGAAAGACGGGAAGACCCAGCATTGTGCCAGCACTACCCTGCGCAACGATCTCCGTAGATATCCCCATGGCATTAACTACACTGCCCTGCGGGATCATCAGCGGTCGATTCTCATTGTCTACCTGGGCAAGGGCCCAAGCCCAGCGGCGCGGGTGCATGATAATGCAGTCAGCCGGAGCAAAACGCGCCGAATGAATGGATGCTATGGACTCTGCAACGGCAGAGTAGAGACCACCTGGTCCAGCAAGCGCAGGAGTGGCTTGGCTATAGGAAACCTGGGTAGTGCCAGGCATGGTGAGTAGACCCGTTAGGTTACCGCCAGTTCCGCTACCGGAAAGAACCTGGCCATCCAGCTTGGTGCTGTAATCGGCAGCCAGGTCCTCAAGAATGAGCTTGTCCACCGAAATTGGCGACTGCTCAAGAAGCTGGAGAGAAACGGTCTGCCCGCCTGCAATCGTCACGACCGGCGAAGAAACAGATGTGGTGGTCAGATCCTGCTCGGTGATCGCACTGTTCTGCGCCGACTGAGCTCCGACAGCAGAGCCGGTATTGACCTTGGGGATGTTGATTACGTCCGTACCGCCAGGCAGTACTTCATTCTGCATCAGATCGGCCGTTACGCGGCGGGGACGAGCCAGTCGGACGAACTCAGACTCAATCCAAAGAGGCGGAACAAATTCGCCACCCTGACTGTTTGTCGTGCTGATCGCTCGGAGCTCACCGGCCGACTTGTCCCGCTCCAGGGAAAGAGAGTTGTTGCGGTGCAGCCGCTCGATTGCGTCCCGGTCGCTGGTCTCCTTCGCTCGGTACAGGTCCTGAAAATAGGAATACTTGCCGTACCGGCGATAGATTTCCTCGCTCTTGGTGACCGTGACCCTGGGCTCGTAAGCCTTGCCGGGCAGCGTGGAGCGGTACTCAGCAGCCCCAGCGGTAGCACCCGGTGCGTACTTCCGACGCATTTCAGCAGCAGCGGTATCCATCTTGACGCTCTCCTTGAGTTCGTTGATTCGGTCGTCCAGGGCGCGGATTTCCGCCGCATCCCTGTCGAATTTGCTCTGCTCGGAAATGGTCAAGTTCCGGCCGGCCTGCTGGGCTCTATTTATTAGCCTGTCAAGGCCATTTCGAAGCTGTGCACGGTTTTCGCGGACCGTGTCGATAATCTCTTGCTGTGCCACTCTTTCTTTCCTTCTGTCGTTGGTTGGCTGCGCTGGTACCCAAGGACAGGGCGGAGCGCGGGGACGGATTCCGTACCTGTGACCAGTCAGATTGAGCTACTGTCCTGCCTGTCCCGGTTGTACTGCCAAGCGCGCGAAGATAGAGCCAGGTTCTTCCGTCTCTTCCCCCTCGGGTTCGTCAATTTCCGGGATTGGCGGCAGAGCGCGTTCCCAGGCATCCCGCAGATCAGCCCAGCGGTACCCGTAGGCCCTGCCGTCGGGGGTGCGGACGCGTACGGCCCGGAGTCCGTGCTCCCGCAGCAGCGCGCCGACGTCCTCCGGTCGCAATTCCTCGCGTCCGTCGAATCGCTCAAAAGCCACGGGATCGAGTGTGATTGCAGCGGATGCCGCATCCTGCTTACTAATCCCAGCAGGCCACATATGCGCTGAACGTGATGTGTAGTGCTGCCTCATTGCGGCAAGCAGGCGGGCCGACTTCGAATTGTCTACTCGGTCCGCCGCATTATCCTGGGCTGCCTCTAGGGCGGCTAGACAGCGCTCTGGCCATGCACCGCCAGCGAGAACGGCAGCGGCGAACAGGCAGCTCCAGATTTCATGGTCCCGACCGTCTGTCAGGCTCGTGATCCGCTCGTCCAGCAGCAAGGCAAGCAGGTCGCCTGATTCCTGAATGTCGGGAGCCGTCTCCGCCGCCCAGCGCGAAAGTGAAACTCGCGTCTCCTCCAGTTCTCCGCTGTGCGCCAGTGGAAGGAAGGAATCCGGTCGCTCCTCTCGCCGGGCACGCTTCATATGCACGACGAACGTTCGCGTCAGCAGGGCATCTGGGAGCTTGGCTGTAGCCAGACCTGCAAAGGCGACCGGCGCGAAGCAGTCATACCGAACTACCTCGTCCTGCTTATCCTTGTGCGCCCGGATCACCGCTGCACCGCGCTTATAACCAGCGTTGAGAATGATGGTCAGGTCATCCTGTGAACCGGCAGAATTGGCGCTGTATGTCCTGTCGAGTTCATCCGGGAACAGCGTCACCGGATACGCTCCCGGCTCGACCTTCCCGCTTGCCGCGCTGATGATGCGCAGCATGGCTGCTGCCGACAGCGAGCCGACGTCCTGCCCGTTGGCCGCAAGGCGGCTGACGATCTCCAGGGCGCGTGTCTTCCCGCTTCCTGGAGACCCCGAGAAAAACCCCAACCGAGGCGCAATCGGCAGAGACTGACAGAACGTCAGAAGATGGGTGTACGCCGTCCAGAGCGTCACAGCGTGCAGTTGCCATGGCTCCGGGAACCAGACGAACCGGCGAATGGCTCGCTCCGTCTCCGCCAGAGCCTCAGCACCGCCCGTTGTCGCCCGTAGCTGGGCGCTCAGCGCCTCCATGAGCCCAGAGGGGTCCGGGTCAGCCACGGGCGCGCTCGGCCCGCTTGAGGGCCTGCGCCAACGCGTGGCCCACCCCCGCCGAGTGGGTACCCGACGCACTCACCCGCTGGGCCGCGCAGGTCAGCTCAGCCGGAGCTTCCCCACCGTTGGCCACGTAGCCGACCAGCAGGGCCAGCGCCACGCCCCGTAGCTCCACCAGCCCCGCCGTGGCGTGCTTGCCACCCAGGGCGAACAGGGGAGGCTTGCCGGGGCGCACGTCCGGCGTGACCGGTAGCCCCAGGTCGGCAACGGCGTCCAGGAGAGCCGACACGGATCGCTCAGCACATCCGGGGATGTGGACGGCATGCGGGTCGGCAAGATCCTGGAACGTGTCGCCGTACTCGCCCTGTCGGCCCGTGTCGGCAAGGTGCGTCACCAGCCGCTCACGGCCGTAGGGGAAGAAGTCCGTGGACCACTGCTCACCCGCGCTTCGGGGGGTGTCCAGTCGCTCCGCAGCGCGGCGGGCGGCTTCGTTCCTCGAAATCGTCATGTCTGCATACCTCGTGTCATCTCTCGCTCAGTGGGCGGGATGTCAGGGACAGGCGGGACGGGGCTGCTGACCTGCTGCTTTACGTCCCGCTCTGTGGTCCCTGTCCCGTTGCAAAGCACCTTGGGTGCGGGTGTTTCCTGTCGCCGTCCGGGTGTTGCTCGCAATGGGGGCTGAGGTGCAGGCTCTTGCCCGTTCCTCGTCCGCGTCCTGCTTGCACCCTGCCTGGGGTGCGGGCGTTTCCCGTTCCGTCTGGATGTCCGTCGCCCGCTGAAGCACACGGAAAAGCCCCGTCCGACCAGGTAGGCCGAACGGGGCTGCCAAGGGGCGCAGTCAGGCTGCTACGAGGCTCTGCTGCTCGTCGGCAACATCACCTGCGACGCTGAGAAGAGCGTCTATCGCCGGGTCGAGTTCGCCGGTCACGTTGAAGCTCACGCGGGACTCGTCCAGCTTCCGCCAGCCGCCCCGAGTCCCGCGCCGGACCGTGAGCCACGCCCCGGCATCGGTGAGCATCCGCCGCCGTCCCGCCGTGTCGGCGTCGCGCCACTCGTCGGCGAACGTGCGCCCGGTACGGATCACCTCACGAGACGGCTCGACCATCGGCGTGCCCTCCAGTTCGGCAAGCCGGGTGTCGAGAGCATCGGCGCGCTTCTGCCACGCTTCCCGCGCCGCGCTGGACTTCTGCCGACCCTCCTGCCGCTGGTGCTCCTCGAACTCAGCGAGCGTGGCAGCGATCTCCGGAGCCGGGTCGTAGCCGGGGACGGTCCGGACCGTGTGCGTCTCGACCCCTCCCGCCAGTCGCAGGAACTCGCGCTCCACATACTCGTCCGCCCAATCCGCACGCACGTTGGCGGGCAGCGCGCAGAGCTCGCCCCGTGCGTGGGAATTGCACTTGTAGAAGTTGCTGACGCTGGCACCGTTGCGGGTCGGCTTCGAGAGGTACATGCGACCCCCGCAGCTTGCGCAGTGGATCACGCGGAGCAGCAGCGCGTCTGTGTCCTTGCGCTCCCGGTTGTCGACCGAGCGTTCAGCCAGCAACATGCCGATCGCGTCGAACTCGGCGCGGGTGAGTACGGGCGTGGTGGTCGCCATGACGGGGCGTCCCTCGCTGTCGCGCACGGGCTTGCCCTGGTGCAGCTTCCAGCCGATCAGCGCCACGGACGTCAGCAGCCTCTGAATCATGCTCGGGGACCAGTTGAAGCGCTCGCGGGTGACGTGCTCGCCCTTCGTGCCGCCGGTCTTCCCGCCGGTCGCCCGTCCCTTCCTCAGCGCCCAGTAGTCGCGCGGCGAGGGGATGCCCTCGGCGTTCAGGCCAGCCGCTACGGCACTCGCCGTCTTGCCCGCCATCAGTTCCCGGATCATGCGCCCGATCACGGCGACCGGTGCCGGGCCGGTGGCCTCGTCGGGCTCGGCGTCGGGGACGAGGGTCCAGCCGCCACCCTCCAGCGAGGCGGGTATGTAGCCGTAGTGGGGGCGTGAGCCGCGCCAGCGGAGCGGCATCATGCGCATGGCTGCCTGAGCACCGGAGACGCGCTCGGCGATCGACTGGGCCTCCATCTGCGCGGCGAACGCCAGCAGGGTTGCGATCAACTCGCCGACGACGTTCGTCATGTCGAGTTCCAGGCGTCCGCCGCCCGGTCCCTCGGCGAAGACCAGCCGCTTGCCGTGCTCACGCGCCCACGACACCAGCGCTGACATGTCCGCCATGGAGCGAACGGCCCGGTCGAGCCGCCAGAAGATGATGAGGTCGAAGTCTTGGGGCCGCTTGAGCCAGGGACCGAGGGACGGACGCTGGAACGGGGTCGTCTTCGACGCCGACACGTCCAGGTCCTCGGCCTCGCCGACGATCACCGCCCCGAGGTTCGCGGCAGTCTTCTCGTTGGCCTCCCGCTGACGGCCGGGGGACGTGGTCTCATCGGTCGTGACGCTGAGACGGATGGCGGACAGGGCACGGGGCTGCGATGAGTTCTGCACGTACGCACTGGGGTGCAGAGGTTTTCCAGCTGTGCTGACCTGCGGAGATGCCACCATGCCCAAGACCTCCAGAACCGTGTCTTAGACACGTCCGGAGACCCGGAGGGCAACGAGTTCTGCGTGCTGGAGCCCCGGGAGGTCTACCGGGACACCGGGCCGATCGCCGCAGTGGTGGTCGACTGCGTGGATCCGCGGGCGATGGCGCGGTTCTGGGGCGGGGCGGTGGACTGGACCCTGCACGAGGTGACCGACGATCAGGCGGTGCTGCGCTCCGCCAAGGGCGTCGGCCCGTACCTGGAGTTCCTGCGCAAGCCTGGCGGGAAGACCGTGCCGGACCGCGTTCACCTCGACCTGCTGCCGTACCCCGGCGACGACCAGGAGGCGGAGGTGGCCCGGCTGCGGGCCCTCGGCGCCACCGCCATCGACCTCGGCCAGGGCGACGTCCCCTGGCGGTGCCTGGCCGACCCGGAGGGCCACGAGTTCTGCGTCCTCGGCCGGCACTGACCTGCCAGGACGACGGTGCCGGGGGCACCGCCGTCCGCTTCGACGAGAACGGGCAGCCGGTGAGGAAGCCGGTCATGTCGACGGTCGAACCAGCAGTGTCAGGCCGTGACGCCTCGCGTTGCCGTCCACTGCTCAGCGGCGGCTGTCATGGAGTCGAACCAGGAACCCGGCCTGCGCTCGGCGAACTGCCGGTACATGCGGACACTGGCGGCGGCGAATGCGTCCAGCGCTTTGGGGTCCGCACTCGTCCACGCCGGGCATTGAGCGGCCCAGGATTCGGCGTCTGATATCCGTATGCAGGAGCGCCCGGCCACGGAACAGCGGTGCTTCCTCCTCGCTGCCTGCGAAGCGGTTCCATCGCGTTTCGGTCCAGTCCTGCGCCACTTCCGGCAGCGATACAGCACCGATGCGGTTGAGCAATGCCACGACGGCGGGAAGGTCGCCAGACCCCGGGGTGAAGTCGGACGTCCTTCCCGCCACCGCCGCGAAGCCGAGAACGACCCATTCATCGGATTCGGTGCACCACAGGAGGGCTGGGGAAATGGGCACCACTGCGGTATTGATCTGCCGCTCTCGGATGATGGAGTCGCGTCGGCCACCCGGCCGGTTGGCGACAGCCTTGACGAAGAACCGGCCCGTGTCGCATTCGACCAGGGCCGTCAGATCCGAACTGAACCCGCGCGCCGTGCGCTCCACCTGATGAACGGTGCCGGTGTGCGGGCGGATCGATGCCCAGAACTCATCTCCGGGAAGGCTGTCGCTCATGGTGTCCCAGCTTGGGGGTGGGTCAGCCCTGCCGGTATCCGCAGGAACCGCGGATGTAGATGACGCCTTCTGAGGTCTGGAACCGCATCATCTTCTCTGGGAGACCCCGGCCGCCCGTTGGGGGTTGTTGGGCGACCGGGGCCGATCATGGGGTGTCTTTCTTGGCCTGCTGGGCAGCGCGGAAACGCTCAACGCGAATAGGAGTGAAACGGTGATGGAGCGTGCTCGGCACGCACCCCACTTCGGCAGCGAGTTCTCTGAGCGTTTCGCCCTGGCCCCACCGCTCGTACAGCTCGACGACTTCGGCGTGGGTGAGCTTGGGAGCACGCCCCCGGGGCCGCTTTGGAGTGTCCACGCGGGACAGCAGGTCCCGAACTGTCTTGGTGCTCCACCCGGACTGGGCAACGAGATCCCGCTCTGACGTGCCAGCCAGGTACATGCGGGACAGCAACTCGCCGAACGCGTCCCGGTCCTGCCCGGCGAGCACTTCTTGCAAGGTGGTCAGTTCGCTTCGCGCTGCCCGGGTCGCCGCCTTGATGGCAGCCAGTTCACCGGTTCCGATTGCTTGCCGGATGCACAGGCGGTGCCTTTTGCGTAGCTCAAAGGTGGTCGTCACAGCTCTCCCCGGGTGGCTCCACGCGGCTCGACGCCCGCTTCCTTGAGCAGCTGCATCAGGTCGCCGTAGTCGCATCCGCCGAATGCCATCAGCTCCGTCATGCTGGCCCTGGCTTCGTACTTGGCCGCCAGCGCGACGGCGAGAGCGGCACGCTCCGGCCCGCACAGCGGGAGCACCTTCCGGCTGCGCCTGGTCGGCATCATCATGGGCCGCTCACGATCACGCCGAGCAGGGGCGGACGGTCCGGCCACCACGACAGGACCACGCTCCGCACGTGGTCGATGAGGTCGCTGTGCGCTATGCGCCGCTCTCCCGGACCGTCGAAGTGCGGGACATTACAGGCGAGTTGCAGACGCGGGCACGCGGTGCAATGTCCACGCACGGCGGTGTATCGAGTCACGACGCTGCCCGCTCGGTCTGGGCCCTGCACCGAGGGCACTCGCACGGCGGCAGGTCGAAGGTGCCCGGCAGCCGGTCGTCCACCGTCGGCTCGTATGTGACCGGCTTCGAGCCGGCCGTCCGCTCGCCATCCGCGGTCACCTGATAGACCCTCAGCCGGATCACAGGACACACCCCCACGGGGCAGCTGCACCAGGGTCCGTGAACCTGCGCTGCCTCTGCTGCTCCATCGTCATCTCGCTCACCTCGCCAGGTTCGGCACTCTCTGTAGTGGTTCCACTACCGAGGTGTTTGAGCGTGCCCTACAGTTCAAGGGTCTTCAACTTGCCCGTTTTGCTTGGAGAGTCAGGAACACGGCATGGTGAACCGGAAGGAACTGGATCCCGAAACGTCACCCACGGCGGGGTTCGGCCAGTACCTGAGGCAGCTTCGGGACGAACGTGGGTGGACGCAGGACGAGCTAGGCGCACGCATGGGATGCACGGGAACGCACATTTCTGCCGTCGAAACTGGTCGGCGCTCACCAACTGGTCGCTTTGCCGCAAGTGCTGACAGGGCATTGGGTACAGGCGACGAACTTCAGCGGAGGGTGAATGCGCTAAGGAACCCAGCCTTGCTGGAGGGGTTCCCGGAGTACGTACGGCAGGAGGCGAAAGCGGCAGAGATCAGGTTCTTCGTACTCGGGATCGTTCCGGGCTTGCTCCAGACTCCGGAGTACGCAGCAGCCATCACCATGGGCGCAGTGCGGCGCGGCGCGATCACGGAGCAGCAGGCAGACGAGCGGCTAACTCTCCTCGCCAAGCGGCAAGCGGCATTGGCCCGGACGCCTCCGCCGTTCATCCATGCGGTACTGGACGAGAGTTGTCTTCATCGAACCGTGGGTTCCCAACAGGTCATGTCAGACCAGTTGGACAGGCTCATTGCGTTTGCCGAGCTGCCCACCACGGTGCTCCAGGTGGCCCCGTACGACCTCGGCGAGCGGAGACCCTTCGACTTGCCGGTGTGGCTGGTCGCCCTCCCCGACCGTTCGATGGTCGCCTACGCAGAGTCTGCCTATCGAGGCCATCTCGAACGGGACGCTGCCTTCGTCACGGCGGTGATGACGGCCTACCATCAGCTACAGGCCGAAGCCGATTCACAAGCGGCGTCTGTGGCCATGATCAAACAGCTTCGAAAGGGCACCCCGTGACGACCGAAGAGCCGCAGTGGTTCAAGTCCTCGTACAGCAGCAACGGCGGCGAGTGCATCGAGGTCGCCGCAAACCTCGCCGCCACAAGCGGCATCGCCCCCGTCCGTGACAGCAAGGACCCGCAGGGGCCCGCCCTGGTCTTTGGTGTCGACGCGTTCGCGGCTTTCGTCGAGGCGGTCAAGGCCGGCGAGTTCCCTACCGCCTGAGCCGACCAGTGCACCACCGAGCCCTCTACGCCCCTCAGCCGTAGAGGGCTCTCTGCTGGCCAGGCCGGAAACGGGAACAGCCCCCGCCGGACCGGTGCGGGTCACGGCGAGGGGCGGAGGTGGCGCAGGG
>OVEP010008460.1_pt2 | contig 18665 bp, 18 predicted proteins | sample 1779801 | NCBI WGS metagenome assembly OVEP01 (sample SAMEA3914791, study PRJEB12502) | metagenome | biome: forest; material: soil | place: Canada | collected 2011-07-03 | depth 0.1 m
GTCATCGACCGCGATGGCGTCCTGCCACGGAGAAGTCGTATCGGTATTCATGATCAGATTGGGTAGATGATGGAGTTCGGAATCATTTCGCTGTCGTAGATCGCCAGACGCGAGGCAAACTTCAGACCGTCGGCGGTCGCAACGATTTCGTCGACGTAACGACCCGCATTGAACACGGTCGACAACTGGTTCAGCTTCGTGCGGATCACGACGTAGTTGGCTTCGCTGTAGATGCGACCGCCCTCGACCTTGCGAACGAGCGGCGCGCCCACAATGTGCCGCTGATAGTACGGGTCGTGGAAGAGCGTCTCCTCGACGCCGTAGATGCGATCCTTGAGCATCCCCTTGCTTTCGAACGAAAGCGTCGCCAGTGGAAATCCGCGCTCGAAATTTTCCCGGGGCTGCAGGCGGTAGACGCACTGCTCGGTGAAGAATTCCGGCCACAGGTTCCAGTCGCCGGAGTCGACCGCACTCGCGTAGTCCGCGTACAGCTGCGTCAGCGCCATCCAGTCTTTCAGGTTCTCCATCATTCCGGGGCCTCCATGACTTCGCGCCAGTAGCGATACATGCCCCGGATGAGCGTATCGCTCACCATGTGGTCGGTATCGGCGACCTCATGCCCGCCGAGCTCGGCCAGTGCCCGATGAAACGGCCGGCTTTCGAACGACGACTGCGAAAATTCGATCACTTCGCCATCGTCGGCCGAGACGAAGCCCGCCGGGCCGAACAGGTTGGCCTGTCTCAACCGTCGCTCGATCATCTCTTCAGAATCGTCCTCAAAGGCGAAGTGCGTCCAGAAGAAGTCGAAGGAGCCGTGTCCGTTGGGTTGAATCTGCCGCGTCGAGATGCTGTTGACCGACTGTTGGAGGATGACACTCGGGAAGATCGTCGTCATGACCGCGGTCGGGCCGCCCCACCAGGGCTCCGTCACGATATCGAGGAAGCGCGGGTCATTGAGGTGCATGTCCTCCTTGAAGCGCGCGACCTGCGACACCTCCGACGCCTTGAGCGAGTTGCCCCGCGTGGAGATCATGGCGGCATGCCGGTTGTGTACGTCCATCTTTAGCGCGGACCGGTTGTCAGCACGCCAGAGTCCGAAGGTCACGAACCACGTATGCAGAAGACCAGGGTGGTAGGAGTCCTTGATGTTCTCTTGCATCAGCTTCCAGTTGCCCGGAATGCGCTGCCGGTTGTAGCCGAGAATCTTCAGCTTGCGGCCGTTGAACGTCCTGTCGAAACACTGCAAGATCGTCGGGCCGAGAAAATCCTCGAACGACTCGATCCCGTGGTCAAACGAGGCAAACACGACCCCGCCCCGCGTTGCGACCTTCAGCTTCGTCAAGCCGTTGTCCTGCAACTTGAAGTCAGGTGGCATGCCGCCGTGCACCTTACCGTCCTGCTTCACGCCCCGGCGAAACGGAACGCCCTGCAGATCACCCTCCAACGTGTAATTCCATTGGTGATACGGACAGGTGAACCCCTCTTTCCTGTTCCCATGACGCTCTCTGCAAAACGCCATACCGCGATGAGCACATGCATTCTCGATGACGTTGACAGTGCCGTCGGCGCCGCGGACCATGATGACGGAGCGCTCACCAATGACGGTGCGGGTGAAGTCGCCGGGGTTCGGAATCTCGGCTTCAAGCCCGACGTAGCACCAGTGGTTGCGATAGAAGAACCGCTCGAGCTCTTTCTTGTAGATCGACTCATCGGTGTACGCCATGAACGGGATACGACTGGTACCCTCGTCTGCCCACTTGATGGTCTGGGGGAATACGGCGGATGTCATTGCGTTACCTCCCTCGTCTGCTGGATCACGGTCACGGTCACTTCCGAAAGTCCATCGATGCGGCCGCGCATCACATCTCCCACCACCACGGGACCGACGCCCTCCGGTGTACCTGTCATGATCACATCGCCAGGGCGCAGCGGTTCGTAGCGCGACAGGTGTGCAATGCACTCCGCAGTCGACCAGATGAGCTTTGCCACATCGGAAGCCTGCTTGGCCGCACCGTTGACCGTCAACTCAATCGCCGCCGACTTCACATGCCCGGTTTCCGCGACGGGATGCAGCGCCCCAATCGGAGCCGACTCACTGAAGCTCTTTCCAAACTCCCATGGCCGGCCTGCGTCGCGAGCCGCAAGCTGCAAGTCACGACGCGTCATGTCCAGCCCAACGGCGTAACCGAACACGTGATCGAGCGCCTCGTTCGCGGGAATCTCAAAGCCGCCCTTGCCAATCGCAATCACGAGCTCGATCTCGTACTGGTAGTTCGAGGTCATCGACGGATAGGGAACCGACACGGGAGCCGCGGCGTCCACGATGGCGCTGGCCGGCTTCATGAAAAAGAACGGCGGATCCCGGTCGGGATCCTTGCCCATCTCGCGCGCGTGGGCGGCATAGTTACGTCCAACGCAAAAGATGCGATTGACCAGAAAACGCTTTTCGCTTCGCTGTACGGTCAGCGAGTAAAAGGGTGAAGGTGAAACTGCGAAATCGATGTGGTTTGTCATTTCTTTACTCCCGCGACTCGCGCCAAAGGCCGAGCGCCTGATGGACCGGACGGTCGCTGAAACTGAACAGGTGTGTGTCCGCTGTTGCATGGATGCGCAGCTCATTCCAGGAAGGAACGATAAAGACGTCATTAGGACCAAAGCTGTGCACAGTCCCGTTAATTTCAGCGTGGCCGGAACCCTCCAGACAGACGTAGACGGTACCGTCCGTGCATCGGTAAGCCTGGGTCTCGAGCCCTCGGGGGAGCCTCTGCGCATAGGCCCCGATCGTCGGCATCGGTGATCCACCGGTGGCAGGATTCACATAACGCAGCTTGAAGCCGAGGTGTTTGTCCGGTTCCCCGTGAGCAATCCCCAGCAGCGATTCCCTGGTACGTTCATAGGGGTACACGAACACAGGGCTCGATGAGACGCCTGCGGGCTGATAATCGACAGGCAACATGTTCGCGCCGTACCGCTTCAGGCTGTCCCCTTCCGGCCTGACGGACAATTGCGTCGCCACAGTCGCCCGCTCGGAAAAGCTGGCATCAAGGAATTGCACCAGGGGCAGGTCGAGCCCATCGAGCCAAACGGCCGGCTGAGCGCCAGGATTGCCGTGGTCGTGCCATGTCCAGGCAGGGGTAAGGATGAAGTCCCCTCGGCGCATCGTCGTACGCTCCCCATCGACAGCGGTGTAGGCGCCCTCGCCCTCCAGCAGAAGCCTGAGCGCCGACTGCGTGTGGCGATGGGCTGGCGCCACCTCGCCGGGCATGATCAGTTGCAGGCCTGCATACAGGGATTGAGTAATGGCTGAACGACCGCGCAGCGCCGGATTCTCGAGCACCAGTACCCGGCGTTCAGCCTCGGCCGCACTGATGAGACGGCCCGCTTCCATGAGGTGCTCGCGAATCTCCGCGTAGCGCCAGACGGCCGCCGCGGCGGGAGAGGCCGGCGTCGGCGTCACTAGCCGGCCGAGCACTTCCCATAACGGCGTCAGGTTCTGCTGACTGATGCGCTCGTAGTATTCGCGCCTCGCCTGCGCTTGCTCTGGTTCAATGGTGTGACTTTGCATAGTACTTGTCTCCGATTTACCGGTCGCTCGAATAGAAGGCGTCGGCGTAGATATGCTCGGGCGGTATCCCGCGCTGGTTAAGAAGAAGTGAGGCCGCCTCCACCATCGGTGGCGAACCGCAGAGGTAGGCGCGAAAGTCTCTCAGGCTGTCGCCCCAGTCGCTGGCTATGACATCGGTGACGAGACCGGTACGCATAGACCGTCCCGTCGCATCCGAGGCCGGGATCACATGAACCGACAAGCCGGGATGCTCGCGCGCCAGCTGCTCCAGCCAGTGCTCCCCATAGACATCAAGTGGGGACCGCACGCCGAAGTACAGATGGATGGGATTGACCATGCCCGCCCGCACGGCGCCACGAACGATTGACAGGATCGGTGCGAGACCCGTGCCGCCCGCGACGCATAGCATCGGTCCGGTGTGTTTTTCGCGTAGATAGGCCGTGCCGAGCGGTCCGCTCACGCGCACCGAATGACCGACGGCGAGCTCAGCGTTGATATAGCTCGATACTCGGCCACCAGGGACCAGACGCACGTGGAACTCCAGTTCTTCGTCTGACGCAAGACTTGCCATCGAGTACGGCCGGATGTGGTTCGGGGTGAACTGGACTTGCGCGTATTGCCCGGGCGAGAACGACAAGGGTTTGGCCGGTCGAAGCACGATCCGCTTGATGTCATGCGTCATGTCCTCGATCGCCACGACCGTGGCCTTCAGCACCCTCGCCGGATGAATGACGACTTCATCAGGTTCTGGCACCTCGATCTCGCAGTTTTCCGTCAATACGCTCATGCAGGCTAGCGCAAATTGCCCCTCGTTCACGCGGGTGATCTGTGCCTGCGAGCCAGACTCGAGAAGGTGGCCACGAGTGACCTTGCAGCGGCACGTGCCACATCGGCCCGCCGTGCAGCTATACGAAATCGGCACGTTGTGCTCGCGCAGCACATTCAGCAGATTGGCACCCGGCGATACAGCCAGCGTGCGATTGAGCGGACGGACAATGAGATTCATGAGATTCGTTCTACTCGAAAATCTTTCATGGCTGAATTCTATGAACTGCCCTAACATTGGTAAACGCGATATCGTGAATTATCAACATTGACCTTGTGAATGAGACCGTGGAACTCAATGACATCGACCTGAACCTGCTGGTTGTTTTCAACGAACTGCTCATCGAGCGTCGTGTCGCCAGGGTAGCGGACAAGCTGGGTTTGACGCAGCCGTCCGTGAGCAACGCGCTCAGCCGGTTGCGCAAACTCCTTCAGGATGAACTTTTCATTCGCACGTCGAAGGGAATGGAGCCGACCCTCTACGCGAGTCAGCTTGCTGAGCCCATCAGCTCCGCGTTGAGCACGATTCGAAGCTCGTTGAACCAGCAAGCCGAGTTTTCGCCCGCCACGAGCACACGAAGATTCACCATCGGCATGGCCGATGTGGGAGAAGTTTATTTTTTGCCCAAGATAATGGACAAGCTGGCGCACGTTGCCCCCGGAGTTTCTGTGAGCACGCTGCGCAACACCGCGGTGAATCTCAGGGACGCGATGGAAGCAGGACAGATCGATCTTGCAATGGGCTTCCTGCCACAACTGAAGGCGGGATTCTTGCAGCGCAGCCTGTTCCATCAGGCTTATGTATGCATGTTTCGCCAAGGTCATCCGCTTCAAGGGAAAAAGATTTCCCTCAAGCAGTTCACCGAAGCCGACCACGTGCTTGTCGTCTCCCCGGGAACAGGACATGCGAAAGTGGACGACATCATCGAGCGAAAAGGCATTCGCAGAAACGTCCGGCTTACCGTGCCGCATTTCGTCGCCGTCGGGCACATCCTTTCGAATACGGATATGATCGCCACGGTTCCGGAGCGTTACGCGATGGAGTGTCTGGCGCCATTCAAGCTCGTGTATGTCAAGCATCCGGTCGAATTGCCCAGGATCGGCATCAATATCTTCTGGCATGCGAAAGTCCACAAGGAACCGGGCAATCAATGGCTGCGCAATCTGATTGCGGATACGTTCTCGGATGCCGTGCGTGGGTGAGACGACACAGTGAGACTCTCGCCGTCAGTCCGACGGCGAACTTCGCTGTTGCCCAGTTGTTCCGAGGTTCAGAATGCGTGCCGCACGCCCAGCATCACGCCAAGCTGTTCCGCGCCTGGCTCGACCGTACCGCCGGCCGCCACCGACGTGGTGCCCTTTCGGCCGTTGATCATGTAACCCACGGACGAATAGACAGACGTACGCTTGCTCAGCAAGTAGCTGGCACGCGCAACCAGTTCAGTCGAACTCGTCACGCCTGACTGGATGTATTTGTCGACCTGCGTGTCGAGTGCCAGCGACGGTATCGGCGTATAAGTGAGCCCGAGAAAGTACAGGTTATAGACCATGCTCCCGGCGCCAGCCGACAGGTTACGGTGAATCCAGCCACCGCCTGCTTTCACGCCCGGAAGATTGAAATAGCCATCGACCACGGAGCGAGTGTCCGTGTAGGCGCTATTGGTCAGCGGCGCAGACGCCCCCGCGTTGCCACGCATCCGGTCATACGACACCGCGGCCCCGAAACGGGACGAATCGTAGGCAATCAGGCCAGTGTATTGCTTGCAGGCGAGGAAATTGCCGGCCACCTGCCCCGGGCAATTCGTCGCGGCGGGGCCGGCGGGCCCGGCTGCGTCACGCCCGAAACTGTACGTGGCGCCAAGGGTCACGCCCGCAAACTTTCCCATATAGCCAATGGCGTTGTCGCTGCGCGCATTGGGAAGATAATTGTCGAATACGTACAGCGAATGAATCGACGGTCCGATAACGTCGGCGCTCAGGAGCGCGTAAGTCGTCATGTCGATCTGGCGCCCTAGCGTCACCGAGCCGTAGGCGGTCTGCAGCCCCACGTTCGCCTGTCGCCCGAACTCCCGGCCTCCGTAATTGAAGCCGCCGGTGCCCGGCGCGAAGCCGTTCTCGAGCTTGAAAAACGCCTTGGTGCCGCCCCCGAGATCCTCCACGCCCGTCAATCCCCACTCCGAAGGCACTTCGCCAGTCAAGGTGGGCACACCGGTGAAACTGCCGCCACCGGCAGCGTGGTTATAGTATTCGACTCCTGTATCGATGATGCCGTATAGCATCACACTGCTCTGGCTATAGGCGAGGCACGACGCTTGCATGAGCGAGAAGAAAGCCACACCCCTCAACACACTACGCATTTCCATTGACGTCTCCTTTGTTTTAACGACAGGTTTCTTATAGTTTTTTCGTGTACTAATTAAACAGACAAGCGCTTGCTTTTTTATGTGTGACCTGCCCCGTCACGGCGCGCGCAGGCCAAACGCCTGCCCCGGCCTACGGCAGATCGACTCTCAGGTTCCTTGCCAGTCACAACGGGCGACATCGTCCAGGTCGTGCGATACACGACGGCTGCTAACGGTCTCAAGGCGAAACCGCTAGCATCGGTTGGATAGTGCAGTGAACCCCCGTCGCGCTTACCTCGCGGACGGGAATTGTGCTGCGGTCATGCTATTTCCAATTCAAAAATGGTTCCGTCGTCTTTACGCGCCTGTTTGCGCATAAAACCGAGTTTCTTGAGGGCGGGTTCATCAGTCACTGAATAGAGCGCCGCCTCGCCGCCGCTCGACTCGAACTGATACCACGACCACGGAGGCGCGCAGAAGACATCGTTAGGCTTCCACTCGAAGGTTTTCCCGTTGATGTCGATTTTCCCGGTGCCTTCCAGCACGACGAATACTGAGGACGAGGTGCGCCTTTGTGGCAGTGTCCGTTCGCCTGCGCGCAGCAACGTGCTTCTATAAGACATGGTTTGCATCACAGGGCCGCCGCTAACCGGGTTGGTGTATTCGACCGTGATCGCGTCGTATGGACTGCCAGGCAGAGTGGACATGGCGTCGAGCGCTGCCCGCGTGTCCTTCCATCGATAGACGAACATCGGGGAGTGATCGGCGCGGCCCCTGCGGTGGTCAACGAAGGTCGGCGTGAGCCCCCCACGCGAGTAGAGATTCGTGGAATGCCCCGACGGGGCGGCAATCGACTGGATCGTCCGGCGCTGCTCATTTTCGACGTAGTCGAACTCGAACATCGTTGCATTGAGCGACTCGGCGAGCGGAACATCGAGAACGTCAACCCAGATGACCGGCTCCGTCCCTTCGTTTCCGTGATCGTGCCAGCAGCCGTTGGGCGTCAGCACGAGATCTCCGCGCGACATCTGGATCTTCTCGCCATTCACCACGGTAAACCCGCCATTGCCTTCCAGCACGAAGCGGCTCGCATTCGGCGTGTGACGATGGACCGGCGCCTGTTCCCCCGGGTTGTACAGCGAATAGGCCGCAAAAATCGTCTGCGTGATGTAGGGCTTGCCAGACAGCCCGGGATTGGAGAACACCAGCGCCCGCCGCTCACACTCCTCGATTGGCACGGTCGTGGCGGCCACCGCGAGCCGCGGCTGGATGTCGGACCATTTCCAGTGATAGGGCACCGCTCTCAGGCGCGGTTCCTCTACTTCGATCTCCATACGCTGTTCCCAGAACTCCACCAGATTGAGCGCGGATGCGTCGCTCGAGAGTTGGGCGCGCACGCCAGCGTGATCAAGTTCCATGGTCATCTCCGTCTCTTTTTTGGGTTTGTTCCCACGTTCCGGAAAACGTGGGGTTCGTCAGCAGTCTGATGGCACCTCCAAAGAGGTGCCATCACGTCACGGCTGATGCGGGCGATTTCCTTCCACCGCGTGGAAGACGTGACCCATCGGCTCTTCCCAGATCAGGTTCCGTTCCATCGCGCGTGCGGGCATGTCCTGGATCACGTATTGGATCGCGGGCTCAGTGCCGGTATTGATGTGCTCGTGGCTGGCCATCGGTGGGCAGGCGAACGTGTCGCCGCGCTTCCAGTCAAAACGCTTACCGTCCAGGACGGAGTAACCCTCGCCCTGCATGATGTGGTACAGCGCGTACGAGTTGTGACGGTGCGCGACGATGTGCTCGCCCGGGTTGATCGCCTGGATGCCCAGAAAGATGGACGGGAACACGCCACCCGCTTCGCCGGTATCGCCATGAACCAGCGCAATGAAGCGGCGATCCGCGTTGCGCAGCGGGTCTTTCATCACCACGTCCAGCCGCTCCACCACGTCCTCCCAGCGCCAGATGGCGGGACGCAAGTTCTTCTTGATGAGGAACGGATAGTACTCGTCGTCCGTCATCATCTGGGCCCACTCGGTCCGGTCAACGACTTCCGTTACCGGCGACGTCTCGTGTTTGACTGCGTTGTCCTCGCTCATATTTGCCTCCTTAAATGGAATGAAAGTTATTGGTTAGTGCGCGTCGACGTGTCCACGCAGATGCCAATTCAGGAAAGTTCGCGTGCGCTCCCAAGCCGCGTTCGACGCGGCCGGCCGAAAAACCGCCGGCCGGAACCACTCGTCAAAGGCGTGCGGCGCGCCGCCGTACATGAACAGCTCGTACGGCTTCTGTGCCGTGCGCAGCCGGCTAGTGAATCCGTCAATTTCCTCACGGCTGACCAGACGGTCCCAGTCGCCGTAGTGGCACAGCAACGGCGCCTTCAGGGACTCGGCGACATCAACCGGCGCCATGGGCTTGCGCTCGGTACGCGATGCATAGTTAAGCTGACCGTAGTAGTCGACCGCGCAACCGACCGCATGTTGCGCACTCGCCAGCGCGGCGTAAGTTCCGCCGATGCAAAAACCGAGCAGCCCCACTTTCGAAAGCGGGAAGCCCGCGTTACGCGCCCACGCCAGGATTTCTTCCAGATCCGCAAGCACACGCCGATCGTCCAGCGCGGCAACCGCCTCGCCAATCAGCTTCGGCGTGGAAATGTCCGGGACCGCGCCTTCCCTTCCAAAGTAGTCGAGCACCGCGACGGTGTAGCCGTCCGCGCACAGATTTCTCGCCCGGGTGATGACATAGTCGTTGACGCCGGCGATTGCCACCAGCATTACAACGAGCGCCGGTATAGCCTGCGTGTCCTGGACTGGACGCAGAAGGCGACACGAAGCGCCACCGGGAAACGAAAGTTGTTCAATATCGCTGCTGTTCATGGGCATCCATCTCCTTGTTTCGTTAACCCAAAGTGTCATCGCAGCGGTCTGGTGGCGCAATGGCGATAGTTTTGTTCTCACTATTCCCACGCTGAATAATCGTTCGACGTCTTTAGAACCGATACTGCGGTGCTGATCATTTCACCGCGGCAGGTATACACTTCAACGACGCCTTATATTTCGTATAACTTAGTATTTGAGTGAAAAAATTAGAGTCACCCGGATACCCTGCCCTTATCAGCCAATCGCCGTGGCGCACACCGGAGCGCGTGCTCGGAACCAGCGTACGATCAGTCGGACTGCCAGCTAGTCGGCCTCGCGACGAAAGCCTGGCGTTCCACTTGCAAACACCTGTTGCATGGCATGGGGAAGAAGATTTCTCAACCAGCGAGACGCAGCGTCGTCGTGAAAACGTTCGTGCCAGAACTGCTCGATCAGGAGTTTGGGCAATCGAATGGGAACCGGATGAATTCTCACCGAGGCAATGGGCAGCATCAGTTCTGCCAGCGGTTGCGGGATGGTCGCAATCATGTCACTTGCCGCCACGATGGTCGGCAGCGACATGAAGTGAGGGACACGAGCGCCAATGGAGTCGAGCAAGCCCATCCGCTGCAACGCGGCTTCCACCGCGTGATGTCCGGTTCCCTGGGATTGCGCAACTGCATGGCGCTCATTCATGAAGTCTTCGGAACGGAGCACATTCTTGATTCGTGGATGGGTCGAACTTGCGATGCAGACGTACTCGCTTCGAAAAAGCGATTTGCGAAGAAGGCTGGCGCGCAGTGCAGGACTAAACCCAATCGCGAGGTCCGCGCCCCCATCGCGCAATGCGGCCACGACCGACTCCGTGGGCAACTGGATCGCGCGAAACGAAACGGCGGGCGCGCTCTCCCGGCAAAGACCGATGATGCGCGGCAGGATGAGGGCTTCTGCGACGTCGGTCATGATGATGGTAAATTCTCGACGACTTGACGAAGGATCAAATTCGCCGCGGATGTCTATTCCCTGTTCGAGTAGCGCAAGCGCCTGACTGATGCGACGCGCGATGATTTCCGCCAGCGGAGTCGGCATCACCCCGCCAGGTACGCGTACAAAGATGCGATCGTTGAAATGCTCGCGAATCTCTCGCAGAGCATGGCTCACCGTCGGCTGGGATACGCCCAGGTCCTCCGCGGCACGCGAGACATTACGCCGCTCCCATACTGCGCGAAAGACGCGAAGTAGATTCAAATCAAGCGACTGCTTATTCATGATCTGAATGGGGCAGTTGTCATCGTAATAGTATGCCACTTCGCGGGCAGACGCCGCGCTTACTCCGCATCGGGTTGCCGGTCCGGATGCGCCGCCTGGAACGCATCAAGTGTTTGACATTCAGCGTCAATCGCCCGTAACGCAGGATAGGCATCCACGTCGATGCCGAAACGCCGTGCGCTGTACAACTGCGGCACCAGGCAGCAGTCTGCCATTGTGGGCGTATTGCCGAAACAGAATTTTCCACGCGCAGCGCTACCATTGAGTTCGCGCTCCAGTGCTTCGAGCCCGGTCCTGAGCCAGTGGACAGTCCACGCCTGCTTTTGCTCGACGGACAGTTGAAGCGGCCCCGTCAGGTACTTCAGGACACGAAGATTGTTCAGCGGATGCATTTCGCAAGCGATGTATTGCGAGAGTTGTCGCACCCGGACCCTGTCAATGCTCGCCGTGGGTAACAACGCCACATCCGGATAGCACTCATCCAGGTATTCGATGATCGCCAGTGACTGTGAGATCAACAATGTGCCATCGATTAGCAGGGGTACCAGTTGCTGCGGATTGAGCGACGAAAAATCTGCCGCAAACTGTTCGCCGCCATTCCGGTTGAGATGGACCTGAATATATTCGTATGACAATCCCTTGAGGTTGCACGCGATACGCACGCGATAGGAGGACGTGCTGCGGAAGTAGTTGTATAGCTTCATCTGTTTCTATGGGATGCACTGAATAGGGTGGCGGCCGTGTCCGATCGCCGTTGCCAAATCTCCGAACGTCAGGTGCCGACGCGAACGACGATCTCGCCAAGGCGATCGATCGCACCGCGCATGAGGTCGCCGCGTTGCACGGCATTCACGCCCTCCGGGGTTCCTGTCATGATGAGATCGCCGGGTTCAAGCGTGTCGTATTCAGACAGGTAGGCGATGCATTCGGCCACGGACCAGATCAACTTCGAGATGTCGGATGCCTGGCGGGGCTGCTCGTTGACCGTTAACGTGATGGCGGCGGCGTTGAACGCACCGAGTTCGCCGATCCGGTGCAGAGGACCAATCGGTGCGGACTTCGGAAAGGATTTCCCGAATTCCCAGGGGCGTCCTTTATCGCGCGCGTCGAGCTGCAAATCCCGGCGGGTCATGTCCAAGCCCACTGCGTAGCCGTAAACATGCTTCAGCGCGTCGTTCACCGTGATGTGCGAGCCACCTTTGCCGATGGCGATGACCAGTTCGATTTCATGGTGAAAGTTTGATGTCTTCGGCGGGTAAGGGATCGTGACCTCGGCGGCGCCAGCCTGCACCACGGCATTGGCCGGCTTCATAAAGAAGAACGGCGGATCCCGCTCAGGATCCTTGCCCATTTCAAGTGCGTGGGCGGCGTAGTTACGGCCGACGCAAAACACGCGGTTGACGGGAAACACTTCCCCATGGCCCGCTACCTGGAGCGTGACCACGGGAGCGACTGGAACTGCAAATTCCATGATTTTCTCCAGACAGACGACGAAAGTTTCTCTTCTTACCAACGATCCGGTACCTGTTGGACAGGCCGGTCGGAGAGTCAGTATGTTTTCGCAGGCGTCGGCACGCAATGCGCATTACTTAGTGGCTACTATTCGAAATATGAATATCGAATTGCGGCACGAACGCGTTGCCACGCTCGTGCCGCAAGCTCAGTAAGATGCCGGTTCGTCTCGTTGCAAGGATCGTCATGCCCCCTCTGGATTGGCTAAGTCGCCTGCTTGTCAGGACGCCCGTGGCGAATCAGTGCGTCACCGTCAAGCAAAGAAAGCGATCGCCTGGCCGTTTAACCTTGGCATATCGATAACGGGACCCAGGCAGCGGCCGTCGACGAAGTCGAACGCAATGACGGTATCCCGGGCGACGCAAAACAGAACGCCCTCAGAGTCGAAGCGCAGGCCCCGAGGACGATGAAAGCTCATAGTCCGATCCATCCGGAACACGCGGACAAGGCTACCGGTTGAGCTGTCGTATTCGCGCACGGTACATACCGCGTCCGGCTTTCCGAAGGGGAACTCGCTGGACACAAGCACATTTCCGTTCGGCCCAATCGCGAGATCCAATGGACTCACAGCGTCGTCCGTAATGAATCGGGAAGCATGCAGTCCACCGTCCGGGTCGAACACGACAATGTTGTTCTCACCCTCACCGTCTGGACCGATGCCGGAAGCAAGGAAAAGCTTGCCATCCGCGCCGAAGGCGAATCCGCGAGGGTACGGAACCACACCGGCGGGCAGCACGGATTGCGCGGCACCGTCGAGATAGGGGGGAAACGCGGCAATCGTCCGCGCGCTACGCAATCCGACGTAGTAGCGCCCATCGGGCCCAAGGTTGCCGCCACCGGCATTCAGTCCTGGAACGGAACCCGTGTCGCGTACCACCCTCCCTTTGGTGTCGAGCGCAAGGATTCGGTCGTTTCCGCTATTGACATAAAGATGCTGCCGATCCGAACTGACGCTCATGCCGCGAGGATCGACGATGCGAGGGTCGTCGCTGAACGAACCAATGAAAGTGCCGTCGAGTCGGAATGACAGGAGCGCCCCGTATCCATCGCCGTTCGAACCAGAGGCGCTGGTAACCAGAATACTCATACCCAGTCCTGAGAGTTAGATTAAAACCGCTCACCCTGCCGTGCCGCTCATGGCGTTACTCCCTTGCGGATCAGTGGGTAGCGGCTCGCCAGACACAGCAACATCGTCGTTGAATTGAACTGGCCAGGGTAGGCAGCGCGACTGCATAACAGTCATTCCCGTGGGGAATATCGGGCGGACTTCGTCCCGGTCGGCGAAAGGCTTACGGCTCAAAAGAAGTCGCTGAGGATAAGAATGCGTTACCGTACGCCTGTGCGGAATGCGTGTTATGCGGGCGCTACGGAAAACAGCGTGGCGCGGTGGTGTATCTTCCGGCAAGCAGGTTTCGTCGCGCGTGGTTGACGGTGCGACGCCCGAGCCCCAACATCCGTTCCAGGAGGGACGACCGTGGATCGACTGACAGCGATGGAAACGTTTGTGTGCGTGGTGGAGTCCGGTTCTTTTTCGGCGGCAGCGCGGCTGCTGAACGTTGGGCAGCCCGCCGTTTCCAAATCCATCGCGCAACTCGAAGAACGGCTCGCAGTTCGACTGCTACTCCGCTCAACGCGCGGGCTGACGCCGACCGAAGCGGGCCACGCATTTTACGAGCGCGCCAAGCGGGCGATCGAAGAGGCCGACGAGGCGGAGTTTGCGGCAAGAGGATCGGCTGGCGCCCTCTCGGGTCGTCTCAGGATTTCAGCAGCGGTGACCTTTGCGCGGCTTCACATCCTTCCGCGGCTCCAGACATTTCTTGATCGACACCCCGAACTCAACATCGACATTGTGCTCGACGATGAGAACATCGATCTGCTGGAACACGGCATCGACGTTGCACTCAGGATGGGGGTGCTTGGCGACTCGAACATGACTGCACGCAAGGTGGCTCGCGGTCGGCGTTGCGTCGTCGGCACGCCGGCCTGGTTCGCAAAAGCCGGCGAGCCGCGGGTACCTGCGGATCTGCTATCGCATCAGGCGATCGTGTATGAACAGAGCGGCGGCGGAAGCGTGTGGTCGTTCAAGCAGGGCAATACGGAAACGGCCATTGTCGTCGCCGGGCGCGTCCGCGTGAATGCGGCAGAAGGCGTGCGTGCGGCCGTGCTCGCCGACATGGGCGTCGCGATCGCTTCGGAATGGATGTTCACGCCGGAACTCGCAAGTGGTGCCGTTCAACGCGTGCTGCCCGACTGGGAATTGCCGGGTATCGACCTGTGGGCAATTTTTCCCAGTGGGCGCATGGTCAGTGCAAAGGCACGCGCTTTCGTCGCCTGGATTGAGGAGATACTCGGCCCTCAAACTGAAGCCTTGCCAATCGAGGCGCTCCCATCGACAAACAACGTTTGACCCGGAATGAAAGCAGCATCTTCGGACAGCCGAAGCACGACCGGATCAAGACGCCGAAGCGACCTTCTTACGGAGAACCGGCAACATATCCTGAGGATCAGGACGGTGCGTATAGTCCGGGTTGACTTCCGAGTACAGGATCGTTCCATCCTGCCCGACCACGTAGCGCGCCGGCATTGGCAACGTCCAACTGTCGTCTCCGTTGAACGCCGGTAGATCGTTTTTGAGGTTCTTGTACAGATCCACGAGATAGTCGGGCAACGCAAAGCGGATGCCGAATGCGGCGGCCACATCATTGTGCGTGTCGCTCAGGATCGGGAAGTTCAGCTTGTTCGTGCGGACCGATTTGCGGCTGTTCACGGCATTCTGCGGGGAGATCGCAACCAGACTTGCACCTTCGGCCTTGAACGACGGCAGCGCTTCTTCAAGGGCCGTCAGTTCAAGATTGCAATACGGGCACCATACGCCACGGTAGAAGCTGATCACGAGCGGCCCCTCTTTCAGCAGGTCGACCGACGACACGGGTTTGCCCTCCGGATCATAGAGGGTAAATTCCGGCGCCACGTCGCCGGCTTTGAGCGCGCGGGCAGCCTGACCGGACGCCACAAGTTCGGCCGTCGCACGCTCCATGATCGGATGGATTTCCGGCGGTGCAAAGTACGGGGCTTTTCCGCCTTTGAAATCGGCCTTGAATGCGTCGAGCTTAGCTTGAAGTGACATGACAATCCCCATCCTGATGATGTTTAACGCACAGTGCGTGGTAGGGATAGTCCGCCAATGCAAACCGCCGGAGAAGTCAGCACGATTGCATAACTGTCATTCCTGCTGGGCATGGGGTCGACGCCCAGCTTGAAAAGTCCGTAGGAATTACGCGACGCGGAAGGGATCGTCGATGGAATAGGCGGGGCGAGTAAACCACCTTGGCCCCTCCTCGGTCATGTAGAAGTGATCTTCGTGCCTCACGCCAAATTCGCCGGGAATGCAGATCATGGGTTCATTGCTAAAACACATCCCAACTTCCAGCGGCGTTTCGTCGTTCCCCACCAGATACGGCCCCTCATGCAAGTCGAGGCCAATGCCGTGGCCAGTCCGATGCGGCAGACCAGGCAGCTGATAGCCAGGGCCGAATCCATAGGTTTCCAGGCAACGTCTTGCCGCGCGATCGACCTCAGCACATGGAACACCCAACCGGGCTGCATCAAAAGCAGCGGCTTGTGCTGCCTTTTCTGCGTTCCACACAAATCGCTGCCGATCGTTCGCCTCACCGAAAACGTAGGTGCGCGTGATATCCGAAACGTAGTTCTTGTACTTGCAACCAGTGTCGATCAAGACCACGTCATTGCGTTTGAGAACTTGCGGCTCTTTGACCCCATGTGGATAAGACGTTGCCTCCCCAAACAGAACGATGCAGAAATGTGATCCTGTTGCCCCCACTTTTCGATGGGCACGGTCGATGAAGTCATAAACTTCCACCGTGCTAATGCCCTCGCGCAAAATGCTTGCCGCTGCCCGATGAACCTGCAAAGTCATGTCTTTGGCGGCCTGCATGAGGGCAATCTCGGCGCGCGATTTGTTCTTTCTCAGCGACCCAATCAAGGCGTCGGCGCAGACCAATTCACAATTCTCCGATAATTCCTTCAATCCAAAATAGACCGATGCGCAGGCGGTTCCGCAAATAGCAATTTTCGCGTGACTTCCGTGAACTGGCGCTATGCCGATTGCACGCAAGGCTTTATAAAATGCCGCGTACGCACTTTCGTCTTCGTGCCAGCACATGACGTCGCTTTCAACCTTCATGCGATCGCGCAACGTCCTTTCCTCGAACCACGGAGCGATGTAGATCAAACTCCCCTTCGCAGGGATGATGGCGCCAAGCAGCCTTTCACTGGGGTGCCATTCTATCCCCGTGAAATAAAGCAGATTCGTTCCCGCATTGACGTAAACCGCATCGACGCCGGCATCCGTCATATTTCGCTGCAATTGACTTATCCGCGTCTGATGCTCAACTGCACTGATTTCCTCAACCTCACTTGCACATGGCACGAGTCGCGCCAATGCCGTCTCCTGATCACTACCACCTACGCCATTTGTCATTTTCACGCTCGTTAATGAAACGGAACACGTTTCGTTTGTTTTGGATGAACCCCGCCACCGGCGAACATTCGATGCCCTTACAGGCGCTTGCCTGCTCCATGCCGGGTGCGTGTTGTCCCAATTGACCTGTTTGCACACTCGCGCATCCGCAACGGGCGTTACGCTCGGCCAAACTACCACGGTCGATGTGCTATCTGCTTGTGAGATCGGATCGTAATAAATGCCGATTCTTGCATAGCCTCGCGCCCAGTCAATCATCCCCCGGCCGGCCGACATCGGGATCCTGTTAGTCCCTTTCATAGGATGACGTCACTACTTCAACAGAACAAAAAACGGCCGGATAGTAGCGGTAACAACCAGGGAGGTTTCACTATGCGTATTTTCCTGACCGGTGCGACAGGCTTCATCGGTGCGGCCATCGTTCCCGAACTCATCAAGGCGGGTCATCAGGTAATCGGCATGACGCGCTCGGACGAAGGCGCTCAAGCGCTTATCCATGCAGGGGCCCAGGTGCATCGCGGGACCCTGGAGGATCCGGAGAGCCTGCGCAGCGGCGCCGCCAAAGCGGATGCCGTGATCCACACGGCATTCGATCACGATTTCTCAAGGTTCGTGGAGAATTGCGAGAAGGACAAGCGTGCGATCGCGGCACTCGGTTCCGCGCTCGCTGGCTCCGACCGCCCTCTGATTATCACCTCCGGGACCGCCTTTGGTACCGGTGAGCAGGGTCAACCGGCGACTGAAGATGTCTTTAATACCAGTCGTCCACATCCGCGGATCGCCTCCGAACTGGCTGGGAATGCGCTCCTGGAGGCCGGTGTCAACGTGTCGGTGGTCCGTCTGCCGCAGGTTCACAACCCGTTCAAGCAGGGTCTCATCACACCGCTCATTGCTATCGCTCGGGAGAAAGGCGTCTGCGCCTTCGTGGGCGAAGGCCGCAACCGTTGGCCGGCCGGCCATCTCTCCGACGTGGCGCTGCTGTATCGCCTCGCCGTAGAAAAGGGCGAACGGGGGGCTCGGTATCATGCGGTCGGCGAAGAAGGGATCAGTGCCCGCGAAATCACCGAGGCGCTTGGCCGGGGTCTGAACTTGCCCGTCGTTTCAATCAAGCCGGATGAAGCGGCATCGTATTTTGGATGGATGGCAATGTTCGCCGACGTGGACATGCCAGCCTCCAGTGCGCTGACCCAGGCCCGGTTAGACTGGCATCCAAGCGGTCCAACGCTCATCGCCGACCTCAACGAAGCGCGGTATGCCTAATTAGAACTCCATCACCACGGGATCGTTTCGTTTTCCCAGCGCGTGAACGTCCCTGTGGGACCATCCGGGCCTAGCAGCGCGACGCGCACCGCCTCGCGAGCGCCCTCCTCGACTGTCTGCGTGCCCGCATATCCGTTGAGGTTCGTCCTGGTGAAGCCCGGAGAGACGGCATTGACCTTGATTCCCTCCGGCTCCAGCTCGATTGCCATGGCGAGCGTCAAAGCGTTGAGCGCCGTTTTGGACGCAGGATAGACAGGGCCGAAGATCGCGCGGTAGGCGAAGGCCGGATCTGAGTTGGCCGTCAGCGACCCAACGCCGCTCGACACGTTGACGATACGGGCGCCAGGCGTTTCGCGCAGAATCGGCAGCATCGCCTGGTAGACGGCGAGCACCCCGAACACATTGGTGTCCCATACCGCGCGCATTTCATCGACTGACACGTTGCTCGGGCGGGTCGTCTTGACGTACTCCTCGACGGACTGGCCCGGCAGCCTGCTCGTATTCGAAATGGCTGCGTTCTGAACGAGCACGTCGAGGCG
>OVEP010008835.1_pt2 | contig 18650 bp, 17 predicted proteins | sample 1779801 | NCBI WGS metagenome assembly OVEP01 (sample SAMEA3914791, study PRJEB12502) | metagenome | biome: forest; material: soil | place: Canada | collected 2011-07-03 | depth 0.1 m
AGGCGAGCGCAAACCACACATGCCAATCGCGTCTTCACATGCGCAGCTTCGCTTCGACGTAGAACGTGCGGCCCGGATACGGGTGATAGACGAAGTAGCGCTCGTCGAACAGGTTGTCCACGCCGATGCCGACCTCGCTCAGCTTGGTCGGCTTGAACGTAAACTTCGCATCTACCACCGTGTACGAACTGGTGCCGCCGAATACATCGGGATTCGTGTCGGTATTAGTGAGCGTGTTGTATTGGCGGCCGGAGTAGCGTGCGGCGAGCGTGAGCGCCGCGCGTTCGTCGATGTGATACGTTGCGGCGAGATTGACGCGCCACAGCGGAATCCGATAGAAGTACTTGCCGACGGTTGCCGGGTTCTGCGCATTCGCGAGAATTTTCGACTGGGTGTACGCCACGCTCCCCAGCAGATCGAGACCGCGTATCAACACATCCTGTCCCGAGTAGCTGGTTTCGACGCCACGCGAGCGCACCTTGCCGATGTTCTGGAAGTTCGTCACGTTCGGAATCACAGTCGTATCGGTCTGACTGAAGATCGTGTTCTTCACGTCGTCCTGAAACAGCGAGAAGCGGAACACGCCGTTCCAGTGTGCCCATTCGGCGGTCAGCTCTTTCGAGAGATCGTCTTCAGGCTTCAGATTCGGATTGTTGTTGATGATCGACGAGCCGTTGATTTGCCCCTGGAACAGCTCGCCCACGGTCGGAAACCGATAGGCGCGGCCAATGGAGGCGCGCAAGATCAGATCGTCGGTGACATCGAACGACAACGAGGCCTTCGGCGAGAAGTGATGCTGGTTCGCGTCGCTGTACGGAATGGCCTTGCCGGGCAGCGCCTGCGAACCGCCATAGGCTTGCCAGTCTTCGTACCGTACGCCGTAGACCAGTTTCCAGCGCGGCAGAAAGCGCCACGCATCCTGCGCGTACAGCGCTTGGGTCTGCGTCTTGCCCTTGAACGCATTGGCAAACGACGTGGCCGAGCCGTCGCGCCAGTTCAGCGTGTTGTAACTCTCGTTGTCGAGGAAGTAGTTGTCGTAGTGATAGCCGAAGCTCAACGCGTGATTCGTCAACCCCGCTTGCGGCGTGACGGGCGTGTAGGTGGTGCGCAGATCGAGCGTTTTCCAGCCGGTGCCGTCGCCGAAGATCACCGTGCCGGGGCCGTTGCCCGGCGCACCTGAATTCGCCGTGCGCGCCACGCTATTGCCGATGTCATAGTACGAAGCAACCGCTTCGCCGTTCCAGCCGGTGGCGTTGCGGGTCTTGAGCGTGAGCCCGTATAGCCAGTTCTCGCTGTGGCCGAGACTCGGGGCGAGGGCGGCGGCCGGAATCGTGTACTCGTAGCCGCCGATCGCGACCTTGCCGCTGTATACCGGGTTGCCGTTCGCGTCGCGCAGGAAACTCGACGTCGCGCTGTTATAGGTCTGGTGCCAGTAACCGACCGTGAAGGCAGCCTGCAGTGTCGGCGTGAAGTCGTACTGCATCTTCAGCTTGAACTGGTCCTGCACCGTGTGTTCGATCCCTTCGCCGTTCACGCCGAGCACCGCGGTCGGTGTATTGGTCTGGTTGTTATAGAAGGTCGCCCCGGTCACCGGCGTGTCACCGGCTTTCGCGGGCGTGCTGGATTTGGCGAGCGTGGCGAATTGAAGCGGCTGGCTCGTGTTCTCCAGGTGATTCACACCGAGGAAATACGAGAACTTCCCGATCCGGTCGCCGATCGAAGCGCTCGCCTCGCTGCCGTTGAAGTTCTGATTCACACCGAACAGGCTGAAATGCTGGGTGAAGGCTTTGACGTCCGCGTCGGCTTCGAACTTCGTCGGCATGCGGGTGCTGATCAGTACCGTGGCGCCCAGCGAATTGCCCGGATAGAGCGCGGAAAACGGTCCATAGATCACGTCGACTTGCTGGATCTCGTCGGGAAACACCATCGACCAGCGCGGCGGAAACGAATAACTGTTGCCGAGCAGATTGCTGAGCAGCAGACCGTCCGCATAGACGAGACCGCGCGCGCTCTGCGTGTTGCTGGTGCCGCGTACGGCGATGATCGAATTCAGATCGCCGATAAAGCGCTTGCGCACGGCAAGGTTCGGCATGTATTTCAACACGTCTTCGGTGTTGACGACGTTCCAGTTGTCGAACTGTTCGCGCGTCACGGTCTCGACTGAGGCCGGCAGGTTAGGGTCGACGGCGCGCGGGGCGGCGACGGCATTGGCGGTGACGCTGACAGCAGGGAGCGTGGCGTCGGCGGGCGCACTATCCGCGTGAGCCGGGGAGGCGATAAATGCCGGCACGAACGCCGGAACCAAGGCTGGAAGACAAGCGGGAAAAACCGACAGCGGCCGCCGACCGGATGCAATACGCCGAGCGCCGCGGCGGGCGCAAAAGGGCAGCCTTCGCAGAGCGAAGTTGAACATGAACGTTTCCTTGATGCATTGAACAGGCGATCGCGCGCGCCCTCAACGGGTGCGACGAGATGCGCGATCAGGAACAACAGCGATCAGGAAACGGCGGGCGGGTCTCTTGGGCGTCCGGACGGGAACGCGCCGAGCGGCGTGAAGCGGGTGGAGAGGGCGGGCGGCGCGGTGCCCGCCAGCGCGAGCGCGGCGGGCGGTTCGACGGCCGCGACGCTCGGCATGGCGACATGATGTTCGAGCAGGTGGCAGTAGCCGCATGCGCCGAAGGCGTCGTCGTGGCTGAGATGGACCGGCGCCGGGCTGGCCGGCGTGGACTGGCTCACGAGGCTCTGGCTGGGCGGCTGTAGCGCCGAACAGAGCGCGGCGTAGGGCTCGTGTGCGCGGTTCGATACCAGCATCTGACTCACGACCGGCGCGAACACGACGAGCCACATGGCGATCAGGCCAAGCCATGCGGTCATGCGGTTGCGGGAGCGTAGAGTCATGTTGGGTGAATGTAAAGACGCGGGCGATTCTAGCATTGCCGCGCATTCTTTTCTCGTGTGATTCCGTTTATAGCGTTGGATTAGAAGCCCGAAACCCGCTCATTTCCGGGCGTTATCGCGTGGCCGTTTCCCGTAAGCTGCGTGGTACATGTCCCGCTTTCCCTGTCGGCGCTTCGACCCACCTTCGCAGCTGCGTAGACTCGTGAGGCGCCGGACAGGGTGCGAAAGACGCGATTGACCCGGCCTGAACGCCTCCGCCCCCAGCTACCACGACTCATGACATCCACGCCGATGCCAGCATCCTCGATAACCGACATCAATCAGCGGGCAGCGTCGCTCTGCTCAGCCGGGCAATTCGCCGAGGCCTGGTCGTTGGTGAAGCCGATCCTCGAAGCGCACGCCGATGTAACGGACGACGCGCGGGCCGACGCGTTGAATATTGCGGGGGCCTGTTCGTACGGCTTGCGCAGTCTTCCGGACGCGGAAAACTATTGGCGCCAATGTTTGCGCGTCAAACCAGGCTATGCCGAGGTGTACAGCAGTCTCGGCATGCTGCTCAAATCGGACGGGCGTCTGTCGGCCGCCAAGGCGGTCTATCGGCAACTGGTCGCGCTCCGGCCCGGTCAAGCCGACGCGCATCACAATCTGGGCACCGTGCTCCACGGAATGGGCTACAAGGACGAGGCGGAGGCGGCGTATCGTCAGGCAGTCGCGATCCGCCCCGACTACGCCCACGCGCACTACAACCGGGCCATCGTGTTGCACGAACTGGGCCGGCTGCAAGAAGCCGAAGTGGCTTATCGCCAGGCGCTGGTCGGGCTGCCGCACCATGCCGAGGCGTACAACAACCTGGGCAACGTGCTCATGGAACTCGGCCGTGTTGCCGACGCGGACGCCGCGTACCGGCAGGCGCTGACCATCAAGCCCCAGTATCCCGAGGCGCTCAATAACCTCGGCGGCGCGCTGAAGGCCGCGCATCGCCTGCCCGAAGCCGAACTGGCTTGCCGGCTCGCGCTGGCCATTCGCCCGGACTACGCGGAGGCGCACCTCAATCTGGGTGCGGTGCTGGCCGATCTCAAGCGTCTGCCCGAAGCTGAAGCGGCGTACCGGGCCGCCATCTCGCATCGCCCGGACTATGCGGAGGCGCACTACAACCTCGGCCTCGCACTGTCCAACCTCGAACGTCTGCCCGAGGCCGAAATGGCTTACCGGGAGGCGCTTCGCTTTCGACCCGACATCGTCCAGGCACACAACAATCTTGGCGGCGTGCTGCGTCTGCTCGACCGTTTTCCCGAAGCCCTCGAGGCCTTCGCGCAAGCGCTCGCGCTCCGTCCCGACATGGCCGAGGCGCACTACAACCTCGCGACCGCGCTGGCTCAACTCAAGCGGCTGCCTGAAGCCGAAGCTGCTTACCTTCGGGCGCTCGCGTTACGCCCCGACTACCGCGAGGCCCGATTCGGTCTGGCCGTTTTGATGCTCGGCATGGGCCGGTTCGAAGAGGGCTGGCGCTTGTATGAGTGCCGCTACGAACAGCCGGGTTTCGTGCATCAGAAGACGCACGCCATGTTGAACTGTCCGCAGTGGCAGGGCGACACGCTCGCCGGCAAGTCCCTGCTGGTCTGGCAGGAAGACGGGCTCGGCGATATGGTTCAATTCAGCCGCTATTTCCCCCTGCTCAAGGCGCAAGGGGCCGCGCATATCGCCTTTGCGTGTGCGCCGGCTTTACACAGGTTGATGGCGTCGGTGGAGGGTGTCGATGCCGTGCTCGATCACAACGCGGCACTGGCTCGCGTGGCCGCCTCCACCTACGACTGCTGGACTAGTCTGTTGAGCGCGCCCATGCACTTGCGCACGACGGTGGACACGATTCCGCGCGCGGTTCGCCTCGTGGCTGAGCCGTCGCTCGTCGAAAAGTGGCGGCCGATGCTCGAGACCATGGCGCCTGGCCGCAAAATCGGGCTGGTCTGGAAGGGCAATGCGAAACACCATAACGATGCGAACCGGTCGATACCTACGCTGGCCACGCTCGCGCCGCTCTGGAGCGTGCCGGGGCTGAGCTTTGTGAGCCTGCAAAAAGGCCAGGGCGAGGACGAGGCGCACAACCCGCCCGCCGGTCAGTCGCTGCTTGAGCTCGGTTCGGCGGTGAACGATTTCGCGGACAGTGCCGCGATCATCGCGCAACTCGATCTGGTGATTTGCGTGGATACATCCATGGCGCATCTGGCCGCATCGCTGGGCAAACCGTGCTGGGTGATGCTGCCGGAGAAAGACATCGACTGGCGCTGGATGCACGAGCGCAGCGATTCGCCGTGGTATCCAGACGCGTTGCGGCTGTTCCGCCGGGCGGCGGGCGAAGGCTGGTCCGTGACGGTTGAGCGGGTGAGACAGGCGTGTGTGGAGCGATTCTCCGCTGCGGATGCTACGGAATTCTGCAGCGCTAAAAAATGATCTTGTAACCCTCGTGACTCGCAACGAAGCCGAGTTTTTCATAGAACCGGTGCGCGTCCGGGCGGCCCTTGTCGGTTGTGAGTTGCACGATTGCGCAGCCGCGTGATTTGCATTCGGCAATTGCCCATTCGAACATGTGCTGGCCGATGCCCGTGCTGCGATACGCTGCTGCGATCCGAACGGCTTCGATCTGCCCGCGCCATGCACCTCGGCGAGCGATGCCGGGTATGAACGACAGTTGCAGTGTGCCGATCACGGCCTCCCCGTCGACGGCAACAACGAGGTGCTGATTCGAGTCCGCTTCGATGGCCTTGAACGCGGCCACATAGTGTTCATCCGGCGGGTTGCTGACCGTCTCGCGCTGGCTGCCAAGCTTGTCGTCCGCCAACAGGCCGATGATGGCAGGAAGATCGGCGAATACCGCGATCCTGAAGGTGACGTGTTCCATGGTGGAGTCGTGGGTCGTGCTGCTATGAGGGGAGGAAAAGTATAGCGCCAAGCCTCAAAGCCGCCCGGAATTGAATGTCTTCCGATTCCTCATTTGACCCGCTGCCCACGCTTGCGGCCCGCTTGCGCCGAAGCGTGGAACTGGCTCTCGGTCGCCTCGATCGCGTGGCCGAGGAACTGCAGGAACATGCTCATTGCGACGGTCGTGGTCAGGTCAGATCGTTGATAAAGACAACTGAACGACTTCGCGCCGGCATCGGCGAGCGGCGTCCACGCGAGCTTGCGTTGCGTCACGTCCTCCGCCACGTTCTCCGCAATCAGGAAGCCGATACCGACATCGTCCGCGATAAGCCGGCGCACCATCGAAACCGAACTCGTTTCCACTAGCGGACGTGCTTTGCGTTGCTCCCGATGGTCGATCTGATCCACCATGGCCCGCAGCTCCGTATCCGGTGTCATGAGGATGAGTGGGTAGTCGAGACAGTCGCGCAGTCGGGGCCGCTTGCCGAGTTTGGTCAGCGGATGCCCAGGCGGCGTGACGAGCCCGAGGTGCTGCGAGAAAGCGCGCACTTCTACTACACCTGGCGGCGGCTTGCGACGCAGCCCATAGCCGATGTCCGCTTCGCCGGTCTCCACCCATTTGAGGATGCTTTCGCCATTGCCCGAGCGCACGCTGTAAGTCACCCCGGGATAGCTTGTCATCGCCGCCTGAATGGCGTCCGGCACCAACTGCTCGGCCGACGAAGGCGACACCGCCAGATTGATATGTCCGCGACGCAGCGAGCGCAGGTCTTCCACCTGAGTCATCGCGTTATCGAAATCGCGCTGCCCGCGCCGCACCGCAGCAATGATGATTTCGCCGGCCGTGGTGAGTTGCATGCCGCGCGGCAAACGGTCGAAGAGCGGCGAGCCGACTTGCTCTTCCAGGTTGAGGATTTGCTGGTGCACCGCGGCAGCGGTCAGGTGCAGCGATTCGGCCGCTTTGCGGATCGAACCGCGCCTGACCACTTCGTCGAAACAACGGAATGTCTGCGATATTGGACGCATAAATTGACCGTATAGTTTTTCCATACGGGCCGTAAAGAATAATCAGATTTTATTGACGGGTCGGATAGCCTAGATTTCGCTTCATCATCTTAACGGAGCGAACCGTGACCACGACAGTCGATCAAATTACTCAACGGCGCCGCGGCGTCGGCCTCATCGCTCATGACCCCAGGGTTTCATTCGGCGGGTATACGCTGATTGCCCCGCAAACGGCGGGCGGCCATGTCTATCTCATCGATATCGACGGCACAGTCGTTCACGAGTGGAAGATGCCGGTGCGGGCCGGACGCCACGCTGTGATTCTTCCCAACGGCAATCTCGGCTACAACGGTAACCACGCGAAATCGGAAAACCGTTACGCGCCGTGGTCGATGTGGCATGGCGGCGATTTCTCCGAAGTCACCCCTCAAGGCGAGGTGGTCTGGCATTACGAAGATCCGGCGCATCACCATGACGCGCAGTGGCTCGCCAACGGCAATCTGCTTTACGCCGCGTGCGCGCCCGTGCCGGCGGGTTTTGCCGAGCGCGTGCCGGGTGGCACGGCGCACGGTCCTGAAGAAGTCATGTATGCCGACGTGATCCGCGAAGTGAATCGCGCGGGCGAGCTGGTGTGGGAATGGAAGGCGTGGGAGCACCTGAAGCCCGAGGACTTTCCGATCGCGCCCGGCTTCGGCCGGTATCACTGGCCGCTCGTGAACGGGCTCGGCGTGAATGCGAAGGGCGAGGTGCTGATGAGTCTGCGCACCACGTCGGGCATCATCGCTGTCGACCGCAAGACCGGCGGCGTCACGATGCATATTCCGCCGAGCGTGGTGTCGCATCAGCACGCACCTGTCGCGCTGGCCAACGGCAACATCCTCACGTTCGACAACGGCAATTTCCGCACCGGCGCGCACGTGGCTTTCTCTCGCGTGCTCGAGATCGATCCCTCGAACAACGAGGTGGTCTGGTCGTACGCCGACGACATGGTGAATGCGTTCTACAGCGCCTTCATGGGCAACGCGCAGCGGCTCGCGAACGGCAACACGCACGTCACCGAGTCGGCGACCGGCCGGCTCTTCGAAGTGACGCCCGCGGGCGAGGTGGTGTGGGAATACGTGATTCCCTGGTTCGGCGAGTACCCGGACGAAGCGGCGCGCAAAACCGGCCCCGGCCAGTTGAACAGCGTCTTCCAGACCTTCCGCTACAGCCGCGAGCAGTTGCCGTGGCTGCGCGCCTGAACGCCGCGTTTTCGAACCCTCGGGGGTAACGTGAATCCAGACCCAGCCACCCATAGCGTCGACTCACGCTTGCCCGCGTGGCAGCTCGTGCTGTTCGGCTTGCAGCATGTCCTGTCGATGGCGGCTTCGCCCGTCACCGCGGTTTTTCTGGTGTCGAGGATGTTGTCGCTCTCATCGGATTTGACCGTCCACCTGATCGGCGCGACTTTCTTTGCCTGCGGCGCCGGCACGCTGCTGCAATCGCTCGGGGTGGGGTCGATCGGTGCACGTCTGCCGTTCGTGATGGTGCCGGGCGGCGCGCCCGCCATGCTGTTCGCCGTCATCGCCACGCAGACGGATCTGCGCACCGCCGCGGGGGCGGCGATTCTCACCAGCCTGTTCTACTGGCTCGTGCTGCCGGTATTCGCGCGCTGCCTGCGGTTTTTTCCGCGTGTGGTGGTGGGAACGATGCTGCTGCTCGTCTCGGTGAGTCTCATCAAGATCTACGCCGGCATCGTCGTCGGCCAGCCGGGAACGCCAGGCTTCGCGCGGCCGCAGTCGCTTGGCCTCGCGCTGCTCACGATCGTGGCCACGCTGGCCGTGGCGCGTCTCTTCAAGGGCACGGCGGGGCGGCTTGCCGTGCTGATCGGTCTCGCGATCGGCACGTGTGCAGGCTGGGCAGCCGGGCTGATGCCGGCAGGCGGCATGTGGGCCGGTCCACTCTTCACGCTGCCGACGCTGCTGCCCTTCGGCATGCCGCGCTTCGACGTGCTCGCCGCACTGCCGATGCTGATCTTCAGTGTCATCTCGATGGCCGAGGCAACGGGGCAGACGGTCGCCGTCGGCGAGATCACCGGCAAGAAGATCGACATGCGCCGCGATGTGCCGAAGACCATTCGCGGCGATGCGGTGGCGTCGCTGCTCGGTTCGCTGCTGGGCACCTCGCTCATCATCACCAGCGCGGAGAACATCGGCGTCGTACAGACCACCGGCGTGCGCTCGCGCTATGTGACCGCGACGGCCGGTGCGATGCTGATGGTCATCGCGCTGTTTGCGCCGCTCGGGCGCTTCGCTTACGCGATTCCCGCACCGGTGGTGGGCGGCACGGCGCTGATTGTGTTCGCGATGATCGGTGTGATGGGCGTCAACCTGCTCGGCAAGGTCGATCTGCATGCGCGCGGCAATCAGTACACGCTCGCCGCCGCGCTCGTGGTGGGGCTGATACCGATTCTGGTCCCCAATGTGTATGCCTCGTTCCCCAGCTATTTGCAGATCGTATTGGGTAATGGTATGGCGGCGGGGACACTCGCTGCAATCGTCGTCAATCTGGTGTTCGGTCCATGGCGCCTCAGGCCGGCAGAGAAGATTCAGACAACCTGAACTCGGCCTTTCTTTAACTTTTAACGCACGTCCTCGCAGTCCTCCCTCGAACGCTTCAACTCACACTTCATGAAAACCCATTTCGCTTTCCGCGCGACGGTCGTCGCGTGCCTGGCTGCGCTCGCCGTTCCTACCGCTGCCAATGCCCAGAGCAGTGTCACGTTGTACGGAAGTCTCGATGCGGGCCTCGGCTACGTGAGTAACCTGCACGGCGCGCATGCTTATATCGCTGAGCAGGGCACCTTCCAGGCCGACCGCTTCGGCTTCCAGGGCGTCGAAGATATCGGCGCGGGCAGGTCGGTCGTGTTCCGGCTCGAAAGCGGTTTTGTTACGACGACCGGTGCGTCCGCCAGCAGCAGTACTTTCTTTAATCGTCAGGCCTACGTAGGGATGTCCGATCCGATGTTCGGCACGGTGACGCTCGGCCGGCAGACCGACTGGAATTTCGATTGGCTCGGCTCGGTGTCGACCGGTCAACTGCTTGGCGACTTCTCCGCGTTTCACCCCGGCAATCTAGATGGCCTCGGAAGCACTTTGCCGGTGCAGTTGTCGAGCACGGTGAAATGGAAGAGCGCGAACTACAGCGGACTGAGTTTTGGCGCGCTCTATGGATTTCCCGGCGCGGCTGCCAGCAATACGAATGGACGGACCATCAGCTTCGGCGCTAACTATACGAATGGGCCGCTCAAACTGGTGGCGGTGTATTCCGAGTACCACGATCGTTTGCTGCCATTGTCCAATGGACTCGGCCTAACCTCGTTCGAAGGACAGACACTCGCGCCCGGCGCGACCTTCAACGCGAAACAGGTGCGCGACATGGGGATCGGTGGCGCGTATCGCTTTGAGCGCGTGACGCTGCATGCGCTCGCCACGGATGTGCGGATCCAGTCGGACGGCGGCAGCGAGCGCTTTCGTACCGTCGACGGCGGCGTCAACGTCCGCTTGACACCTGCGGAGGAAATCGCGGCGGGGGCGTGGACCGCGACGCTCGCGGGGCGACGCTGGACTCAGTTCACCGTGGCCAACGTGTATTCGCTGTCGAAGGCGACGCAAGTCTACGCGGACCTGATGGTCGAGACCGCGGGTGGTGGGGCGGTGGCCAATACGCTTGGGATCGGCGCGGCGTCAGGTGGACGGCAGACTGTGTTTCTGAGCGGGATACATCATCTGTTCTGAGGCAGGCGCGGGTACGAGTGTGTCGCGCAAGACAGCCACGTGCGATAAATATGTCAGAAGCCTTTTCCGTCCGGATCGTAATTATAACTATTGCGAAAAATAACGTGTACATGTAATAAATCTTTCGCAAAGTCGTAGTATGCGTGCGTGCGGTAAAGGGTCGGTCTGTAAATACAATATTCAAATATAAACAAGCCCATTGAAATCAAATTGAATTGATGTTGTTAATTAAGTCATGAATTCAGATATGGGTGCGTTGGTCGGATCGGCGTGTCGGTCATGCCAGGCGGGCATCTTCGGGGTCGGTGACGGTGTTGTGGGAGGGCGCCGCGCGGCCATCCGATGCGCTGATATTCAGCAGACGAAACAGAATTAAGCAGACGAAACGGCTGCTTGAATAAAACGCATCCTGCATATTGCAATCGAATATTTAACAGTTATGATGGCGTCACCGTAAGGCGATTTCTCGAATGATCACTCTACGGAGACGGCAGAAATATTTGCCGGGCATTCACGCTGGAGGGGGTAATTGATACTTCCGCGCAGATAGACTAAATCGAGGAGACGATATGCTGAGTCCCCATGAATTTGCTACCTTAATGCTCATCAAGAACGCGCCGGACCAGATTGAACTGGGCCGCGCCGAGCTCGATGCCCTGCTCGAGCGGCAACTCATATCACTGGAAAACCTCGCGTCGGGACGCTCATGTCCTCGGATCACAAGCGAAGGCGATTCCATTCTCAAGGCGGTTGCCCGGATGCGCTAAGCCTCCGCGACATCCGCTTTGATTTATCCACCATCGCGATCCGCCGCAACACACCCGTCCGATCGGGGCTTCGCGCGTCGGACCGAATTTTGAGGAATTCCACAATGACTCTTTTGAGTCCCGAGCATATTGCTGCCGCGAAGGCCAACGTCGACGCGTACTTCGGCGTGACCGGAAAGATCTTTGAAGGCGTCGAAAAACTGGTCGCGCTGAACCTGCAAGTCGTCAAGGCCACGCTGGCCGAGGCGCAAGAGAACCTGACGAAGGTGCCCGGCACGACGGAACCGCAGCAATGGTTCACGCTGCAAGCCGGTTTCACCGCACCCTTCGCGGAAAAATCGTTGTCATACGGCCGGCAAGTGTTCGACATCGCCTCGACCACTCAGGCTGAAGTCACGCAACTCACACAGACGTACTACGAGCGGTATAACGATCGCGTGCAGGTACTCGTCGAGGAAGCAGCGAAGCATTCGCCCGCAGGTTCCGAAGCCGCGATCGCTGCATGGAAATCCGCGATTGCCGCCACTACGACTCTGATCGAAACGCTGCAGAAAACGGGGCAACAGGCCGTGCAGGCTGCCGAAAGTAATTTTGAGGCAGTGACCGCCACCGCATCAAAGGCCGTGCGAAACAACGCCGAGCAGGCTCCCGTAGGAACGGGCGCGAAGCGATAAACTGACACGGGCAGCAATGCCCGTGGTGAGGTTTATGTAATATATGAAGGATTCCTTATAAGTATGAAAGAAAGCAGGATTCCAGCATCCACTTCATGGACTGACAGTCCAGCTTTTACGAGGACGATTCGATGGCAAAGCAGATCGCAGTGGTGACGGGTGGAACGGGCGGACTTGGCGAAGCGATCAGCATCAAGCTGCATGACGCCGGGTATGCGGTCGTGGTCACCTGTTCGCCGGACAATACCGGCGCGAACGAGTGGCTCGGCCGGATGGAGGCACAGGGACGGCAATTTCTCGCCTACACGGTCGACGTCGCCGACTACGACTCGTGTGAAAGATGCATGGCGAAAATCAGAACGGAAGTCGGACCGGTCGACATTCTGATCAACAACGCCGGCATCACGCGAGACGCCAGCTTCAAGAAGCTCGACAAGATCAATTGGGACGCGGTCATCCGCACCAACCTCGATTCGGTGTTCAACATGACGAAGCCGGTGTGCGACAGCATGGTCGAGCGTGGCTGGGGCCGCATCATCAACGTGGCGTCGATCATCGGCTCCAAGGGCGGCTTCGGCCAGACCAACTATGCGGCGGCGAAAGCCGGCATGCATGGCTTCACGAAATCGCTGGCGCTCGAGGTGGCGAAGAAAGGCGTCACTGTCAATACGATCTCGCCCGGCTATATCGCGACGAAGATGGTGATGGCGGTGCCCGAGGAGATCCGCGAGACGAAGATCATTCCGCAGATTCCGGTCGGCCGGCTCGGACAACCCGACGAAGTCGCCGCACTCGTGCTGTACCTGTGCTCGCGCGATGCGGGTTTCGTGACCGGGGCCAACATTGCAATCAACGGGGGGCAACACTTGCAGTGAGCCGATAGATCTGTAATGGAGGTTGCGATGAGTGATGCAGTGGGAATCGTAGTGGGTTCGTTCGTGCTGGCGATGGCACCCGTGTTCGTCGCCGCTCATTATTACCGGGAGCAGATGCGTCGAAAGCGGCTTGGACAACTGGATCACCGTCACTACTGGCCGCACTGGAGCAACGCCCGGTATTGCGATGCGCCAGGCGCTCCACGCACGCAGCGACTATTTGGCGGCGATACTGATCGTCCGCGTGGCATCGACAACTGACAGACGGATCGCATCGATCAACGCACGCGCGGCGGGTGAGGGCGTACCCGCCGCCCGCATGGTCAGTCCTATGTCGCGCCGGGTGTTGTGCAACTGCACGTCGAGTACCGCGAGCTGACCGGATTGAACCTCATAGTGCAACTGCTGCGCCGACAGCGCTGCAATCATGTCCGAGCCGACCAGCAGCCCGCGAATCACCGCAAGGTCGGCTGTCTCAACCGTGGGCATAGGCGGCTTCACTTTCATTCGCTTGAATTGCGCTTCGAACAGTGCGCGCGCCGGCGCATTGCTGCGCGGCATGACCCACTGCGCGTCGCGCAAATCCATGATGCTCAGATCACGCGCGCGAGTGAGCGGGTGATCGTGGCGCACCAGAACCACCATATCCTCCGACATCAGCCGTTCGTTCTTCAGGCCGCTGCTGGCGTCGTTGTCGCGCAGCGCGCCGAGAATGAAGTCGATGTCGCCCGCGCGCAGGTTCGCGACCAGCGCCTCGTAGGCGCTCTCGTCCGTCACGACCCTCACGCCTGGATGCGCCGCGGTCATTCGCGCGATCGCCTTGGGCAGGAGCAGCGTGCGCCCGAGCGGCAACGCGCCCACCGTCACCGCACCCTGAATCTTGCCGTGCAAGGCGGCGATATCGTCGGGCACATGCCGTAGTTCGTTCAGCACGCGACGCACGTGAAGCAGGAATGTTTCGCCCTCCGTGGTAAGCAGGATCCCGCGCGGGCTGCGATGGAACAGACTCAAACCGGAGCCGCTTTCCAGCACCCGTATCGCGGTGCTCACGGCCGGCTGACTGATGCCGAACGTCTTCGCCGCACTCGGCATATGCCGATGACGCGCCAATGCGATGAATAGTTGAAGCCGCCGGGTGTTGAGCAGATACGCCGGCAGCGCGCCTTCTGTTGCCGGCCGGCGACGTGCCTGTTTCGCCGAACACCACTGCGCGAGTTCTTCCAGTTCGGCGAAGATGCGCTCGCAACGCTGCAGCACCGCGCGGCCAACCGGCGTTGGGAGCATGCCCGAGGGATTTCGATCGAAGAGGGGCTCGCCGAGTGCCGACTCCAGTTCCTGAACCGAACGAGTCACAGCCGACTGGGCGCGAAACAGCGCCGCCGCTGCACGCGTTGCGCTGCCCATATCGGCCACGAGTCGAAATGCGCGCAGTTGCGCCAGGTTGAGAAGTTCTTTGTTGTTCACGGATGGCGCCGCACTGGCTGGCGGATGTTTAACACGCTCATGATCGTGTGCCGGGTGATCTCGTTCATGGGTCTCGACTCATTTGACGCCATCCAGTATAGCGACGCATCAAGTCTCGCACCACGCTCGACGGGCGGGTTGCGACTTCGTTTCATGGCCATCTGTTTTGTTTATCGCATGCGGATAGTCGGGAGGGTGGGCCGGGACGCGGAACGCCTACCCGGGATACCCCAAGGTCTATATCTGGTGCGGCTTCCAGCGCCTATCGGCGCGCCGGTCATAGCCGATGAGGGCGCTTGCGAGCAATTTAACCGGTGTGGATGTGGTTTACCCGTACTTTCCGCAAACCTGCACGATCCCTATTGTCGTATCCGAGGAGGGTTGCAGTGGCGGCCTATCCGATTGGCGCGCGCTTGGCGCACAGCACGAAGCAGGGGAAGGCAACGAGAGATGGCAAGGATCATTGGTGGAATCGGCACGTCGCATGTGCCCACTATCGGCATGGCGTACGACAAGGGCAAGCAGAACGATCCCGCGTGGGCGCCGCTCTTCAAAGGCTACGAACCGGTGGCCAAGTGGCTCGCCGAGCGTAAGCCGGACGTGATGGTCATGTTCTACAACGACCACGCCAATAGCTTCTTCTTCGATTGCTATCCGACTTTCGCGTTAGGGGTGTCGGCCAATCATGCGTTCGCCGACGAGGGCGCGGGCAAGCGCCCGCTGCCGGACATCGCCGGCCATCCCGATCTGGCTATCCATATCGCGGAACAGCTCGTCAACGACGAGTTCGATCTGACGATTTTTCAGGATCGTGCGCTCGATCACGGATGCAATTCACCGCTCTCGCTGATGTTGCCGCATGACGGCGGCTGGCCGATGTCGCTCGTGCCGATGGAAGTCAACGTGCTGCAATATCCACTGCCCACGGCGAACCGCTGCTACCGCCTCGGTCAGGCGCTGCGCCGCGCGATCGAGTCGTTCGAGCAGGATCTGAGTGTCGTGGTGGTCGGCACCGGCGGGCTGTCTCACCAGGTCCACGGCGAGCGCAGCGGTTTCAACAACACCGATTGGGACATGGAATTCCTCGATCTGATCGTTCATGACCCGCAGCGTCTTGCCGCGATGAAACATGTCGACTACGTGCGCCTCGGCGGCGCGGAGAGTGTGGAGACGATCATGTGGCTGGCGATGCGCGGTGCGCTGGGGCCGAAGGTTCGTGAGCTGCATCGCAACTATTACCTGGCGACGAGCACCGCGATGGCCGTGACCCTCTACGAAGATGAGGTGGCGCAATGAACCCACAACTGATCGGCGTCGAAGAACTGACGGGCACGTATCCGTTCGATATCCGCCAGAGTATGAAGGCGATGCGCCTGAACCGCTTCTTCTGGCAGATGCGCGAAGCACCGGCTCGCACGCTCTGGCTGGAGAACCGGACCGCCGCCTACGACGCCGCCGGCCTGACCGCGGACGAGCGCGTGCTCGTCGACAACGCGGACTGGATCGGCCTGATCCGGTATGGCGTATGTTTCTTCGTTCTCGAGAAATTCGCGCGCGTGGTGAAGATCACGAATCTCGGCATGTACGCCAGCATGCGAGGCGAAACCCTTGAAGCGTTTCTGAAGACGCGTAGGGTGCCGGACGCCGTCTAACGGGAGCGCCCCCTGGGCGGCATCCGCCTGGCGGCACTTCTTTTTGATGGCAGGAAGACGCAAACCTATTACATCCGAGGTAATTGGCGAGCCTCTTCCTCACGCCTAATCTTCGGTCATCGCACAGCTCATCCCGAGCGGCGTTCATGATCGAGGACACACCATGTCGACGTTTCACATTCATACGATTGAATCCGCACCCGAGCAGTCCAAGCCGGTGCTGCGGCAGCTCGAGCAAAATTTCGGCCTTATTCCCAACATCGCGGGAGCGATGGCCGAATCGCCGGTACTGATCGGCGGCTTCATCGGCATCTTCCAGAAAGTTCATTCGGGCACCTTCACGGAAGCGCAGGTACAGACGCTGTTGCTGACTAACGCGGTGACCAACGCATGTTCGTGGGCGGTTGCATTCCACACCGCGCTCGCGCTGAAAGAGGGGCTTTCACCCGCCGATGTCGACGCGATTCGCGACGGCCGCACGCCTGCCGATCTCAAGCACGCGGCACTGTCGACCTTGACGAAAACAGCGATCGAGAAGCGCGGACACCTGGATGACCATGACGTGAACGCGTTCATCGAAGCGGGCTTCCGCAAGGATCAGGTGCTCGAGGTTCTCACGGCACTGGCTGCTTCGACGATTACGAACTACGCCGGCAACATCACTCAACCGCCTCTGGAAGCGCCGTTCCAGGAATACGTCTGGAAGGCGTAGATCCCGTCTGGAAGGAGCCGGTCAGCGTGAGGGAGTATGCTGACCGGCGCGGTTCGAACGACCGGTTGGCGCCAGATATCCACGATGCGCCGGCGCCACCGGTCACCCAAGCTGATCTGTACCGACTTGTGGGCAAAGAGAGCGATGAATCCTGCGAATCCCGAAAGGAAGACGCCGCCGAATGATCTCGGCGCGTTGTTGCGTCACTGGAGAGACATGCGCGGCATCAGCCAGTTGGACTTATCGTTCAACGCGGGCGTCTCCCAGCGGCACATCAGTTTTATCGAAAGCGGCCGCAGCGTGCCGAGCCGTCAGATGCTGATGGATATCGCGCAAACGCTCGACATTCCGCTGCGCGAACGCAACACGCTGTTACTGGCCGCAGGCTACGCGCCGATTTATGCCGACAGCGCCTGGAACGCTCAGGAAATGCAGAGCGTCACGACAGCGCTTGGGCGTATGTTGCGCCAACACGAGCCGTTTCCCGCGCTCGTCATGGACCGCTACTGGAACGTGCTGCTGACCAACGAATCCGCGCCGCGCTTTTTCAATTGTTTCATCGATATGGCCGCGCGCAAGGGGCCGCGCAACATGCTGCATCTGATTTTCGATCCGGATGGGATGCGTCCTTTCGTTGCCGATTGGCAAGCGGTGGCGAATAGCCTGATTCAACGTGTCTATCGGGAGTCGGTCGGCCGCGTGGTCGACGATCAGACGCACGAACTGCTTGCCGCGCTGCGTGCTTATCCGGATGTGCAGGCTGACTTGAAGTCTTCTCAGCGCAGCTTGGGAGCCGGGACCGCTGCTGCAGCCATGCCGGTGATCCCCATCGGCTTCGTCAAGGACGGCAAGGTCCTGAACTACTTTTCAATGGTCGCCACCGTGGGCACGCCGCAAACCGTCGCGGCGCAGGAACTGCGTATCGAATGCATGTTCCCCGCGGACGACGAGACCGAAGCGCTTCATCTTGAGATGATCAACGCGGTCCCACAACAGCATTGAGCGCCAGATACAAGCCAATCGTTACCGCTGGTTTCTCATCAATCCTCTGCCGGACGCCGCAATCGCGCCTGGACAGCGCTGACGCATTCCAGCACGGCGTTCAGCACAGTGGCGCCAGCCAACCGCGCCAGCGCCGCACAGCGTCATCAGAACCGGCGCCAGCCAACCGCGCCGGCGCCGCATAGCCTCATCAGAACCGGTGCCGCAAACCAATGCTGACGATCGCCTGCGACTGCGCGTCCGACGAGTGGCCGTTGCCCTTGTCGCTGACCGACGCCGTCGCCGCGACCGGATTGCCGAGCGCATCCAGCGTGACACCGGACGCGTGCTGATAACCACCCATCAGATAGACCGTTGAACGCTTCGAGAAGTTGTACTGCGCGCCGAGCGTCACGTTGTGATACTGCGCGCGCTCATCCACACCTTCCACTTCGCCACCACGTGTATAGCTATAACCCGCGAACAGTTGCACGGCCGGGCGGATCGTCCACTGTCCGAACACGCCCGCGACATTGAACGTCGCATGCCCGTTGAACAACGAATCGGCACCCGAGCGGTATTGCACATTGCTGTAGTTCACACCAACGATGGCCGGTCCGAAATCATACGTGGCGCCTGCCGCAATGATCTGTTGCGACTGTGCGCTCGCATAACCTTCATTGATCGACGAATTGAACAGGCCGTCGTCCGTGCCGCTCCATTTGCCATAGGTCGTGTCTTGCGTCCCGCTCTTGCTGTTATCCGAACGCTCGTAGCCGACGCCCACATGCAGCGGGCCGTTGCCGTACGCGGCACCCACGCTCCAGGTGTTCTGCTGTTTCAGGCTGCCCGGTTGACCGCCGAAGCCGTACAGCGCGCCGAACGTAAAGCCCGAGTAGTTCGCGCTCGTGTACTTGATCGAGTTGTTGA
>OVEP010000164.1_pt1 | contig 18449 bp, 14 predicted proteins | sample 1779801 | NCBI WGS metagenome assembly OVEP01 (sample SAMEA3914791, study PRJEB12502) | metagenome | biome: forest; material: soil | place: Canada | collected 2011-07-03 | depth 0.1 m
ACCGGGTGCTGCTGCCGGGGGTGAGCGTGCTGGCCCGGCAGGTCTCCGAGGTGCGGACGGTGGCGGAGAACCGGCTGCACGCGGCGGTGGCCAAGGCGACCATGCGGGCCGATCCGGCGCTGCCGGCGGAGCTGGCCGCGCTGCTGGTGGTGCCGGATGACGGCCGGTTCTCGCATCTGGAGAAGCTGCGGCGTCCGCCGACGCGCACGACCGGGACGGCGATGGCGCGGGCGCTGGACCGGGTGAACGAGATCTCGGCGTTCCAGTTGGGGCGGGTGAACCTGACCAGTGTGCCGGTGAACCGGCTCTCGACGCTGGCGCGGTACGGGCTGGCGTCGAAGGCGGCGAGCATCGAGCGGGCAGCGGACCCGAAGAAGACGGCGCTGATGACGGCGGTGGTCCGCAGTCTGGAGGCGGCGGCGATCGACGACGCGTTGGACCTGTTCTCGGTGCTGATGGCGTCGAGGGTGATCAGTCCGGCGAAGCGGGCGACGGACAAGGAGCGGCTCTCGATGCTGCCGCAGTTGGAGCGGGCGTCGCGGACGGTGGCGCGGGCCTCGAAGGTGCTGATCGAGGAGTTGGAGCGGGTCGAGGAGCATCAGGTCGACCTGGACGTGGCCGCGCTGTGGCGGGCGGTGGAGGAGGTCGCGACCCGGGCCCAGGTGAGTTCGGCGGTGGCGCTGATCCATGTGCTGGTGCCCGAGGACGACGGGTTGGCCGAGTCCGCACTGCGCGACAAGCTGGCCGGGCGCTACAACACGGTGCGGCCGTTCCTGTCCCTGCTGGGCGACTCGAACGCGCTCGGGGCGGCGCAGGGCGGCAAACGGATCCTGGCGGCGGTGCGCAAACTGCCCGCGCTCTCGCGGCGCAGGGTCAAGGACCAGCCGCTGCTGCCCAAAGAGATCGACTCCGAGTTGGTGCCGGTGATCTGGAAGCGAGCGGTGTACTCCAACGCCGACCTGCGCCCGGGGGCGGTGGACCGCGACGCCTACGTGGTGTGCGTGCTGGAGCAGTTGTTCAAGGCGCTGAACCGCCGCGACGTCTTCGCCTCCCCCTCCCACCGCTGGTCGGACCCGAGGGCTCGGCTGCTGGACGGCAAGCAGTGGGAGGCGGTCCGCGAGGACGTACTCGCGGGCTTGAGCCTGGACATGCCCGTCGGCGAGCACCTGGACCACCTCGCCGTGGGCCTGGACGCGGCGTGGAAACAGCTGTCCAAGCGCCTGGCCGAGGCCGGCGAGCACGCGAAGATCGAGGTGGTGGTGCCGCCCGACGGCGGCCGGGCCAAGCTGTCGGTGGAGAAGCTCGGCGCGCTGGACGAGCCGGAATCGCTGACCGCGCTCAAGAAGGCGACGCTGGCGATGCTGCCGCGGATCGACCTGGCCGACCTGCTATTCGAGGTACACGCCTGGACCGGATTCCTGGACGCCTTCACCCACGTCTCGACCCGCGAGAGCCGGATGGCCGGGCTCCCCGTCAGCCTGGTGGCGCTGCTGGTGGCGGAAGCCTGCAACATCTCCCTGTCGCCGGTGACCAACCCGGACATCGAGGCGCTGACCCGCAGCCGGCTCTCCCACGTGGACCAGAACTACCTGCGGGGCGACACCATCGCCGCGGCCAACGCGCTGCTGATCGAGGCCCAGGGCCGGGTGCCGATCGCCACCGAGTGGGGCGGCGGGATGCTGGCCTCAGTGGACGGGCTGCGGTTCATCGTGCCTTCACGGTCCATCAACACCGGGCCCTCACCCAAGTATTATGGGTATAAAAGGGGCGTAACATGGCTAAACGCCGTAAATGATCAAGTTTCCGGGATCGGACAGATGGTGGTGCCCGGCACCCCGCGCGACTCCCTGCACATCCTGGACGCGCTGCTGAACCTGGACGGCGGGGTGAAGCCGGAGATGGTGACCACCGACAACGCCTCCTACTCCGACATCGTCTTCGGCATCTTCAAGATGCTCGGCTACCGCTTCGCGCCGCGCTTCCGCGACCTGTCCGACCAGCGCTTCTGGCGCATGGACTCGTCCGCCGCACCCCAGGACCAGGCAGATTCGCCCGAGGGCGGGGCGAAGATCGAGGGCTACGGGCCGCTGGAGGCCATCGCCCGCAACAAGGTCAACCGCAAGAAGATCGAGACCCACTGGCCGGACATGCTCCGGGTGGCCGGGTCGCTGGTCACCAACCAGGTCCGCGCCTACGACCTGCTGCGGATGTTCGGCCGCGAGGGGCACCCGAGCCCGCTAGGGCAGGCGTTCGCCGAGTACGGGCGCATCGACAAGACGATGCACCTGCTCAACCTGGTGGACCCGATCGACTCGACCTACCGGCGCCGGATGAACCGGCAGTTGACCGTGCAGGAGTCGCGGCACACCATGGCCCGCTCGGTCTGCCATGGCAAGCGTGGTCGGATCCAGCAGCCGATGCGCCAGGGTCAGGAGGACCAACTGGCGGCGCTGGGACTCGTTTTGAACGCCATCACGCTGTGGAACACTCGCTACCTGGATGCCGCGGTGACCGCGCTCCGTGCGTCCGGAGCCGAGGTCAACGACGAGGACGTGGCCCGGCTGTCCCCGCTGAAGGCGAAGCACTTGAACGTCCTGGGACGCTACAGCTTCACCGCCACCGAGCCGCGCGGAGCGCTCCGTCCGCTGCGCGACCCCGCCGCGCCGGTCGAGGACGACGAGGAAGAGGACTGACGTCGGCCGCCGACACGGGGTCACCTCCAGGGAAGCCGGGAAACTCAAAGTTCCAGGCCAACGGCCGTCCAAGGGGTTCGCGAAAGCCTGGACCTCGCACGTTGCCGCGTGATCAAATAGGGGATGACATCGTTCTGGACCGGCAAACGGGTACGCCTGCGCGGTATCGAGCCCGACGACTGGAGCGCGTTCATGCGCTTCGCCGAGGACGAGGAATGCTTGGGGGACCTGCTCAACCCACCACGTTCCGCCGAGGGCTTCCGGGCCTGGGCGAAGGAGCAGGCCGCTGCCAAGTCCGACGGCGACTGCTTCGGATTGGCCATCGAAGCCGTCGACACGGGGAAGATAGTCGGTGCTATCGGCTCGCACCACGCTGATCCGCGTGCGGGCTGGTTCGAGTACGGCGTCACGATGGGCGCTGATCATCGGCGCAAGGGCTACGCAGCTGAAGCCGTGGTCATGCTGCTGCGCTTCATGTTCGCCGAGCGGCGCTTTCACAAGTGCGGAGCGCGGATCTTCGCACACAACGAGGCGTCGCTGGCACTTCAACGCCGACTCGGTTTCATCGAAGAGGGTCGCCTCCGCGACCACGTGTTTTTCGCCGGGCAGCACCACGATCTCGTCGTGATGGGCATGCTCGCCGACGAGTTCGCCCAACTGCACTCGACGAGCGCATGAGCCTCCCCCAGAGCGCCGATGCGACTCATTCGACGTCGCCGGCCGGGACGTCGGCGACAATGCTGCATCTCTCACAAATGACCAGATGTGCGAGTTCTGAGAGGACACCGGATCATGTCCGGTTTGCCCGTGTTTGAATTCGCACAACATCTGTCAGAACCAAGGCGGTTGCTGGAGACCTTCTGAGACACTTCCGGCATGGAGTTGACGCCCGATCAGGCAGCAGATGCGGTAGAACGCTACGACTGTCCCAAATGCGAGGCACCGGCCGGGAGCCCGTGCCGCACCCGCGGCGGCAAGGCCGCCGCGAAGTACCACACCGCCCGCTTCATCCTCGTCCCCGCGCTGAAGGAGGACCTGGACGTCGCGGTCCCCTCCTCCCGCGGCCCCGGCCGGCCCTGGCAGACCGGCGCGGCCCCCGTGTCCGCGCCCCTCGCGAGCTCCAGTGAGCCGATCCGCATCGGCTACGCCCGGTGCAGCACCGCGACGCAGGAACTGCAGAGCCAGCTCGACGCCCTGGCCGCGGCCCAGTGCCGCCGGGTGTTCTCCGAGAAGATCAGCACCAGGATCAAGCGCCGCCCAGAGCTGGAGAAGGCGCTCCAGCTAGCCACCGACATCAAGGAGGCTGCCCCCGACCAGTCGGTTGTCCTGACCGTGCACGAGATGAAGCGGCTGGCGCGCAACGCGGCCGAGCTGATGCTGCTGTCCGCGATGCTCCAGGAGACCGGCGTCCAACTGGAACTGCTGACCGGGCCCCTGATCGGGATCTACGACCCGAACGGCATGGGCTCGATGTTCTTCGCCATCCTTGCGGTCGCCGCCCAGTTGGACCGCAACTACATCCGGGAGAAGACCCTGGAGGGGCAGCAGACCGCCGCTGCCAGCGGCAACCACGGCGGCCGGCCGAAGGTCTTCGACGACGACATGCTCACCTTTGCCCGCGCCCTTCAGGCGAAGGGCACCCCGGTCCCCGAGATCAGGAAGAAGCTGTTCATCAAGACCGGCAAGAACACCGGCCGGAACCCCTCGCTTGCCTCCGTCTACCGCGCCCTGGCCGACGCCGAGAAGGAGCCCGTTCCCGCCAACGGACCCTCAGCTGTTCGAGACGACAGCGGCGGCTTCTGACCTCATGCCCGCCTGCGCCTGCCGCAGTCGGTCGAAGGCCGTCGGTGCCGACCCGCTCTGCAGGTACGCCTTGATCTGCTGTGCGCACTCCGCCGCGCTGCTCGCGTGGGTGTCAACCTCGATGTCGTAGACGCCGTGCGCGTGGACCTGGCCGTATTGCATCGCGGCGATGCCCGGTGACCGGTCGCCGCGCGCCAGCTCGCGGCGTTCGAGCTCGTCGAGCGGGCAGTGCACGCCCACGAGGACGACGTCGTGGCCCGCCAGCACGTCCAGGCAGTCGGCGAGCCGCCACGGCTCGCTGAGCACGTGGTCGACGACGACGTCGTTACCGCCCGCCGCCATCCCGGCGATGGCCCGGTGGAACCCCATCCGTGTCCGCCGCAGCACATCGCCCAAGTCCTCCGGTGCGATCTCCATCTTGGCCCGCATCGCATTGAAGGCGTCCACGGCGAGGTGGAAGAATGGGCCGTCGAGTATCCGCAGCAGCTCGGCTGCCAGCGTCGACTTACCCGAACTCGACGTCCCGTTCAAGAAAACGATCAAGGCCATCGTCAGATCGTACAACTGGGTCGGCCGGAGGTGAACTTCGGGACGGTGCGGCGGGCGCGCTTCACTTCGCGGTCGATGCCCCCCTTGGGCACCTGGATCGACGCGGACGACCAATAGCCCGACCTCGACCCGACCCAACGGGAATCACGACAAAGACCAGAGCATCGAACAGGCACCGGCCCTGCCATCCGGACCATGATCCTTCTCAGCGTTAACCTCTGTACCCCGGATACTCGCCCCCGGAGGAGCCCCCGCCACGGCGGGGGCTTTCTGCTGCCCGGACCCAGGCCGACCGATCACCCCCCAATAGTGTCAAGTTGGTTGACATGTCTTCCGATTGGCGTCAACCTGGTTGACATGACGCAACGAGAGTGGATCCAGCCGGCCGTGCTCAGCGAGCCCCCGGCGAAGACCGTGCGGGTGGTCGAGCTGGCCCAGGACCAGGCACCCCCGATCCCCGAGCGCGAGCCGATCGACGCCTGGCTGGCGGCGTACCGCAGGAACCCCAAGAACCCCGGCCCCGCCCCGGAAGGCTTGGGGGCGGGCCACTACCAGCGCATCGTGATCGAGCTAGACACCGGAGTGATCCGGTTCTCCTGCGGAGACTGGCGCAACCGCCCGGATGAGCCGGCCGGGGAGGTCGGGGCCGCGCTGTGGGCCCCCAGCGAGTGGGCCCAGGTGCCCCGGGCGCTGTACTGGGTGATCGACTCCGGCGTGCCCGAGCTGCCCTACCTGACGGTCGAGGAGGGCAACGCGCTGGCCCACCGGCTGGCACCGGTCGCGCAGCGGCTGCTGGACGGTCTGGTCGAGGTCCCCGGCACCGACTTCTGGGACTGGTCGCCGCAGTCGGCCCAGGCCGGGGCGGAGGTGAGCCGGGGGTGCTACCGCAGCCCGGATCTGTGGGAGGGCAACCGGCTGTGCGTGTCCATGGAGCAGGTGGTCGAGGCGTGCCCGGAGGTGGTGTCCCCCGGGTGGGCACAGCTGACGGACGAGCGCCTGGACGACGAGGCCCGGACCCTGACCGCGCTGCTGGGCAGCAACGAGCACTGGCACCCCGAGCTTCGCCAGCGCTTCGGGATCCCGGTCGAGGACGTCTACGACACCCGGTTCGAGGTGGTGGGCACCCGGGCCTGGCTCTACCGGCACCGGCAGGAGCGGGCCGCCAACCTCCGTCCGGTGGACGCGGACCGCTGGATCACCCGGGGCAGGTCCAGGTACGTCGACCTGGACGACGAGCAGCTGCAGGAGGCCGCGCAGCGGTTGCAGAGCGCGGCCGCCGAGGAAGGCGTGCTGCTGGTCGGGCTCGACGCCGAACTGCGGGCCCGCCGGGCGGAGGGCCGCAGGCTGCTGGTCGAGGAGCTGAAGGAGTTCGGGGACCGCCGGGTCAAGGCGGAGAAGTCCGCCCAGCAGGCGCGGGGCGTGGTGAACGCCCGGATCTTGCAGATCATCGCGTGGGCGGACCCGAACCACTCGAACTACGCGCAGCTGGGCAGCGCGGCCAGGATGACCCGGCAGGCCGTGTCGAAGATGGCGAGCGACTTCATCGGCAGCGACAGTGATGCTGATCAGGACGCGCTCGCGGGCGCGGAGTAGGTCCGGATCAACCCGAGCAGGAAGCCCCCGCCCACCGGGTGGGGGCTTCCTGCCGTCCGGGTTCGGCGCCCCGCCGAACCCGCCCCGCCGCCGGCGGGCAGCGCGCGACCGACCGATAGGAAGGTCGCACGCACTTGCTTGCTCCCCGCCCCCGGGGAGCAAGCCGAGCGCGATTCGTCACCCGCCAGGGTGACGATCGCTATAGCTTGCTGCCCCGGTCGACGGGTTCGGCGGTCAGCTGGCCGAGCGCCGACGCGGCGGCCGGGCACCCAGGCCCAGCAGCGTCTGCAGCGGCTCGCCACCCACCCAGCGCCGGATGAGGTCGCCGTCGAGCAGGTGCAGGCCGCCCTGCCGCGAGGCCCACAGCACCGTCCCGCGTTCGTAGTCGCCGAGATGGGCGACCAGCCGCAGCACGGAGTCGACCGGCTGGGTGTCGGTGGCCCGCAGCACCGGCCGCCGCACCGTGGCCTCTTCGTCCGGGGAGGCGTCGGACTCCTGGCGGAAGGTGAGGTCGACGTCGTCGCCCGCCAGGTCGACGCCCACGATCCGGGGCCGCCCCTCGTACGAGGTCAGCTCGACCCGGAAGCCGTCCCGCCGCAGGCAGTTCACCAACACCTTCGGCAGCGTCGAGTCGGTGACCCGGGCCGCCTCCTCAGCGGTGTACCGGCCGCGCCGCCGGCGGACGACCGCCCCGCGCCAGAGCACCAGCCGCACCAGCAGCGCGATGTACGCGGCTGCGGTGAGCACCAGCCCGAGCAGGCCGCGCTGCCCGTAGGCCCACACCAGCAGGACACTGCCGACGACGAGGGCCAGGGCGACCGAGGCCGTCAGCGGGGCCAGGTCCCGGGCGGTCGGGTCGCCCCGTCCGGCGAGTCGTTCCTGCAGCCGCTCGTACTGCCGCCAGGCCCGCGGACTGCCCGGCTCAGGCTCACCCCACCACATGCCCCGACCTCCCCCCGGACCGCACCACCCGCTGTGACGCCCCTACTGATACCGGGTCAGGGGGGCGCACCGCCAGGCGCGTCCACCGGCCACGGCCAGTTTCCTGTTTCCAGTTGTCCGGGAACCTAGGTTGTCGAGGGTTCCCAAGGTTGTCAGCGACAGCTACGGTTTCCCTTATGGAACCCGACGAGTACGAAGAGATGCTGCTGCCGCGCGTGCCCGCCTACAGCGAGCCGACCCCCGAGCTTCTCGCCGAACTGCGCTCCGGTCTGCGCCAGATGGCGCGTAGCGCGGCCGAGGACATCAGCGCCCGCACCAAGGAGTTCGAGAACGCCACCGACCACGCGTCGCTGGTGATGTGGGAGGAGACCCAGGACGTGCCGCTGGCGCTGCTGCGGATCCTGCGCGAGGTGCCCGCCCTGGTCGACCAGCTGGCGGCCGAGGCCGCCGGGCAGGCCGGGGAGCACGGCGCGGGCTACCCGGAGATGGGCAGCGCGTTCGGCATCAGCCGCCAGGCCGCCCGCAAGCGCTGGCCCGACGTCATCCACATCCTGACCGCCAAGCACCCCGACCCGGTCTTCCTGGAGATGGCCGGCGGGGACGCGAAGGTGCACTACGACATGGAGGAGGGCGGCTGGGGCTACTTCGCCAACGGCGAGAACCGCCGGATCGAGGAGTCCGAGGACACCTACGACACCAGCGAGGAGGCCGCCGCCTACGCCGGGGCGTTCCTGATGGCCAACCGGGTCAAGACCCAGCCCAGTTGGATGGCCAAGGACTGGCAGGACGATGGCGAAGGCTGACGTCCCGTGGGCGCAGCTGCTGGCTCACCGCGACACCGTGGCCCGGTACGAGGCCAAGGTGTACCGCCGCGGACCGGGCCGGTGTGACTACTGGATCGGGGCGATCAGCGACTCGGGCCACGGCAAGATCCGGGCCGGGAACAAGAAAACGACCGGGAAGTCCTGGGTAGTCACCGCGCACGTGCTCGGCTTCGGCCTGGTCCATGGCGTCGAGGCGCTGGACCGGATCGCTCTGGTCAGACACACGTGCGACAGCCCGAGCTGCCAACTGCCCGAGCACTGGATCCCGGGCACCCGGCAGGACAACGCCTTGGACTACGCCAGCAGGTCGATGGTGATCGGGCACGCGCTCACCGACACCCGTGGTGCGGCGGGCCGGGCGGTCGCCATCCGCGACGCGATCCTGGACGCACTCGACCAGGGCCGCGACGTCGAGCTGGCCATCGCCGGGGCGATCCGGGCCGGGCAGCCGGGCGGGGCCGAGCAGTCGGCGCTGGACGTGCCCGCCGCCGTCACCGCCCCGCGCTGGAAGCCGCCCAGGCCGCCGGTCGAGCGGGCGGCGCCGGTCGGCCCCGAGCAGCTGCACGGAGCCGAGCAGCCGGGGCTGTGGTGAGAAGGACGAGCGCCCCCACCGGCCCCCGATGCCGAGGCCGGGGCGTAAGCCACGCTTAGGCACTAACTTGCTCGCCGGTCGAGGGGGATGGGGACTGGTCCCCATCCCCCTCGGTGCGTCTCAGCGCCGGGCCCGCCGACGCTTGCGCTGCCACGAACCGCAGCGGCCGCACCGCCCGCTCTTGTCGCCCTCTTTGACGGTCGACCCGCACACCGGGCAAGCCCCCTTCACCGACATCCCCGCTCACCCTCCCCGGTAACAGTGCCCCGCCCCAGTGGCGAAGGCCCGTCACGGACACGACAACCATGGTGCCGCCGCTGAGGATCGCAAGCACCCCGATCCGGCGTATCACCTTGTTGATACGGTCACCGGCCACCGGTGCGAACCCGTGCCGATCGAGTGCCGCCGAAGTGGGGCATTTTTAGCGGGCACTCGCTAAGGTTGAGACCATGGCTACGAATCTGCGAGGGCAGGCTGGGACGCGTATCATCTCCGCGCTGGAGGGGGTGTGGGCTGAGATCCGCGCCCGGCACCCGGAGGTGCAGCCCGCTGTGATGATCACCGGATCGGGCACCGGGAAGCGCCGGAAGAAGGGGCTGACGATGGGGTCTCACTCGGCCGACCGCTGGTTCTCAGACCCGAACAACCCGCTGGACCCGGAGGTCTTCCTGGCCGGGGAGACGATCGCCATGGGCAGCAAGGACGTGCTGGAGACGCTGCTGCACGAAGCGGCGCACGCGCTGTGCGCGGCCCGGGGCGTGCGGGACACCAGCGCGCAGGGCAACCGGTACCACAACAAGGAGTTCGCCAAGGCAGCGAAGGAGCTGGGCCTGGAGCCGCCGCAGCGCGGGGCCCCGGTGGTCGGGTTCTCCGAGTGCCTGCTGACCGCCGACACACTCCGCCAGTACGGGAAGCAGCTGGGCGCGCTGGAGCGGGCGACGCTGCCCTACCTGCCGTACGGGGACAAGGCGGGGGAGCAGGCCCCGAAGCCGGAGGAGGAGGACCCGACCAAGAAGACCTCCCGCCGGCAGCGCGTCGTGTGCAAGTGCGAGCCGGAGCGGGTGCTGCAGCTGACGCCGAAGGCGCTGCGGGACGGGCCGATCATCTGCGGGGTGTGCACCGAGCACTTCGAGCTGAAGCCGCTGGAGAAGAAGCCGGAGGAGGAGGCCGGGCCGCCCGCCCCGGTGAAGGGATGAGCGGCGCACCTTAGCCGACGCTCGCTAATCTGCGCGCCGGTCGGGGCCGCGGGCGTCCCGCGCGGGGGACACCGGCTCCTCACTGTCCGTGCCTGCCGCACCAGGCGGCCGACCAGCCCGCCGCCACCGCCGACAGCTGCACCACCGAGCCTCTTCCGCAGCCGACCAGGCGCGGGGGAAGGCTCGCCGCCGTTGCGGAGCCGGGCGGGTGGGGGTGACTGTTCTCTAGCCGGTGCTCGCTAAGCCGCGCGCTCCGGTCGCGGCCGGCCCGCCGCCGCGCCAGGCCGGATGAAGTGGGCGCACCTTCGCGAGTGCTCGCTAAAGCCGCTGGAGTGGTCGGCCACGATCTGTAACAGTGCACGCGGGTGGGTCCACCGGCGCGCGGTGTCCCGTAGTGGGTTGTTGATCTTGCATTGCCGTGTTCGGGCGTGCCCGTGGCTGGCCTTTTGGATCTTGCCTGGCTGGTCTTGCTGCCTCTGCTGACCCCCGGTGGCCACTCCCCTGTCTGCTGGTCTCCTCTTCCTGGTCTGCTTCCCCTTCTCCTCCTTCCGAGCCTTACTACCTCACCCGCTTCTTCCGACTCCATTTGCCAATCAATCCTCCCTCTTTTTATGCCACACACCCTTGCATTAAAATCCGATGGCCCGTACCGTAGCGATCATGACCAGCTCTGTCTCCTCCGCCGCCAGCAAGGATGACAAGATCAACAACGGCCGTGTTGCACCGGCCGCGATCCAGAGCGAGCCCGCCGGATCGCGGTCCGGTCTGGGGACGGTTTCCGCCCAGCTCGACCCCGAGGTGCTGACCGCGCTGTATGCCCTGGTCTGCGAGCAGTCGCCCGCAAGCGCGGCGCCGCAGGTCTTCCACGATGTGACGTTCAGTGCACCTAAGACGATCTCTCTGCGGGCGGGTGAGGCCCGATGACCGCCTCTGTCAGCCCTGGCTATGACCCGGACTACCTGATCAACCAGGTGGCCAGCGGGCGGGAGAACTACTACCTCAAGGCGATCGAGGTCCAGGGCGAGCCTGCCGGTACCTGGTTCGGTGCTGGGGCTGAGTACCTGGGACTGTCGGGTGAGGTCGACCCCGAGATGTTGAAGGCGCTGTACACCCACCTGACCGACCCGCGTTCGCTCGAAGAATTGCAGAGCGTGACGAAGGACCGGGTGAAGGAGTGGCGCAAGGACCACCCCGGGGTGAAGGCCAGCAGCAAGGAGTACAAGGACGCCAAGGCCGAGATCATCGCCCAGACGCGGGCGGAGTTCCGGCTGGGCAGCGCGCTGCGGGACTACTCGGTGTCCACCGAGGCGAACGTCGAGAAGGCCCTGGCGAAGCTGCCGGCGGACGCGACGCCCGAGCAGCGCAAGGCCGCGGAACTCAAGGTGCGGCAGACCGCGCCGAAGCCGCGGACCTACTACGACGTGACGTTCTCGGCGTCCAAGAGCGTGTCCCTGCTGCACGCCGGGTTCCAGGCCCAGGCGGTGCAGCTGCGGGCAGCGGGCGACGAGGTCGGGGCGGTGGCGGCCGAGAAGAAGGCCGAGCTGGTGTGGGATGCGATGAGCACCGGCACCCAGGCCGGGCTGAACTACCTGTCGCGCGAGGCCGGGTACGCGCGCGAGGGCCGGTTCGCGAACAAGCCGAAGTCCGAGGGCGGGATCACGGTCGGTCGCCGGGTCGAGGCCCCCGACCTGACGATTGCCCAGTTCAGGCAGCACTTGAGCCGGGACGAAGACCCGCAGATGCACATCCACAACATGATCTTGAACCGGGTGCGGGTGACCAGCATCGACCCGGTGACCGGCCAGGAGCGCGAGAAGTGGCTGGCCATCGACGGAGAGGGCATCTACCGGCATTCCCTGGCCGCCGGGTTCATCCAGGAACGGGTGACCTCGGAGAAGCTGATCCGCGACTTGGAGGTCGCGTTCGAGTGGCGGCCGGACGGCAAGGCGCTGGAGGTGCTGGGCATCTCAGAGCAGGTGCGAGACCACTTCTCAAAGCGCCGCCGGACGGTTCTCAAGGGCATCGCAGACCTCGCAGCGGACTATGAGACGGCGTACGGCAAGAGCCCGTCGCCGCACGTGCTGGCGAAGATGGCTCAGTTCGTGGTGCTCGACAAGCGGGCCGGGAAGAAGGAGGCCGTATCACGCGACGATCTCCTCTCACGCTGGGAGAGCGAGGTGATCACCGACACCCGCGAGTCGCTGTCGGCGATCCCGGACAGCGTTGCCGCAGCGGCCGCTGAGCAGGGCGTATCAGATCTGCTGTTCAACCCGCAGGAGGTCATCGCCCAGGCCGTCGAGCAGATCCAGTCCGAGCGGTCGACGTTCCACAAGGGCCACATCATGGCGGCCGTGGCCAAGGCCCTGCCGCCGTCCCTGGGCGGGCTGGAGGCCCACCAGATCGAGAACCTGCTGGAAGACCTGTCCAACCAGGCGATCGAGCACGGTGTCGGCGAGGCGAAGCTGGTCCGGCTGGACCCGCCAGCCCCGGTGAAGGTACCCGCGGAGCTGACCCGGTCGGACGGTCAGTCCATCTACACCCGGCACGCCGGACAGACGTACGCCACCGAGGTGCAGCTGTCGCGTGAGGACCAGCTGCGGCAGATGGCGAAGGACCTGGGCGGGCGGGTTCTCAACCCGAAGCTGGTCGAGCAGTGCATCGCAACTGCCGGTCTCAACGAGCTCCAGGCCGAGGCCGTGCGCGGTATCACCGGCGCCGGACGCCGGGCCGACGTCCTGGTCGGCCCCGCCGGCGCGGGCAAGAGCCGCACCGTCGGCGCCCTGGCCACCGCCTGGGAGAAGGACGGGGGCCAGGTCTTCGGCATCGCGAACTCCGAGGCTGCGACGAACGTGCTGCGCAAGGAGGGACTGAAGAACGCCGCGAACATGGCGGAGTTCCTGACCTACAACCGCCTGGCTGAGCAGGGCGTCCGTGGTGAGAAGGTCGACTTCTATGTGCCCCGACCGGGGCAGCTGATCGTCGTGGACGAGGCGTCCATGTCGAGCACCAACGACCTGCACGAGATCCGGCGGATCGTCCAGCGGGCCGGGGCCGACCTGCTGTTCACTGGCGACTGGGCCCAGACCACCAGCGTGGGCGCGGGAGGCATGTTCAAGGCCCTGGCCGACGAACTGCCGCACGCCTACGAGCTGGAGGAGGTGATGCGCTTCAACGCGGAGTGGGAGCGCGACGCGTCCCTGCGGCTGCGGGCCGGTGACACCAGCGTGCTGGCGGAGTACGAGGCTCACGGCCGACTCCACCACGGCACCTGGGAGGAGATGCTGAACGCCTCCTATCAGGACTGGCTCGCCGACCACATGCAGGGCCTGGACTCGGTGCTGATCACCAGCACCAACGAGACCGCGTTCGAGCTGGCTACCCGCGCCCAGCAGGATCTCATCCGGCTGGGTCAGGTCGACGGCAGCGGCATCTCAGCCCCGATCAACGGTGCGATGGAGGCTTTCCCCGGTGACCGGGTGCAGCTGCGACACATCGACCGCGACCTGGTCAGCGAAGGCGGGGGGCGCTTCGCCTCGAACCGTGACACGGCCTACGTTGAGACGATCCACGACGACGGATCTCTCACTGTGCGATACGAGGACGGGGACCATCTCACCCTGCCCACCACCTACGTTCAGAAGTACGTCGAGCTGGCCTACGCGGGCACGGTGAACGCGGTGCAGGGCCGCACCGTCGCGATCGGCCGCGAGATTGACGAGCCCAGTACCTCCCGCGAAGGGATGTACACCGGCATGAGCCGGGGATTCGCCGAGAACCACTACTACACTCCGACCAGCGCCGATAAGCCTGACCACATCGCGGTGATCGGCGAGACCCTGGGCCGGGTCAGCGCCGAGGCCGCCGCTTCGGTGGTGCTGCGCGAGCTGTACGAGGAGAACGGCCGCCTGGACCGCTGGTACCCCGAGCTTGAAGACCTCATGACCCGCGAGGCCGAGGTCCGGTACGGGCGGGTGCTGTTCGGCGAGGCCGGCCCCGCCATCTACGAGAGGGCGACCGCTGAGTCTGACGGGAAGCGCTGGAACAGCGTGCTCCGGCTCGCCCGCCAGGTCGACGCGGCCGGGCTCGATGCCGAGCAGATGCTGCGCGACGCTGTTACAGCTCCGCGTGGATTCGATGACGCCAGGACCATCTCAGGTGTCATCCACGACCGTCTCAAGATCGCATTCAAGGACGCCGAGCGCGCCCAGATCCGCGCCGACGAGCAGACGGTGCGGACGGTCGAGCGCACGCACGAGCGGGCGCTGGTCGAGGCCATCTCAACCGTGCAGACCACCAGCGTCTCACCGGCCAGTGTCGACATCTCACTTGATACACAGTCCGTCGCCGAGGCGGCGTGGCAGGCCGGTCAGCTCCAGCAGGCCCCGGTGTTGGGCCTGGACTGGAACGCGGTGCAGGACGCCCAGGCGGCCCAGGCCGCCGCTCTGGCCACCCAGTGGGTCGACCCGATGGCGACCGCCGCCGACGAGGCCGAGGCCCGCGAGCGGGCGGCCGCCGTCGAGGCCCATATGGACCGGTGGATGGCCATGCAGCAGGTGCCGAGCCTGCACTACGGGCAGGGAGAGCAGGCCCGGAGCGAGCTGGCCGACCAGCGTGCGGCCGAGGCCGAGGAGCGGGCGGGCTGGGACTACCGGCTGCGGCACATCGAGGGCCCCGAGGGCGAGTACGCGCGCGAGCTGGCCGACGAGGTCATGGTGCCGCGCGAGCAGGCACTGGGCCAGGAGCTTGCCCAGGTCGAGGAACTGCCCGAGTGGGCGGTCGGCCTGGGCCCGGTGCCGGACAACGCGATGAAGCGCGCCGAGTGGATCGAGCGGGCCGGGGCGGTCGCCGCCTACCGCGAGGCCCACAGCTACACCAACCAGCGCGACGCGATCGGCGCCGCCCCCGCAGCCGGGGCGGTCGACGTGCGGCTCGACTGGCTACGTGCCTGGCGTGCCCTGGGCGAGCCCGACGAGCGGATGGAGATGGTCGGGGCGACCGACCGCCAGCTGCAGCAGTGGGTCGAGCGCTACCAGCGGGAGCTGACGTGGGCACCGGCCTACGTCGCCGACCAGATGGGGCAGTCCTACCTGGACCGTCAGGACATGCTCCGGGAAGCCTCGCAGGCCAAGGTCGCCGCCGCTGAGCTGACGGCAACCGACCCCGTCCAGGCCGCCGTCTTCCTGCAGCGCGCGGAGGAGCTGGAGGCGCGGATCTCCGCCGCCGAGGAGCGCAACGGGAAGCTGGAGACGGTCCACGACGCGCGGAACGCCTGGCACGACCACACCCTGCAGACCCGCGAGCGCTCCCAGGAGGCCCAGGCCGAGCTCGACCGGCGGTACGGCGCGCGTGACGAGCTCGACCTGGTCGACGTCGACCAGGACCAGGCCGTCGAGCCGGAGCCGGTCGTCCAGCCGGAGGCCGAACCGGTCGCCGCGGACCTGGACGTCGCGCCCTCTCACTTCGGTTCGCATGAGTGGGAGATGGAGGAGCCGGAGCCGGACTGGGAGATCGCAGCGCCCGCCGCTCAGACCCCCGAGGTCGCTGTCGAGCCAGAGCCCGTGCCCGAGGTCTCTCACCCCGTTGAGATGGAGGAGCCGGAGCCGGACTGGGAGATCGCACCGCCCGCCGTCCAGGCCCCCGAGGCCGCCGTCGAGCCGGTCGAGCCGGAGCCGGTCGTCCAGCCCGAGCCCGAGGTCTCTCACCCCGTTGAGAGGTCCACCGAGCCGGTTGAGATGGTCGAGGGCGAATACGACTGGGGCATGGAGGAGCCGGAGGCCGCCGAGCACGACGAAGCCGTGCGCGAGGTGCCGGCAGCGGAGCCGGAGAGGGCTCCGGCCGCCGAGGTCCAGCGCGATCTCAGCACCGAGATGCTCCAGCAGCAGCTGCTGGAGGAGGAGATGAAGGCGTGGTCCGAGCGCCAGGCCCAGCAGCAGCGGGATGCCCCGGAGCAGGACCAGGCGCCGGTCGACTCCCGGCAGCAGCGGCAGGACCAGGAGCTGGCCCAGGGCCGCGAGGAGATAAGGGAAATGCAGCAGCGCCGGACCCAGGCGTCCGAGCCGCTGGTCGGCGAAGCGCTGGACCAGGCCGTCGAGGTCGCCCACAGCGCGAAGGACACGCTGGCCGCGCGGGCGGCCGAGGCCCAGGCCGACATGGAGCTCGGCCGGGTGGAACAGGCTCCGGAGATCGTCCGGGACACGGGCATGGCGAGGGAGATGGAGCGGTGATGCGCGGGTCCGTCTGTCGCATGGCCCACTGTCGGGGCTACGGTCATATCTATGGCTGCTGAGAGCATGTGGGCCCCCGAGCCGGAGATCGACCGCTGGTCGCCCGGCTCACGGGCGTACCCGCCGCTGACCATTCCGCCGATGCCCAGCCACGCCCCGCGGACCACGATGCCCGAGTGGTGCCATCGCACCCGCGAGGAGGTCGAGCTGCTGCGGGCCGAGGCCCTCGAAGAGGTCAAGCTGGGCAGCTACGACAACGACCCCATGTCGCTGGTCGACGGACGCCGGCGGATGAACCTGGCCGCCAACCATCCGGAAGACTGCACCCGAGGGATCATCGCGACCTGCCGCTGGCTCCTGGGGGAGACCATCACGGGGCCGGTCACCGGCTACGACTGCGAGTACCCGTACAGCGCCCGTGACTGGGCCTCTGAGATGCGGGCCGCCCACGACATCGCATGGCGAGAGACAGCGATGGAACGCGGTGAGAGAGGCCGCCGCGACTTCGACTTCGGGCAGGGAGTCTTCTACACGCTGGTCTGGGCCGAGGACCAGGGCGACGGCTTCGGCGGACCGGCCAAGCGCCCTCTCAAGGCTGCTGGCGAGGATTGAGAACAGGCTGAGAACGAGGAAGCCCCCCGGTATCAACCGGGGGGCTTCCGTCATTCGCGGTGCTGTCAGAGCTGCTTCATCGTCAGCTGGTGGGGCTTGACCGGGGGTTCTTCCTGCGGCATCGGGAGGTCGGGCCGGGCGTCGACGTCCGCTTCGACCATCTGACTGATCAGCTGGTCATCGTCCTGGGTCTCCGGGCCGAGGACGGGAGGCAGCTTGTGCTGGCCCGCCTCCTTGCAGTTCTTCAGTTCGGCCTCGATCCGGTTCACCCCGCCGGGCATCCACAGGGCCAGCCAGTTGCCGACGTTGGTCACGGTGGTCTTGGGGTCGTGGTACGACCAGTCCCACAGCTGGTAGAGGTTGCCCAGTTCCTCGCGGACCTGCGGGTGCTGGGGCCAGCAGCTGACCACGGTCCGCTGGAAGTAGGTCGGCCACTGGACCCGGAAGACGTTGCGGCGCCAGGTGAGGATCTTCTCCCAGGCGTCAGCGGCCTCTTCCTTGCCCATCGCCGACCAGTCCCAGACCTGGGGTCGGCGGTTGATCTCCCGGTTGCACAGCGCGGTCACCGTCTCGGCGAGGCCGGCCACGTTCTTCGCCAGGTTCAGCGACTCCAGGAGCCGCAGCCGCTTGTCGAGCTGGAGGTCCTGGAGGACGTGGATCTCCTTCAGCAGCCGCCCTTCCACCAGGGCGATCTCCTGCTTCGGTGTCCACTCCACCTTGGGCACGTCGCCCGGCATCGGCGGCTTCTTCGGGGGCGGGGTGGTCATTACTGGGCCTTCCGGTACGGGTTGTCCTCGGGCGCGACCGGGGTGATCCACGGGTTCTGGCCCGGCTGCTGCTGCGGCGCGGTCTGCGGGGGGATGAACGGCTTGTAGCTGGGCATCGGCGGGGCCATGGGCGCCGGGGCCTTGTCGAAGACCACGCCGGACTTCTCCATCTTGGCCTGGATCTTCTGTTCCTTGCGGACCGCGACCGCCAGGGCCTTGATGTCCTTGCGGTCCCACACCGGGGTGTACCGGACGACCAGGGGCGAGGTGTTGCGCGACAGGTAGAGCGTGTTCCACTTCTTGATCTTGCGGATCTGGGCGGGCTTCATCACGCGCCGGGTCTGGGTGGAGTGGTTGGTGGTGCGCTCCCCCTTCGAGTTGGTGCTGTGGCTGACGACTTCCTGCTCGTACTCGTCGCACAGCAGGCTGATGTTCTCCAGGTCCCGGTGGACCTTGAGCCCACCGAAGATCATCAGGTTGCTGAGCTGCCAGATGGTGTCTCCGCCGTTCTGCCCCCAGCGGTCGTACAGCTGGCTGGGCGACTGGACGCTCACCGTCATGGTGATGCCGGATCCGCCGGCGTCCGCACCCCAGACCTGGATCGGCAGCGGGGCGATCAGCGCGGCTTCGTCCAGCACCTCCGCCAGCGGCGGG
>OVEP010003529.1_pt2 | contig 18343 bp, 17 predicted proteins | sample 1779801 | NCBI WGS metagenome assembly OVEP01 (sample SAMEA3914791, study PRJEB12502) | metagenome | biome: forest; material: soil | place: Canada | collected 2011-07-03 | depth 0.1 m
GTGCACAAGATGAAGCTGGTCGAACTGGTGCGCGGCCTTGCCACCAGCGACGAAACCGTCGCGCTCACGCGCGAGTATTCGGATGCGATCGGCAAGACGTCGATCATCGTCAACGAATCGCCCGGTTTGACGACGAGCCGCATGTCGGCACTCGCCGGCAACGAGGCGATGTGGATGTTGCAGGAGGGCGCGGCCAGTGCGGAGGATATCGACACCGCACTGCGCCTCGGCTTCAATCATCCGATGGGACCGCTCGAGCTTGGCGATCTCACGGGCTGGGACACGCGCCTGTCGGTGCTGAGGTATCTCCATCAGACGCTCGGCGACAAGTTTCGCCCGTGTCCCCTGATCATCAAGATGGTGGCTGCGGGGCGCCTTGGCCGCAAGACCGGCCATGGCGTGTATCGCTACGAAGACGGTCAGCGGGTGCTCGGGTCGGGGCTGAAGGGGAGTGCGCTATGAGCAGTGATGTCGTGATCGTGGGTGCGGCGCGCACGCCGATCGGCAAGTTTCGCGGCGCGCTCGCGGGCGTGCGTGCCGATCATCTGGGTGCGTATGTGATCGATGAACTGGTCAAACGTGTGGGGCTTGCGCCGGAGGTCGTCAACGACGTGATCTTCGGTTGCGTCACGCAGATCGGCGAGCAGTCCGCCAATATCGCGCGGACTTCTCTGCTCGGCGCGGGTTGGCCGGACAGCATTCCGGGCCTGACGATCGACCGCAAATGCGGCTCCGGGGAAGAAGCGGTGCACGTTGCCGCGGGTCTGATTGCTTTCGGTGCGGCCGAGGTGGTGGTGGCCGGCGGCGCGGAAAACATGAGCCGCGTCCCGATGGGCAGCAATCGCGATCTGCATGGTGATGCGTTCGGCTGGATGGCGAGCGAACGGTACGAGCTGACGAGCCAGGGTGAAGCAGCCGAGCGTCTGTGCGACAAGTGGGAACTCGGGCGCGAACAGCTCGATGCGTTCGCGGTGGAGAGCCATCGGCGTGCGGCGGCCGCGGCAGCGGAAGGCTGGTTTGCGCGCGAGATCGTCCCGGTGCCGGTGCAGCGTCTGCGCGAGAAATCGCTCGAGGGCGACGCGCCGCTGTTCTCCGCGGATGAAACGATCCGTCCCGGCACACAGGCTGAGAAACTCGCCACGCTGAAGACGAGTTTTCGTAGCCAGGGGCGGCTGACGGCCGGCAATTCATCGCAGATATCGGACGGCGCGTCGGCCCTGCTGCTGATGTCCGCCGCCAAAGCGAAGACACTCGGCCTGAAGGCGCGGGCACGGGTGCGGGCGGTCGCCACCGTTGGCGCCGATCCGACGTTGATGCTCACCGGGCCCATTGCGGCGACGCGTGAAGTACTCGCGAAGGCCGGCCTTAACATCGACGATATCGATCTGTTCGAGGTCAACGAGGCCTTTGCGTCCGTGCCGCTCGTGTGGATGAAAGAACTCGGCGTGCCGCATTCGAAGCTGAACGTGAACGGCGGGGCGATCGCGCTCGGTCATCCGCTGGGCGCGAGCGGGGCACGCATCATGACCTCGATGCTGCATGAACTGGAACGGCGTGGCGCGCGCTATGGCTTGCAGGCGATCTGTTGCGCGGGTGGCCTCGGGACGGCGACGATTATCGAGCGCCTGGACTGAAGCGCGAGCCGGCATATCGAGGAAAGTTCTGGAAAGCAAACGGCGCGCTATAAACAGCGCGCCGTTTTTGCTTGCGGCCGAAGTAAACGGCCGAAATAAGCGACTGAAATCCGCTGCTGAAATCTGTCAGCCTCGCCGTTACTTCGCGAGTTCCGCATCGATCGCGGCCACGAGGCGCGGATCGTCCGCGGCCACATCGGGGGCAAAACGCGCGACCACGTCACCCTTGCGGTTCAGCAGAAACTTTTCGAAATTCCACAGCACTTCGACCGGATCGCCCGATTCGACGCCATAGCCTTTCAGGCGCTCACGAAACGGACCGTCGCCGATCGCCGACGGTTGCGCGCCCGTCAGTGCCGCATACAACGGATGCTTGTCTTCACCCGTCACCGAAATCTTCGAGAACAGCGGGAAGTGCACGTCGTAGCTGGTCGAGCAGAACGATTTGATTTCTTCGTCGGTGCCCGGCTCCTGGCCCTTGAAGTTGTTAGCCGGAAAACCCAGCACTTCAAGACCGGCTGCGCGCTTGTCCTGATAGAGGCTTTCCAGCCCCGTGTACTGCGGCGTTAGCCCGCATTTCGACGCTACATTGACGACCAGCAGCACCTTGCCGCGATACTGCGTGAGGTTGCCGGGTGCGCCGTCGATAGTATTAACGGGAATGTCGTAAATCGATGTGCTCATTGCGAGTCCTCTGGTTGCAGACAGATGAAAAAACGCGAATCTGCACTGTACGTGATTCTGTTCGATCGCGTGCGGCGTGCTCTTGGACGAGCGCGAGGGCGGGACTATTGCTTGATAAAGTAGCGCACGAATAGATGGCCGGCCGCGAAGCGAAATAGCTCGACCGTTTCGATCACGCGTTCAGTGCCGACCACTACGTTACGCACGTAGCAGGCCGCTTCGTTGCTGTTGATGATCTTCGCGACCGGCTCGGCGCGGATGTTCGCCCGCTGGTTCTCCCACATATGCTCGAGCACAGGCCAACCGTCTTGCGGTGGCCGGCCGATGTATTCGATCGTGAGTCCTGCGGGCGCGACGCGTCGGTAAGCAGCAAAGAATGCAGCCTTGTCGCCGGTGTTCCAGTGTTCGGTCTGATCGTGAAGGAAGGCTGCGATGGTTTCGGCGGTTTCGGTAGTGGACATGATCGTTTCGTTTGAAAGGAGCGCACCTTCGTGCTTCGAGGACGCTTCAAAGACGCATTGGGGACACCTCAAAGATCCGCGCCGCGCACATTGCGCGCCGTGCCGTTGCGTCGATCGGATTCACCCCACCCGAGCCAGCGATCCGGCTCGCGGGTATCGCCGACGCGGCGCCAGCGGCCTTCCTGCTGCGCCGTAATCGGAAAGCCGCCGACAAAGTCGATCATCTCGCCTTTCGGGCAGGGCAGATACTCCCACTCCTCATGCCCGTCGAGGACGATACGCGCGCTTTCGACGAAGTAACTGCCGTCCTTATGCGTGACGTTGCCTTCGATATCGGTGGTGGTGCGGATTTCGCCCTTGTGGTTCTGGAAGATCGCATAGCCGAGATTGTCGTGACCGACCATGAAGGAGCCCGCGTCCCACGTGCCGTCCTTGTAGACGGTTGCGAACGACCACCAGATCACATGCATCTTGTTGTTGACGACCAGGTCCTTCTTGAAGTGGATCGCGCCGCCTTCGGCCATATACGCCTGGTCGAAACACATCAGACCTTTGACCTTGCGGCCGTCGCAGGTGCCGGCGATATCGTAGATCTGCGAGACATAGAACGTGCCCCATTCTGAGCCCGGCAGATACCACTGCATGCCTTGACCGAGCAGTGGGCCGCTCAGATCGAACAAGCCATCTTCTTTCCAGCTCAGACGTTCGCCGGATGCAGTCAGCCGCCAGGCTGCGCCAGGTTCGCCTTCGAGGCTCGACCAGCAGGCCGTATCGCCGTCGAGCCAGCGTTGCGGGAATAGCGTCATCGCCCGCGGCTCGATGCGCGATTTATCGATGCGGAGATGCTGGCCATCCACCTGTGTCGACAGGTAGACGAATTTGGTCGGATTCGGCGTGCTGCCGGGTTCGTTGACGGCGCGCACGAAGGCATAGATTTCGCCGTCTTCGTCGCGCACGCAACCGAACGGCATGCCCTTGGTCAGTTGCAGACCATAAAAGCCGCGCAGATCGTGCATGGCGCGGCCGCTCACTTTGTGTGGCGCGACCAGCGTTTGGAAGGCGAAATTACCGCGTTCGGGGAGGGTGTCGAAGTGCTTCATGGTTTTTTTGAAGGAATTCGTGCTGTAAGAATGCGCAGGGTGCAAGCGCGCCGCTAGAAAACGCGAAGTCAGTGCCGCCATCAGTCCCAGACGACCGGCACGGACTTCGCGCCACGCAACTGGGCACCGGCAATTTTCGGGGCCGGTTTGCTGGGATCCAGCCGCACGTTCGGAAACAGATCGAGAATCGCATTCACCGCGCACTGCAATTCCACCTTGGCAACGAACTGGCCGATGCACATATGCGTGCCGAAACCGAAGCCGAAGGAGGGCTTGGGTTTGCGGTCGATATCGAAGGTATCGGCGTTGTCGAACGCATCTTCGTCGCGGTTCGCGGAGATCACCATGCACTGCACCAGCGCACCCTTGGGCACCTTCACGCCGCCGATCTCGACGTCGCGCGCCGCTTGCCGCACCTTGAAGGTGGCGACCGGTTCGAAACGCACGGCTTCGTCGATCAGACGCGGGATCAGCGTGCGATCGTTGCGCACGCGCTCGACCAGTTCCGGACGCTCGAGCAGCAGCGCCATGACCGAGCTGAAGGTGCGGGTGGTGGTCTCACCCGCCGCGGGCAGCAGCGAGCGCACGAAGGTGGTCACTTCGTGGTCGTCGAGCATGTGGCCCTCGTACTCCGCGCGCATGAGGCGGCTGATCAGATCGTCGCCGTGGGCGCCTTCCGCGCGGCGCTGCACCACGACTTCTTTCACCGCGTCGTAGAGGTGTTTGACGGCGGCTCCGGCGAGCGGCCCGTAAATCTTGATCTTCTCCGGGTCGATCTGATTGCCGGCCACCATCGAAAGTGCCCACGTCGCGTATTGATTGAAGCGCGCGGTGTCGCCCGTCGGGAAACCCATCAGCGCGTACATCTCGCGAATCGGGAAGTACAGGCCGAAGTCCATCAGTTCGGCCTGCTTCTTCGGCACGAGCGGCTCGAGAAAATCCTGACGGATCACGCGGTCGAGTTCGGGCCGCCAGCGGTTCACCGTCTCCGGCATGAAGACAGGCTGCAGCAGGCCGCGCGCGCGGCGGTGAGCGTCGCCGTCCATCGCCAGCACGATCAGGCCGTCGAAGAACGCGCCGAGACCCTCGGCGATGAAGCCGCTGGTGAAGGTCGTGGCATCCCGCATCACGGCCATCACGTCCTGATACTTGAAGAGCGTCACCGCGCATTGCGCCGCTTTGGCGCCCGCATTGGTCGGCACGCCGAGCCTTGTGGCGACGAAATCGCCCTGCATCACGGGCTGCGTATGGCGCATGTCGCGGCACAAGGCCTGCAAATCGAGGTCAGGGCCCCGGAAGGTGTCGGAGACGGCGTGATAGGCCGCCTCCAGATCGAGTGTGAGGCCTTCCTGCGTGGGTGCGTTCATGTGTCTCCTCAAGGGTCTTCTTGCGGCCCGGCTGCTTCATGTGGCGATGGGGCAATGGGGCCTCGTGATGTTGGCGGACGCGGTGTCCGTCTTGCTGTGCAGCTTAGCGAGCAATGGCCGTGCTGTCCGCCAGGTTCGTTTGACGCGTCGTCAAACTCGGGGCGATACGGGTTCGTCGCTATAGGCGCAACCGTCCCGAATGGCTTATATAGACATGTTGCATAAAAGTGTTCATATCCAGGTCGCGATGTCGTACGCTCAAACGCTGGACCCGAACGTCTCAGATCTCTACACCGTGGCTGGCGGCGGCGAGCTGGTGCGTCGCGAGCGCATGGCGCCGCCCCATTTGTCGGTGGACGCGCATCTGACCACGCCATCGATCGAGGTCAATGTGCGCACGTTCACGCTCGACGGCCCGCTCGATGCGGTATTCCGTCCGTCGATGGGCTATCTGGATCTGTCACTCGATTCGCGCGAACGCGGCGCGTGCGGCGCATTTCGCGGCACCTCTGGCCGCGCAGGGGAAACAGCATTTGGCCGGCTGGGCGAGAGCGTGCTGGTGCCGCCCGGTCAGACCTTCCATGTGCGTTGTGCTTCGATGCAACGGCGCGTGGTCTGCTGCATGTTCGAGCCCGCGCGTTTCGATCAGCTGCGCGACTGGCAATGGGACGCCGCCCGCCTCGAACTGTGCCGCGATTTACGGGTGACCCAGGTACGCGACGCGATGCTGCAGTTGGCCGGTGAAGCGCTCAGTCCGGGCTTTGCCAGCGCAGCGCTCGCCGAAAGTCTGTTGATGTCGATGCTCGTGCATATCGCGCGGCATGTTCGCGGCATCGATCCGCGTGCGAACCAGGGCGAGGGCAGCAAGCTTGCGCCGTGGCAGTTGCGCCTGATCCGTGAGCGCATCGAGGGCGCGTATGGACCGTCGCCCGGTGTGATCGAACTGGCGCAGGCATGCCGGATCAGCGCGCGCCACCTGTCGCGCACTTTCAGGAACAGCACGGGCGTGACCTTGAGCGCGTTTATTGCCGACGCGCGCATCCGCCAGGCCAAAGGTCGGCTGGCCGATGCCGACGCGCTGATCAAAACGGTTGCATACGAATGCGGCTTCAGCAGCTCCGCCGCATTCGGCGCGGCATTTCGCAAGGTCACCGGCCGTACGCCGCGCGCCTATCGACTCGATCTGTTGGGCCTGCGAACGGCTCCAGAGCACGACATGTCCGTTTGACGATAGTTTGACCGCGCAGCGCGACAACTAGAGATTCTGTTCGGCGGCTCGTTTTCATAGCATTCAGACACGCACCGCGAATCATTGCGCGCGCGGTCCGAATAGTCCAGACAACCCGAACGGAGACACCATGTCCACGCTGTATAGCCAGCTCCTTGCCGATCCCGCGGCACTCGTCAGCGCCTGCTATGACGATGCTTTCCGTTTCACCCCGCAGCAGATCCACGACATACAACTGAGCGGCGCACGCCGGCGCTTCGGCGACATGCGCGCAAAAATTCCGGTGCTGGAGCGTCTCGCGGCGGAACAGGGCATCGACACGATCAACAGCATCGACGACGTCGCTCCTTTGCTGTTCGCGCATACGGTGTACAAGTCGTATCCGCTGTCGTATCTCGAACGCGGCCAGTTCGACAAACTCACGCGCTGGCTCAACGGTTTGACCACGGAAGACCTGAGCCACGTCGACGCATCGGGCATCAAGCTGATCGACGACTGGATCGATCTGCTCGACGCCCAAACGAATCTGCGCGTGTTCCATACGTCAGGCACCACAGGCAAGCTGTCTTTCCTACCGCGCACCGATCGCGAGTGGCGCCAGAACATCACGCTATCGGCGAGCCGTATTCGTGACTGGCGCGGTCCGGGTAGCGGTCCCGATCTGATTGCGAATCCGCGTCCCTTGATCGCACCGACCTATCGCAAGGGCGCGAGCGCCGCTGCGCGCGGCAGCGGTTATCAGGTCGAGATGTACGCGGGCGGTGAGCACAACGCATTGTTCATGTATCCCGACGCGCGTTTTTCCGCGGATGTTGCCTCGCTATCGGGCCGTCTCGCTGCAGCCGAGGCGCAAGGCGAACTCGGCTCGCTGCACATCTCCGAGGCCTTGCTAGCCAAGCGCGAGGAACTCGTGCGAGTGGAGCGCGAACGCCCTGAGCAACTGCGCAAGTTCTTTGCCGAAGCGATCAGCCGCTTCGCCGGCCGTGACGTCTACATGGGCGCGGTCTGGACGATCCTGTACGAGACTGCCGCCGAAGGTCTTGCCCGAGGCGCCCGCCAGGTATTTGGCAACAACAGTGTGTTGCACACGGGCGGCGGCAAGAAAGGTAAGAACATGCCCGACAACTGGCGCGAGCAACTTGTCGAGTTCCTTGGCTTCGACAACTTCTATGAGTTCTATGGCTGCAGTGAACAGATGGGTTTCTGCATGCGCTGTGAGGAAGGCCACTACCACGTACCGCCCACCACCATCGCGTTCCTGCTCGATCCGGCGACCGGCAAACCGCTGCCGCGCAAAGACGGTTTGACGGGCCGCTTCGCTTCGCTCGATCTGTTGCCGAGCACCTACTGGGCGGGCCTCGTGACCGGCGATGAAATCACGCTGCACGGTTACGAGAAACCCTGCAAATGCGGTCGTAGCGGCCCCTATCTGCTGGCCGCGATCCGCCGCTATAGCGAGAAGGAAGGCGGTGACGACAAAGTGATTTGCGCCGGCGCCCCGGCCGCGCACGACGAAGCGCTTCACTTCCTGACCGAACTTTCCGAGTAAGCCGATCATGACCACTTCCTACAACGTGCCGTTGATCATTCGCGGCAAGCTCATCGAAGGCGACGCGTTGACATTTGGCGGCCGTCGCGGCGGCGTGTCTTTTACAGCGCCAGACGTGAGCCACCATGTCGACGAATTGACTCTGCGCGCGCCGTCACAGATGGCCGACCTGTACACACTGAGTCTCGAGCAGATCGTCGACTATCTGGTCGAACTTGGCCAGCACCTCAATTTTGCCGACAACCGTCATTTGCAGCAGGCCTTCGAGCTGTCTTGCGCCACATCCGGGCTGTCGGAAAGCATTCTGCGTTTTCACTACACACGCACGCCGCGCCTTTTTCAACGCGACGAGTTGTACAACATCGTCGCGCGTTCGGTTGGCGCCGAGTACCTGGAGGGCTGGGTCGAGCAACCGGGCAGTCTGCCGGGCGTCACGGCGCGCACCCGTGCATTCGGCGCGCGCTGCGTTCACGTGATTGCGGGTAATGCGCCGGTGGTCGCTGTGCTGACGCTGATCCGTAACGCACTCACACGCTCCGACGCGATTATCAAGGCGCCGTCGAACGATCCGCTGACATCGATGGCGCTGGCCCGCACGATGATCGACATGGCGCCGGATCATCCGTTGACGAAACATCTGAGCGTCGCTTACTGGAAGGGGGGCGATGAAGCGGTGGAGCGGCATATCTACGATCCCCGCAAGGTCGAGAAGCTGATTGCATGGGGCGGCTTCGATTCGGTCAAGCACATCACGCGCTATCTGCAACCGGGCCTCGATCTGATCACGCTCGATCCGAAACTGAGCGGCACGATCATCGGCCGTGAAGCCTTCGCCGATGAGGCGACGCTGGTCAGCGTGGCAAGGCGCCTGGCGCTCGATGTCGGTGCGCAGAACCAGGAAGCCTGTGTGAGCGCGCGCGTGATCTACGTGCAGTCGGGCACCGATGAAGCCGGTCTCGCTCGGTGCGCAAAGCTTGCCGAACTCACGTTTGCAGCACTGCAGAGCTTGCCCGAGAACCTTTCCACACCCCACAAGGCTTTCGATCCGCTGCTGAAAGAAGAACTCGACGGCATCCGCATGATCGGGGACGACTACACGGTCTTCGGCGGCAGAAGCAATGAAGGCGCGTTGATCGTCTCGCGCGACGGCGCGCCGGTCAGCTTTTCGCGGATCCTCGGTTGCCGCGTGGGCAATCTGGTGCCGATCGACGAGATCGACACCGCCGTGCGTTCGGTCAACGCGTACACGCAGACCATCGGCATTTTTCCTGAAGCACTCAAACACACGTTGCGCGACCGGCTCGCGTATCAGGGCGCGCAACGACTGGTGTCGCTCGGCGCGGCCGCCACCTTGCAGCACAACCTCGACCGCCAGGATGCGATCGAACCGATCCGCCGCACCGTGAAATGGGTCACCGAAGAGACGGCCGATCCAGTGCTGGTGGAATCGCTGGCGGGCTAAGCGCGGTCGCGCCGCGATTGCGCAATCAACTTTAACGGAAGGAACGAAACCTATGAATTCGATAGACGGCAAGGTCGTCATGATTACCGGGGCGAGCAGCGGCATCGGCGAAGCGACCGCCAGACGGCTGGCCCAGCAGGGCGCCAAACTCGTGTTGGGCGCACGGCGCACGGATCGCCTGAAGCATCTGGCGGAGCAACTCGGCGGCGACGCCCACGTGCTGTGGGCCGCCACCGACGTCACGCAAGCTGCCGAGCTGCAACAACTCGCCGAGAAGGGGCGCGAGCGGTTTGGCCGCGTCGACGTGCTCGTCAACAATGCCGGTATCATGCCCGTATCGATGATTGCGCAAGCTTGCGTCGACGACTGGAACCGCATGATCGACGTGAACATCAAGGGCGTGCTATATGGCATTCACGCCGTGCTCGGCGGCATGCTGGAGCAGGGCTCGGGGCATGTGATCAATATTTCATCGGTAGCGGGATTGACGGTGGGGCCAGGCGGTGCCGTCTATTCGGCGACCAAGTTCGCGGTGCGTGCGATCAGCGAAGGTTTGCGTCAGGAATGCGCGGGCAAGGTGCGCGTGACCTCGATCTGCCCAGGTCTCGTCGCGAGCGAACTCACCGACAGCATCACGGTGCCGGCTTTCCGCGAGCGCGCGCAAAAACTGTTCGAGGGCGCCATGTCACCGGACGTGATCGCCGACGCTATTGTCTATGCGATTGCGCAACCGGAACATGTTGCGGTCAACGAGATCGTCGTGCGGCCGCTCTCGCAAAGTTTCTGAAGCGGAGAATGATCGGCGGTATGAGAACGAGGCGCTTTTTGCCGGCGATCAGCACTACAATGCATTAGCCGAACACCGCTGCGGATTGCGCCCGGCAGGGCGCATTCAACCGCATCAGCGGTGCTTCGTTTTCCCTGCATCGTGTGCCGCCTATCCATGCCTTTGACGCTTACCGATACCGCCGCGCCTTCCCCGTCCGCGGCACTCGCCTCGCCCTCGCGAAAGCGAGCCACCCTTAGCCGTCTACTGAAAGAGGCGCGCCTGGCGTTTTCGGAGAAGGGCCTCGCCGGCGCACGGGTAGACGATATCGCGCGGGCAGCGGGCGTGACCAAGCAGCTCGTCTATCATTATTTCAGCAGCAAGGAACAGTTGTTCGCCAGCGTGCTCGACGAGTCCGCGCAAGACGTGCTGGCTGATCTGTTGGCGCTCGAACTCGATCACCTGCCGCCGGTGGAGGCATTGCGGGTTTTTCTGCAACACGCGATCGATCAATACCGGCTCGATCCGACACTCGGCTCCCTGGCGCAGGAAAGCCTGCGTTTTCACGAGCACAACACGCATCCCGTCGAACGCAACCGTTTCGTCGATCTGGCGCCCGCGCTGGTCGCGCAGATGGAGCGTATCCTGCAGCGCGGGGCGGCGAGCGGCGAATTCCGTGACGGGGTGGATGCGCGCATGTTCTACGCCGCGTGCGCGCTGCTGACCACCGGCGGCTTCACCAATCACTACACTGTGTCCGCGGTCGCGGGGTTCGATACGACGTCGGCCACGGGTGCGGCGGCATGGCGTGAATTCTCGGTGGACTTCGTGCTTTCCACGTTGCTTGCCAGCGACCGGCCACCGCTGAAGCGGCCGGCTTTGACGGCTTTAGCAGACGCCCCACGCGGCAAGAATCGCCATCACGAAGCCTGATTGGGTCGTGCCGCGCCGCTCGGCTTTGCCGAGGTAGCGTTGCACGCGTTGCGCGGCGATGCGGCCCGGCATGCCGTTCACGCCGCCGCCCGGATGAATGCCGGCGCCGCCGAAGTACAAACCGCGTACCGGCAACGTCGCGCCACCCAGCCCGTATGCCGGCCGGAATTTGTTCGAGCGCATCGTGCTGGTATCGATATGCACCACGCAACCGTTGACGGTGTTCAGCCGCTGCGTGAAGTCCGGCGCTGCCTCCATGCGGCGCGCAATCTCAAACTCTTTCAGACCGTCCACGTACTCGCTCGCCTGGTCGATCACCTGCTGCGTCACGCGTTCGCGAATCGTATCCCAGCCTTCGCGTGGCTGGGTCGGCATGGCAGGCGGGTAAAGATACACCGTGTCCTGTCCAGCGGGCGCCTGTGACGGATCAACTGCGCTCGGCGCCGTGATCGTCAGATAGGGCAAGGTGGGGACTTCGCCACGCGCCGAAGCGCGGAAGTTCTCCAGCACGGCCTCCGTGGTGCCGATCAGCAAGCAGGTCTTGCGCAGATCGAGACCATCGCCGCGCTTCGCCTCGAAGCGCTTGAGCGATATCTGGCCGCGCAGGGCCATGTCGATCTTCAGCGGCGACGCGCCATGCGCATTGGCCGGTGCATGCGCCATGCGCGTCAACAGGCGCTTTTCGACCCGGCCGGGCGTAACCAGTTCGAGCGCGACCTTCGGATGACAGCTCGCGATGACCGCATGCGCATAGAACGTGCGGCCGTCGGCGAGACGGACGCCACGCGCTGCGTGGTCGTCCGCGATGATCTCCGCGACGCTTGCCGAGGTCATGACTTCGCCGCCCAGTTCCCGCAGCCGTGCGGCCATCGCATTGGACAAGGTCTGCATGCCGCCTACTACGCGGCCCACGCCGAAGCGGTGCAAAAAGCCGAGTAGCGCGTAATAGATGCCGCTGCCGTCAGCCGTGATGGGACCGGCGAGGCCGGTCAGGCAACACATCGCGGAGATCGTCACCGGGTGTTCGAAATGCTCCTGGGCGGCCTGATAAGCCGAGCCGGTGAGCAGCGCCATCAGTTCGGGTTTCAGCTTGCGATTGCGCAGCGCCGCCTTGAAGGCCTCGAATTTCGCGCCGAGGTTTTTATCCGCCGGGTCGACGCGCATCATCGGCACGGCCATGTCGATGAAGGCGAATACGACCTTGATGAAGGAGAGAAACGCGTCGGCGTCTTTCGGGCTATAGCGGCGAATCTCGGCTGCAGTCTTCTCGGGGTCGCGCCAGAACACCAGCGAGGTGCCATCCGGATGCAAATAGACGTAACCGGGCGTTAGTTCGATCTGGCGAAAGCCGTGCCGTTCGAGTTGCAATTCGGCGGGCACGCGTGGATGCACGCGCATCGACATCATGTCGAGCGCACACGGATGAACCATGTGCTGGGGCGCACCTTCCAGCAGATAGCCCGACGAAGCCATGCCGCCCACCTTGTCGAGCGCTTCGAGCACCAGCACCTTCTTGCCGGCTTCGGCGAGATAGCAGCCCGCGGATAGCCCGTTGTGGCCGCCGCCGACGATCAACGCGTCATAAGTCTTTTCTGTTGCCATGTGTCTCCGTCCTTTTTGTTGTCAGGGTGCATGGGCGTGTGCGTCGATCGCAGTGCGCGCCTTTTGTCTTGCCTCCATGCCTTAAGTGGATCACAATTGGTAAATCTGTTCAATATAATGCGCTGACCGCGGGTCAAACGGTTATCAGGCTGATCCCTAAGTCCGCGCGCCGAATATCAACGATGGAGACAGGCATGAGCACACCCGCCGCAGCAACTTCGCTCGAGAGCGCCTTCGCCGGCGTCGCGGATAACTACAAAGGCAGCGACGTCGATCTGCACGCGATTTATCGTGACATGCGCCGCAATTCGCCGGTCATCGCGGAAGACTTCATGGCGCGCCTGGGCGTGCCGAACATTGCCGGCCTGGACGCAAACCGGCCCACGTTTACGCTGTTCAAGTACAAGGACGTGATGTCGGTGTTGCGCGACGCCACCCACTTCACGAGCGGCTTTATCGCTGAAGGACTCGGCGCGTTCTTCGACGGCCTGATTCTGACCGGCATGGACGGTGAAGCGCATCGCCGCGCGCGTTCGCTGTTGCAACCGGTCTTCATGCCCGACGTGGTGAACCGCTGGCGCGAGACGAAAATGGCGCCGATCGTGCGCAGCGAATATATCGAGCCGATGGTGGCGAAGCGCCGTGCCGATCTGATGGACTTCGGTCTGCATTTCCCGATCCGTTTGATCTATTCGCTGATCGGATTTCCCGACAATCGTCCCGAACAGATCGAGCAATACGCCGCATGGGCGCTGGCGATTCTGGCGGGCCCGCAGGTCGATGCCCAAAAAGCCGCCCTGGCACGCAAAGCGGCGATGGAAGCCGCCCAGGCGCTCTACGACGCGGTCAAGCTCGAAGTGACCGAAGTGCGCAAGAACGGCGCGCAAGGCGACGATCTGATTTGCCGGCTGATCCGCGCGGAGTACGAAGGGCGCTCTCTCGATGACCACGAGGTGGCGACTTTCGTGCGTTCATTGCTGCCGGCGGCGGGTGAGACCACCACACGCACGTTCGGCTCGTTGATGGTGGCGTTGCTGGAGCGGCCCGAACTGCTCGAGCGGGTGCGTGCGGATCGCAGCCTCGTGCCGAAAGCGATCGACGAAGCCGTGCGTTTCGAACCGGTAGCGACGTTCAAGGTGCGTCAGGCGGCGCAGGACACGGAGATCGGCGGCTTCAGCATTCCGAAGGGCGCGATGGTGCAATGTATCGTGTCGTCGGCGAATCGCGATGAGGAGGTGTTCGAGAACAGCGAGAGCTTCGATATCGATCGCAAGCTCAAGCCGTCGTTTGGCTTCGGCTTTGGTCCGCACATGTGCATCGGGCAGTTCATCGCCAAGGTCGAACTCGCGGTGGCGGTGAATACCATCCTCGACCTGCTGCCGAACCTGCGGCTCGACCCGGAAATGCCGAGGCCGCAGATTGTCGGTGCGCAATTGCGTGGGCCGCACGCGCTGCATGTGATCTGGGATTGACGAAAGAACCCGGCGGCGAAATAAAAAAGGCGACCGTCGAGTCGCCTTTTTTACTGCCGAGAAGATAGTCGCTCAGATCTGCGAGGCGGGCAGGTGCACGACAAGACCGTCAAGTTCCGCGCTCATGGTCAGCATGCACGACAGTCGGCTATTTGCCCTGCGCGGCTCTGCGGTGCTGTCAAGCATCGCATCTTCCATATCGTCGATCGGCGGCAATCTGTCTTGCCACGCTTGTTCGACAAACACGTGGCAGGTGCAGCATTGGCATGCGCCGCCGCAGTCGCCGCTGATCCCGGCGATGTTGCGTTCGAGCGCGCTTTGCATCACCGTCGCGCCAACGGCTGCGTCGACGTCGGTGCGCGTGCCGTCGTGCATGATGTATGAGAGTTTGGGCATGGTCTTCTCCTGTATAGCGCTGTTGAAGCGCCGGTTTTCGATTCGCGCGGGTCCGCGTGCAACGTGAATGGCAGACCTATAGCGACCGGCTGATGATTTCCTTCATGATTTCCGAAGTGCCGCCGTAAATTCGCGCCACCCGCGCATCCACCCATGCCTTGCCGATCCGGTACTCGCTCATATAGCCGTAACCGCCGTGCAATTGCAGCATTTCATCGAGCAGCTTGCCTTGCAATTCGGAGCCGACCAGTTTGCACATCGCGCCAACTTCGGCGCTCAGATCGCCGCGCATCGCGCGGCCGAGGCAGTCGTCGACGAATGTGCGCAGCATGGTGGCTTGCGCCTTGACTTCGGCCAGCTTGAAGCGTGTGTTCTGAAAATCGAACACGGGTTTGCCGAACACGTGCCGGTCACGGGTGTACTGGATGGTCTCCTCGAGCAAGGCCTCGATCGAGGCCGCCGCGCGAATCCCGATGATGGTGCGTTCCCATGCGAGCTGATGAGTCAGGTAGCCGAAGCCCTTGTTTTCTTCACCGAGCCGGTTGCCGGCCGGCACGCGCACGTTGTCGAAAAAGAGCTCGGATGTATCCTGTCCTTTCAGTCCGATCTTCTCCAGTAGCTTGCCTTTGGAAAAACCTTCGGTGTCTTCTTCGACGCAGATCAGGGTGAGATCGCGCGATTGCGGATCGAGCTTGGTAGCCGTGACGATCAGGCCGGCGTTGCCGCCGTTGGTGATGAACGTCTTCTGCCCGTTGATCACGTAGTGGTCGCCTTCCCGGCGTGCGCCGGTGCGCATCGAACGCAGATCGCTGCCGATGCCCGGCTCGCTCATGGCGATCACACCGATCAGTTCGCCGCTCGCCATGCGCGGCAGCCAGCGCTGTTTCTGTTCTTCGCTGCCGTACGCGACGAGGTAGGGCGCGACGATCTCCGAGTGTGTCGTAAAACCGATGGCCGTGGCGTTGACGCGCGCCAGTTCCTCGATCATCACCGCGGAATGGCCGAAGTCGCCGCCGCTGCCGCCATATTGCTCGGGCACGGTCGAGCACAGCAGACCGATTTCGCCGGCTTTGCGCCAGAGCGATTTCGGCACGATGCCGGCCTGTTCCCACGCGTGCAGATTCGGCACGATTTCGGTTTCGATAAAGCGCCGGGCCTGCTCGCGAAATAATTCGTGGTCTTCCCTGAAAACGGTCCGCATGGTCATGTCCTGCGATTGTCGCTCTGCGTTTGGATGGAGTGGGGGCGCGCTAGTGCGCGTGACTGATCTGCGCGTTCATTTGTCCATGTAGCGCGCTGGCCGTTTGTCGAGAAACGCGTTGACCGCTTCCAGATGATCTTCGGTGTGATGCGCGAGCGCCTGATAGGCGGCGGACAACTCCAGCAACGAATCGAGCCGCATATGCTGGCCCTCGCGCAAGAGCCGTTTGGTCAGACGCAGCGCATGCGATGGGTTGGCCGCAATGCGTTGCGCCATGGCCCGGGAATGCGCGACCAGCGCGTCAGCCGCGACAACCTCAGCCACCAGTCCCCAATCGAGCGCTTTGGCCGCATCGATCGTGTCGCCGGTGAAGGACATCACGCTTGCGCGCTGCATGCCGATCACGCGCGGCAGCAGCCATGCGCCGCCATCACCCGGCACGATGCCGACCTTCACGAAGCTCTCGGCGAATAGCGCCTTCTCCGAGGCGATGCGAATGTCGCACATGCAGGCGAGATCGAGCCCCGCGCCGATCGCCGGACCGTTGATGGCGGCAATCACCGGCACGTCGAGCTCATACAGCGCGAGCGGGATGCGCTGGATCGTGTTGCGGTAGCTGTCGCGCACTTCGTGTGGTGAACCGGCGAAGATGCCGCCGCGCTCGCGCATGTCTTTCACGTTGCCACCGGCGCAAAACGCGCTGCCGGCACCGGTCAAGACGAGTGCTTTGATCGTGCGATCGCGGCGCACCTGCTGGCACAGATCGACCAGCTCATCCATTTGCGCGGGTTCAGACAGTGCGTTGCGCGTTTCTGGACGGTTCAGGCACACGGTCAGCACGGCGCCCTCGCGTTCGACGTTGAGAAAGGCTTCGCTCATGCCGCGACTCCTTGCAACTGCACCGCCGCTGCGGGCCGCTCGAGCGGCCCGAGGCGCCCCGCGGTCAGCGCCGGCCACAATCCTGCGGAGCCGGCCGCACACACGGCGGCGCCCAGCCGTTGCGCCCACACGGTCGCGTTGCCGAATTCGCTGCGCCATGACCACAGCCGCCGGGTCGAGTGGTGCAGCGCATGTTCATGGGTGAAGCCGATCGCGCCATGCACCGTATGCGCCGCTGCCGCCGCGAAACTCGCCGCCTCTGCGCTGCACACTTTGGCTGCGGCGATCGGCAGCGCGGCGAAGCCGCCGGCGCCGTCGAGCGATGCGCTGAACGCGCACTCGGCGGCCACCGCTGCCGCCGCGGCATGTTCGGAGAGGACGGCGATTTGCTGTTGCAGCGCCTGAAATGCGCCGATCGGCTTGCCGAACTGCACGCGTTCGGTGGCATAGAGGATTGTCTGGTCGAGCACGGCCTGCAATGCGCCCGCGATCTGCGCGCTGCGCAGCATCGCCGCGCCCAGTTGCAGCGCGTCGGCTTGCAGATCGGCGGGTAAGGGCACGCAACTCACGCAGGCGGCGCGCTCGAAATGCAGATCGTCGCGCGGTTCGCCCGCCGTGTTCAGGCGTAATGTCGTCCGTGCATCGGCAGCGTCGAGCAGCACCAGGGTCGGCTCCTTGCCCGCGGTGATCGCAACCACGTGGCCAACGTGACGCCCCCAGGGCACGTCCAGCAGGGTGCCGCTCACGCGTCCCTGTTGCAGCGTCACCGAGCCGCCACCCGCGATGCCGAGCGGTGCATTGATTGCTTCGAGCCCGCATTCGCCGAGCAGTGCATTGGCCAGCAGCGTTTCGGTGAGCGGCAAGGGCAGGTTGTGACGGCCTGCCGCGCGCACGACAACGAACAGGTCGGCCCAGCTCGCGCCGGCGCCACCCTGCGCTTCGGAAGCGGCCGCTACGGCAAAACCAGATTCTTCAATGGCGCTCCACAAAGGCGCCGGCCAGGCGCCTGCTTCACTGTCGCGCAGCACCTCGGGCGTGACGATGTCGCCGAGCAGGCGCTCGATAGTGGATTCGAAAATTTCTCTCATGACGATTACCGCAGTCCAAGTCCGCGCGCGATGATGCCGCGCAGGATTTCGCGCGTGCCGCCGCGCAGGGAAAAGGAAGGCGCCATCTGCATCAGATAGGCGAGTACTTGTGCATGGTCGCTGCCGCCGCCGGTGCTGGGCAGCGTATCGAGCAGCAATTGCGCGACTTCGGGAATCTCCTGTTCAAAGGTCGTGCCGAGATCCTTGACGCACGACGCGGCCCACGCGGGGTTGTGCCCGGCCGCAAGTTCTGCCGTGACCGAGAGCGACATCTGCCGCAACGTGAAGAGCCGCGCTGTCAGCCGGCCGATTTCGCGTGCCTGCAAGGCATCCGGGCGGCGGCCAATCGCATCGATCAGCGTATGCAGCAACGCGATGCTGCTGAGAAAACGTTCGGGCCCGCTGCGCTCGAATGCGAGTTCAGCGGTGACCTGGTCCCACCCTTGGCCCTCGGTGCCAACCAGCGCATCAGCGCCGAGTTGGACGTCGTCGAAGAACACTTCGTTGAAATGCTCGCCGCC
>OVEP010004413.1_pt2 | contig 18261 bp, 17 predicted proteins | sample 1779801 | NCBI WGS metagenome assembly OVEP01 (sample SAMEA3914791, study PRJEB12502) | metagenome | biome: forest; material: soil | place: Canada | collected 2011-07-03 | depth 0.1 m
GTCGCGACCATCGTGGGGGCGATTACGCTTGCGCGCGGCGTGGACGACGACAAACTGGCGAAATCGATTCTTTCCGAGTCGCTCGCATTGGTGATGAGCCAGGACGGCGGCGCGCAGTAGCCTTACTCTGGTGGCGGCTGTTCCGCACTGGAGACGCGCGGTAATGACGCTGACCCCGCCGTACCCTAGTGACCTTCCTTCGATGTCAGTAGTGCCGCCGCATCAATTCGCATCACGCACCCACTTGCCCCCATGCGCCGCGGCCTGCGCAGCGGGCGAGGTCGCAAGATAAGCCAGCGCCTGCTCGGTGGACCCTTCGTGATGCGGCGTATAGCGCGGATTGAAATAGCGTAGCGCTGCCGCGATCATTTTCCAGAACGACGGCAGGCAACGGCGGCGCGCGCCAGCGCGCCAGCCGAGAATGAAACCTCGGTAAGTGCCGGCGCCGGGATCGCGTTGATGCATGAAGCGCGCGCCGCGCGTGAGAAAGTACAGCAAAAGCATGACGGTCGACAGCATGTGAAAGCAGCGTTCGAAGTAGGTGCCGCCCATATGCCGGAAGATATCGAAGGCGACGGTGCGATGCTCGACTTCTTCGGCGCCGTGCCAGCGCAGCAGATCGAGCATGGTGGGGTCGGCATGGGCGGCATCGAGCCCGTCGGCATTGAGTACCCAATTGCCGAGGTAACCGAAAAAGTGTTCCAGCGCGGCGATGACGCCAAGCTGCTGGCGCAGCCAGAAGCGCGTTTTACCGATCCTCAGCCCAAGCGGTTGCTCGCCGAGCAGCTTGCCGAATAGCCAGTCGAGTTTCCGGGTAAAGGGTTGCGTGTCGATGCCGTGCGCCTTGTAGTAGTGCGTAAGAACCCCGCCATGCGAGCGCGAATGCACTGCTTCCTGCCTGAGGAACCCCTGTGCGTCGTCGTGCAACGCCGGGTCGGTGATGAGCGGCAGCGCCTTGTTGTAGACGCGGCAGAACCAGAGTTCGCCGGCGGGGAACAGCAGGTTCAACACATTGATGATGTGCGTGCTCGACGGGTCACCGGGAATCCACTGGATGGGCGTTTGGCTCCAGTCGAACTTCACATGGCGTGCCTTGATCTTGTATTGAGTGTGTTCTTCGGTCATGACGGTCTCCGGCGTCCGGTGGGTGAGGTCAACGCTGATATCAACGCTGAGGTCAGCGCGGCACCATGCTGATGCGGGCGAGCGCCCGGGCTAGCCAGGGCAGATGGCGCGAGATGAAACGCATGGAATGCGCCTCGATGCCGATCGCCACCACAGGCTTGTTGTGCAAGACCGCGTGGAGCGCTGCTTTCGCGACTGTCTCGGGTTGCAGCCCGCGCATCTGGTAAAGCCTGGTGGCTTTCTGGCGCATGCGTTCCTGGTCCTGAGCGCTGGTGCCGACATACTGGGTCGAGGCCATGATGCCGGTCTCGGCGAACCCCGGACAGATCGCGCTGACGCCGATACCGTGTTCCGCGAGTTCGCCGCGCATGCATTCGCTCAACATCAGCACGGCTGCTTTGGTGGTCGCGTAGGCGGGCAGGTCGCGCGAGGGCGCGAAGGCCGCGGCTGAGGCGGTATTGACGATGTGTCCGCCATTGCCGCGCTTCACCATCTGTCGGGCGAACAGGCGCGCACCGTGAATCACGCCCCATAGGTTGACGTGGAGAATCCGCTCCCAGTCCTGCGCCGAGGTGTCGAGCACACCGCCTGCCATGCCAATGCCGGCGTTGTTGACCACGATATCGGCGCCACCCAGTTCCGTCCCGATCCAGTTTGCCAACGCTTCCATTTGCTCAGCGCTGCCTACGTCGACCTTGCGCGCGTGGGCCTGTTGGCCTAACAGCCTGACCAGCGTGGCAGTGCGTTCCGCGCTTGCCGCGTCGATATCGACCGCCATCACGGACGCGCCTTGCTTCGCGAATTCCAGTGCAATGCATCGGCCGATGCCGCTGCCCGCGCCGGTCACGACCGCGAGCTTGCCGCTAAGTGGTTTGCGGGGAGCGGCCATCCGCGCGGCGTCCATACGGGCGCGTTGCAGGGCTTCCGGTTCGGCGCCGCCTTCGGTGTGATTGACGAGATCACGCACCATCTGCGCCATCTGTTCGGCATGCGTGACCGGCACCCAATGCCGCGCGACCAGTTCGCGGCGCCAGTAGGTTGGCACCCATCGCGACAGGTCTTCGGACAGCGCTGGGCTGACGTATTTGTCGAGCGTCGGTACGATCACCTGAACCGGCGCGTGTGCGTAGCGCTTGCGCGGCGTGAACAGGCAGCGGATGAAGTTGGCGCGGTACAGCGATACGCCGCGTACGCCGTCCTGCGTTTGTGTCGGGCGAGGCGCGATCCCTGTCTTCTCCACACGACGCAGCACCCGCGGCCACGCGCGGCCGAGCCACAACCGCCAGGTCAAGCCAGGGAGCACCGGCAAGTGAAACATCAGCACGTACCAGGATCGCAGCAGTTGACCCATGAGCTTGCCGATCGAGCGCGGCGTGGGGCGCAGCAGCCGTGCTCGCATCCAGTAAGCGACGTGGTCGAGGCACGGGCCGGAGCATGACGTGTACGAGGCAATGCGTCCGCGCAAGCGCTCTTCGGTGACGAATTCCCAGCCCTGGATCGAGCCCCAGTCGTGCGCGACCAGATGGACGGCGCGGTGGGGGCTCACGGCATCGATGACGGCGATAAAGTCGTCAGTGAGTTTGTCCAGCCGGTATGCCGAGGTGCGCTTTGGCGCAGTGGATTGGCCCGCACCGCGAACATCGTAGGCCACGACGTGGAAATCGTTCGCCAGCAGCTCGGCCAGCGCGTCCCAGACTTCGCTGGTGTCGGGGTAGCCGTGCACCAGCATCACGGTTGGCCGGGTGGGGTCGCCCCATGCCTTGGCAGCGAGCGTCACGTCGCCCGAGCACACCGTGAAACGGGTGGGATGCATGGCTGGCGGCGCCTCATAGAGCGTGGGCGGTACGGGTTCGGTCAAGAGCTGCATGTGCGCCTCCGTCATGCAGCGAATTGGGTCTGCCCGCGCTGTGCCCAGCGGCGCACGTGCGGCAGATCGTCGTCGAGCCAGTAGGCGTCGTCATCGGTGATGACGAGCAGTTCTTCGAACTTGGCGCCCACACCCTGAAAGCCGAGATGCGGCTCGACGGCCCACAGGCCAGGCGTCGGTGCATGATCGGAGCGTCGATCGATCGACCATAGCGGCGACCAACCCTCCTTCTTGCCTGCGCTCACCTGGTCGAGGACGAGATTGCGCGTGGCGTTCAGGCCGAAACGCGCCACGAAACGCGGCTTGGCGGGGTTGTTCAGCTTCGCGACACGATGTGCAAGCACCTTGAACGGATAGGCCTTGTGGCGCGGCTCCACGCCCTGTTTTCTGCACAACTGGTCGACTGCGCGCGCGACGTCGGCCAGCGTGCGCCGTTGCTTCACCATGCTGACGATCAGTTCGCGGTGTTCGGCCAGATCGTCTTTCAGTTGTTCGAGAATGGGATTCGTGCCGACGCAGGTGGCGTAGCCGACATCGGCGATGACGCCGTTCAGCACCGGCGCCACGTCGAGAATGACCGGCATGTTTTCTTCCAGCCGGCGCGAACTCGGGAAGAAGGCCAGATTGAAACCGGCCATGTGCGACAGCCCGGAAAAGCCCTCAAAGGCGGTACGGTCGCCGAACCAGGCGAAGGGTTTGTGCAGCCAGTCGCGCACGCCGTGATCCTGCAGCCATTCGGTCAGCAGCCGGGCGGCGTCTTTTTCCGTCATGCCCGGCTGGAGCATGTCGCCGACGCTCTCGACGCACCGATAGGCCAGTTGCTGAACTTCGCGGAACTGCACCAGTTCGTCCACGTTGACGTGTGGAATGGTCTTGTCACCCATACCTGCCTCCCGAATATGCTGTCCGGCGGGCGTGCGGCCGCCTGTCATGATGACATCAATTATTGTTACAGTTAACGATGTAACGATTGGATGCTACACGATGCGAATTGCCAGTCCACTGGTTCTTTCCCTGGGGGTGGGTGACGACAACACGATCGTTGTCGATTTCACGGCGTGTCGTTCGTCGTGCTCATAGGAGGGTGGTGCGGTGACGCCGGTCCGGGCATCGTCGCTTTCCGCCCCTGTTCGGCTTTTAACCAGAAAGGAGCGCATTCATGACTTACGTCGATGGATTTGTCGTGCCGGTAGCCACGATCGACCGCGAGAAATACGTAAAACAGGCCGAAATGGCCGCGGGCGTCTTTAAGGAGAACGGTGCGTTGCAGGTGGTCGAGTGCTGGGGAGACGACGTGCCGGACGGAAAGCTCACTTCGTTTCCAATGGCAGTCAAACGCAAGGATGACGAAACGGTGGTGTTCTCGTGGGTTGTCTGGCCGTCGCGTCAGGTGCGGGACGAAGGCATGAAAGCCGTGATGGCGGATCCTCGCTTGCAGCCTGATGTGAATCCGATGCCTTTCGACGGCAAGCGGCTGATTTACGGCGGCTTCGAGGTCATCGTGGATGTGTGAGGGCTAAAGAGGCGGCGCCGGTCGAAAATGGCCTGGATCCATTTCCAGACGGCGCGCCCCCTCCAGAAATCACGTTGCGTCGTTCAGTGCTTATGGTGCAGCCAGTTCTTGATCGGATGCGCGTCTAGCCAGCGGGCAACCGGTTGGTCCTTGTGTTCCCGCCTGTAGCGGGAGGCTGTAAATACCACGATGCATAGCACCACCACGATTCCTACTACAAAACTGATCATCGACTCGGTCATGGCAACCTCCCTTGAGGTCAGAACCATGCCTGTATTTTAGGTGACCAGAGAAATAGCGACGATCGTTCTCATTTATCTATTGCCCCATGACGGCAGGGACCGCGACGCGTTGCAGCATGCTCATCGGACCGAGCCGCTTGATGACTTGCATCTGTGCCGCGTCCCGCACGAATAGCGATCCCGCAAACCCCAGTGCATTCACCGACATTCCCTCGACACGTTCCGACGACCTTGGCACGAGCAGCATCCATCGTGGGGTGACAAGCAGGTTGTACGGCGCTGACTGATGCAACTCGCCATTCACTTCGATCGCTCGCAGACCAGCCGCTTCGAGCAACGCGAGGTAGCAATCGAGCGCGGCGTGGGCGGCGTGCCGCGAGGCGGCAGGACCCCGTTCCAGATAGGCGAACGCGTGCCTGAAAGGCAGACCGGGTAGCGTGCCGATCGGGCCTTCCATAGACGCGGACTCAAGAACGGACTCAATGGGAACGGCCGGACCTGATTCTCCGAGCGGCAGCGGCACGATCTGCAGATGCTTGTGGGGTTGACTGGCGCCAGCGTCCGCGCCGCCGTTGTAGAAACCCAGACCATCGAACTCCGCCATGCAGGCGACCCATGCAGCAAAGTCCGCGAGATCGAGCAACGCTTCCTGCGATTCGAAACGACGGGTGACGATCAGGAGATGATGGTCGATGACGTTGAACTTGTTGAGCAAGGCGACGTGCGTGTCCGAGATATCGGCCACAAAGAGGTCTGGATCATAAGGAAGGAACGGATTGACCGCGCTGCACGTCGCGGCCGAATCGTTAGGCGCCTGTCGCGCTTCCTCCTTGCGAGCGAGGCTTGAAACCTCGCGGACAAGGAAGCGTACGCCACCTTCTTCGATCAGCGTCTGGATTGTCTCGATTGGCCGTAGTGCGCCACAACGCAGCGCATGCTCAGTCTGGCGCAGGATGGCCGGCCACAGGGTGCCGGGCTGGAGAGGCTGATGTTCCATGGTTCAGGCAGACCGGCGCGCATGTCGCAGACGCGCATGTCGCAAACACGCATGTCGCGCAATGAGCGTAACCGTACCTACGCTTTGTAGCCGATAGCCCGTAACAGATCCTTGCGCCATTGAACGTCCTCCTCGTTTTCCACGCCAAGCGGCGGGAACCCGTCAACCACACCCAGGATACCGCGCCCCTGGTCTGTCTCGGCAACCAGAATCTGCGTGGGATTCGCCGTCGCGCAGAAGATCCGGCATACCTCCGGCACAGCCTTTATCGCGTTCAGAACATTGACCGGGAAAAAGCCATCGCCGAGGAAGATCACGAAGCAGTGGCCTGCAGCGATGGCCATGGCATTCTGGCACGCCAACTCGATCAGATCGGCGTCGGTGCCGGACCGGCGCACGAGGCGCTTACCCGATGCTTCGCAAAAGGCCAAACCAAACTTGATACCCGGAACGGTACCGACCATGGCTTCGTGCAGATCCTCGACCGACTTGATGAAGTGGGTTTGCCCCAAGATGAAGTTCGTCGCTTCGGGTTTGGAGATTGTTACCGTAAGCAGTTGCATAGCGGACCTCGCGCTGTGGCGCCGGGAACACCGGGGGGAGGCTGCTTTCGTCAGCGGATGCCGGTTCGTCACGTTTCGCCGGTCGGCGACGGCCTTCCACAATCAAGCCTAGTACGAACCCGCCGTCAGCGGAAGCGCGGGTCGCTGGTGGCGTCGTCATAACCAGGTGAGCACCGTCTGAGATAAGGCGCATGACGGCGCATTTGCTGCACTAGAATGGATTGTCACCGTACTGGATCGTGCTGGCGAATCGTATCTGGCCAGCGCAGGTGGGATTCGTGTTGGAGGAGAGCAATGCCGACGTACCAATATCGTTGCGAGAAGTGTGGCGAGTTGTTCGAACACGCTGAACACCTCGCTGAACATCAGAGCGCCCATCCGAGTTGTCCGAAGTGCGGAAGCGAGGCGTGTCAGCATGTGCCGACGCCCTTTGTCGCCAAGACATCAAGAAAGAGCTGACATCGCCTACCCCGCATCCGTAGCGGCGAGCTATTTCCGCAGATGAAGTGTGCGGGCGAAGCGCAGGCGTAAGCATGTGCTCACGACAAACGCACTGGCAATCGCCTGCCGCCAGGCGTTTGGCGTTAACGCTCGCCTTCAACGCCTCTTCAACGCCTCTTCAACGTCTGCCTTCAGCGCCTGTCAGGCAGCAGGATCCGCTCGTCCACCTGACGGATGTCAGTGTGGCCGCAAAAGGCCATGGTGATGTCCAGTTCCTTCTGGATGATCTGCAGGCACTGTGTGACGCCAGCCTCTCCCATTGCCCCTAAGCCATAGAGGAAGCTGCGGCCGATCAGCGTGCCTTTCGCGCCGAGCGCAACGGCTTTCAGCACGTCCTGTCCGCTGCGGATGCCGCCATCCATCCACACCTCGATGCGCGAGCCGACCTCGCGTGCGATTTCGGGGAGCGCCGAGATCGAAGAAGGCGCACCGTCTAGTTGACGGCCCCCATGATTGGAGACGATCAACGCGTCGGCGCCGCTGTCGGCGGCAAGGCGCGCATCGTCGACATCCATGATGCCTTTCAGAATGAGTTTGCCGCCCCACTGTTTCTTGACCCACTCGACGTCTGCCCAGCTCAGCGCCGGATCGAACTGCTCGGCGGTCCACGCGCTCAGTGACGACAGATCGCCCACGCCCTTCGCGTGACCGACGATGTTGCCGAAGGTACGCCGCTTTGTGCCGAGCATGCCGAGGCACCAGCGTGGCTTGGTCGCGAGGTTGATGAGGTTCGCCGGGGTCAATTTGGGCGGCGCCGACAGCCCGTTCTTGATGTCCTTGTGGCGTTGGCCGAGGATCTGCAGATCCAGCGTGAGCATCAAGGCACTGCACCTTGCCGCGCGAGCGCGCTCGATCAATCGCACGATGAAATCGCGGTCGCGCATCATATAAAGCTGGAACCAGAACGGCTTGCTGGTCTGGGCGGCCACGTCCTCGATCGAACAGATGCTCATCGTGGACAAGGTGAACGGCACGCCGAACTTCTCCGCCGCGCGCGCAGCGAGGATTTCGCCGTCGGCGTGTTGCATGCCGGTCAATCCCGTCGGCGCGAGCGCCACGGGCATGGCGGCTTCCTGACCGACCATTTCCGTGCGCGTGCTGCGGCCCGCCATGTTGACCGCCACGCGCTGGCGCAGCTTCAAGCGCTGGAAGTCGCTTTCATTCGCGCGGTAGGTACTTTCGGTCCACGAGCCACTGTCGGCGTAGTCGTAGAACATGCGCGGCACGCGCCGTTGAGCAAGCACGCGTAAATCTTCGATGCAGGTGATGACAGGCACGGTTTCTCTCAGCGCAGGGAACAGGCGACGAGTGTACGTTCTTGAGACCGTCGCCCGGTATTCTGGGAATTGCTACCCATTTAATGAAACCGGTACGCCGCGCTACGAGGTCGCGTATCCGAGGCGCTCAAAAGCCCTAAGCCGCCCCCGTTCGACACCGAGAACAATCGCCCCAAGCAGCACAGCATCAGTACCGGTCGCCGAGACCGCGAACTCCGGCACGGGAATGGGTAACCAGTCAGCGAGGTGATCGCGGATCGTCGGTAGAAGCAGGGCGCCGCTTCGGCCGATGCCGCCGCCGAGCACGACCAGCTTCGGATCGAGGATCGGGATGATCGCCGCGAGTCCCCATGAGAGTTGTCGTGCTTCTTCCGCGACGCAGTCGAGTGCGCGTTCATCGCCTGCGTGGGCCGCGACGAACACCGCTTCTGCATTGGCCACGTCAAGGCCACGCCGCTGTGCGTGCGCGACGATACCTTTCGCCGCCGCCGACGCCTCGAACGTGGGGCGATGGATTCCATCGGACTTTGATCCCACCACCGGGGCCGCGGGCAGGACGGCAATCTCGCCGGCAAAGCCATGTGCGCCGCGATGCAGCCTTCCGTCGGCAATGATCCCGAGGCCAATACCCGTGCCGACCGACATGAAGACGAAGTTGTCGACGCCGCGCCCTAGACCGTGCTGCTGTTCGCCAAGCGTGGCCAGGTTGATGTCGTTTTCGACCAGCAGGTCGGCATCGAGCGCCTCCCGCAGGGATGGAATCAGCCCGGCGCGCTCCAGATCCGGCAGGTTCGGCGCGAGACGGAGCCGGTCGCTTTCCGTATCCAGTACGCCAGGCGAGCCGAACACAGTGGCCAGGACCTCGCTGCGCGAGATCTGTTGTTCCTCGAGCATCGCGCCGACGAGTTCGACGATTCGGGCAACCAGCCGTTCCACGCGGGCAGGCGTGCGCTTTTCGAGCCGCGCCACCACCGTTCCGGTCAGGTCGGCGACCGCGCCCCGTATCCATTCCGCGCCGACGTCGATCGCCACCACAAAACCCGCTCGCGCCCGCGGCGCGTAAAGACGCGGGGAGCGTCCCGCGCTGCCGCCGCGCACGCCCGTCTGCTCGACGAGTCCCAGCCGCTCGAGATTGCCGAGCGCGGCGGAGACCGTCACCTTGGACAGCCCGGTGCTCTCCGCGAGTTGAGGACTCGAGGCGGGCGCCAGCGACAACAGATGCTGGTAAATGGCCCATTCGTTGCCCTGGCGGACGAACGCGGGACCACGGGTGACGGTGACTGTCGGTCGGCTGTTCTTTCTATGCGCGTGCATGGGGCGTCTGGTTTCGGGTTGGCCGATCCTATCAACGACTGTCCTGCTGGGCAAGCTGCCGGCCGTCGATTCGAAGCGAAAACTTTTTTGGCTGGATTGCATTAGTAAAGAAAGTTTCCTATCATTCGCAAAAAAACAGATGGACCCCCGGAGCATCTGACTATCAACGCGGCGAACGCCGCAAGGAGACATACATGAGCGATTCTGCCTGGCAGGAGCCGTCCTCAACCGCACTGGCTGGTGCGGGCGAGCGGCCGGCGACCGATGCGCCGCATTTCCATCGTTCTGTCGGCCTGTTCTCGGCGACCGCGGTGAACATGATTCAGATCTGCGGCGTGGGCCCATTCCTGACCATCCCGGCGATCGTGGCCGTGATGAATGGGCCGCTTGCCGTCGTCGGTTGGATCCTCGGCGCGGTGCTGGCCATGGCGGACGGCCTGGTCTGGGCAGAACTCGGCGCGGCGATGCCCGGCGCCGGGGGCACGTATCTCTACGTACGCGAAGCCTTTCAATACCGCACCGGCAAGCTGATGCCCTTCCTGTTCGTCTGGACCGCGATGTTGTCCATTCCGCTCATCATGAGCACGGGCATCATCGGCTTTGTTCAGTACCTGTGGGGTTCTTCCTACCGAATCTTTCGGCGTGGCAGACGCACGCGATCGGCGTCGGCGCGACCGCACTGGTCATCCTCGCGCTGTATCGGCGGATCGAATCGATCCGTGCGTTGAGCGCGGTGCTCTGGATCATCATGATGCTCGCGGTCGGGCTAACGATTGCCGCCGCGTACTCGAACTTCCATCTGAGTCTTGCAACGACGCTGCCGCCCGACGCGGGCGATCTTGGCAAGTTCTTCACGGGCCTCGGAGCGGGTCTGATCATCGCCATCTACGACTACGCCGGCTACAACACGACGGCGTACATGGGTGATGAACTCAAAAATCCCGGCCGCGTCATGCCGCGCTCGATCATCGTGTCGATCATCGCCATGATGTTCTTGTACCTCGCCATGAATATCGGCGTGATCGGCACGGTGCCATGGCAGGAGGTGGCCAAGTCGACCTCGGTCGCATCGCTCGTCGTGTCGCGCAATTGGGGGCATACAGCGGCGGCGGTTGTCACCGTTCTGATCCTCGTGGCGGCGCTTGCCTCGGTCTTTGCAGGGCTGCTCGGCGGGTCACGCGTGCCTTTCTATGCGGCTCGCGACGGTGTGTTTCTGGCCGCATTCGGCAAACTGCATCCGAAGCACAATTTTCCGCACGTCGCGCTGCTGGTCATGGGCGTGGTCACAGCGGCCGGAACGTTTTTCGATCTGACCGTCGTGATCAATATGCTGGTCGCAGTCGCGGTGTTGTTGCAGTCGGTGGCGCAGATCGCGGCATTGACCGTGCTGCGTCGCCGTCAGCCGGAATTGCATCGCCCGTATCGCCAGTGGCTTTATCCGGTGCCGAGCCTTGTTGCGCTGGTTGGCTGGCTCTATGTTTTTTATGCGACCGACCGTCAGTCGCAATTGATGTCGACGGGTTGGCTCGTTCTGGGGCTGATCGCGTTCCTGATCTGGGCGCGTGTCGCCCGACAATGGCCGTTTGGCCCGAAGCCTATCCGTGAAGAGTTTCTCGAACGCCAGGCGGCCAGCACTGCAATAGTGAACACAGAAACGCATGCACGTTAAAGACCTAGATGAAATCCCGCGCGCCGACGTTGGCACAAGTGGCTTCCTGCTGGCTATCGATTTCGGCGGCACCAAGATCGCCATGGCGACCACGACGCCAGCAGGACAGCGCCTTCATGAAGCTGAAATTCCGACCTTGGCGGAGCAGGGGGCGCAGACGGTCATGCGGCGCATGTTCGAAGCAGCGCGGGTTCTGATCTCGACGACACGTGCCGGCGGTGAGCGGCAGTTGCTGGCGGTGGCCGCGGTCACCCCCGGCATTATCGAACCCGACGGCATCCGGCTCGCGCCCAACAATCCGGGTTGGGACCGGCTCGCACTCTACGATGTGCTGCACGCGGGTTTCGCTGCCCAGTGCGTCACCGTCGAAACCGACGTCAAAGCGGCAGCGCTAGCGGAGGCGCGCTGCGGCGCGCTCGCCGGCGTCGATTGCGGCCTGTATCTGAACCTGGGAACTGGTCTGGCGGCCGCCGCGGTGATCGACGGGCGAGTGTTGCGCGGCGCGAACGGCGCCGCCGGCGAGATCGGCTACCAGTTGCGTGGTGTCCCGGACGAAGTGCTGTTCGCCGATGGCGGCGCGTCGCTGGAAAATTTCGTTTCCGGTCGCGCGATTGCCGACCGCGTGAGCGCGCTGCTAGGACGAAACGTCAGTACGCACGAAGCGTTCGCCTTGCAAGATTCCATGCCCCAGGTGGCGGCGCTGATCAAGGGCGCGTTCGAGGGGCTCGCGAGGCACGTCGCCAATCTGACGCTGATGCTGGACCCGTCGCGGATTGTGATCGGCGGCGGTATGGCGCGTATCCCAGGTATTCCTGACGGTATTCGTTCGCTGCTGGCGCGAGCAGTGCCTTATCCGCCAGACGTGGCGATTGCCGCTTTCGGTCACGGTGCCGCGTTGCAGGGCGCGATCGTGGCAGCGAGCGATGCGTGGGCGTCTTCGCGCGCTAACCTTGCTGCGCTTGCCAGCCGATGCCGAGGCTTTTCTGTATCGACACAAAGTCCTTGAGCAACTCGGCCTGTCCCGCGACGACATTTTGCTGCGCGGTGAACTCCTGGCGCTGCGTGTCGAGCAGATCGATCAGTGTGGCTACCCCGGCGGTGTAGCGCTGCCGCATCAGCGTGGCCGAGTGACTTGCGGATGCTTCCACCTTTTGCAACGTGACGACATGCGCGCGCTGATGCCCATAGCGCGAGAGCGACGAGTTCGCATCCTGCAGCGCGCCGAGCACGGCCTTCGTATAACGGGCCTCGGCTTCGTCACGCGATGCTTCAGCCGCGTGCACGCTGCCCAGCGTGCGCCCGAAATCGAACGCATTCCATTGCAGATACGGCGCGCCGATCCAACTGAAATTGCTCTTGCGCACGAGATGGCCCGGATCGCTTGCGCTGAAACCGATATCACCGAGCAGCGTCACCTTGGGGAAAAAATCCGCAATGTGTTCGCCGATCTGCGCATTACTCGACGCGAGCCGCCGCTCAGCTGCGCGGATGTCGGGGCGCTGCTGCAACATCGCCGACGGATCGCCAATTGCGACCGTCTCAGGCAACGCCGGCAGCGGCCGCGTGCCGGCAAGCTGTGTGTCCAGCGCGCCCGGCTCACGACCGGTCAGCACGGCGAGGCGGTCGAGCGAATCGGTGAGTTGCGCGTCGAGCGGAATCAGCGTCGAGCGTGTGTTCTCAACCTGCGTGGTCAGGCGTTCGACATCGAGATCCGCTGCCGTGCCGCGCGCCTGGCGCTGCTGCGTGAGCGTCAACATTTTCTGTTCGGTTTGCGCCTGACGCTGCGCGAGTTCAAGCCGCGTCTGCTGGTCGCGCAGTTCGATGTAAGCCTGCGCCACCTCGGCCGCGAGCGACACCTGGGTGTCCGCGAGGTCGGCGTCGACGGCTTCCGCATCGGCCGATGCCGCCTCAATGGCGCGCCGGGTGCCGCCAAACAGGTCGATTTCCCACGTGGCGTCGAAGCCCGCGGTATAGAGCTGCAGTGGGCCGCGGCCCGACGACGCTGCACTGCTGCCTGACGAGCTTCCCGAACTGAGCGAACTCAGATCAGGCTCGCGCATGCGCAGCGCGGCAGCATCCCCGGACACTTTCGGCAACTCGTTCGCACGTTGCTGCTGCAATTGCGCGCGCGATTCCCGCAGCCGCGCCTGCGCGATATGCACGTCGGGACTATGTGCCAGGGCGGCGGTGATGAGATCGTTCAGCTGCGGGTCGTTGAGTGCGAGCCACCACTGGTTCGGCGCGGGCGTCGCCGTCGTGCCGGAGGCCGGCGCACGCACGAAGGTCGCGCTGCTGCGAGCGTTCTGTGCAACCGGCGGCGCGCCGTGATAATCCGGGCCGACCGTGCAACCCGACAGGGCGGACAGAAGCGCGGCGGCGGCCAGGGCGAAACACGAGGGACGGTTGAACATCATGGTGGGAAGAAAAGACATTAGTGTCCGGCAGACTGAGGCGGAGGCGCATTTCTGCGCGGTGTTTTCAGAAGCAGCGCAAGCGGGATGCAGGCGAGCAGCGCGATGCCGAGCAGATAGAAGGTTTCCGAATAAGTCATCACAATGGCCTGCTGCTGGATCTGCGCCCCGAGTTGCCCAAGTGCGCGCATCTGCGAGTACGCCATATCCCCCGTATGGGCGAACCAGTTCGCCGCGTTCGCCGCAAGGCTTTCCTGGCCGATCAGCGAATTGGCGCTGACAGACTCGCGGATCATCGCGGTATGAAACGTCGTGCGCCGGTCGATCACGGTACCGATGATCGCAAGGCCGATCGACCCGCCGAGGTTGCGCGCCATGTTGTAGAGTCCGGCGGCGTCGCCAGAATCTTCGCGCGACACGGCCGCCATCGACGCCTGATTAAGCGGCATCATCGCGAGCATTTGTGCGGTACCGCGTATCAGTTGCGACCAGACGAAATCGTGCCCAACGCTCTGCGCTGTCAGGCTGATATCGATCATGCAACTGATCGCGTACAACACCAGCCCGGTGATCACCAGCACGCGGAAGTCGACTTTGCCGAGCAGCCGCGGCAGGACCGGCATGATCATGAAAGCGGGCAGCCCGGAAAGCAGCATGATCGCGCCGGACTGTTCCGCGTTGTAGCCCGCGACCACGCCAAGAAACTGCGGCAGCAGATACGACACGCCATACAGCGCTGCGCCGACCGCGGACACAATCACGATCACGCTTGCGTAGTTTGGGTTGCGCATCAGGCTCAGGCGCATGATCGGCTTCTGCGCGGTCAATTGCGAAGCGGCGATCAAAAGCATGCCGAAGACCGACACGCAGGTGAGCGTCACGATCATCGACGATTCGAACCAGCGCTCGCGCTGACCTTCCTCGAGCACGATCGTCAGCGAACTGAGGCCGATCGCGAGGCCCACAATGCCAAGCCAGTCCGCCTTGAGAAACGCCTCCCAGTGCGGCCGGTCTGACGGCAGGCCGACGATCAACAGGGTCATCAGCGCAAGGCAGATTGGCAGATTCATGAAGAAGCACCAGCTCCAGCTGATGTTCTCCGCGAGCCAGCCACCGACCACCGGTCCAAGCAGTGGCCCAAGCAACACGATCAAGCCGAACATGGTCATGCCGACCGGCAACTGCGATAGCGGCAGTCGCGTGCGGATGATGGTCTGCGCCGTCGGGATCAACGCGCCGCCCGTGAAGCCCTGCCCGATGCGGCCGGCGATCATCATGGGTAACGTGTGCGACCAGCCGCACATCATCGAGAATGCAATGAAAAGCGCTGAATTCGTCAGCAGGAAATTGCGCAACCCGAACACGCGCGTGAGCCATGCCGCCAGCGGAATCATCACGATTTCCGACATCAGATAGCCGGTCGAAATCCAGGTGCCTTCGGTACCGGTGGCGCCGATTTCGCCTTGGATCTGCGGCAGCGCGGAGTTCGTGATCGAGATGTCGAGCGTCGCCATCAAGGCGCCGAGCGCGCCTGCGGCGACGGCGATCCAGTCGCCGACGCTGGCACGCTCCTCAGCGTGCGGTGCGGCTGGCGCCGCGGCGGGCGTTGCGGTTCCCGGCTCAGCCACGATGGTTCTCGGCATCGATGCGCGTGTCACGATCGCGTGCGGAACGCGTGTCGACATCCACGGTCACCGACAGCCCCGGCAAGAGCACGCTACGCGTCTCTGCGCCCGTGTCGATGCGAATCCGCACGGGCACCCGCTGCACGATCTTCGTGAAGTTGCCGGTGGCGTTTTCCGGCGGCAGCAGCGCGAACTGCGAACCCGTTCCGGGCGAGAAACTGTCGATCACGCCGTGCAGCATATGACCGGGCAACGCGTCGACGTGCATTTCCACCGGTTGACCGACGCGCATCCGGCCTACCTGCGTTTCCTTGAAATTGGCCAGCAGATAGGTGCTTTGCACGGGCACGACCGTCAGCATCCGTGTGCCCGGTTGCACGTACTGACCGACACGCACGGTGCGATCGCCGACCTGGCCGCCGAGGACGCTGCGCACCACGGTGTTGTCGAGATCGAGTTGCGACTGCTGTGCGCTTGCCTCAGCCGCTTCGAGTTGTGCGCGTGCCTGCGCGAGCTGCGCGGTGGCCGACCCGATCTGCGAGCGTGCTGCGTCGACTGCCGCGGCGTTCGCGGTGAGCGTGGCATTGGCCTGGTCACGACTGCTGGTCAACTCCGCCAGCCGCTCGCTAGTTTCGGCGCCGGTTGCGACGAGCGGTGCATAGCGCCGCACTTCGTCGCTCGCATGGTGCGCGTTCACTTGCGCGACCTGCTGCTGCGCCTGGGCCTGCGCGATATTGGACTGCTGCTGTTTGATATCGGCCTGCGCGCGTTCGATGTCGGCCTTGCGCGCATCGATCGTGGCCTGCGCCTGGTTGAGCGCGACCTGATACTGGCGAGCGTCGAGATGGACAAGCGGATCGCCAGGCTTCACGACCTGATTGTCAGCAACGTAAACTTCCGTGACGTAGCCGGCGATCTTGGGCGCGACGGTGACGCTGTCAGCCTGCAGATAGGCGTCGTCGGTACTTTCGATGAAGCGCCCAACCGTCCACCAGCGGGCCAGCCAGACCGCGCCGACAATCAGCGCGACGATGCCGAGCGCGATCAGGACCGTTCGCCGGCTGGGACGCCTGGTGCTTGATGCCGGCGAGTCTTCGGCAGGGATCGGGCGGGAGGGAGAGCCTGCGGTCGTTGACATCGAATGGGTCCAATTATTTCCGGTTGGCATAATTATTCCAGTCGCTACAATTGTGTCAAGTGATATATTTCGGAAGAAATGCCCTACGGGAAATGCCGTCGGGGCGTATTGAAGAGAAACGCGGAGAGCAATGCATGAACACCGCAAAGAGGCTGCGCCGCTCACCGGAAGGCGGCTACGCTCGCGGCGACGAAACGCGCCACCGGATCATCGAGGCGGCGGTCCAACTATTCGGCGAACACGGTTTTGAGGGCGCGTCGACGCGCGATATCGCGGCCCGCGCCGGCGTGAACGCGCCCGCGCTGCAGTACTACTTCGAGAATAAGGAAGGGGTGTATCGCGCGTGCGTCGAAGCGCTCGCCGACGACGCATGGAAGACATTCGGGCCGGTCGTCGAGCATGCGCAGAAAGTGCTGCATGAAAACGCCGACACTGCAGCGTTGATCGATGCCTTCATCCGCATTCAGGAAGCGATCGCGGACAGCGCCTTCGCGAAAGCGAACAATCCCGGCCGGGGGCTTTTCTTCGCGCGCGAACAGGCCGGATACGAACCCGAAAGTGCGACGCAGATTCTTTCCGCCAGGCTCCGCGAGCCGCTAAACGAGGTGAGCGCGGCGCTTGTGGCGCGAATTTCCGGGCGTGCCGCCGATGATCCGGTCACGCTGATCCGCGCCTTTAGCCTGCTTGGGCAGTTGGTCATTTTTCACGTCGCGCATCGCTCGACGCTGACGGCACTCGGCTGGAAAAGCATCGATGCAGAGAAAGCCGAACAGATCAAATCAACCATACGCGAACAGACGCGCATGCTACTTGAACAATGGAGCCGGGAACGTGACGCGGGGCACACACCGGCCGCGCAAAGCACGGGCAGAGGAAAGTCACGCAAGCCGCAGTGATCGTGTCACGACACCTGCGCGTGGCGTGCTACTCGTCATGGTCTGCGACTGCCGCCCCTGCGATGTGGTGCCGCTCCAGCGACGCCTTGACGAAGCCCGACGCCTTCATGTCCTCAACGAACCTCGACAGATAAGCGGCCGCTGCATCGCCCCTGGCTTTCGGCACACCCATTGCCTGACGGATCACCATGAAGCGCTGGTCCAGTATCCGCAATCCGCCCGCTTGAGCGGCGTCCTTTTCGAGCTGTTGCTTCACGCCTGCAGCCACGTCCAGATGCTGATCCAGAAAGGCCTGCACAACCGCTGGCGACGTTGGAATCCGGACGATTGTCGCGTGATGCAGTTCGCGCGTTAGAAACAGATCGTAGGCGCTGCCCTTGCCGACCGCGATCGTCACGCCGGGTTGATCGACATCCGCATTGGTGGTGATCGGCGACGTGTCGCGTACGAGATAAAAACCTTCTATCAGCACATACGGGTTGGTAAAAGCGATTTCCTGTCCTCGCTTGGGATCGACGGCGAAGAAACCGATGTCCGCCTTGTCCTGATTGACGTTTTCAACGGAGGCGCCAGCCGACTTGACCGCGACCAGTTGCAGCGGCACGCCAAGTCGTTTGGCGAATTCGGTGGCGAGATCGACAGACACGCCGACCGGTTTGCCCGTCGCCGGATCAAGACTGGCCAGGACCGGATTGCCAAGATTGATCGATGCGCGTAGCGTGCCGCTCGGCGCGAACACCATCGCCATGGCTGCGTTCGTGTCTTTCGTTTGCGCGAACGCGGGCGTCGAAACGGACCCGGACAAGACCGCGCTTGACGCCAGTAGAGCTGCCAATGTTCTGAACACACGGCCATGGCGTTTCGCGATTAAAGGTTTCGTCATCTTGGGTTGCCTTTGATTCCGGATTTCACACCAGCAAAAAGTGCGACGTCAAATCGCCAACGCCAATAATTGTGCCGTCGCCCCTACAAAAAACTAGAAGACGGCCGATAACCCGTTGAGCAGTTATTCCTTGGCGTTTCAATTTTACATGCACAGCACATATAGCTTTTGGCTAGTTGCCCTATCGCTGGTCGTTGCCACCCTGGCTTCGTATACGGCGCTCGACCTTGCCGGGCGCAT
>OVEP010000899.1_pt2 | contig 18216 bp, 19 predicted proteins | sample 1779801 | NCBI WGS metagenome assembly OVEP01 (sample SAMEA3914791, study PRJEB12502) | metagenome | biome: forest; material: soil | place: Canada | collected 2011-07-03 | depth 0.1 m
TGCTGCTGATCCTCGACGAGATCGTGCGTTTGCCGACCGCGCCGTTGCACATGCGGATGCCCGCCGATGAGCGTCTGCTGCGCGTGTGCCGCGCGCTCGTCGCAACGCCCGACGATGTGCGTGATCTCGACGAGTGGGCCGCTCTCGCGAACATGTCGCGTCGCACGTTCACGCGCACGTTCAGGAACGAAACGGGATTGAGCTTTTCGGACTGGCGCCAGCAGGCGCGGATCTTCGAGGCGCTGGCGCTGCTCGCGACGGGGAAGTCGGTGACGGCGACGGCACTCGAAGTCGGCTACGGCAGTGTGAGTGCGTTCACGGCGATGTTCCGCCGCAGCTTCGGCGTTGCGCCAACCGCGTATTTGAATGAGCGTGTGGACTAGGATGGTCCCTTGTTGTCCGCTCCATCCATACTTAGTTGGCCGGTCGATGAAAATCGCAGGTACTTTTGATCAGCGCGGCGATCTTCGACATCGGGTCGTTCTGTCCGCCTCGATAGGTCGCGTAGTACTTGATTTGCGGCAGGTCCTGCCCGATATCGAGCACCACAAGCACACCTTTCGAAATTTCCTCACGAAAGAAATCCGTCGGTAGCATGCTGACGCCGAGGCCTGCGATTGTCAGTTGCCCGAGCACAGGGAGGCTGTTCGAGCGGGTGGCCAAACGGGCCGAGATGCCGTGCTTCCTCAACCACGCTTCGTGAATGCGCGACGTGATCACGCTTCACTAAGCCTTTCCTGGCGTGCGCAACATGTCGCATCGGTTCGCTCTCTGCGGAATAGTTTGCCGAGCGTACTGCCACCGTCCTTCACTGGCCATCCCAGTAACCCTGAGTCTGCCGACCCCGATTTACCTCATGCAGGGGATTCCCCCTCGCCTGTCGCCACCCGTGTATCCAGGGAAAATACCTACGCCCAGAATCCAGAAAACGCTTTGTGTTCTTTCGAGTCGAAACTAAACTCTTTCGAAACAAAAGTGTTTTCTTTCGAGATCGGAGACATGCTGGCAAACAAGAGTTCCCTGAGGCGGCGGCTGCAAATCGTCGAACTGGTCCGCAAGCGCGGGGAGGTTTCGGTCGAAGAGCTCAGCCAGGCGTTCGACGTGTCGAGCGTCACTATCCGTACCGACCTGACCTATCTGGAGCAGCAGCGTTATCTCTCCCGGTCGTTCGGCAAGGCCCGCTATCTCGCGCAAAAGCCTGGGGACAATGTTCTGGTGCCTGTGGCGGATGAAGCAACGCGCAAGGCGTCCGAAACCATGATCGCCCGTTTTGCCGCCGAGGCCGTTGACGATCACGAGTCGCTCATGATGGGCGCTGGCGAGATTGTTCACAAAATCCTGCCGTTCCTGTCTGACCGCTCAAACCTTGCCCTGCTGGTACAGGACATTGGAATGGCTCAGACGGCGCAGCGCTTTCTGCATTGCGAGCTGCTGCTGACGGGGGGGCAACTGGAACAGGGTGCCACGATCATGACGGGGCCTGACGCGGAAGCCTCAGTGACGCGGCGATCAATTGACCTGTGTTTCCTGGAGGCCTCAGGACTCGACCGCGACGGCAACCTGCTGTGCGCAGACCCGGCGGTGGCTCGCGTGCTTGAGGCGGCGCGGCGAATAGCGACCAGAACGATTGTGGTTGCGTACCAGCCGCAACTGAATGAGCGCGATGGTGAAGTTTTCGCGAACGTCTCCGAAATCGACGCATTGCTCATCGATGACGGAATCGATCCACCCACAATGGAACTGATGCCACGCAAAGGCCTTCAGCTCCACAGAAGGGACAGCGGAATTCTTGAGTTCCGCAAATCCACTACCTAGCCCTATCAGAGGAAGAGACAAATGAAGTTGACGCCCAAATGCATTTCGGCGACCCTGGCTGCCACTGCCGCCTTTGCCGCCGCTCCTTTCGCGCAAGCTAGTCAGATCACGATCGGCGCATCCCTTCTCACGCAGCAGCATCCGTTTTACGTTGCGCTTGCTGATGCGATGAAGCAGGAAGCGCAGAAGGACAACGCGAAGCTCGACATTTCGATCGCCAATCAGGATCTAAGCAAGCAGATCGCCGACGTGCAGGACTTCGTCACACGCAAGGTGGACGTAATCGTGCTGTCGCCGGTAGATTCGAAGGGTGTCAAGGCGGCTGTGATGACCGCACAGCGTGCCGGCATTCCGGTCATTACCGTGGACATCGGCGCGCAAGGTGTCGAGGTCGCTTCCCATATCGCGACCGACAACTATGCGGGCGGCCAGATGGCAGGCCAGCTCATGTGCAAGGTGCTGGGCGGAAAAGGCAAGGTGGGCGTGATCGACTACCCGACAGTGCAATCGGTGATCGACCGCGTGACGGGTTTCAGGAAGGCCCTCGGTGCCTGCCCAGGCGTACAGGTCGTTGCCGTCCAGCCGGGTGTCACGCGAGCCGAAGCATTGACGACCGCGCAGAACATGCTCCAGGCCCACCCGGACCTTGATGGCATCTTCGGATTCGGAGACGACGCCGCGATGGCGGCAGCGGTCGCCGGCAAGTCTGCGGGTAACCATGTCAAGGTCATTGGCTTCGATGGCATGCCGGAAGCGCGGGCAGCCGTCGACAAGAATCCCAATTTCGTTGGCGTCATCCGTCAGTACCCCGAAAAAATGGGCGCTGTCGCTGTCGACACGGCCGTAAAGGTCGCCGAGAAGCAACAGGTTGCGAAACTGATCCCCGTGACCCCTGGGGTTTATCTGCACGAAGCTGCAAAATGAACGCGAGCCCGAATAGCCTGAGCGCCCAGGCATCGGGCGCGCGCTTCGCCGATCACGCCCACGCCCCTTTCGTAGAGTTGCGGTCGATCGCCAAATCGTTCGGCCCCGTCGAAGCGATCAGGAACGTTTCGCTGACGTTGCGAAGCGGGCGCGTCCACACAATTCTGGGCGAAAACGGTGCCGGGAAGTCGACCCTGATGAAGATCCTGGCGGGCGTGCATGAACCGACCAGGGGCGAACTGCTCTTGCGCGGACAGCGTGTCGAATTTGCCAACCCGTCCGAGTCCCAGGCGGCCGGCATTTCGATCATCTATCAGGAGCTCAGCCTCGCAACCAACCTGAGCGTGGCCGAGAACATCTTCGCGGCCCATGAGCCTCGGCGGTTCGGGATCGTTGACTTCAAATCACTATTCCACCAGGCGCAGGATCTTCTCGACGACCTCGGGATCGCTATCGATGCACGTGCGCCGGTCGCCCGCCTGTCGATGGCGCAGCGGCAACTTGTCGAAATTGCGAAAGGACTGAGCCGCAATGCGGAACTCGTCATCATGGACGAGCCTACGTCGTCGCTGAGCGACCGGGAAGCCGAAGTGCTGTTCAACATCGTGACGAAACTCAAGGCAAGAGGAACGGCCGTCGTCTACATCTCGCATCGGATGGACGAGATCATGCGAATCTCGGATGACATCTCGGTAATGCGCGACGGGCAGTACATCTGCACGCACGACAAGAACGAGACGACGATTGGCTCACTGATCAACCTGATGGTTGGGCGCGAACTGAGTGATGTCTATCCTCCGCGTACAACGCCCGTCGACATTAGCCGTGCGCCGTTGCTGGAGGTCAGGAATCTGACGATTGACGGCAAGTTTCACGACATCAGTTTCAGCGTCAAACCAGGTGAGATCGTCGGATTCTTCGGCCTCATCGGGGCAGGGCGTTCTGACGTGATGAACGCGCTGTTCGGCATTGGACGTCCGGCGGGACAGATCCTGATGGATGGCAGGACGCTTCGTCTGCGTTCGCCGGAAAGCGCGATCTCAGCAGGAATTGCATTTGTCACGGAGGACCGAAAGCACGAAGGCCTCGTACTGATGCATTCGATCGCACAGAACGTCACGATGGCAAGTTTTGAAAAAAAGGGTTCTCGATTCGGCATTCTCAGCAACAGGTTTGAGCAACGCGAGACGCGCGACGCCATCGCTCGTATGAAGATCAGGACGGCAGGACCGCACCAGGCGGTTGGGGATCTGAGCGGGGGCAATCAGCAGAAAGTTGTCTTCTCGAAATGGCTTTCGCTGAAACCCAAGGTGCTGATCCTTGATGAGCCAACCCGTGGCGTTGATGTAGGTGCGAAATTCGAGATCTATCGCGTCATGCGGGAACTCGCTGAAACGGGCACCGCCATTATTCTGGTCTCTTCGGAACTGCCAGAGGCGCTGGCGATGAGCGACCGTCTCCTGGTGATGCGTGAGAAGCGTCTTGTCAAGGAATTCGGGGCAAGTGGTCTGACTCAGGAGACCGTGATGTCCTATGCAACAGGAGTAGCGCAAGCATGAAACCCTCTAACCTGACCGAAAGTGCTGCCCTGGCCGAAGCGGGTGACCGCACGAACAACGTAACGGCCCTATCCAAATGGATTCGTCACTACGGCGGGATCGTGTGCGGACTTATTTTGCTCTGCGTGTTGTTCGCGGTGCTGTCGCCAAATTTCCTGACGCTCGGCAACCTGCTGAACGTCGTCATGCAGGTATCGATCATCGCCATTCTCGGCTTCGGCATGACTTACGTGCTGCTGTTGGGCGATATCGACCTTTCCGTCGGCGCCGTCATGGCGCTTGTCGGGACCGTCGCGGCCGTCGCAATGCAGCATGGCCTGCACCCGGCACTGGCTGTGGTCGTCGCGATGGTGACGGGACTGTTTCTGGGGCTGATCAACGGCGTCCTGACCGCGATGCTGACCATTCCGTCCTTCATCGTGACGGTCGCGACGATGGGCGTCTTCCGCGGATTCGCCTATATCGCGTCGGCAGGCGTGCCGATCTCGATTGACGACGACCGTTTCGCCGCACTTGGAAACGCCACGTTCCTCGGCATCGCGATACCCATCTGGGTGCTGGCCGCGCTGCTGGTCGTCAACCACTTCGTACTGGCGAAAACGGTGTTCGGTCGTAAGGCGTATCTCGCCGGCGGGAACCGCGAAGCGGCGCTGTACTCCGGCATCAATGTACGGCGCTTGCGGATTGTCATTTTTATGATATCCGGGCTGATGGCCAGTGTCGGGGGCGTGCTGATGACATCGCGCTTGTATTCGGCCCAGCCCAATGCCGGCCTCGGATACGAACTGGATGCGATCGCGGCCGCCGTGCTCGGTGGTACGAGTCTGAGCGGTGGCTACGGCACGATTGCCGGCACGTTGATAGGCGCCCTCATCATTGGGGTCATCAACAACGGCATGAATCTGCTGAGCGTTCCCTACTTTTATCAACTGATCGTAAAGGGCGTCGTTATTCTCGTCGCCGTTTGCATCGATGTTCAAACGAAGAAGCGCCATGGCTAACAGTGAACTGCATAAGGCCAGCAAAGCTGGCTACATCCTGACGATGGGCGAAATCCTCGTCGAAATCATGGCCACCGAGCGTGGACAGTCATTCCGTAAGCCGGGCACGCTAATTGGCCCATACGCGAGCGGTGCGCCCGCCATCTTCATCGATCAGGTAGCAAAAGTCGGCAGCCGCTGTTCGATCATCGGCTGCGTTGGCGATGACGACTTCGGTGCACTCAATGTCGAGCGCCTGCGTGCTGACGGCGTTGATGTTTCGGGGATCTCGGTCATCAAGACTGCAACAACGGGCAGTGCATTTGTCACCTACCGTGAGGACGGCGATCGGGACTTTATCTACAACATCTCGAACAGCGCCTCCGGGCACCTTTCCGTCGGCAACATCCGCGACGATCTGCTCAAGGAATGCCGTCACTTTCACGTGATGGGTTCATCGCTGTTTTCCTTCCGCATCATCGAAGCAATGAAGAAGGTCATCGAAACCGTCAAGGGACATGGCGGCACGGTAAGTTTTGACCCTAACATCCGTAAGGAGATGCTTCGCATCCCCGAGATGCGCGAGGCGCTCGACTTCATTCTGGACTACACCGATGTCTTCCTGCCGAGCGGCCACGAGGTGATGCTGCTCGCCAGTGCAAGCAGCGAACAGGGCGCCATCGAAGAGCTTTTGAAGCGTGGCGTGCGTGAAGTCGTGGTCAAGCGTGGAAAAGACGGATGCAGTTACTACGACGGGACGACGACCGAGCTGAGCCTCCCCGCGTTGCCGGTCCAGGAGGTCGACCCCACGGGGGCCGGTGACTGCTTTGGCGGAACGTACATTGCCTGTCGCGCTCAAGGCTTCGGTATCGAGAAGGCGTTGACCTACGCATGCGCGGCCGGCGCGCGAGCCGTGACATTCCGCGGCCCAATGGAGGGTACGGCGACGCTGTCAGAGCTCGATGAGTTCATCGCGCAAACTTCGGAGCAAGATCATGACTAACGTTGTCTCGCGCCTCGTGGGAGATGAGCGCGCAGCGCAGAAGCTCAAGGGCATCTATTCGATCTGCTCGGCTCATCCGTGGGTGCTCGGCGCTGCAATGAAACAGGCCCTTGATGACGATACGCCACTGCTGGTCGAATCGACATCGAACCAGGTCGACCAGTTCGGTGGTTACACAGGCATGAAGCCGGCAGATTTCGTGCGCTTCGTCCATCTCATTGCCGATCGCGTTGGCCTGCCTCGCGAGAGGCTGATCCTCGGAGGCGATCATCTCGGACCCAATGCATGGCGCAGCCTGCCTGCGGAGGACGCCATGCGACGCGCGGAGGCTCTCATCGATGCCTATGTGGCGGCGGGGTTCACGAAAATTCACCTGGACACCAGCATGAGTTGTGCTGGCGATCCGGAGCGTCTCTCGGACGATGTCGTTGCCGAGAGAGCTGCGCGCCTGTGTGCAATCGCCGAAGCAACTGCCGGGCGAGAAGGTAAAAACGAAAAACCGGTGTATATCATTGGCACGGAGGTTCCGGTTCCGGGTGGCGCGGCCGAAGAACTCGATACCGTCGACGTAACCAATCCGGATGCCGCGCTGGATACCGTCGCGGTTCACCGCAGCGCGTGGCGCGATCGGGGCCTTGACGCTGCGTGGCAACGTGTGATCGCCCTCGTCGTTCAACCCGGCGTTGAGTTCGATCATACGAAGGTCGTGGATTACAAGCCTGAGCTTGCCACGAAACTTTCCAGTGTTCTTGAACAGTTGCCCGGCATGGTCTTCGAAGCTCATTCCACTGACTATCAGAAGCCGGAGTCCCTCGCCGCGCTGGTACGGGATGGCTTTGCAATTCTGAAAGTTGGCCCTGGCGTCACCTTTGCCCTGCGCGAAGCTATTTACGCACTTTCCGATATCGAGGTCGAACTCGTTGCCCCAGCGGCAAGGTCGAACCTGCGCGAGATAGTCGAGAGGGTCATGCTTTCCAAACCAGGTAACTGGGAGAAGTATTACCACGGTGAAGAGCAGGAAAAGCGGCTGCTGAGAACTTACAGCTATAGCGACCGGGTCAGATATTACTGGGCGGACCCGGAGATCGACACTGCGGCTCAGAAGCTGATCAGCAATCTGACCGGCGTCACGATTTCCGAGAATCTGCTCAGCCGCTACCTGCCGGAACAATACTGGCAATTCCGGCGGGGGCTGATCGATGCGTCTCCGTTGAGCCTCATTCAGAGCAAGATTCGCGAAGTCATTGGCGCGTACGCCGCCGCGTGCACAGCATGAAACGCATCTCGCGCAGACCAGACCGAATGCCTGGGGCGTGGCGAGAGAACTCAGAAACCGTATGCGGCAGGAACGTGTCGATCCACCGCTTTGGTGGCATGCAAGCTTGTGCAATTGGAAAATTCGGCAACAAACGATCAAGGAAACCATCGTGGCTACCCACTCAAATACCGCTTACGATTTCTCAGATACCGTCGTCGTGCTTACCGGCGCCGCAGCTGGCATCGGCCACAAGACAGCTGAGATGTTTGCGCAAGCAGGCGCCACTTTGGCGCTTATGGATATCTCTCCATCGATTGCGGCGGTCGCTTCCTCGTTGGGTCCGAAGCATCATGGCTGGGCCGTTGACATTACCGACGCCGAACTGGTTGCCAGCGTTGCTTTGGAGGTCAAGGAGCGGTTCGGCCGCGTGGACGTACTGGTCAACAACGCGGGTATCGGACCGCTCGCTCCTGCGGAGAACTTTCCTCTGGCGACTTGGGACAAGACGATTGCCGTCAATCTGACTGGCGCGTTTCTCGTCGCGCGCGCGTTTGCGTCCGATATGCTCGCGAGAAAACGAGGACGAGTCATCAATCTGGCATCCCAGGCCGCCGTGATCGGGATCGAGGGTCACCTGGCCTACTGCGCGAGCAAGGCCGGAATCATCGGAATGACAAATTGCATGGCGCTTGAATGGGCACCGGGGGGCGTAACAGTCAACGCCATTTCACCTACGGTGGTGGAGACCGAACTGGGATTGAGCGGCTGGGCCGGAGAAACAGGCGAGCGGGCCCGAGCCACGATCCCGACACGCCGATTTGCGAAGCCCGCCGAAATTGCCGCTGCAATCATGTACCTGGCCAGCGCGGAGGCGGCCATGATCAACGGTGCGAATTTGATGATCGACGGCGGATACACCATTACTTGAGCACGGTGGATGAGCGCTGAGAAAGAGGGATGGGATTTGTTTTGGCATTTACATGGCGACTATTTAGTCATGCAAATTTAAAATTTCGTGGCTATTTGACGAAAAGACTGTTGGATTGAAAAGGTAAGTGTCTTGCCTCTTTCTCGTTAGTCTTGTTAGTTGATAGCGCGATATTCGGGTTCGCTCGGAGATCATTGTGCGAAGCCCATGTCCAATGGAAACTAAGGAGACGGGAATGAATGCGAAATTTCACTTTAATCGGCGAATCTTGCGTACGCTATTCCGGCGCTTCGCGGCAATTGCCGCAGTGTGCGGTGTCCTGGGCGCAAGTGGCGCCGCCAATGCAGTCACGGTGACGATCGGGGTGCCCAACAACAACGATCAGATCGAGCTGAAAAAGCTGTCGACGTCATTCGAGAAGGCGAATCCAGATATCAAACTTAACTGGGTGGTTCTAGAGGAAAACGTCCTGCGGCAGAGGTTGACAACGGACATCACGACCAACGGTGGTCAGTTCGACGTGCTGATGATCGGATTGTACGAGGCACCGTTATGGGCAAAGCGCGGGTGGCTGGTTCCGATGAATAACCTGCCGGCGGACTATGCTGTCAATGACCTGTTCAAGAGCGTACGCGACGGCTTGTCGTATGACGGCAAGCTGTTTGCGCTGCCTTTCAATGCAGAAAGTTCCATGACGTTTTACCGCAAGGACCTGTTCGCGGCAAAGGGTTTGACGATGCCGGCGCAGCCGACCTACGGACAAATCGCGGCACTGGCCGATAAGCTGACGGACCGGAGCAACGGCGTCTACGGCATTTGCTTGCGCGGCAAGGCTGGCTGGGGGGAAAACATGGCCTACGTCGGGACCCTCGTCAACACGTTCGGTGGCCGCTGGTTCGACGAGAAATGGCAGGCTCAAATAACGTCGCCTGAGTGGAAGAGTGCGATCGACTTTTACGTCAACCTGATGAAGAAGAACGGCCCCCCTGGCGCGAGCTCGAATGGCTTCAATGAAAATCTCTCGCTGATGTCAAGCGGCAAGTGCGCTATATGGATCGATGCGACATCGGCTGCGGGTATTCTTTATAACCCCAAGGAATCTTCCATCGCCGATAAGGTCGGGTTTGCGGCGGCACCTGTTCAGGCTACGCCCAATGGCGCGCATTGGCTGTGGTCGTGGGCGCTGGCGGTTCCGAAGACATCGCGATCGCAGGATGCCGCAAAGCGGTTTATCGAGTGGGCGACCTCGAAGGAATACATCAAGATGGTCGGGGCCGATATTGGTTGGGCGTCGCTGCCGCCCGGCACCCGGCTCTCGACTTATCAAATCCCCGAATACCAGAAGGCAGCGCCGTTCTCGGAGTTCGTTCGCAACGCGATCGAGACCGCCGATCCCACCCATCCGACGGCGAAGCCCGTGCCTTATACAGGCATCCAGTTCGTAGGCATCCCGGAGTTCCAGGCGTTCGGCACGGCCGTGGGCCAGGCGATTGCCGGCACACTTGCCGGACAGACGAGCGTCGATCAGGCGCTCGCGGCAGGTAATGCGGCTGCCGATCGGGCCGTGCGTCAGGCTGGCTACCAGAAGTAACGCCGCAATGTTCTGGAAATGCGGGGCGCTGGCAACGGCCAGTGCCGCCGCGAACTCCCAGGTGAGACGATCATGCAGCAAGTTGCTTCTTCCGCTGAACTGCTTGTCGCACAAGCTGGTGGGCTGGACCAGAAAGGGTCATCATCCGCCCGCTGGCTGGTATCGCGCGCGGTCTCAGTACTGGTGATTACCGTGGTCGTCGGCGCCGCGACGTAGCGGGAAATCTTCTATCAGGACAGGCTCGGGTCGTTGGTTTCATGGCCGGGATTATCTCGCGTCCCCGGCAAGCAGCCCGCGAGTTGACAGTACCTAGGCGGGATGCGGCGGGTTGCACTTAACTCGCTGTCGGTTGTTGCACACCTGAACTAAAGTCACAGCAACGCCGTGCAATGTCGGCGACCATGTGCCCCAGCGCGGAATGAGATTGCTTCAAGAAAATCGCGTCGTAGCGAACCATCGGTGCAGGAGGGTTGGTCATCACGATCTGCATCAGCCGGTTCTGAATTTGCTGCCTGAAAAGGTCGACCGGCAGCAAGCTCACGCCAACCCCGGCCGCCACGAGGCCGCCCACTACCACCGCATTGTTGCCGCCGCAAATACGCTCAGGCTCGACGCCCGCACTTTCGAAGCTCCTGGAACTCAGGATCGTGATGATGGATGCCGGAATCTGCTCGATGACCGGAACAGTGCCCAGTTCGTGCAGCGACACTGTGCGCTTGCTGTCGAACGCACCGGGACGGCAGAACCACGCGAAGCGGGCACTCCCGAGCATCACGCGCTCGACTGATGCGGGCAGCTCTGCGTCGGGCAAAATCGCGAAGTCGAGGCGTCCATCGATCACCCGCTCTTGCAGCGGCCCGGACATGTCGACATGGGGTTGCAGGATGAGATTTGGAAAGAGCTCGCGCATCTGCTGGAGGAACGCTGGGAACCACGTCAACGCAACCAGTTCGGTCAGGCCGATGTGTAGCACGCGGGCCATATGCCGGTCGGCGTCCTGATAGGCTTCCAGTCGCCCAATGCTGTCCAGCAAGCCTTCGCACAGCGTGAACATCTCGTGTCCTTTCGCGGACAACCTTGCTTTCTTGCCGCTCCCTTCGAACAAACGTGCTGCGGACTTCGCTTCGACGTCCTGCAGGCGCTTGGTCGCTGCGGACTGCGTGATATGGAGCTTGTCGGCCGCCCGCTGAACGGTGCCGAGCTTCGCTACCCAGTAGAACGTCTCGATCTGCTTGACGGTCAGCATCGTTATTCAGCCTCGTTGACGAGCGATTCGCGTGCGCGTGCGTCCTGATAGCGCATTCCATAATCACACATCACGCGCGCGAGGGTAATGACCTTGCGGTGGAACGGTGTCAACGCGTCTTGCCGCGCGACGGCGACATAGCGCACCGGTGGCATCACCGGTGCCACATGGACGGCACGCAACAGACCCAGCGTCACGAGTTCACCGGAGATGGCGTCTGGCAGACAGGCGATACCCAAACCTGCGCTCGCCATGCCGCCAAGCGCCGCGAAGTTGTTGCAGGTCAGGATGCTGCGCGGTTGCACACCGTTGCGCTCGAGCCATTTGCTCATGACATGTCCCACCGCCGAGTCGGCAGACTGAGACAGCAGCGTCAACTGGCCGAGTTCCGATACGGCGAGCCTGCGCCGCTTGAGGCTGAACGTGGGACTGCAGAACCAGCCGTTACGCACGTTGGCGAGCGGGAACCTCACCATGTCCGCCCAGCGTGGCGTGTCGGGCACGATGGCCAGATCCAGCTGCGCCAGTCTGAGCTTTTCGTAGAGTTCCACAGCGACGCCACCCACCTCCAGTTCGACATCCACCAGCGGATAGGTAGAACGCAGTGCATCGATGAAGCCAGGCAACCAGGTCAGCGCGGCGAGCTCAGTCACGCCCAGCCTTAACGAGCGCCGCAATACTTTCTCGCTCGCATACTGACTCAACAGGGCATCACGTTGCTGAAGAATCGTGCGCGCCTGCGAGAGTATCTCGAGACCGTCGACGGTCAGCCGTGCCGATCGCGAACCACGGTCGAATAGCGGCTTCGGGAACCGGCTCTCCAGCTCGCGAACGTGGCGCGACACACCGGACTGAACGCTGCCGAGCTTGCGCCCGGCCGCCTCGAATGAGCCCATATCCGCGATTGCAACCAGTGCTTCGAGTTGCAGGAAAGTGATCTGGTGTGCCACGTGGCCCCTCTTAAATCGATCTCATTTTGGAATGGATAAGTATGCACAAATATCTCTTTATTTGGGATTTTTTTCGGCCAAGAATACATTCTCCAAGTCCCCTGCAATGCAGATCGAGCACATCAACAGCTCGCGGTTGCGCTTTGAAGCACCTGTCTACGGAGATCGCATGAAATCGTCTAACAAACTAGCCGCGGCATTGCTTGGCCTCACCCTGACCCTGCTTACGGGTACAGCACAGGCAGACCAGCTTGCAGACATCAAGGCGCGCGGAACGCTGGTATGCGGGGTACTGGCCAACTTCGAGCCATTCGGCTTTCAGGATCCGGCGTCTCGGGAGATCGTTGGTTACGACGTCGACTACTGCAAGGGCGTCGCGAAGGCTTTGGGCGTCAAGCCGCAGTTGCAGGTGGTGTCGATGGAGGCCCGCATTCCGGAACTGCTGCAAGGCCGTGTCGATGTACTCGCCGCGGTGCTCGGCTACTCCCCGGCGCGCGCCGAACAACTCGCATTCACGCATCAGTACTACGTCGCCAAGCAGGTCATTGCCGTGAAGACAGGTGGCCCGTTCAAAGCGCGGGACGATCTCGACGGCAAGCGGGTCAGTACGATCAAAGGCTCCAGCAATATCGCCATCATGGGGCGGGTCATGCCGAGCGTGCAACTCGTCAGCTATGACGACTCGCCGTCGGCTTTCCTGGCCATGGTGCAGGGCAAGGTCAATGGCTTTGTCGTCTCCGAACCCATCATGCATCGCTTTGCCGCGAAACTCGGTCACGACACCAATGTAGAGGCGCTGTCGCCGCCGGTGGGTCTCGAATACTGGGGACTCGGTATCAAGAAGGGCGAGCCAGCATTGCTCGACGCGGTGAACAACGCGCTGGACGGAATGGAAAAATCAGGCGAAGCACAGCAGATTTTCGATAAATGGCTTGGCCCCAACACGATCTATCAGCTGCATCGCGATTTCAGGATCGGGTCGATCAAAGGCTGACCTCCATGTCGTTCTGTGTAATGAGGATTACTCATGTTAGCGCATCTCAACTTCTCGAGCATCTTCACAGATCAGAATCTGAAGCACCTCATGTGGGGATTGCAGTACACCGTGTTGCTCACACTGACGAGTTGGCTGCTCGCGGTCGCGCTCGGCACGGTGCTGGCGACGCTGCGCGCGATAGGTAACCCGTTTATCGAGCGGGTCGTCGCCGGCTACGTTGCCTACCATCAGAACGTGCCGATGCTTGCGCAACTGTTCCTCTGGTATTTCGGGTTTCCAACGCTGCTTCCGGAAATCGCGCAAGGATGGATTAACGCCCATGGGGGCGAATTCATCTTCGCGTCGATTGCCATTGGCCTGTGCATGGCGGCGTACTACTCGGAGGATATTAGAAGTGGCCTGCGGGCAGTACCGGCTGGTCAACTTGAGGCTGCCCGCTCGCTGGGTTTGAGCTTTCCGAAGTCGATGCGTTACGTGATCCTGCCGCAGGGTTTTCGCATCGCCATGCCGCCGTTCATCAATCATACGGTGGTGCTCTTCAAGAATACGAGTCTGGCGATGGCGATTGGGGTTGCGGAGTTGACATACACGGTACGCGACATCGAGAACCAGACGTTTCAAACCTTTGAGATCTATCTCGTTGGAACGGTCATCTACCTGGCCATTTCATTGGGTCTGATGGGCGTGGGCGCGGCGGTCACGCGCCGCACCCGTATCTTGGCGAAATAAGCGATGCTCGACATACTCATCCACAACGCGCATTTCCTGCTGCTCGGGCAATATCCGAACGGCCCGGTCGGTGGTCTCGCGCTCACGCTGATTCTCGCGCTGCTCGGTCTCGCTTTTGCCTTTCCGCTTGGCCTGCTGTTGGCGTTATGCCGGGTCTCGCCCTACAGGGTGTTGAGCGTGCCATCGACGGTGCTCGTCTATATCGTGCGCGGTGTGCCGCTTGTCATGCTGGTGTTCTGGAGTTATTTCCTCGTGCCGGGTCTGATCGGCCATCTGGTGAGCGCATTTACGACCATGGTCGTCACGCTGGTGATCTATCAGGCGGCCTACCTGAGTGAGATTTTCCGGGCCGGCATCGAATCCTTGCCCAAAGGGCAGACCGAGTCCGCACGCTCGCTCGGGATGAGTTACGGCGCGACGATGCGTCACGTGATTCTGCCGCAAGCGCTGTACAACATGCTGCCGACTATTCTCAGCCAATGCGTATCGACGGTGAAGGACACATCGATAGGTTATGTGATCAGTGTCCAGGAACTAACGTTTTCGGCCCAGCAGATTAACGCCCAGCTTCTTACACAACCGTTTCATGTTTTCTTCATTCTCGCGCTGACCTACTTCGTGGTGTGCTACACGCTCACCCAATGCGCGCACGTCATGGAACGTCGCATCGCGCATCGGCGTGCCTCAGGAAAGATGCAAAAAGTCAGGAGCGTCATCAATGATTCAATTCTCCAAAGTTAATAAGTGGTACGGCGAGTATCAGGCGCTCGTCGACGTCACTGCAGAGGTGAAGCGAGGCGAGGTGGTGGTCGTGTGCGGCCCTTCCGGGTCGGGCAAGTCGACGCTGATCCGTACCGTCAACCGCCTCGAGGAGATTCAGGGGGGCGGGATCACGGTCGACGGAACCAGCGTCCATCAGGCTTCGTTGAACCTGAACCGGTTCCGCACCCGTATCGGCTTCGTGTTTCAGCAGTTCAATCTGTTTCCTCATTTGTCGGCGCTCGACAACGTGTGCCTCGCGCCGACGAAGGCGGCCGGAAAAAGCCGCGCGGAGGCGAAGCGGCAGGCATTGGCACTGCTCGATCGCGTGGGTTTGGCTAGCAAGGCGAACTCATATCCGCAGCAGTTGTCTGGAGGGCAGCAGCAACGCGTTGCGATCGCTCGCGCATTGGCAATGGAGCCGCCGGTGATGCTCTTCGACGAGCCGACGAGCGCGCTTGATCCTGAGATGGTTGGCGAGGTGCTCAGCGTCATGAAATCGCTTGCCAGAGATGGGATGACGATGATGTGCGTGACCCACGAGATGGGATTCGCGCGCGAGGTGAGCGACAGCGTCTGGTTCATGGATCGCGGCGCGATTCTCGAGGTGGCCGATCCGCAAACGTTCTTCCGGTCTCCGCAGCACCCGCGCGCGCAGGCATTCCTGTCCGACTTGCGCCACTAGCCAACCGTCATCGATGCGAGTTCGTTCTCCGATGAGATTCATACACGCGAGGCGACGTCGATGCTCCCTGATTATTACTCTATGACAACAAACAACCCGTTCAATCCGGTTGCCGTGGATCTGGTGCCTGCGGTCTCAACACCTTGCTTTGTGGTGATGGAGGACCGCGTCCTGCACAATCTGAAGGTCACTGCGCAAGCGTGCGGCGGCGTCGAGCGGCTAATGCCGCATGTGAAGACCCACCGCGCTGCGTGGCTTGTTGAATTGCTGCTGACCAATGGCGTCGACGCTTTCAAAGCCAGTACGCTCGCCGAGGTCGAAATGGTACTGGCTGCAGGTGCCACACGCGTCACCTGGGCGTTCCCGACCGTCAATCCACAAAACGTCGGCCGTTTTATCGAATTGGCGTCGGTGTTTCCGAAGGCCGAACTCACGGCCCTCATCGATTCCCGCGAGGGACTGGACGTATGGACGCGGCTACTCGACGGCGCCCCGTCCTCCGTCCGCCTGCGTATCGATCTCGATCCCGGAATGGGGCGCACAGGCGTCGCGATGGACGAGGCAGCGCTCGAACTCGCGCGCGGGGTGGAGCGACTTGGTCGGCTTGCGGGGTGGCATGTTTACGACGGCCACATCCGGGGCGCGTATGACGAGCGCAAAGCCGAAGTGGAGAAACTTGCCGGTACGCTGGAGTTTCTGCAGTCTAGCCTGCGCGAAGACGGCATCGATGTCGACGTCGTCGGCGCATGCAGCTATACGTTCGACCTGTGGCCGCGCTCTGTGATGCAGTACGTGTCGCCGGGCACCTGGGTGTATTCGAACGCCCAGCACCTGAGGGAGCTATCGCATCACAACTGGGTTGCGGCCGGGTTTGTGTTGACAACGGTTGTTTCAACGCGCAATGGCACGTCGACATTGGACGCCGGCAGTAAGGCGATCTCACCGGACAAACCGCTGCGGCAGCGTTTTGACGGCGCCGGCGAGATCGTGATGATGAACGAAGAGCACACGGTAATCCGCAGCGACGCGCTTCACACCGGCGACAGGCTGTTACTGATCCCGGAGCACACGTGTACCACCGCCTACCTGTACAGCAATGCCCTGGTTCGATCTCTTGACGGACAGTGGGAATACCGCGATCAGCTCGGCAACGAACGTTCTGTTGTCGCGTTGACGCGGTAACTGCCAAAAGGCGAGTACATGCGGACCCTGTCCATACTCCTCCCAACTTGAGACCTCACACATGACCGAATCAAGCAAGCAACCGTCCACGGGCGGTCACTACAGTCTATGGCGCCGCGCAGGCGGACTGATTTTCGTGGCAGGTCAGGTTCCGCGAGATCCTGAGCGAAACATTATTGGCGACACGATCGAAGAGCAAACGACCGCGGTGCTCAACAATCTGCGTCTTGTCCTGGAAGACGCCGGCACTGATCTCAGCCGACTTGTTCGCGTCCAGGTGTATCTGTCGGACATCGGCGAGTTCCAACGCTTTAACACCGTATACGCCCAGGTGATAGGCACTGCCGCTCCCGTACGAACCACTATCGGGTGCGCGTTGAATGGCGTGCGTATCGAAATTGATGCTGTTGCGGAACCCGGTGACGCACCGGTCAGCCCAGCAGTAAATAGTTAACCAGTTTCTCACAGGGAAAGACGATGGACCTACAGTTAAAAGATAAGACCGCTCTCGTGCTTGGTGGTGGCGGCGGTCTTGGTGGCGTCATCTCGCGAACGCTTGCGGCCGAGGGCGTTCGCGTTGCCGTTGCCGACATTGATCTGGCGGCGGCCGAAAAGACCGCAAAGGCGGTGAGAGAGGCGGGCTCGCATGCCATTGCGCTTCAGTGGGATCTTGGAGATCTGTCTACCGTGGACAGTCATATCACCCGGATCGAGGACGAACTGGGGTCTATCGACATACTGGTGAACAATACCGGAGGCCCCCCTCCGACGCCGGCGCATGGACAGGATGCAGCACTGTGGCGCAAGCACTTCGAGAGCATGGTCTTGTCGGTGGTATCCATCACCGACCGGGTGCTTCCGGGAATGCGCGAACGTGGTTTCGGCAGGGTCATCACCAGCACCTCATCGGGTGTTGTCTCGCCCATACCGAACCTCGGGTTGTCAAACGCACTGCGCATGTCCCTTGTCGGCTGGTCGAAAACACTGGCGCGAGAAGTCGGTCGCGATGGCGTTACCTGCAACATCGTGCTGCCCGGACGTATTGCCACCGATCGCATACGCTTCCTTGACGAGGCCAAAGCCGGGCGCGAAGGACGATCAGTCGAGGACGTTGCAGCCGAGAGCACTGCGTCGATTCCGGTGGGGCGCTACGGCGAGCCGCAAGAGTACGCAGATGTGGTGACCTTCCTTGCGAGTCCTCGAGCTTCATACATTACTGGCTCAACAGTCCGGATCGACGGCGGCCTCATCGCCAGCATCTGATCACTTTTTCTTGGGAAGCGCCAAACCATGACCATCGACTCACTTCCGCTCGACGAAAAAATCGTTGCAACCCTCTCGGGCGTATCTACGGCCACGCTTACGACGGTCCTGCTCAAGCATGGTCTTCGCAACGTGTGGCTTCGCGGTACCCGACCGATAGCGGAAGGTCAGCCACGGCTCGTCGGCCGTGCATTCACCCTCCGTTTCGTGCCGGCCCGGGAAGACCTTGCGACCCCCGCTTCGTGGGGCTCGCCCATTTCAACCCGCGCGGCTATTGAAGCAATGCCACGTGGCTGTATTGCCGTAGTGGGCGCACTGGGCGTAACCGATGCGGGAATCTTCGGCGA
>OVEP011218200.1_pt1 | contig 17999 bp, 16 predicted proteins | sample 1779801 | NCBI WGS metagenome assembly OVEP01 (sample SAMEA3914791, study PRJEB12502) | metagenome | biome: forest; material: soil | place: Canada | collected 2011-07-03 | depth 0.1 m
CGTCATGACATCAAGGCAGCGTGGCCGGGCGAGCTCGACGACGACGTCGTCGACGATATGTCCGGGACGCGGCGTCATTACCAGCACGCGGTCCGCCAGGAAGACCGCCTCGGCGATCGAGTGCGTGATAAAAAGTACGGTCTCGTTTCGCTCGAGCTAGAGATGCTGCAACTGCAGGTTCATCTGCTCCCGGGTCATCGCATCCAGCGCGCCAAATGGCTCGTCCATAAACAGCATGGTTGGGTCGTGAATAAGCGCTCGCACCATGGCCGCACGTTGCTGCATGCCGCCAGAAAGCTCCTGCGGAAAGCGATTTTCGAATCCCTGGAGACCGACGAGGGAGAGCAGGTTCATCGCGCGCGCCTTGAGCTTGTCACGGCCAAGACGCTGCACGTCGACAGGAAGCAGGACGTTGTCGAGTACCGTACGCCATGGAAACAGGACTGGCGATTGAAAGACGACGCCAATGTCCCGGCGCGGCCCGGCGATCGCAATGCCGCCGAGCCGAGCCTCTCCCTGTGAAGCTGGAATTAGCCCGACCAGTATCTTGAGGAGCGTGGACTTGCCGCAACCCGAGGGGCCGACAATGGCAACGAATTGCCCTTTTTCGATCGCGAAGTGAATGTCCTGCAATGCGACGACCGGGTCGACCCGCGTCCCGTAGACCTTCCTGAGGCTATTCACCGCGATGAGTTCCATGACGGTACTAGGTGCGATCAGGTACGTTGTTCAGGCCGCCCCAATTTTTATGGAAGCAGTTACCCGTGCTTCAATTCTGGTCTCAAGTCCGCGACACCATCGCCTGGCGGAGGGGCTACCCGTTAGGGTCCGATACCTGATAGATTCTAGGCGATATAACCGGATCGGCACCCGCTAAAAAAAGGAAACGCACCATGGCGAACCCGCGAACGCTTGACGAACAAATTGCCGAGAGCATCCGTCGTAGTCAGGAAAGCGGCGAACTGCAAACCGCAAAGGATTGGGGAAAGCGCACGACCTACGTGGACGGTTACCAAGAAACGCCGGAAGAGTATCGGATGGCGTTCAAGGCCTTGAAGGACTCTGGATACGTGCCAGCCGAGGTCGAGATGATGAAAACGCTCACGGATATGCGAGCCCGGTTATCCACAATCGACCCATCGAGTAGCGAGGCCCTGACGTTGAAGCGGGAAATCGTTGATCTGCAACTGAAGGTGTCGGTACGGCTCGAGAGCATTGCTCGTGGCGGCTAGTCCTAGCTAAGCGCACCCAGCAAACCGTTCGGCCAACCGCTCCCGCTCGAACGCCTCGACAACGAAGTCAACAAACATTCGTGTTTTCGCCGGCAGCAGCGCTCGCGTCGCGTAGTAGAGCGAAATCGCCCCGGCGTCCGCATACCAGTGCGGTAGCAATCGCACGAGTTCCCCCCGTTCGATCGACGACAGCACGTCTGACACGGACAGCAGCGCCACGCCCAGTCCGAGAGTCGCCGCTTCACGCATCGCTGCCGGGTCGTTGACCATGATGGTCTCGCTGAGCCGTGCGGGCATCTCGTCGCCCACCGTGTCGCGCATCGTCCTGTGAAGCACGCGGCCAGTGCGGCTCGAGCGCATCACAATGCCGTCGAGTTCTGCAAGACCTCCGGGATCGCTCGGTGACACGCGGCCGGCCATGTACGCGGGGGACGCCACCGCCACGAGATGCGCAGGCGCCAATGCTCGCGACACGACGCCCGGTGCGAGATCGAACCCACCACCTAGCGCCGCATCGTATCCCTCAGCAATCAGGTCGACCTGTCGGTTCTCGAAGTGCCAATCCGGACGAACCATCGGATAGCGCGCGAGGAACGCCGGCAGCAGCGGCATGACGTACGTGATGCCAAACGTCGGCGCCATGCTGACTTTCAGCACGCCGGCCGGCTCGCCGCGATCGGTCGAGACGGACGCGATTGCAGCCTGCAGCGCGTCCAGATTGCCGCCGATTTCGACGAGAAAGCGCTCACCCGCCTCAGTCAGCGTGAGCTTGCGCGTCGAGCGTTGAAACAGTCGCACGCCAAGATTGCGCTCCAGCAGCGCAACGTTCCGACTGACCGCAGCAGGCGTCAGCGCAAGACGCCGCGCGGCCGCGGAGAAACTGCCCGTTTCGGCGCTGCGGACAAACGACTCGAGGTTGGCGAGGGTTTCCATGCAGGAATCTTAAAGCATCAGTTGAAAATAATTCAAGCAATTACCCCCTAATCATAGTGCAATAAAAACGGCAACATTGGCTCACTTACCCACACAAGGAGCATCACTATGAGCACCATCGGTATCATCGGAGCAGGCGCCATCGGGTCCGCGGTCGCGAAAGCGCTAGCGGGCAAAGGCCTCGAAGCCATCATTGCGAACAGCCGAGGCCCAGCGTCGCTCGCGGATCTCGCGCGTGAACTCGGACCCTCGATCAAGCCGGGAACGCGCGAACAAGCGGCGGCGCAGGACATCGTCCTCGTCGCAGTGAACTGGTCGAAGCTGCCGACCGCTCTCGCCGGGTTGCCGGACTTCGGCGGACGCATTGTGATCGACGCGAACAACCCGATCGAGGCGCCGCGGTTCGAACCGGCCGAGTTGCATGGCCGGACGTCGAGCGCAATATTCACCGACCTCGTGCCGGGCGCACGCGTCGTGAAGGCGTTCAATCATCTGCCGGCGCACCTCCTCTCCGACGACCCACAGGCTGAAGGCGGACGCAGAGTGCTGTTCTTCGCAGGAGACGACGCGCAGGCGAAAGCGGCGGTGAGCGGACTGATCGAGCAACTCGGCTTCTTCGGCATCGACCTGGGTTTGCTCGAAGACGGGGGCCGGCTCGTTCAAATCCCGGGCGGCCCGCTGCCGGTGCTTAATCTCGTCAAATTTGGATAACCAACGAAAGCAGTGAGCGGGCATATCCACGTCGATGGACGAACGTCGACGTTGGCCGACGACCTACCGTTCACAGATGCGAAGTGACAGACGGTTGATCGGTCTTTGCCGACACTCGGGTAATGGCATTGCTGAGGCAGTTACAGGGTGCCTTCCGGCCATTCGCATATCGGGAGCCCGAATGGTAGGTCTCAGTGGATGCGGATGCGTACTGTCGACCCACAACGGTCCCGCGCAGCAAGAATCGGGATGACCGTTGCGGGATCGATAGCGGCCGAACCTGTCGAGACGAGCCCAGCACTCAGAAGCGCGATTACGCTATCAAGCTTTACAATCGCCGCCGTGGTAGGCATGCGACGACAATAGTTCAAGCATCGATATGCGCCTGTCCGTGCCGCGTTAGTACAACACCACCGAGCGGATCGATTCGCCATTCCTCATCAGATCGAAGCCTTCGTTGATCCGCTCGAGCGGCAGACGGTGCGTGATCAGGTCGTCGATGTTGATCTTGCCTTCCATGTACCAGTCGACGATCTTCGGCACGTCCGTACGGCCACGTGCGCCGCCGAATGCCGAGCCTTTCCACTCGCGGCCCGTCACCAGCTGGAACGGACGCGTGCTGATCTCCTCGCCCGCTGCCGCCACCCCGATGATGAACGACTGACCCCAGCCCTTGTGCGTGCACTCCAGCGCCTGACGCATCACCTTCGTGTTGCCGATACATTCAAACGAGTAGTCCGCGCCACCATCAGTGAGTTGCACGATGTGGTCGACCACGTTCTCGACTTCGTTCGGGTTGATGAAGTGCGTCATGCCGAATTTCTTCGCCAGTTCCACGCGGCCCGGGTTGATATCGACGCCGATGATCTTGTCCGCCCCCACCATCTTCGCGCCTTGAATCACATTCAGCCCGATGCCGCCGAGGCCAAACACGACCACATTCGCGCCCGCTTCGACCTTCGCCGAATACACGACCGCGCCCACGCCCGTCGTCACGCCGCAACCGATGTAGCAGATCTTGTCGAACGGCGCGTCTTCACGCACCTTCGCAACGGCGATTTCCGGCACCACAATGTAGTTCGAGAACGTCGATGTACCCATGTAGTGGAACAGAGGTTTGCCGTCGAGCGAAAAACGCGAAGTTGCGTCGGGCATCAGGCCCTTGCCTTGCGTCGAACGGATCGCCTGGCAAAGATTAGTCTTGCGCGACAGACAGAATTTGCACTGGCGGCATTCCGGCGTGTACAGCGGAATGACGTGGTCGCCCTTCTTCAACGTGCCCACGCCCGGACCGACATCAACGATCACACCCGCGCCTTCATGGCCGAGAATCGCCGGGAAGATGCCTTCCGGATCGGCGCCCGAGAGCGTGTAGTAGTCGGTGTGGCAGATGCCCGTCGCCTTCACTTCGATCAGGACTTCACCGGCGCGCGGGCCTTCGAGATCCACTTCTTCGATCGTCAACGGGGCCCCAGCTTTCCATGCGATGGCTGCTTTGGTTTTCAAAATATTCGTCCTACGTTAAGAAAGCGCCACGGAAAGTCTCCGTGAGGTCAACACCATGAATGAACCCGAGCGTGATGACGCCGGCGCAATGTCTCCGCGAAATACGGTCTATCACCCGGCTGATGAAGCTGCGTGAATCGCCGGTAGCGCTGTGAGCGCGCGCTCCCATGTCTGACGCGTGCGCCGCCATGCGATCTCGCGCCAGTCGCCGTCCGCCGGCAAGAACGACTCGAACAAAGCGCCACTGATCTTCTTTCCGAGTGCATCGCCAGGATCGCCATACAGATGCAGCCAATGATCGTTGCGCAGCGCCGTATGCATCGGTGCCTCGGGATACGTGCCGCACTCGATGACAAGCTGTATCAAATGCGTCGTGGGTAGCGCGTCGAGCAAGGCCTGCGATGTATAGCCGGTTGCACGCGCCACCACGCCAGTCTCGCTAATCGCGGCGTGCGCGTCGGTCAGCAGGGTGTAAAGCCACGGCCCATAAAGCGCTTCGGCGTCCGCGAGCGCGGGATAGCGTGCCTGTGCGATCGCCATCAGCATCGGATGGCCAAAAGCACCAGCCCCGGTGTGCAGATCGAACGCGATAGCCACTTGCACAGGCTGCAGAAAATGCGCCGCGATACTCCGCAAAGTCCGGTTCGACCACGTGGCCTCCTGACCGCCATAAAACAGCCCGTCCGGATGCACGTACTGGCCAGCACCAACAATCGCGTGAAATTCAGCCCAGCCGATCGACTCGAGTTGCGCCGCCAGCAGTTGATCCGCGCGCTGCCGCTGCGGGCCGTCAAAGTCGCGGCAAGTATAGATTTCATGGATCGCGTCGTAACGGGGATTGAGCGGCAACGCTGCGCCGAAGTCCAGGTAGTTGCGATTCAGATCCACGTTGTCTTCATTGACGCGACGCACCCATGCCGTTCCCCACGGATTGATCAGGTGCACCATCAATACCGCGACACCGTCCGGTAGGTCACGAGTGGCAAACTCGTGCAGCCATTCGCTCTGGCACGTTGATCCGTAATACCCTTCCACGCCATGCGTGCCGGAAATCGCCACCAGCACGCGCCGCGCATCTCGCGAGCCGAGCCATGCGACATCGGTGGCGAGCACCTCGCCGCACGGACCTTTCAAAGGATGCGGATAGGACGTGACCGTGGCTCCCGCGGCCTCAGCGGCCTGCAGGAATTGCGCGCGCTGCCGGTCGAAGCCGGGTTGATCTGCGAAACCGTATTTCATCTGTTCCTCTGCGATGAAGCGCACGGCATGTTCACCGTGCCTGAATCGATGGGTCACGCACGCAAAGGCTGTAGCGCGAGCGTGAGCGGCGTGGCGGGCCGCGTGCAGCAAAGCAGCACCTCGCCGTCAGGCGGCGGGGCGAGCGGTTCTTCAATATAGTCGACACGCCCTGATAGAAGCGGCGTCAAACACGCGCTGCAAATACCGGCCCGGCAATTGAAGGGCGGTGCGTAACCGGCTTGTTCGGCCATTTCCAGCAAAGAATGACAGGACGAATCCCACGGCATGGGCTCGGCCTGCGGGTGAAACCGCACGGTAACCGCGCTACTGCTCGCAGGCGCGAGCAGTAGCGCGCCTGGCGTTGACTGAACGGAATCGGCTCCATCGCCCGCGTGGTCTTCAAGCACAGTCGCTGGACCGAAGAACTCGTAATGGATCCGTTCGCGTGCGATACCAAGCTCGCGCAATAGACGCCAATTCGCCTGCATGAAACCCGGCGGCCCGCACAGATAGACTTCGTAATCATCGAGCGGCAGCAACGATTGCAGCGTCTCTTTCGTCAGCAGCCCAGTGCTGTCATAGGCGCCGGTCTTTTCGTCGTCGGCAAGGGGGTTGCGATAGCAGACATGGACGTGAATACCGTCGCGCGTCGCGGCAAGCTTGCGCATTTCGTCGCCGAACGCATGCACTACGCTGTTTTCGCACGCGTGAATAACGTGCACGCGCCGCGTCGACGCATGCGCCAGGCGATGCAGCATGCTCACGTGCGGGGTCACGCCCACGCCGCCGCTCATCAGGAGCACCGGCCGCTCGTTGCCCTCGTCGCAGACGAATGCGCCGGCCGGGCCGGCCAGTTCGAGTTCGTCGCCCACATCAATGCATTCGTGAAGATGCGTCGAGCCACGTCCCGGTGGCGTGCTTTCCAGTTTGACCGAGATGCGCCAACGCGTGGTATCGGCGGGATCGCCCGACAAGCTGTAATGGCGCAGCAATGATTCGCCGTCGCGCAACGTCAGCCGTACCGCGACGAACTGTCCCGCCACGAACCCGAGGGACCGTTGAACGCCGACGGGAACCAGCTCGAACGACACAATGGACTGACTTTCCTGAATCCGCCGAGCCACGCGAAAGCGCTCGAAACCACGCGGCGAAGCGCCCGTTTCACTCACGACCAAAGCCGTCATATCACTTTCCCGCTGCCTGCCGGCCGACGACGTGCACCGGCACGGGTGCCGGCCCCGCCGCCTCTTCGCGCTCGATCATCTGCTGAAGCGCACGCCGGAAGCGCAACGGCCCGGAGTCGATCGCCAAATCAATGTTCGGTTTGCGCCGCCGCGCCATGCCCTGATGCACTGCCTTCAGCACGACACGGTCTTCTTCGAACGCATGGTGCACGTCCTCGTCGAACTGACGCGAGACGTCTTCATCGTCCGGATCGAAGTTGCGCGTCTGGAACCAGTAGTACCGGGTGTGCGCGTCATCCACAGGCGTCATGAAGTTATACGAGTTCATCAGGAACAGATCGGCATGCGGCGGTGCGTCGTCGCTGCCTGTGCCGGCCGGCGTGAAAATCGCCTTGATGATGGCGTGTGAAGGAAAGCGCACTTCGTAATGCTGCTTGCGATCGCAATTCCCCGCGAACTTAACGAACTTCGCGTAGAACGGCGCGACTTCGACATCGCGCATCCAGCGCGACACGGTCACGCCGTTTTCGGCGACGACGGTCTTCAGCGGTTCCGCCTCGCACGCAGCATTACCAAACGATGACCGATGCACCCAGGCAACGTGCGAAGGATCAAGCAGGTTGTCGGTGACATACAGGTAATGGCAATCCACCGTCATGGCGTCGCCACGATTGACGCCCCAGGCAGGGTCGCCCCACTCTTCGATCTGCACGATCTTGTCCGGGTCCGCAGCGCTCGCGTCGCCCATCCAGATCCACACCAGACCATAGCGTTCAGCAAGCGGATAGCTGCGCACCTGCGCGCCGGCGGGAATGCGCGGCGAGCCGGGCGCCTTCACGCAGGCACCGGAACAGTCGAACGTAAGACCGTGATAGCCGCACTCGACCACGTCGTCGATCAGCCGCCCCATCGAGAGCGGCAACTTACGATGCGGGCAGGCATCTTCGAGCGCAACGGGCGTGCCATCCGCCTTGCGATAGAGCACGACCGGCTCGTCGAGAATCGTGATGGGCAGGAGGCTCTGCGTCACCTCCTTGTCCCATGCCGCCACATACCACGCGTTCTTCAAAAACATGTCTACTGTCTCCGGTTCAGTTCGCCCCGGCTATGCCTCATCGGCTTCGCTATCGAGCATGACCGAAGGATAAAAAGCCAAAACATAAAAGAATAGGTGTCTAAAGCTGGCTGTTATTTTAGAATTTCTAAACTCAGATCCCCCACCCATCCTCGAAGAAGGACATGCCATGAGCACGCTACCGCCCCTGCGCGCGCTGCAGGTATTCGAAGCTGTGGGCCGTTGCGGCGGCGTAGCGGAAGCCGCCAGACGTCTCGGCATCTCGGCCGGCGCCGTGAGCCAGCAGATGAAGCTGCTCGAAGACACACTGGGCTTGAGCCTCCTGCAAAAGGACGGCAAACGGCTGCGGCTCACCACGATCGGTCGCCAGTACCACGAAAGTTGCGCGGCGGCATTCGAGAGCCTGCGCGTCGCGCATGCGGAGATCGAGCGCTCGAAAAACGTCCGCAATCTGAGCGTCAGCGCATTGCCCTCGTTGCTCTCCAAGTGGCTCGCCGCTCGCGTCATGGAATGGCAGGCGCAGTATCCGGAATTGAGCGTCTATCTCGACGGCACGCACACCGAGCCGTCGCCCGAAGGCTACGAGATCGATTTCCGCATTAGCTACGGCGACCGGGTCGCGGAGGTCGAGAACGCCATCGAACTGTTCCGCGATAGCGTCGTGCCGGTGTGCAGCCCGCAACTGCTGCGCGCGGATGCACCGCTCACCACGCCTGCGGACCTCCTCGCGTACCCGTTGATCGCCGTGGACTGGCTGCCGAAATTCGCGTCGCCGCCCTCGTGGCGCGACTGGTTCGAAGCCAACAAGGTGGACTGCACCATGCTGCAAAACCCCCGGCATGTATTCTCGTTGTCGAGCGTGGCGATTCAGGCGGCGATCGACGGTCACGGCTTCGTGCTCGCGCAAACGTCGATGATCTGCGACGACGTTGCCGCCGACCGTCTCATCATCCCGTTCAAACACGGCCTTCCCTTGCCGTGGCCCTACTTTCTGACGTGGAAGAAAAGCGCTTTCGACCAGCCCCAATGCCGCAGTTTCCATCGCTGGCTCCTGACGCGGGCGAAAGAGCAGCAGCAGGTCAACGACCAGATGCTGCAGGTTACCGGAGAAGCGGCGCCGTAGCGCCGCCTCACACTGCCACACGCTGAAGGGCGAAGGTCCGCTCAGAACTTGTGACGGATCCCGACGCGCGCCACTGCCTGTCGGTCATTCGAAGACGAATCGTCAGCGCCGCCAACATAGGCGTTGTCCAACGCAGTGCCGCTGTTCGCACTCACGGACTTCTGCAGACTCGCCATCACATACACATCGGTGCGCTTTGACAGGTTGTAGTCGGCCATCAACCCGAAGGTGTGCCAGCGCGGTTTGCTGCTGCCGCCGGATGCATCGAGCTTCGACTGTGTGTAGTCGTACATCGCGCCGAGCATAAAGGCGGGCGTGACCCGGTAGGTCCCGTTGAGTTCGAAGTTATCGAATTTCAACGACGCAACGCTCTGTCCGGACGGCACGATCGAACCGCTGATATACGCATACGCCGTCGGATTTGTCAGGTCCGTGTGGCTATAGACGAAGCCAAGCATCGCGGAGCCGAACGTATAGTTGAGGCCGGCGCCAAACACCCGCTGCCGGTTCGCAATAAAGCCCGCGTCGTCGGTCGTCACCGCGCCGATCGCGTTCGCCCCCGGATTGGTCACATTCAGATAAGCCAATGCCACCGAGAGTCCGCCGAACGTATAACTGGCGCCGGCACTCTGAGCACTATTAGTCGAGAATTGGCCCGGGTTGTTCGAAAACGCATACGTCGCACCGACCTGAAAGCCACCGAAATTCGCCGAGTAAAACTGCACGGCGTTGTTCAGACGGAAGGAGTTGTCAGTGTTATCGTTATCGTACGGATGCTCGAAAAGGTAACCTCCCCAGTTGCCGTTCGCGGTCAGCGGCGCAAGAAACTCTACCAGTGAGTCGTATTGGCGTCCGAAAGTCAGTGTTCCTATTGAATCGTTCGACACGCCGACAAAAGCCTGCCGTCCGAATTCGCGGCCGCCTTCCATCAAGCGCCCAGTGTTCACGTCGAATCCGTTCTCGAGCTGGAACACGGCCTTGTAGCCACCGCCCAGATCTTCCGCACCCTTCAGGCCCCAGCGGCTGCCTTGCGCATCGCCACTCGACATCTTCCATTGGCGCTGACCATTCAGATTACTGTTGAAGTCCACGCCTTCGTCGATCAATCCGTAGAGCGTCACCGTGCTCTGCGCGTGCGCCGCCGTGACCGTCACCACCGATGCCGCGGCACCCACCAGACATAAACCCAGTACAGCTTTTTTCATAACCATCTCTACCTTTGTCTTGTTTTAGTTCGTTATGTATTGCGCTCAGCGTTCTGCCATACGACGGGAAACAGCGGATGCTCCAGCGGCGCGCCTTCGGGCAGCGTCTCTGCGAGACCCGGAAAGTCGGGAGAGGTACGCCACCGGCGTGGCGCATGACGGATGTCGTCGCCGACAAAGCGCACCGAGAATGCACGTCGACGCGTCTGCCCGCTCACGCCGCCGGACGCATGGAGCGTCAGCATGTTGAAACACACCATGTCGCCGGGTTGCAATGCCCAGCCCACAATCGGAAACGCCGCGCGATCCGCTTCCACGTCCGGCAAATCGGCGAGGCTGCCTTCGGGAAACCACTTGGCTTCGTTGTCCATGAAGGTGCGAGGCATCAACCAAGGGCCAAGATGCGAACCCGCCACGAACTCCAGGGTCGACTCGCGCGTGACCGGATCGACCGGAATCCACATGCTCACGTTGTCATTGCCGACGATGTTGTAGTACGGCTGATCCTGATGCCACGGCGTACGCTGCCGTGTATTCGGCTCCTTCACCAGTAGATGATCGTGATGCAGCCTCACCGTCTGGCAGTCGAGCAACGCACCGGCCACCGCGGGCGCCGCCGAGTTGAAAATAAATGCGCGATAAGCCTCGTTTTCCTGCCAGTTGCAGAAGTCTTCGAAGAACCAGCCCGGGTCGTCAGCCCGGCTTGCTACCTTCGCGCGCGGGCTCGGCGTTTGCAGATTGCGCTCGATGCCGGAACCCAGCAGCGCGACTTCGTCTTCCGTAAAAATGTTGCGGATACATACTGCGCCATCGCGGCGAAAATCTTCGACCAACTGCGGCGTCACCGCCCGCGCGATACGCGTGCTTACACTATCCAACATGCCGGACTCCGTTTGAAAGATCGTTGACGGGACGCTGGCCTCAGTCGCCGTAGATATTGAAATTGAAGTACTTCGCGGCAACCTTCTGATACACACCGTCGTGACGAATCGTGTCGATCGCCTGATTGATGCGCGTCTCGAGCGGTGCGTCGCCCTTGCGGATACCGATTGCCACGTCGCCGGACACGCGGCTGTCGGTCACTGGCTCGCCTGCGAGCGCGAAGTCCTTGCCGCGCGGCGTCTTCAGGAAACTGAAGTCGACTTGAACGGCAGCCTGAAACGCCGCATCGAGCCGCCCGGTCACCAGATCCTGATAGATCTGATCCTGCGTCTGATACGGGACCACCGTCACTCCCTTCGGCTCCCATTCAGCCTTGGCGAAGCTTTCCTGCGTCGAGCCCTGCACGACACCGACGCGCTGCCCCTGGAGCGCCTGTGCGGTGGGCTGCAGCTTTGAACCGGCTCGCGCGATCAACGCTGATGGACCGGTGTAGAGCCGGTTAGTGAAGTCGATCTGCTGACGCCGTGCTGCCGTGGCCGACATCGCCGACAGGATCGCGTCGAACTTGCGTGCCTTGAGCGCGGGGATCATGCCGTCGAAGTTCTGCTCGACCCAGATGCACTTCTGATGCAGGCTCGCGCAAAGCGCATTGCCCAGATCGATATCGAAACCCACCAGCGAACCGTCCGGCGCCTTGGATTCGAACGGCGGATAGCTCGGATCCACCCCGAAGCGGATCACCTGTTGATCCTGGGCATGAACCGCGGCGGGCAACATCGCCAGTCCGCACAATGCCGAGAGAAGAAGCTGTTTCATCAAGTCTCCTGTTGTCTGTTGATATCGAATCGAGCGGCACGCCGGCGCGATCGCCAGCGCTTGTGGGGCGAGAAAAATCAGGCGAGAAAGCGTTCGACGAGCCGGACCCAGTAGCCCGCACCGGTCATCAGAATGTCGTCATTGAAGTCATAGCCCGGGTTGTGCACCATGCAACTGCCTTCGCCGTCACCGTTGCCGATGATCAGGTAGCAACCCGGGCACTTCTGCAGGAACCACGCAAAATCCTCGCTGCCGGTGAGCGGCTGCAGATCGGCGATCATCCCGTCGTCGCCCACCCAGTCGCGCGCCACGCCGCTCGCAAAGTCGGTCATCGCGGCGTCGTTGACGAGCACCGGATAGCTCGCTTCGTAGGTCACTTCCGCACGCGCGCCGTACACGGCGGCCTGGGCCTGCACCACGTCGCGAATGCGCTGTTCGAGCGCGTCGCGAACCTCGGGGCGTAGCGCCCGCACCGAGATGTTCATGTTCGCCTCGTCGGGAATCACGTTGGAGGCTTCGCCCGCGTGGATCGCGCCGATCGTGATGACGGCCATGTCGAGCGGCGCCACGTTGCGCGACACGATGGTCTGCAGTGCAAACACAATGGCGGCGCACACCACGATCGGATCGACAGTCTTGTGCGGCATTGCGCCATGACCGCCGTAGCCGATTACGCGCACCGTGACCTGATCGGCGGAGGCCATGAACGGCCCCGCGCGAAATCCCAGTTTGCCCGCGGGGAAACCCGGCATGTTGTGCATCGCAAACACGGCGTCACACGGGAATTGCGTGAGCACGCCGTCGTCGAGCATGCGGCGTGCGCCGGCCAGGCCTTCCTCCGCGGGTTGGAAAATCAGATTGAGCGTGCCGTTGAAGGCGCGTGTTTTCGCCAGTTGCTTCGCCGCGGCGAGCAGCATCGCCGTGTGGCCGTCATGGCCGCATGCGTGCATCTTGCCAGGGTGAACGCTCGCATAGGGCAGCCCGGTTTGTTCGTTGACGGGCAGCGCGTCCATGTCCGCGCGCAAACCGATGCTGCGAGTTCCGTCACCCGCTTTCAGCGTGCCGACAAGACCGGTGCCCGCGAGCCCGCGTTGCACTTCGTAGCCCCACTCGGCGAGCCGCTCGGCGACCAGATCACTCGTCATGAACTCCTGATAACCCAATTCAGGATGCGCATGAATGGATTGGCGCAACTGGATCATTTCCTCGGTACTTGCCTGCATATCGCAATGGGTATTCATTCGCTGCCGTCCGTGTTTTATTTTGAAACGTGTTCGAGTGGCGCTACCGTATCGCGACAGAATGTGACGAGGGAGAGCTAGAATCGTGAACGTGGCAACCCGAAGCGAACACGTCGTTGCATCCGATCCTTATCGTTGAGACCGCATGAAACTCCATCAACTCAGTACGTTGGTTGCCATCGCCGACGCTGGCGGTATTCGCGGTGCGGCGCGGGCGCTGAACGCCTCGCCCGCGGCCATTACTAAAAGCCTGCGTCAACTCGAAGAGAGCGTGCAGATGTCGCTGGTGGTGCGCACGTCCTCAGGGGTTACCCTTACCGCGAGCGGCCAGGCGCTGCTGGTCCATGCGCGCCTCATGGTTGGTGAGATGGCGCGCGCTCATGAAGCCATGAATACCCTGCGCGGCGCGCCCCAAGGCAAGCTCGCGGTGGCGGTGACGCCGTGGATCGCCATGACTTTTCTGCCTGAGACGGTGACGCGTTTCTGCGAACGGATGCCCGACATCCGGCTCGAATTCTTTGAAGGTTTATTGCCCATTGCCAATCCGCGTCTGCGCGACGGCAGCCTGGATTTCTTCATCGGCAGGCCGACCCCGGGCGCCTTGGGCGTTGAATTCCACTACCGTCCGCTGTTTTCTTCTTCTTGCGCACTCGTGGCGCGCGCGGGCCATCCGCGCGCGAATTGCCGCTCACTCGCGGATCTGACCGATCTGGACTGGATACTGACGTGGGACCCGGCAAACGACAGTCCGCAGGCTGACAATATTTTCACGCGCCACAACGTGCCCGTGCCGCGAAAAATTCACCTGGCCCATTCGTTTTCGATCGCCGTCGCGCTGCTCAGAAAGACAGATATGGTCAGCGTATTTCCGTGGCCGCTGGTCGAAGTGAGCGCGGCGCGGGAAAACCTCTGCGTCTTCCCGCTGCGTGAGCAGCTTGAAGACGCGATGGTTAGCGTTATCTCGCGCAGCGGCCATCCGTTAAGCGCTGCGTCCGAGTGCTTTATCGAATGCCTGATCGAATCGATTCGTGAAGGGTTCAACTCCACTTCGCCGCAAACGCGCAACGTGCTGCAGTCAGTGGAGTTGTTGATTTGAAGGCGACGAGATCTGGCAATCTGCCGGACACTGCCGGCACGCCGCGAGTTGATTAGGGTGCCGCAATATCGAAATCGAAGTAGCGCTGTTCGATTTTTTTGTAAGTGCCGTCCTTGACCATCGAGGCGATCGCGCCGTCGATTTTCTCGCGTAAGGCTGTATCGTCTTTGCGCATGCCAATCGCGGCGCCTTTGCCAAGGGTTTTGGCATCGGTCACGGGGTCGCCGAGAAACGCGTAGTCCGCGCCTTGGGGGGTCTTCAGAAATCCCTGGTTGCCGGCAATCATATCGGTAAGCGTGACGTCGATACGGCCAGAGCGCAGGTCGGTATAAACCTGCTCCTGATTGGCGTACGACACCACGTCAATACCCGCGGGTGCCCAATAAGCCTTCGCATACGCTTCCTGCGTGGAACCCTGCGCGACGCCGACACGCTTGCCGCGCAACGAATCGACCGTCGGCTTGAGGTCACGCCCGCGCCGGCCGATTAGCCGGCTCGGCGTATTGAACAAGGGCGTCGAGAAGGCGACCTTGGCCTCACGCTGCGGCGTAATGGACATCGCGGACAGAATCGCTTCGAATTTTCTGCCCTGGAGCGCCGGAATGATGCCGTCGAATGCCGTTTCGACCCATACGCATTTGACGTTCAGCCGCCGGCATATTTCGTTGCCGAGGTCGATCTCGAAGCCGACCAGTTGCCCGGATGGCGCCTTCGACTCGAACGGCGCATAAGTCGGGTCGACGCCAAAGCGAAGCTGCGTCGCATCGCTCGCGTTGGCGTTCACACAGAACGCGGCCAACAATAATGCCAGACCAGCAATCGCGTTTTTCATGGGCGCTCCAGTTCGCATGTACAGCGGCGTTCATCGAGGCCAAGGCTGGCTCGGGGGGCGCGACTGTCAGGTTGACGGGTGAAAAAGACCACGGCCTCTTTTTGTAATCGACCGTGGCCTAGCTTAGAAACTCAAAAAAATGGCGAACAGGGGGGTCTTCCTGTGTCATCGTTAAGTTTTTCTAAAGTCACTCGTCTGACATAGTTCCTTGAGACGGCTTCGGCGAGTTGACTTCCGGATCCGTCGGCGGGTGCTCTGGGGATTGTCGGGCGTCTTGCCAGATAGAACCCGACGCCTATACTTCCAATCGTCTGACGGTAGTCCTCTGTACGGTATGCTTGGTCCTGCACGACGGTATGGTGCCGTGTCCGAGCCGGCCAATTCACGCGTCAATCGCTCGGCGATGCGAACAACCACAGAAGTATTGTCGGAGGCTGGCACATGAGCACGACCCTCTCAATCGAAGAGCCGCGCCGCATCATCGGGATCGTGACCAAGGTCTATTCAGGCTTGTTGATCATTGGTTTTGCGCTCGTTCCCGCCTACCTGATTGCTTATCTGGCTTTCTTTCAAGACCCGAGCCTGAAGTTCGAAAACCACGCGTTCCACGAAATCGCGATCGCAGCGGCGACCCTCGAGGGGCTGTTTGTCACCTATGTGACCTGGCGTTGTTATATATCGTCGGGTGAACCGCTGCTGCGATGGCTGACTTTGGGCTTTCTAGGCTTTGTGCTGGTCTATGCGCTGCACGGCGCGTTCACCGGCATGGCTCACCATAATATCTGGCTATTCCTGCTCTACGGACCCGCGTCGCGTCTGGTGATGTCCGTGCTGCTGTTGGTTGGGCTTCTCTCGTACCATCGCGCAACGGACGCAGTCGAGCGGCGCGCGAAGCCGCGCCCGTGGCTGACGTGGATCGCCGTGTTCGTCCTGATCGACCTGGTCGTCGGACTCATTGCGAACTCACCCATTGCGGGCAACCTCGCCGTGCGACTATCGATGGAGGGCGGAGCGCTCTTCTTCTCGACGCTGAACGTCATGGTGCTGATGCTGCGTCGCATTCGCTCGCCGCTGATGGTGATCTACGGTATCTCGATCACTTTTTTCGCGCTGGCGTCTCTCGCGTTCATTCTCGGCAAGCCTTGGAATCATATGTGGTGGCTGGCGCACGCGATCTTCGCGGCCGGCTTTTTTCTGCTGAGTTATGGCGTCGTTCAAGCGTTCCGCACGACGCGGTCCTTTTCGACGATCTACAGCCAGGAAGAACTGATGGCCCGCCTTGCCGAGGCGATGGCACGTACAGAAAGCGCGCTGCAGGAGCTTCAACGCACCAATCACCAGCTTGAGCATCTCGCCGCGACCGATCCGCTTACGGGTGCCGCGAACCGGCGTGAGTTTATCCAACAAGTCGAGGCGGAAATCGCACGAGCGAGGCGTGGTGGTGCGCCGTTCTCGCTGCTGGCGCTGGATCTCGATCACTTCAAATTGATCAACGACAACTACGGTCATCAGGTGGGTGACGAGGTGTTGCAGCGATTCGTGCAGAAATGCCTTGATGCCATTCGGCCCTATGACGGCGTAGCGCGAGTCGGTGGCGAAGAGTTTATGGTCCTGCTGCCTAAAGCCGCGCTAGACATGGCACGCTCGATCGCGGAGCGCGTCCGGGGTGCCGTGGCTACCGAGGAGTTCTATACCGGAACCGGGCGGCCCGTCGCCGTGACTGTCAGTGTTGGCGTCTCCGAGTTCGGCCGCGACGGCGACACGATCGACGCCCTCTTGCGCGTCGCCGACGAACGACTTTACCGGGCCAAGCACAACGGGCGCAATCGCGTGGTGGCCGGATAGCAGCGTTTAACGCTCCACGGCTGTAGCAGCTCGCCATTCAGCTTGAATCCGCGCGCGCAGCAAGAACGGATTGCCTAGGGCAGCGCCTTGCTCTTCAAGCAGTCGATGAAATACTCCGCCGCACCGTCCAGCACGCGATCCTTGCGATAAATGAGGCTGAGCGCGAGGCGAGGTAACGCGATATCGAGTGCCACGCGCTCCAGCGTGCCGCGCTCGATTTCCTCGTTGAGCTGAAAGTCCGGCCAGACGCTCACCACCCCTGCCTCACTAGCGAGCTCCGTATAGAGCCGCCGCGCGGTGCAGACCGTAATGCGCGAAGGCGGTGCAATCGTGCCTCCGGTGTCGCCCGCGCGCGCGGTCAACGCGGCCCAGAACGCGGGCACGCTCTTGCGCGTGTAGTTGTAGAGCCAATGCGCCTCGCGCAAACGTGCAAGCTGCCGCTCACCCGCAAGCGGATCGCCCAGCTTGACCGCCAGCGATTGCGACACGTTGCCGAGCGGTATCACGCGGAACTCGTTGCTCGGATCGCCCTCGCCGGTAAAGCCGATACACATGTCGAACGAACCGTCGCGCAGGCCGTCGATGAGCCGCATCGTCTGGTACTCGTGCACGTCGAGCTGCACATCGGGAAACCGCGCACGGAACACGTGGATCGCGTCCGGCACGACGATCGACGCGGCGAGCAGCGATACGCCGATCTCGAGCGTCCGGCCAGCCGACGACTTCATCTCCTCCAGTTCCTGCTCGGCCCGCGCGATCTCAGTCACGACAGTACGCGCATGCCTGAGCAGGGCTTCGCCATACGGCGTCAAGCGGATGCCCGAGCCGCTGCGCAGCAGCAGTTGGACGCCGAGGCGCGCCTCCAGCTCCTTGATGCTCTTGGTCACGGCAGGCTGCGACAGGCACAGCGCTTCGGCGGCGGCCATCAACGTGCCGTGCTCGGCAACGGCGACGAGGGTGCGCAATTGGGTGGTTTTCATGGTTTCCGCGGCCCATAAGCTTTGGCTATGTACATAAAAAACTGGAAATTGACCAGTCGCGGCGCTGGCTAGTATAGCCACTCCGCCGCCGTCTGTGAG
>OVEP010000214.1_pt3 | contig 17985 bp, 24 predicted proteins | sample 1779801 | NCBI WGS metagenome assembly OVEP01 (sample SAMEA3914791, study PRJEB12502) | metagenome | biome: forest; material: soil | place: Canada | collected 2011-07-03 | depth 0.1 m
CCATGAACGCGCCGGCGCCCAGGTTGAAAACGAAATCCACCAGCGCGTCAAACTGCCCCTGCGTCAGAGTCGCCGTGACGTTGCTGTTCACGCAGTCAACCGCGCCCTGCACATCGGCAGTCAGAAACGCCGCGGCCTGATCCTGCGTGCAGGTCATGCCTGGCGTCACGCCCCCGGTGTGCCCGTAACCAATGGTCCAGACGCCAACCTGATCCTGGTAGGCGGTCAGGCTGCACCCTTCGAACTGCTGGGTGAGTGCTAGCCCTGCGGCAGAGTACTCCATTACAGCTTGCCTACCGCAACCAGGATTGCTTCAACCTTCTGCTCGGTCGTCTGCGCAGCGTCTTCGAGGATCGTCGTAAGCGGCGCGGCGAGCGCGGCGACGGCGGTTGCCTTCACGTGCAGGCCGACCAGGGCTTCGAGCTTTTCGGGAACCGACTTGACATCGTTAACGATGGCGCTGAATTCAGCTTCGAGTGATGCGAACATGAGGTGCTCCTTAAAAGAACTTGCGGAACCCGCCCCCGGCGCCATAAGCTGCGAGCCAGATAACGAGGTAGACGAAAAACTTCCATGCGAGGCCGATAACTCCCCGCCCAATGTTGATCTGGAAGCGCTGCGAAGCGCGTTTCTCCAGTTCGTCAACGATTGCCTTAACGTCGTCATCGGTCAGTGACCTTTGCATGCTTTCCCCGGATTTTACTGCTTCGTTATGCGAATTCGTAGATTATGCAGATGCCCGCCGCACCAGGCGGCCCAGCGATTGCCGCCTGGCTGGCCCCCAGTACAGTGCCGCTGCCGCCGCTGCCTGGGCCGGCCCCTGAGCCTGAAGGCGACTGCCCTGCGCCACCGAACGGTCCCGCGCCCCCATTCCCGACCAGGTCGGCCGACGTGGGGGAGACGAGTATGAAAGAGGGCTCGCTCGGGTTGCCTGTAGATGAGAGCAGGAGCCCGCTGCCTGCGACAGACCCGCCGAAGGTTCCGCGCACGCTGGCGCTTGTGTTCGTGGCAAGCGAGATGCCGCCCCCGCCCCCGCCGCCAGCGGCGTAGCCCGCAAACGTGGTGGCGCCACCGGCGTTGCCCTGCGCACCGACCACGCCTGTTCCTCCTGCGCCAACCGTTACCGTGCCGCCCGTGAAGCCAGACAGGAGGCGCACGACAAGCAGGCCTCCTGCGCCGCCACCCGTGCTAATGGCATTCTGGCTCGCGTTCGTCGCGGGGCACCCGCCGCCCGCGCCGCCGCCGCCCACCAGCCACATGATCACGCTGTTCGTACCGGTAGTCGGAGTGTAGAGTCCGGTTGAGGCGATTGTCTGCACGTTAATCAGCGAGCCGGAAGCGGGAAGCGGGAAATTGACGTTGTTCGGCGCGCCGTTCGCGTTCACCTGGTTCACGATCCAGTTGAAGTCGCTCATGACCGGTACGGCGTCGGCTACCTGCCCGTTAGAGATGATGTTCGGGAGCGGCCCGATGATTGTTGTCATGCTTTACCCCATGCCTGCCATAACGGTGTAGCCGGCGTCCTGATACCGGGCGAAGAAAGTGCCAATCGAAAGGTTGCTCGAAGACGTGGCAGTGATGTCGATTGCCATTTTCTGGAATACGAGTGGCGCAGTCCACGGGATCTGGTAGACGAGCGGGATATTCACGCTCGAACTCCACAGCGCACCGCTACCCCATACGAAACTGCCCCACACGGACCCGTACGATGGCGTGTTTATAAACGTCGAGTTTAACGTGTTGTTCTGCGTGCTGATCGCCGTGATGTTGTAATTGACCGACGCCCCGCTCGACGCCAGCTCGACGGTCGATTCCACCACCTGAAGCTCAGCCATCTTTCCGGTTTTCGGAAAAGACGATGAGCGCATGTGCGAGGTGATAGCCGTCCCGTTATCCGTGTACACCGTCGTGGTGTCGGGAATCGACTGGCTCTTGAACAGCGCCGCGCCAGCCGCCGGTTGCGAAATGACCGAGTAGTTCAGTACCTGCGTCGCGCAGTCATAAGTGAACGTGTGCGGACCGTTCCAACGGTGGCGCCCGATGTCGAACCAGTAATCATTGGTCTGCGCCACGCCGCTCAGGACGGTAGGCACGCATACCCGATAGACGTTCGCGGAGAACGTTGCCGACATGCGCGAAGCCACGCTCGTGTTCTGGAAAGGGAGCTGCACATCGGCTTCGCCGCCCTGCTTGCTGGTCAGCTTGGTAACCACGCCCAGGAAGTTCAGCGTATAGGGGCCATCCGATGCAGCGAAGATCATCCCGAACGGAACCTGCACGACGCTGCGCGGCGCCTGCGTGCCGGTCGTCAGGGTCAGGAAGTTCAGCGCGAGATTGCTTGTCGCCACGTCGCCTGTGACCTGCCACATCTGCGTGGCCTTGAACGCAACCAGCACGCTGACGACGCCTGCCGAGGTGGTCGTGACAGGCAGGCCAGCCTGCGCCGTGATCGGCGTCGTGTCGCCCAGGGTGATCGACTGCGTTGCGTTGGTACGGGTGAGCGGCGCCAGCGGGTCGCTGAAGTACAGCACGTTCCCTACGGAGTAGTACGCCCGGTTGTTGAAGTTCGCGACCGAGGTCGGCGGCGAGGGAAGCGGGTTTGTCACGAGGTTCGTGCCGCTCCACACGGGCGCAGCAGGGTTCGCGATGTTGATCACGCCGAACGCTGCCGACGTGCCGCTAAACCCCGGGTGCGTCACGATAATGTAGGTGCTGACTACCGCCATCGTGGGCGGCGTCCACGGGCCAGTGGTCGCGGGGGAAACAGGCGTACTGGCGGAAGTGACGCCGCTGATCGTGACGAACGTGTTCGTCAGGATGTTGTAGGCGAAAGGCTGATCGTGGCCTGCGTTCAGCCCGCTCGATACCATCCCGTAGATCATCGTCCCGAGCGAGATGAACACCGAAACGTAGGTCGGCGTCACGAAGCCGGGGAAACTGGTCAGAAGCGAAACGCCAGGGCGCGACACCACCAGTTCGGGGTTTCCCTGGTCGAATACGAGATTGGTGAGTGCCTGACATGCGCCGGGGAACGCCTCGGTCGCGTCGAAGGCGTCGCAGATCCCCGAAGGGGTAAAGCGGGTCGGGTACGCGTTACGGATTGCCATAGCGCCCCTAGTCGGTGATCTTCGTCGGCTTCAGAGTCCGGTTCGTATGGAAGCGGCGGGGGTCGAGCCTGACAGACTTGACGACCTGTTGCTCGTCGCCTTCCATAATCAGGTGCGTGCGCAGCATGCCTTCGCATTCCTTCACGATGCTGTCGCGCCGAACATCGTCCGTGATCCGCATCAGGCGCGCGGCCGTAGCGAGAATCAGGTAGTCCTGATCCGGAAACCACGGAATGACGGTCGCGGCCTCGGGCGTGGAGATGTCGGGCTGCTTCACCATGTAGCGGTGCGTGAGCACGATCTGTCCTGACGACTGCGGGTAGATGTAGAGCGAACCTGCCGAGCTGGCAGCCTGCGCGCTTGTCTCATCAAGCAGCGTCGTCATGAACTCGTAAGGGTAGTTCGCAATCGAGGGGTCCTTGAACTCCTGATCGTACTCTTCAGTGCTGATCGGGTTCAGGAAGTACGGCAGGTTGTTCTGTTCGAAAAACAGGTCATACGTGCGCAGGTAGTTCAGGGGCAGCGTGAAGGGGCCATAGTTGTTGGCCTGCACGGTGATGAACTCGACCACGCGGTTGATCTTCAGGTCGCGGTGCAGCCAGAGATCCTCCAGAGTCATGTTCAGATACAGGCCGCCCTGCGTCAGATAGCCGGGACACTTGGCTATTGCGCAGGCTTGCGCCACGATCTGCTGACTCTGGAGGTAGGCCATTTACGCCGCCTTTTTCGCTTCCGCGACTTTCGATTTACCTTCGCCCATCTTCTTCTGGATCTCCTTGATCTGGACCGGCAGATTCCGCATCGAAGCTTCGTCCTGGCTCGTCAACTTGACTTTCGCCTTCGAGCGCTCCAGCAGATCGGCATACGCCTTCTGGTGATCTTCCAGCATGCGCTCCAGTGCCTGGATTTCCTTCTCCAGTACCGGCACTTCAAGGATAGCCTGCTGGCGAAGCAGCGCTTCGCGGCACGTATCCATGCGCTCGTTCAGCGAGTCGAGCGATTCCGATTCGTAGACGTAGCCGCTGATCGAGATGGAAGCGCCGTTCGGCGCAGGCAGGTTGATCTGGAAATTGCCCAGGACTGCGGTTTCTTTACTCATCGTTTCCTCTTATCGGCGGCCGGTCCCGCGCAGCACGCGGTCCTGCGCAACCTTGTACGCGTTTTCGTTTTCGCCGTGAATGTTCGCTTCATGGCCCCAGGTGCGGGACACGATCTCTTTCACGCTGCGCAGAAGATCCGTGGTGAACTCATACGTCTGACCGTGCACGTACTGGTTCCCGTTGATACGGATGTCGATCCCACCACACGGCGCGAGATCAATCCGGTACCACCACAGATCTTCGCCGTCCATCGTCTTGCGCGAAAAGCGTTCCGTGACGTTCGTCGTGAACATCGAGGATTGCGCCTGCGCAGACAGACGTGCCGATTCTTCTTCGGCAATCGCACGACTGGCGTCGGAATGAGCAAGTGCAGCTTCGAGGCGCGCGATACGCGCCTTGAGCTGCTCGGAGGATTCCTCGATACCAGATTGCTCCGGTTCGAGGTTCTCGTCGTCTCCGCCTTGCGGCGGAGTGTTCGGAGTGCGCGGCGGCATTCAGGCTCCTTACGGTGTGGTCACAGTACCGGCAGTATATCCCGGCGCAAATGCGGAACCCGCTTCCACGCGTGCAAGAAATGCCTGATTCAGGATGATCGAGCCGTAGAACACCTTCCAGCTCACCACGCGGGTCTGGTTCAGCGGGTCCGACTTGTCAGCGCCCGTCAGGTAGTGGAACTCGGGGTTTTCGAGCAGCACCTGGCCGTACGAGTGATTGCCGATGTAGATCGTCGGGAACACGCTCACGCCGGTAGCCGGTGCGGCAGGCGGCGTTTGCGCGACGCCGATACCCGTCAGCGTGACGGTCTGGTTCGGCTGGAGTTGCGTGGCCTGGCCAGCGAGCGGGCCGGTCGTCGGTACGCCCAGGCCGATAGCCGTTGCGAGATTCGACGGCGTTGCCGAAGTGCCGATGTACACGTTGAAAACGTAGTTCGGGACGTTCGGCAGCGTGACGCTGATCGAACCCGTGGGGCCGGTCACGCTGATGGCGTTCGACACCTGGTAGATGATCTGTTCGACGGACGTTTGCGCGGGCGCAGCGGTCACGATGATCTGGTAGCCTGCGTTGGTCGCGAGCGTGCCGCCCGATGTGGAAGGCGTACCCTGAATCGCAGCAGCACCAGTCCAGAAGGGGATCATGTTCGATTCAACGAAGCGCGTGCCGCCGAACGGGCCGAGTTCGTTGTTGTACAGGCGGTTCACATCGCTGTACGACCAGGCGGTTGCCACGGTTGTATTTTCGCGCATGTCCTGCGCCGACAGCGGGTGAATCAGGCCGATATAGTGCTGCATGACTGCTGGCGACTTCGACGGATCGCGATACGCGCCCGCTTCGATCATCATGTCTTCACGTTCATCGCCCATGAATCGCGGTACGCCGTACGTCAGGAACGAACCAACAATCTTGTTGTTCTCGTGCGGCGTCATCACGTCCGTCGCAAGCAGGTTGGCGCGCGAGGCCTTGCCGTTTGCGTAGTTGACCTGCGTCGTCGCGAGCAGCGTATTGAACGTGTTGCGCTCCAGCGTTTCCGGCAGTTGCAGCGCGACCAGTTCGCACGCCTGCTGGAATAGCGGGTGCTTGATTGTCAGGTTCGCGACATCGGTGATGATGACGCGGTCGCCCCATTGCTGGGCGGTGGCGCTGACCTGTTGCAGGGTCATCGCTTCGCCCGGGGGCGCAACGCCTTCCTGCAACGGTGCGAACGGCAGCGGCAGGCGGGTGTAGCGCGACGCGGTGTAGGTCACGCCACGGTTCGTGTCGAGCTTCAGCGGCTTGCCAAACTGGTAGGCCACCAGCTGGCGGCGGGTCAGCGGCTCGACTTCTTCCTGGATGTACGCTTCAACGTCAGCCGTAAAGCTCGTCGACTGGTTGGTAACGCCGGGGAACAGCGAGGCCCACAGGAGGCCCAGTTTGGTGTGTTTCATGGTTTCCTCTGGAGGGTTAAATATTCTGGTTTTCGAGACGCGAGCGCAGCTTGTCGCGATCCGAACTCGCACGGCCTCGGCCCTGCACATCACTGCGCACACCTGCGGGCTTGCCGCGATTGACGTTCGGGGCTGCGCTGGTCTTGGCCTTCGGCTTCAGCTTGCCTTCGGCGATGTCCTTGCCGAGCATGTAGAAGTAGACCGCCTCGCGCGAAGCGTTGCGACCCTGTGCGCGCTCTGCGCGCACTGCTTCTTCCACGCGGTCGGTGTACTTGGCGCGGCGCGGATCACTGGCAATCTTCGACTCGAACTGCGTCTTGTCCGACATGTCCCGCGCCTGGAACATCGCTTCGCGTGCTTCCTGCTGCGTGGCCCGCAGGGTGCGGTTGGCCTGGATCTGCCAGCGTTCAATGTCCGACGTTTCCGGGTTGCGCAGGCGTTCTTCCTCGCGCTGGTACTCCGTATCTACCGGAGGGGCCTGGCGCGCAGCAGACTCTGCGGCTGCCCGACCACGGCGTTCAACTTCAGCTTCCAGACGAGCAAGGCGCTCGTCAGAATCAGAACGGCGCGAGCGGACATTTGCGGGAGGATCTTCAGGAAGATCAAGGTCAATCCCATCATCATCATCAAGCTGATCGGGATCAGGTGCGCTATCGTCAGCAGGAGGAATGTCATCTTCAGGTTCTCCGTCAATCCCCGGATACAGAAGAGAAAGCAGCTTTTTAAGAAGCTTGTTCATCTCGGTGCCTTACGATTGCGTGCCGGTGCCGACCGACTGCAACGTCGCAGTGGGCGTCGTCCCGACAGTGTTGATCTGCACGACGAAGTCGCGCCACGTGGAGGTAGCAATGGTCTGCGTGCCGCTCAGGGTCCAGCCTGTATTGGTCGTGACGGTGACGGTCTGCGAAGTGGTGTTCAGGATGCGCAGGATAGTCGTGGAACCCACCTGGTATTGCTGCGGCGTGAGGGTCGTAACCATCGTTGCGACGGTCGGCAACGTCAACGCAACCGCACCGCTCGCCGTACCGGTCAGGTTCAGGTACGTCTGCTCGGCAGCCATGATCTGCTGCTGCGTCGCCGTAAAGCTGGTCGTGTTGGTCGCAGCGTTGTACGCTGTTGCCGGCCAGGGGTTCACAGAGATCAGCGCATTGATGAGGCCGACCTGGTCAGGCATCGAGCCGTTATCGGGGATGATGGGCGTCTGCCCCTGAATGCCGGGAAACAAAGCGCCGATCAGTTCGGCGAGACGAAGTTTGCGCACGATACGCTCCTTGAGAGGCTTCCGCCGGTTATATGCAATTTGCTACTGAATGTCAATCATTAACGACGGCGGCGCGCCCATATCTGCCCTGTTACTGTCATGTTGCTCACCGCGAAAATGGCGTTCGTAACCAGATACACCGTCGTCGTGGACGCAAGACTAATACGCTGGCTCGGGGCGACGAGACTGTTCCCGACACCTGCTGGCGCAGCCAGGCCCAGAATTGAGTACAGGGGCGCGGCCGGCGTCGTGGCGGATGTCGTGCTGATACCTACCAGTATGGCGGCCGTAGTGGTCGTGCCCGCAGGGTTGAACAGCGCGCTGCCGTACACATCCCAGTCGCCCGCAGTCAAGCTGATGCTCGTGCAGTTGGCCGGAGTGTTGTTCGTAAGCGAAACCGCAGTGCCCGTCGCCGTGACATACTCGCCCACGCTGCCCGCGTTCGCGTTGTTGTTCGTGGTCGTGCCGACGATGCCGTTCGTCTGGCTCGGTGTGAACGTGCCGGTGCTGCTCAGTGTCGTGAAAGCGCCGGTCGAGGGACTCGCATTGCCAACCGCCGTGCTGTTTACTCCCGCCGCTGCCGCAAACGTGCCTGCCACAGAAGCGTTGCCCGTGGGGCCTACTGAAAACACCGTAGTGGAGGTGTTTGCGCCCGTCTTCTGCAGAACGGAAAGTGTGTTCGATGCGCTTTGAAATGTGTTTACCAGGTCGATCTCCGCGGACCCTCCGGAGAGATTGTTCTGAATCGCCAATCCGGGGTTCAGCGTGCTGGCCGCGATGGCCGTCGAGTTAACCTGCCCTCTCAAAACCGAGTTGGTCAGGTTTACGCCGGTAAAGTCGAAGCCATCAAAGACGTTAATGGGAGTCGCCGTGCTGGCACCCGTGTACGCGCCGATTAGTGCTCCGCTCGTATTGACAGGGAAATACCCAGCGTACGGCGAAAACAGCAGTCCGGTCGTTGCGTGTACGGTAGGTGATGCCGAGGTAACACCTATCGCGGCATCCCACTGCGAGCCTGCCACCGCGTCGTTTGAGTTATTACCAACGCCCAGCCACGTCTTGACACGAGGAGCAAGTCCTATCGCGGTGATATTCGCTTCGGCCCCCGCCAGGACGTCAAAGTAATTCGCTCCTGAATCGGTCACTGCCTGCGAAATCATGCCTTGCAGTTCGCCAAGCGACACCACGACCGCCGCACCATTGCTTGCGGCGGCGGTCAACGCGGGGGAAATCGTAAGCGTGTTGCTCGCGATATTCTGGATGACCGTCTGTTGCACGCTCGACCCGTTCACCGGCGTTGCGAGCGTAACGTTCAATGTCGCGCCGATGGCCATGCCGGCGGCGCTGTTCACGACGAGCGATGTTGCGCCTTGCGACACACCGCCGTTAAGCGTGGTCGCGAAGCCGTTGTCGCCGGTCTGCGCTTCAGCTGTGAAACTCCCGCCAACGTAGTACCGGGCGCGGAATACAGAGCTGGGCTGGGAAGGCGCTGTGAGAAGCCCGTACCCCTCAATCGCCTGCCGGTTTCCAGTAACAGTAGAGCCGCCGTACCGCTGCAAGACTTTAAGGCTGTCCTTGATAGGGAAAGCCCCGGTAACAGTCTGCGTGTCCGTGGAAGTAATAATGTTGTCGATCACCGGACCAGCAACGCTTCCGCTCGTGGTTACTGCTATGTCCAGCGGGCCGGTGCTCACACCGTTTATCGGCCATACGTCCGTCTCGCCGTCCGTTTGCAGCAGCACGGAAGTGGAGTTCGCGGTGCCCTGCGGCAGAACGTAACCTGTGCCTGTCGTGCCGTCAGCGCCGTTGCTCAGGAAGACGGTGACCGTGAAGTTGCCGGTGGTGTTGTTCGCGAATGACGGTCGGCGCGACGCGGTATTGTAGGTGCCCGCCGCGATGATAAATGTGACGTTGCTGGTCAGCGTGCCGGTGAATACGACATTGCGGTCCCCCGGCGGAATCGGCGTGCCCATAACCTGCACGCCAGTCGTGTATCCGGTGCCGCCGTACAGAACCGTGACTGACGCCACGCCACTGCCCGACAGTGTAGCGACGCGCAGGGTCGCGTCGTCGTTGCCGCCGGCCAGGGTGATCAGGTCGCCCACCGCGTAGCCGGAACCGGGATTGACGATGGTCAGGATCGACTGAACCACGCCGCCCGACGCGAAAATAACCGGCGAGAAGCCGGTGCCGAGCGTCGCCTGGTTGTAGACACCGCCGGTCAGCGTGATCGGGACGGTTTCAGTCGAGCGGATAATCTGCTGGTTGACGAACGCGTCGGTAGCCAGCAGTGTCGAATTGTCCGTCGTGGGCTGCGTCACGCCTGTGCTGTTGCTAATCGCGACGCCTGTGATCGTGCCGCCGGTAATGTCCACGTCCGTGAGCGGGAAGCCGCCCGACGCGATCAGGTTCAGATCGGTCTGTACCTGCTGGCAGATCGAGTTGATCGCGCGCTGGATTTCCCCGATAGGCACGCCGACGCCTTCGCCCCTGACTACCGGAATTGTGATTTCGAATTCGTCAGACATGGATCGCCTCGATACGGCGACGCGCCGCAGGATATCCGGTCAATTTTACATGCATCTGCTGGCGAAACAGGAAAGAGATCAGCCCTGGCGCGTGCCCCCGGTCTGCGGCATACCGGTCGGCCTCCAGCTCCTGCACCTCGCAGCGCTGGAAGAAACCGCGCCACTGGAAACTCGCCAGCCACCATAGGCGCTTCAGCGCGTGCCGGTGGTGGATGTGCCCCTGCTCGTGCGCGAGCACGGCGGCCTGCTCCCGCGGGGTAAGCCGGTAGAAGTCGTGCCCGAGCTGGATCGTCCCCCACAGGGTTGAGCGTGCAATCATCGCGGCCCTGCCTGTGGATCGGCTACCTGATCGGGGTTTATCATGCCTGCCGGCCCCTGCGGCCGAGGCTGTCCGGGTTGCGCTCCGGGGCGCGGCGTTCCGGCCACGCCAGGTGCAGCGCCGCCCGGTACACCGGGTTGCCCTGGTTGCGGCTTCGGCATCTGCGCCTGGAGTTTCTGGTTCATGGCCTGCTGATGCGCCTGGATGTGCGCGCGGAAGAGACCGTGCGGATCGCCAGTGAGCTGCGCGCCCTGCATGTGCGCCTGGATGTGCCGCTGGTCGTCATCCGCTGGATGCACCTCGGCGGGCAACCCGTTGTGCATCATCAGGTTCTCATCGTTCGGATCGACGGTGTACAGGTTGCGCTCGTCGATCAGGATACGCGGTCCGACTTCAGGGCCGAAAATCTGCTCGGTTCCCATTTCAAGGATCGGACCGACGTTCAGGCGGCGACCGTCGAGCTGCTGCGGAGGCACGCCGCGCAGTACGTTCATCCACGCGATCATCTGCTGCATGCGCTGCATGCCGGTCTGGTAGGCCGTGCCGCACCAGCGGAAGAAATACCGCTCAGTGAACGCCTGCACGGGAATTTCTTCCTGCTTGGCCCGCGCGCCTACTTCGCCCATCGTGATAACAGTCAGTTCCTTCGTGCGGAACTGGCGGTCGAGTTCGAACATGCGTTCCAGCAGGGGGTTCAGGATCACCCCCTCGTAGCGCTTCGCGTGGTCGATGATGTTCGACTCCTGCGACTGCGCCTGGGCTGCGGCCTGCGCCTGGTTCTTGCGCCCTGCCGGCATCTTCCCGAGCATGGCGTCGTTGACTTCCATCGACTCCTGGATCTGCGCCTTGATCGCGTTGCACAGCGCAACGGCATCCTTGTAGATCGCCGGGAACTGCGCAAACTGCGTCGTCTGCGGATTCGTCAACCACACGGCAGCGAGTCCCATCACCATGCTCTGGTAGTTGGGGTTCGCAACCGGGTCGGTCATGACGATAGGCAGCAGCGCGTACTGCGCGCTGTCCTGCCCCATGTTCCAGTAGTCGTTCAGGTTCCACTGGAGATACTTCACGGGTTCGACCCGGCTTATCCCGTAGATCGTCCCTTGGATGCGCTCGACCGGCGCCGTGATGATCGGGCGCTTCTTAGTCCAAAATGGATTGCGGATAATGCCAAGAATGACTTCAGGACCGGCGTAATAAACGAACACTGGCTCCTTGCCTTTGCCTTCTTCCAGTTCAAGATTTGTGTGCACTTCGTAAATAAGCGCGTACTTGTACGTGCCTTCCGTGCGCACGCCGGCATCTGCCGTGCGGCGCTTCGTCGGTACGCGCTTCTGACGGCCGCCATCAGGCTCGTTCAGATTGTCCATGATCTCTTTCGCGTTCCAGCCGACGAAGACGCCTTCGTCAATAAACTGCTGGACGGATTCCTTCGTCAGGCGCAGGCGTACCGCCGTCGCCGTCGCCTTCTCCACATCGTTGACCGTGGGCGGGTAAACCGCGAGATCGTCAACCGCGAGCGGCGAAATGTCGGGCATTTCGTCAACGATCTCTTTCTCTTCGGTTTCCCATTCCTCGTCGGCGGTAACGTCTTCCGCCTCGACGCCTGCCTCTTCATCGCTCAGGATTGGCGGTTTCTTGACCAGTTCCGTGATCCGGCGCGTGGTCTTCATCCAGTCCACGTACAGGCACCACTGGCCGGTCACGTCGCCCGAGAGCAGATCCGCGCGGACGATATCCTTCAGGTTCGTCTTACGTATGTAATGTTCGAGTAGGGCGAGAGTCGGGAAAGGGGTGACGCTTGAGGGTCCCACCGCATCGACATGCTTGTAGTTGGCAGGGAATAGCGTTGCAAGAGTTCGCTTGCAACGAGCATTGATAGCATCCCTGACAGCCGGGATGTAACACTGGCTGTTGCCGGTGTACTGCTGGTTCTCGTCGGGGCGCGCATTGTAGATACTCCAATATTCTTCAATCCAGTCCGACTGCTGCTGTTTATTTTCGAAACTTTTTTGAATTTTGGGGTACAGCTTGGCGGCCTCGATATATGCGTCGCCGCCCTGGTCTTCAGCCCAATTCTCGACCTTCTCATCAAGCCGTTCGGAGTCAATGGCGCGCGAATCCACCGTCTCGACGGCCGGCAGGTCTTCCTTCTTTTCTTTCTTTACGGCTTTCCGGGCCATGTCCGATTGCCTTTTTTCATGTTCTCCACGCCCGACAGAACCTGAAGATTGAATTCGTTATGTAGTCCGCAGACAGTTTTACCTTTCAGCGGCACGATATGGTCTACGTGATGCCACTCGCCCGTAACCATCCCGAGGAAATCAGCCGCGAAATAGAATTCCTTGATCTTGCCTAAGTCTGCCCGCGCTGGTGTCGCTTCAAGCTTGCCCGCGCGCCTCTTGGCCGAGTGATGCGCGGCGCGGTCAGCATGCTTCACCTGCCAGCGGCGCATGGCTGCTGCCTGATTCGCTTTCGCTTTCTCAGGATTGGCCGCGCGCCATGCGCGATTCATTTCCTGCTTTCGCTTCCCGTTCCGGGCATACCATTCTGCGTACTGCGCCGCATTGCACGCCTTGCAACGCGCCATCGGCGCCCCTTTCCTTGTCGGGTACTCGGACAGTGCTTTCTCTGTCTGGCAAAGGGTGCAGCGCTTCATCCTATGACTTTTCCTGATAGCTTTCTAGCCAGACTCGACCCCGTATTCCGGTCGCCAGGCGTGCGCCTGGGGCGATCATCCTCTTCGGGCTTCTTCGAAGTCCGACCGAAAACCGTATCCGTCTTCTTGCCGCCCCACGGGTTGCCGGAACGCAGATCAACGGATTCCGACCAGTTGCGCCCGTTGTTCCCGGCGCGGTCCTTGCTCGTTACCTTCTTCATTTCGACCTCGCCTTGTGCTTTTTGTCCGCATGAAACGCGGTCATCTTCCGCGCTGCCGGCATGGGCGGGAGTTTCGGCCCCTTGCCGGGGGTCTTGCGCACGTCGCGCGCCCCGGACTGGCTGCCGATATCCTTGTCCTGACGGTGCGCCATGTCAGCCGCCCATGCGCGGAGTCTTCGGCGGCTTGCTGTGCTTCATGGCCGGGTCTTTCGACTTGCCGCCATTCTTGATCGCCGCTTCCGGTGCCTTCTTGCCAGGCGCGGTGTACACACGCGACATCCGGCCTTTTTTGGCTTCCACGGTCAGAGCCCGTTACGGCGCATTTTCTCGCGCATCGGGCCGCCCTGAAGTTTCTCGGGGACGGAAGTTGGCTTGCCGTAAGCGCCTCCGGCTTGCTCGCCTTTATAGAAAGCGACCGGGTTCTGCGAGGGTGCTTTGGGGGTGATCTTGCCGCGCGAAATGCCCATGTTTATCTCCGGTTCGGGAGTGAAGTGAAGTACGAACTGCCTTGCGGATTGATAGCAGAAGCAAGGTTTTCCGGCAAGGAATTTTTACCCTGGGAGCATATCACAAACGCCGCCGCCTCAAGCCCCTCGATAAGGGTCCGGTGCGGACCGCGCTCGGGATCGGTGCCAAGCTGTCCGTTTTTCGCGACCGGGTAGCAGTAGCCGCCGGCCATCGCGTTCAGGCTGTGCCTCGCGTTGCTGTCCACGAGAAACAGGCGCCGCCCCTTCATCTCCGTGCGGATCAGCGGGCTCAGCGTGCCGCGCGCCATCGTGGCGTACGCCCCACGCATCGGCATGAGCCCCGCGCTCCTCAGCGCCGACATCAGCGGCATGCGGTCCTGCTGGTCCATCACGTCCGCCGGCAGCCAGGCGTTCACCTTCGCACGTGGAAAGAACGCCCTTACCAGCTTCATCACGTCCGGTACGGCCTGCGCAGGCGGCACTGGCGAGATCCAGTCCGCGATCACGACCATGCGGTCGCCTTCGACGCACACAAGCGCCGCAGTCGTCTCCGCGCCGTTCGCGTTAAAGCAGAGCGCCAGCGCATCGCGTTGCGACGGCTCGTAGCCGCCCGTCAGGTTGCCTTGTCCGAAGTCCTCATACACGACCGTGCCGGAGAACACCCGCTGTGCGTACGCCAGCGCGTTCAGGATGTCGCGCTTGCCCGAAGGGAAGTTCAGGATCTCCGCGACGAGCTGCGGGTGCGCGCCGCGCCCGCCCACCAATACGATGTCCCCCGCCTCGAAGAAAGGTTGCAGGCCCATGATGAACTGTTCCTTGCTCCGGTCCTGCGGCGCCTGGATCGCCTTTAACGGCAGACTCTCGCCACGCCTGAGCATCTCCGCGCGCATTGGCTGGAGCAGCCACTCGTCCAGCGAGTTCTTTTCAATCGCTACCGTGGCGCCGTCATACCGGGCCGAAGTTCCGAACGCGTCGCGGATGATCTCGTCAGGCTTCCAGAACTCCCCGGAGCTTGCATGCACGAAAATCCTTGTCCCGAGCCGAGAAAGAACCACTCGGCCCGTCCGGTCAGAACGAGCCACGCTAGCAGTGCGGGCAGGATCAACCACAAGGGTTTTAGGCAGCCACGGGGCAGGGTCAATCGCGATTTCATGGATGTGTTCCGCCTCAAATGGCTTGTCCTGACTGCCAATCGCCATCAGCATGTACTCCTGCAGGAACCCCCGCAGCTGTCCGGCGCGCTCGGCCTGGTCGCGCTTCTTGCGGATCCACTCCATCGGGTAGCGCTCGGGCCATGTGGCCTTCGTTGCCGGGTCGTCGATATCGCCGTCGCAGATCGGGTAGCTGCGCGCCGTCCAGTCGGGGTTGGCCCTCAGGCGGGTAATCACGCAGTCCTCGGCAAGCGGGGTGCCGGTGATGCGCACCTTGCCCTTCTCCTTGTCCATCGCGGGAATCAGTTCAAGGTAAATCTTGCGCATCGACGCATCGACCGCTGCCTTGTCCTTCACGCGCTCCTTGTTCTCGATGTCGTCGAGGTATGCGCGGTCGGGCCGCAGGTCGTGCCACTTGAACCCCCGGAACTCTTCTTCCCAGCCGTGGGCTTCCAGCAGCACGCCGTTCGCCAGCTCGAACTGGTGCTCGTTCCACAGGCACCCCGACACCTTCGCGATCTTGCCGAACAGGTTCAGGATCTTCATGTTGCGCGAGGCTTCGAACTTGATCGCTTCCAGCCTCTGGCACGCTTTCGTGTAGGTCTCGCCCAGGATAATGCAGTAGCCGAAGTTGGCGAAACACGCTTCGAGCAGCAGGAATTCTTCCGAGAGGGTTGACTTCGCGCCTTCGCGGAACGCCTCGATCAGCACGAACTCGTCCTCCGCCCGCCACAGGTCCATGATCTCGACGTGAAACGGAGGACTTGCCTGCGGATGCCGGTGCGGGAACACCATCGCGCTTGCAAGCGCCCGGTCTTCCGAGATTACCTTGAGCGCGGTGGCGTTCGTTAGGCTCACTTCGTCTTCCGTTTTGCCAGCGGCTTCTGCGTCTGGATCTTCTCGCCATGCTGCTCGCGCTTCGCAGGCTTCGGGCTGCGGGGCACGGACGGTTTATGCGTGAAAGGCTGTTTCGTCATGGCGGGCGCTCCTTCCGTGAACTGGAAATTTCCGCCGATTATGCCACGTGCTTCCACGTCTTGCGCTTACGGATGAAGTGGATCGCGACCTGCGACACACCGTAGATCTCCGCCAGTGAGCGGGTCGTGGCGTTCGCAGCGCGGATCTCGCGCACATCCTCCTCGGTCAGTTTCGCCTTGAAGTGCGCTTCGCCTTGCGTTTGAGTGCCGTGGCGCTGCTTGTCCTGCATGTTCACCTCGTGCGTCGCCCACGACAGGTTGTGCAGGAAATTATTCAGGTGATTGCCGTCACCATGGCGGCACTCCATGCCCTCCGGACACGGGCCGACAAACGCCAGCAGCACCAGCGTGTGCACCTGAAAGCGTTTCGTGAATCCCTCCCTGCAAAGCGTGACCTGAAGCCTGCCCTGTCTGTTCTTCCCAAATGCGAGGGACTGCTTGGCCTTACGCACGCCACGGGCTATCGCATCAGGGGTCAGTCGCACCAGGCTGATCACATTGCCTTCGTCGGATACCTGGTAAAACCCCTCGTAGCCGGGGATGTCGCGGAATTCTTCCATAGTTCGCTCCTTGGTTGTTAAGTACATTATATTAGGTTTCTATGTTCTTAACAAGGTATTTGCGATTCGCGGTTTGGGAAAGCGGTGTACAAAATTTGCCACCCGTCCGGCGGGGAGGGCAAGGATCCCCAGAGTTAAGCGTATGTTAAGTCGGGTTGTCATAACACTAAATATCCACGGATGCCCGCTGCGTAAGGCTTTGCGCGATTCGAAACCGCAAGCGCCTCGTTACCTGTTCGCTGTCTGTCATTTGCATTACAGAAATCGGCCAAGGCTTACGGTTTGTCAGTGAATGTTCTGGAGGCACGCACACCTTGTCTTCTCGCCACTTTGGGCTAAATTTATCCTGAACAAGATAAAGCGGCTCGCGTCATGCGCGCCCGAACCATAATCCCCAAACCCGTACCCCGGTCACTTTCCGCTTGCTTTTCATTTTGCATTTGCTATAGTCAAAGCGCGCACAACAGGAGAAAAAGTCATGCACACGCAGATAACCTTGCTTGCCAACGCCTACCTCGAGCTCTTCTGCTGGGACATGTGGCAGCCTGAAACGAAACGCCACTGGGTCATCCGGCGCACCGTCGACTATTCGCGGATCTGCCTGCAATGAGCACAACCGTCCGCTATGCCATCGTCCTGCTGGGCGACGAGGATCTCTTCGGCTACATCGAATGCGAACCGCTGCCCACGTTCGACATGCTGCTCGACGCGTTCGAGGGTGAGCAGACCCGGTCCATGCTTCACGAGGTCCGCGAGCGCCTCTCCTTCCACGCATTGCACTAAAACGCAAAACCCGCCTTCGGGCGGGCTTATCGCATCTCACCGGTCCTCAGGTATTCCCTCCCTCTCGCGAACCCTCTGCGCGGCCTCACAGAGCTTCTGATCGGCAATCGCAATGCACGACTGGCACCACAGCGGCCCCAACCACCGTACCAGCTCCAGCAAACCCACATCGAAGCCCCGTCCACAGGCTACGCACAAAACCGAATCACGTTTCATCATGTGTAATCTCTTTGAAAGCCTCTATCTTTTGCCCCTGATCGCTGGCTTAGATCGCTGAGGTGCTGAGGTCTCTAAAGACACCTCAGCAACCTCAGAACCTCAGCCGAACCTCAGCCGAACCTCAGCCAAACCTCAGCAACCTCAGCCAACTTCGAGGTCATCTTCCGCAACACCATACCAGTCCTGTTCCTGACATATCGCGCCCATCTGCTCCAACCTCAGCACGACCACAGCCAAGTTTTTTCTCTGCTTGTCCGGGTACTTCTTCTTCAAAGCCTCGAAAACGTCGTCTTTGTGTACCTTTCCTGTAACCGATTCGTAAGCTAACTCCTCGATAAAAGCCAAAACCTCGCGGCTCAGGTCGTATCTCGGATCGTTCAGGTTGGAGAGCTTTTCCGGCTTTTTGGATTTCTTCGCCACTTCCTTCTGGATCGGCTCGACCACGCAGGTGGTCACTTCGTCGCCCTCTTCATCGTGGCCAACGGTGACACGCTTGAGCACAAAGCTGAAACTGGTGCCGGTAACGTCGTCCCGCGATTTCGAAAGCATCGCGCCGTGCTCCTTGTCGTTCTTGAAGATCTCCATCACGAAATCGGCGCCCGCGAACAGGGCTGACGAGCCGCGCATGCCCTTGCTGTCTTCCTTGCCTGTGTGGTGCACGGCAAGCACCATCGCGCCAGTCGCGTGGCTGATATCCTTGCACGCGGCCAG
>OVEP010010606.1_pt1 | contig 17980 bp, 20 predicted proteins | sample 1779801 | NCBI WGS metagenome assembly OVEP01 (sample SAMEA3914791, study PRJEB12502) | metagenome | biome: forest; material: soil | place: Canada | collected 2011-07-03 | depth 0.1 m
TTCTACTTCCAGGCGAAGTCGGGTTTCGGCGGCTGGGGGCGTGACCTGAAGGCTGCATGGTGGCTGGTGGCCTACCTGCCGGTGATGGCGATCCTGTCGCTGATCGGCAGCAAGGAATTCGGCGGCCGCGGCGTTCTGCCGTACGGCTGGGACATGCTGGTGGTGGCTGCGTTCTCGCTGGTGTTCTACTACTGGGGTGTGAGTTCAGGTTATCGCAGCGCGTATCTCGACGAACGGGAACGTCATGACGATATAGACGCTTTCGACTTCGGAGTGGCTGCCCCAATGCGACAAGCCGTCGGTGACTAGATAGCGCGACACAGCGTGGTGTTCGAGGTGACCGGCCTGTCCTGGGCGCTGCCCCCTTTCAAGCGAAGGGGCATCAGTCTGCTCTGGTTCTGGTCGGTCGCTGTTCGCCTCAGAGCGGTCCGACGAATATTCCGTGGAAAGACGCAACACTCGACTTTTTTCTGCCTTTGCCGTTAACCCAGTTATCGGCTATCTTCGGCACTCGGGCAATCCTTTGCCGCCGGATCCATGACCCCCGACTCGCTCCTGGCGCTGTGACTGCTGGGCGACGACGTTAGGACCGAGTGCACCCACAAGAACATTCCCGTGTCTGTTTCCATCTCCACAGGAAAGCTGGCGGTTCTCGCCGGCCGGCATCCTTTGATCGTCGGTGCGCTGGGTACGCTGATGGCACTCGGCGTGATGGCCATCAGCCTAATCACGCTCCTGGCCGCGCGTGACTCGGCTGTCGAACATGCTCATGAAACGTCCAGGAACGTCACCGCCGTTTTGGTAAGCAATATCGCCCGGACCATTGAAACGTCCAACAATTCGCTGCTCTCCTTGATTTCCGCGCTGAACAAGCCTGCCATCCAAAGCATGGATCCAGACTTGCGACACGAATTGCTGTTTGAGCGGACTGCAGCCGAGTACGTCACCGGTATGGGGCTGACGGACAATCGGGGCCGTCTGGTTGACGGCTGCTGCTCCAGTACTCACAACTGGGATTTCAGCGACCGGGACTATTTCATTGTGCATCGCCAGTCGGCGAATGCCGGACTGTACGTGTCATCGGTCTACCGGGCACGCACGCGAGCAGGCGCTGAGTCGATTGCAGTCACCAGACGGCTGAACCGGCCGGATGGGTCATTCGGCGGGGTGGCGATTGTCGCCATCGACGCTAACTATTTCAAGCAGCTTCTTTCAAAACTGGACGTGGGGCCGCGTGGTATCACCGCGATCGTGCGCACCGATGGCACTCTGGTGGCCAGAAATCCCCCTATCAGCCAGTCCCGGCTTATCAATCTGGGCAGGTCGCCGACGTTTCCGCGCATGGTCAATCATGATTCCGGGTTCTATGCCACGCACTCGTCCGCCGATGGAGTGCTTCGTTTGTACACGTTCCAGCGCATCCCCGGCACGCCGCTCATTGCCGTCGTTGCGCCGGCGGAAAGCGATGTGCTGGCCTCCTGGACGCGGTTGTCATGGATTGTCGGGATCGCTGCATCGTCGGTCAGCCTTGCGTTCTGCACGGTGGTCTGGCTGCTTGCTTTTGCACTGCGGGACCATGTAACGGCGCAGGTGCTGTTGACTAGGCTTACGCAAACCGACGCCCTGACAGGGCTCAAAAACCGCCGTGCGCTTGACGAGGTCCTCGAAAACGAGTGGGGCAGACTGCAGCGCAATGATGGCTGCTTGTCGCTGCTATTCGTCGATGCGGATAACTTCAAGCAATACAACGACAGGCATGGTCACGCTCAGGGCGATATTGCATTGAAACATCTCGCCGAGTGTATCAATCGACACACGCGGCGGCGCGGCGATCTCGCGGCGCGATATGGCGGAGAAGAGTTCGTCGTCGTGTTGCCCGACACGAGCGAAATGGGAGCAGTGCAGATCGCGGAAGCAATACGCCGCGAAGTCGAATATGGGGAGCCGAGTGCCCCCTTGCGGACAATTCCTCCCTTCACCGTCAGTATTGGGTGTGCCACCGGCCGGCGCTCACATCCATCGTCACTCGAGGAATTGACGAATGCTGCTGATCTGGCGCTATACGCGGCTAAACGTAATGGAAGAAACGGTGTGGTCTGCGCGGACGATACTGTTACGTCAACTCAGCCGCCGAGTTGATCGCATTTCTTGCCTGCGGCGACTCGATCGCGCCGGCAGCCAGGCGCATCGCAGCGCTCTCGGCAACGATCCATTTACGGAACGACGCGATGGCCTCCTCGTCGGCGCGCTCTTTGCGGTACAACAGACAATAGTCTCCGCCGCTCGAGATACGCGCGCCGCACGGGACAACGAGTCACAGCGGGATCCGTTCTCATTGCCGTCAAAACCCGAGGTGGGAGTCGAATACCCGAATGGGGCACGTTCGGATCTGTGCAGGGGGGGCCGGTGACGGACATCCCTACCGTAATCTTCGGCCACTTTCGGTCATTTGCCAGCGTTTCGTACGGACGATTGAACGTCGGCATCGCGCAGACAACGGACCTTCGTGCTTAGACGACGCCCGCTGCGTCGTCGGCCCAAGTGCACGGTCGATTTTTGTGCCGAGCATCGCCATCTGTACATGTTCGCCAGCTTAGCGGGCTGATATCGTATTCGACGAATAACACCGCAAATCGCTGACTAACTTTCCGCATTGAACGGGCACATCTCATGAAACTGCCGATCTATCAGATTGACGCATTTACGGATAAGGTATTTAAGGGCAACTACGCTGCGGTAGTGCCACTCGAACGCTGGTTGCCCGATAGTTTGATGCAGGCAATCGCCGCTGAGAACAACCTGTCAGAAACAGCATTCTTCGTTAAAAACGCCGACGGCGCGTTCGACATCCGCTGGTTTTCTCCACTTACCGAAATCGCTTTTTGCGGCCATGCCACGCTGGCAAGTGCATATGTAATCTTCAAGCGATGTGATGATCTGGAGATCATCGAATTTGTTGCGAAGGCGGTCGGTCGGCTTGCCGTTTGCCATCGGCATGACGGTCTGATCGAAATGAGCTTCCCGCAGCGCCGACCTGAAAAACTGAACGAAATACCCGCAAACTTGATCCAGGGGCTTTCGATACGGCCTCAAGAAGTGCTGATAAACCAGCAAGCCTATGTTGCCATCTACGGAACAGAACACGAGGTACGATCCGTCGTACCCGAACTCAATCTGCTGTCAGCACTTGGTCCGCTCGATGTCGTCGTGACAGCGCGCGGAGATAAGCATGATTTTGTGTCCCGCTACTTTTGGCCTGCCAATGGCGGAGATGAAGATCCGGTGACCGGATCTATTCACGCGGCGCTTGCGCCATTGTGGTCTGACCGTTTGGGCAGGTCAGAACTCGTGGCCATGCAGGTGTCACGCCGCAGCGGCTTACTTCATTGTCGCGTACAAGACGACCGGGTGTATATCTCTGGTCAGGCTGTTCAATATCTTGAAGGCACAATCGAAATCCCGGAAGCGTAGGAGCGACCGTTGAAGTCGCGTTAGATCGAATGGCGGAAGTGAGGGGCGAACTCAGCCGACAGCAACGGGTAGCGTTCAGCCCCGAGTGGACATCCGGTAATAATGCGAAAACTCCCGTAAAGGGAGGCTGCCTACTTACATCAGGATTCCCCAGGCGTAGTCCTCGCTCCCCAAAAGATCGCTTGTGCAACGACTACGTTGTTCCCGTTGAAAGTCGCTGCGGGCGAGCCATAGAGTTGATACCCCAGCGCCAGCGCTTCTGAAACCCTATGGCAGAAAGCAGCGTCATCCATTCCGGTAAGAAGACGATAGCGTGGCAAGCCGTCAGGCGGCTCAGAAGACATAGCTGTGCTCCCAAATTTGATGTAAGGCATTGTGACAGCGAAGCGCTGCCTGAATATAAATGTCGATCCTTCCCGCCAGAATACATCGGGTCTCCGCTTTGATCGGCGACTTTGTAGAGGACCGACGGATTCCGTGAGGTCGAACCGGCCCGATCACGATCGCCGCTGAGCGGCGAGGGTCGTCGACATTATCGTCGACCAGTCGCTGTCCGCCCCAATCCACCGCCCGGGTCCCGCGATGAACAGGGCGTTGGTGGACGTAATCCGGGTAACCCTCTTAGGCCAGCGTTCGCAGCAGTCTGAATCCTTCAGGCCAATCGCCCAGCTCGCTATCCGCGTTGAGATGCCCCTGTGCTCCAGCTTCGACGAGTACGCTACCCCACACTTTAGCGCAGCGACGCGCATAGTCTGCGTCGCAATAGGGGTCGTTGGAGCTGGATACAACGATAGTAGGAAACAGTAGCTGCTCCGATGGCAAAGGCGCAAATCCGGTTGCGGCTGCTGCGGGAAATGCCGATGTGGCCGGGTCCGGCACGGCGACAAGCATCGCGCCACGGATCCGGGTCGAATGGCGAACCGCCCAATGCACGACCGCCAGGCATCCGAGGCTGTGCGCCACGATGACGGTGTCCTCGCCGCATTCCGCTACCTGTCGTTCGATAGCCGATACCCAATCGTCGCATACGACCTGATCCCAATCTTCGACAACGAGGCGCCGCCAGTCTGGATGCGCCGCCTGCCACACGCTTTGCCAGTGCAATGGACCGGAGTTGCCGATGCCGGGAACAACGAAAACGGGGTGATTCATCTGCCAGCTCTCCATCATTGAATGAGCATCCAGTGTAAAAGCGCGCGAATTCAGGCAACATCGAGAATCAAATGAATTAACGGCGCCGCACAATCAAATCGACTGAAGTTGGGGGTTCGTACAGATGAAACAAAAGCAGGTAACGTTGGACAGGCTTGACTGGCGGATATTGGAGGGGCTCCAATGCAATGCGCGCATCAGCAATACCGAGCTCGGAAAGCAGATTGGACTTTCACAGCCGGCTGTCACCGCCCGCATCAAAAGACTCGAAGAGCAAGGCGTCATCGAGGGTTACTCGGCGCGGATCAATCCTGGTCTAGTGGGCCGCGGCATCGCAGCGATCGTGCGGATCCGCACAACCCACGCTGAGATTAAACGTTGCTTGAGCGCGTTCGAAACGATGCCTGAGATCGTCGAGGCGCACCGGATCACTGGCGAAGACTGCTTCATGGTTCGCATTGTGGTCGAGGAGATGACGCAGCTCGAAGCGGCAATCGACGCGTTGGCCAGATTCGGGCCAGTGACGACCTCAGTCGTGCTGGCGAGCTATCCACCGAAGACGATATGCGGATCGCAACGTTGAGTGGCTACCCTGTGCAAATGCGAGCGTGCGTCGACGATCGGTAACGGTCGACGGAATCAAAAAAAATGGCCACAGGTAGCCGCTCGAAGAGACGTCCAAAATATGGCTGTGACGCAAGCGGATCAGGGTTCAGTCGATGACCTGCCGGAAGTAACCATCGCCTGTGTGCGGGCTTTGCGTAGTTTGGGCTCAGGTAGCATGAGCCCCGCCACGCGAATCAGCCCGGTTGTGTCCGCGCGCGGTAGTCGCGAGGTGACATGCCGTATTCCTGCTTGAAAGCACGGCTAAAGTGCGTGTTGTCGGAGAATGCCCATGAATAAGCGACCTCGGCGATCGTCCGATGCGCAAGCCGTGGATCGACGAGATCGAGGGCGCAGCGCTTCAGCCGCTGTTTGAGCAAGTATTGACGATAAGACAGCCCCCCTTCAGCGAGGAGGTCGCGCACATAGCGAGTCGACACACCCAAAGCCGCAGCCACATCGGCACTCGAAATATCTGGATGCGCCAGGTGATCGTCAATGAATTTCTTCGCCTGCTGAAATTGAGCTGTCCGGTGGACGGTGCCATGTTTGCAGAGCTGGTTTGTGCGGTCCAGCACCGCCGTCGTGATCAGGTCGAGCGCGACCGAACTCGCCCGACTGGCGCTCACCGCCCGAAAGGGGTATCACGAGTTTCACGTCATCACCCTGCAAGCGGGCAATATGATGCCGTGTACGTTCAATCTGGACTGGCGTAATCAGCGACTTACCGGCCCTCACTTCTCCCAGCGTTCTGCGGGTACCGAGATAGCGAAATCGCTCCGGCACATCACAGCGATGACTCTCCGGAACGTTAAGCGATTCGGCGATTTCGCAAAAATGTTCGAAACGTGCGTCGGGCTCGACGTTGTCGAGATTGAAATGTTCGGGCATGGCTGCTCTTCAGTGCTTGCTTTTTAACCGGCCAGTTTTCTAAACGGTGCCGGTCGACTGGGTGCCACTATGCCGCCGGCTCAAAGCCGATAAGCGATCGAGCGATAGTCGCGCGGCGACATGCCATATGCCGCTTTGAATGCCTTGCTGAAATGTGCGGAGTCGAAGAATGCCCACGCGTATCCGATATCCGTGACGCTCCGGTGTGCCATGCGTGGATCAGCAAGGTCGCCTGCGCAGCGCGCAAGCCGTTGTTCGAGTACGTATCGTCGATAGGACACGCCGCCGCTCGCCAGGAGTTCCCGTACGCACCGCGGGGAGACACCCAGCGCTGCCGCGACGCTGGCGAGCGTTAGCGAAGGGTCTGCAAGATGTTCATCGATATACGACTTTGCTCGCTGGAACTGCGCTGTGCGATGTACGTCGGTATGAAGAGACACCTGCTGCGTCCGTTCCCAAAGCGCCATTGTCAAGAGATCCAGCGCCACCGTCATGGCCTGAACGCCGGCTTCGCCCGTGATATCGTCCCAGACTTTTGACAAACTCAGCAGATAGTCCATCGAAAGTCGAGCGTAAGGCGTCTCGTTGCCAAGGGCAACCGCCGTGACCGCTTCAATTCGTCTGATCTGTGCTGCGAACGACGCGCGCGGCACATGTAGCCAGATGAAGGTGAGGTCCTCGGTAATCGATTCCTGATAGGGCTTGACCGGATCGACAACGTAGAATTGCCCGGCGTGTACCTGGGATTCGTTGCCTTCCTGGCTGACCGAGATCGCGCCCGATAGGGGCATGATGATTTTGATTGCGTCGTTTTCCGAGCGGGCGATATGCTGCTGTGTCCGGCTAACATGCAGCGGTGTCAGCAACGACGTACCGGCGCATATTTCGCCCACGAAGCGACTGTCCCACTGAAAGCGGAACGTCTCCGGCGAGGTGCACGCGAGGCTAACCGGGACATAGAGTTCCTCGGCCAAGTCCTTCCAGTAGCTGAAGCGCCGATCGACGGGAATCTCGTCGAGATTCATGCTTGCGCCCATCACTTCCCCTTAGGTGGCTCGCCGCGTGGCCCTCATGGCTGGCGACCCGGCGCCTGATTCATTGATCGATATGCGTTCGGCGCCACCCCGTAGGCCGCGGCAAATGCCGCGCAGAACTGCTCGGCGCTCGCCAGACCAGACATACGTGCAATCTCCTTTGCACTGTAACCGTTGTAGCGCGCATCGGCCAGCGCCTGTGCGCAACGGTTCAATCGAACGCTCAGCAGGAACTGCGCAAAATCCGTTTCGTGCCAGCGCAGGACGTCCTCTACCTCTGAGGACGTCATTCCCAGTGCGGCGCCGGTCATGCTGCTCGAAAGCATTCTGTCAGCAAGATGCGCATTCACGAACGACCTGACGCGCAGCAGCTGCACAGCAGGGTCGACAACATATTTCCGCGGGGCCGCCATGGTGGGCAACCGATGGAACGCAAGCGCCAGCAAGGTCGACGCATGCGTCGCCGCGCGTTCGGCTGCGGCCCCCTCCAGTTCGTTCCAAACCTTGGAAAGACTGTAGACGTAGTTGATCGCAAGACGTGCATGAGGCTCTGTGGAAGCGAACGCAGTCCCGGTGATGGACCGGGTCGCCCCGATTCCCGCCTCGACGCTTTCGCGTGGCATGTGTAGCCACAGAAAATTGAAACCGGCCGAGGTCACTTCCTCATAGGGCCGCAATGGATCGACCACACCGAACTCGCCGGGCCGGATATGGGCCTCGCGGCCGTCCTGTTGCATTTTCATGCTGCCGCTTAATGGGAACCAGATGCCGATCATGTCGCCGGACGATTTTCTGATGTGGGCCGGAGTACGCGATATCTTCTGTTCGGCGCTCATGGCCGCACTGCCCGCCATGAAGGGCCCCATATACCGGCCGTCGTAACGTGCGCTGAACGCCAATGGCCGGTCGCAACCAACATTCACCGGTACGTGTAGCGATTGCGACACGTCGCGCCAGAAATCGAAGCGCTCGTGCGCGGGAAGAATATGAAGGTCAAATTCCGATCGCATTGGTCCGCTCTCCTTATCGTCAGGACTGTCTTCCGCGAGGCGGTCGTCCTCGCATCCCAATCAGTTTTGCGTCAAATCTGAAGCTGCGCTTGCGCACAAGACACGCTGCCCACACACCGGATGTTAAAAATCAGAATGGTTACTTTTCCAGATCTTTGAGGGCAACGTTCAGCAACGAGTATTCCGTACGACGCCGAATGCAGAATGTCGCGCCCGAGCGAAAAATCGGCTGCGACAGCGTAAGTCACTTCGCGGTTAAATATCCATGAAAAATTCTGAAGCGTGTGCTCAGGCGTTTGAGATGGTGCTCGATCGGCGGCCGGAGCGTAGCGCTCAAGTTTCGCTCATATACCGGGTACCGTCTAATCGCGCGAGCCGCCCGTTGTTTAGAAAAATTAAGCAACAAATCGAAAAATTTGTTTTTATTTTCTCTTATTCTTTACCACATCGCACGGCTCCTCGGAATAACGCGGTTGAGTCGCTCGGCGATTCAACGGGAACGACCGCTAGGCTGTCGGCCCATACCTCGGGAGCGACATGGTGGTGCAGACGGACTCATCGCAACCAGGACCGCCGTCGCGTCGGATTGGCGGCGTCGACATTCCGAAGGGTGATCTTGCATGCGATGCACTTGCGACTGCTGAGCTATTTTTGCCGGATTTGTTAAACCATCATGCGCATCGAGTATTCATATTTGCCGTGCTGGCAGGACGGCACAGAGCACTGATCTTTGATCAGGAATTGCTGTATGCGGCAGCGATGTTTATGAACGTGGGTCTCACCGATGTCTACGCTCGCTCGCAACGACGCTATGAGCTCGACAGTGCGAGCGCACTCCGGCAGTGTCTCACGAGTCGAAAAGTTGTTGATGGCTCTGTGTTGGAGGCATGGTACGCGGTAGCACTGCATACGACCCACGAAATTCCGGACCACGCGTCGCCACTCGCGGCATCGCTTGCTAGCGGTGTGCGTATGGATCTGTTTGGCGACAAGGCCGCCATCGTCGCTCGCGAGGCGAAAACAGAAATCCTGAATGAATTTCCGCGTGGCAAACGCTTTAAGGAGCGTTTTATCGAGGCGATCGGGAAAGGGGTCGCACATCGACCCGCATCGACGTTCGGCGGGGTCAGTGCCGATGTACTTGAGAGAGTGGATCCGAACTATTGCCGCCTCAATTACTGCGGTTTGATCCTGGGTGCAAAGTGGAAGGACTGACATGACGTGCTTGTGCGTCGATCGGTAGCGCTTGCTTTAGGGACTGGAGCAAAAGAAAGAGACCAGGTGAGTAACGGAACTCAGCGGCGGGATCGTTTCGCCTTAACCTTTCCAGGTTTCCAGAAAATCAAGCAGTAGGGTATTGACCCGTTCCGGCTGTTCCTCTTGCGGCAAATGTCCGCATTGCGCAATGGGTTCCGCGCGTAGATGGGTGGCCATGCCCTCCCAAACCGTTTTCATGTCGAACATGCCACCTACCGCATAAAAGTCCTCGCCCCAAATGGCCATAGTCGGGCAGGTGATCTTGGTGTCCGCATCGACGAGATCCTGTTTAACGTCCTCGGCGTTCGCCCGATAGTCAGACATCGCGCCGCGCACCGCGCCCGGCCGTTTGTAAGCCCGGACATAGGTATCGAAGTCGGCCCCTTCGATTGCGTGCGGGTTGTAGCACCAGTCCGCGAAAAAATGATGGAGCCACTCCGCTTCCTTACCGCTAATCAATGTTTCCGGCAGGTCAGGGACGAGATGAAACAAGAAGAACCAATATGCGCGCGCGGTTTGCGCGGTCATGTTCTGAGCCACGACGCGCGTCGGCACGTTGTCCATCACGACGAGCCGGTCGAGGCGCTGCGGGTGATCTTTAGCGAATCGGGTGGCCACGCGAGCGCCTCGGTCATGACCCACTAAAGCAATCTTGTCGATGCCGAGTTCGTCGAGCAAGGCAAGCAGATCAAGCGCCATATTGCGCTTGTCATAGCCACCAGCCGGCTTGTCGGTCTCACCGTAACCGCGAAGATCGGGCGCGATGACGCGAAACTTCTTCGCCAGAACCGGAATCTGAAAGCGCCATGCAAAGCTGGTTTCGGGGAAGCCATGCAACAAAACGACAACCGGGCCGCTGCCCGAATCAAGGTAATGCTGACGAATTCCATTCGCCCGGCGGGTGTGATTGACGATGGGGAGGAGGGCGGTCGAGGTCATGTTGTCTCTCGCGGGCTGTGGAGTTTGATGGGGTGAAGCGGAAAGATTTTCGATTGAAGTCAGCCCGGGCGACCCCGCTGCTTGTGACGGCACTTCTAGTGCCTGCCGGGATCACCGTCGTAGTTCAGCGGGTTCCACTACATGAAGGTTGCCGAAGGTTCACTGTCGCTAGTGGCGACTTCTGGTAGCGAGGGATCTTGAGCGTTGATTGAGCTTAGTCAACCGCACGCTTTAATGCAGGCTAATTCTTCTAAGTCATTCTGAACCGGGCTCTTGAAGAGGCCCCCTATGCTCCACGCCCGCGACGCCGTACAGCGCTAACAAGTCAGGCAAGCGGGTGTATGGCCTAAGTTTTATTAAGAACAATTATCTGGCCGTTGGATTCTCCCCGGATTAGTTTCGAACATCATCGCCGCTTACGCAGGTCGCGAAGAGCGGTTCTGACCGATGTGTCGGCGGTGGCTAACTTATGGAAACTACGCCATGCGCCTTCCTTTAATCGCTCCGCAAGACCTCAATGCCGAACAGCGTCCGCTCTACGACGACATCCGCATCGCGGTGTCCCCGATGTGTCAGTACAGCGCGGATGATGAGAGCGCACGCGAGAATCCATACGCGCGCGGTTGGGATGATTGTCGAACCGCAGCAGGCGGAGTCAATTGTCAGTGAGGGAAAGGCAGACACCGTTGCGCTCGCGCGGGCGCTTCTGGACAACCCGCGTTGGGTCTGGCATGCGGCCGAAAAGCTGGGTGCCGAAGGCTCGATCACGTATCCCCCGCAGTATGAACGCAGCAAGCGAGGACTGTGGCCAGGCGCGGTGCTTGCGCGTCCTGAAGGCTAATGGACTGAGATGCGTCCGTCGAGGCGTGTAGGGCGGCTCGACGGCGTAGCTTCATGCGAGGCCGAGATGCGGATTGGCATCTCGGCCTCGTAGCGTTTGGCCGCATCGGTACCGGGTGTGTTCTGCAGCGGCAACCTGGCCGAACGCGCGGTAGCGAAGCATCACGAGAACTCGAACGGCCCACGCGCTGTTCCGTCTGAGTCAACTTTCTGTGAGACTCGATACAAGTCAACGGCAATTCAGCCCGTTAAGATGCACTCGACTGGTGCAGCAAAGCCGGTTTGCATTCCAGTCACTGAGACGCTGGAGAGCAGGGCCTCCGGGCAACTTCACTGAGGCCGGATTGAATAACCCGCGAATTCATTAGCGTGTCGTCTGCCACGTCTCATTGGCCTCCGCGTATGCATACGTTTGAATAACAGGAGGTTGCCATGTTACGCATTGGTGATCTGGAGATTGACTTCGCACTGCGCGAAGTGCGTCGCGACGGCACTCCGCTTCGAGTGGGTTCTCGCGCTTTCGATATCCTGGAGCTTCTGAACAACGCCAATGGCGAACTGGTGTCGAAAGACGAAATCCTGCGCATGGTCTGGCCGACAACCGTGGTTGAAGAGAACAACCTGCAGGTGCAAATTTCCGCGTTGAGAAAGGCTTTCGGTGCCAGCCGCCAATTGATCAGAACAGTTCCTGGTCGTGGCTATAGATTATTGCAGTGCACCAACGCATTGGGCGCAAAGCATGCGTGCGATACGCTGCCTGGTACTGTTCTGGTCAAGTCCATCGACGACTCGCAGGTCACATCAAACGGTCACATCCCGGACCTCTTCGGGCGCGATCTGACGTTGACGGACGTTCTGACTGTGTTGGAACGCCGTGAAATGGTGACGCTAGTCGGTACCGGGGGGATCGGTAAGACACGCCTCGCGATCGAAGCCGCCAGAAAAGCAGCCCCCGCGTTTCCCGATGGTGTGGCGATGATATCGTTTTCATCGGTAACGGATGAACGATTCGCGCTTGACGCGGCCGCCGCCGGGCTGGGTATGAAAAGCTCGAGTGCGCCGCTTTCAATCGATGCAATTGCCGATGCGGTGCGCGGCAAACGGCTGCTCATTGTGTTGGATAACTGCGAACACGTTGTCGGCACCGCGGCGAGCATTGCATTGGCGTTGCGTAATTCCGGTCATGCCATCCTGGCAACGAGCCGTGAGCCTCTGCGAATACCCGATGAGACGCTGTATCCCGTGCCAGCGCTTGTTGTACCTGAGGCGGCAAGCACAGAAGGCGCCGTGCTGCTAACGGGGGCGGCACAGCTCTTCCTCGCGCGGGTGAGAGGCGTCGCGCCCGATTTCACGGTGGACAAAAAAACCGTTCTATCGATAGGCGCCGTGTGTCGTGCGCTCGACGGCATCCCGCTGGCGATTGAACTAGCCGCTGCGAGAGCCGCTTTACTTGGCATTGATGTGCTCGGCAATCGTCTCAACGATCGTCTACGGATTCTTACAGGTGGTTGCCGGACTGCACCGCCCCGACATCAGACGATGAGGGCGACGCTGGACTGGAGTTACCGGCTGTTGAGCGATATTGAGCGGTCCGTGCTGCGTCGCTTGGGGGTATTCGTTGGCGGTTTTACATTCGATGCTATTTGCTTCCTCACAGTGGACCGCGATGTGTCCACTTGGGAAACGCTCGACGCATTCTGCGGCTTGGTGAGCAAATCGATGGTCACGGCTCAACTCGATGGCAAGACCCGACGCTACCGCCTTCTCGAAACGACCCGCGACTATGCTGTGCAGCAACTGGACAACAACGGCGAGCGAGATGCGGCGTCAGCTATGCACGCGCGGTACCTGCTGACCCTGTTCGACGAGGCCCCGGTCAACAGGACCGAACGAACGGATGAAAGAAGGCTGGCGGACTTTGCCTCTGAGCTTGACAACGTCCGCGCGGCACTTGAATGGTCGTTTTCATCGTCGGGCGATCCGTCGATGGGCGTTGCGCTCGCCTCTGCGACCGTCCCGTACCTGTTCGACCTATCACTTTTGAGTGAATGTTGTAGCCGTGCAAGGCAGGCACTGGCAGTTTATGACTCGACAATGGAGAGTGAAATCCCGGCGGATACCGTACTGAAATTGCGCGCCGCATTGGCTGCGGGACTTGTCTATACGAACGGTCCCGGGCCGGAAGCCCAGCATGAATGGATGAATCTCTACGCCGAGGCGCTGTTACAGAAGAACACCGACTATGAGGCGCGCGCTTTATGGGGCCTTTGGAATACGCATCAGTATGGCGGTGAACCCAAGGCCGCATTGCTCATGGCTCAACGCTTCAGCGACTTGGCGCGTGGACGGGAAGATGTGACGCGATCCCTGCTTGCCATGGGTATCGAAGGGATCTCGCTGCACTATCTCGGCGATCAATTACAGGCTCGCGCCAGACTGGAGGAGATGCTGGCTGCCTACGATCAATCCGCGCATCGCTGGAGCGCGACGGGATTCCATATCGAACATGGAATCGTGGCACGCGCCACGCTCTCGCGTGTACTCTGGGTCCAGGGCTCGGTGCACCGAGCCCTGGACCTGGCTCAGTCGACCCTGCGGGCTGCGATCGATTTTGACAATGAGATGGTCACGTGCTACGTCCTGGTCGAAGCGGTTATTCCGCTGACAATCCTGTCGGACGACCTGGTGCGTGCACGCGAAGCGATCGCCGGGTTGCGCGAGAGAGCCTCCCGGATGTCCTTCCCTATATGGATGGCGGTCTGCGCTTGCTATGAACAATGCGTTGCCGCCATGGCGTCGCCGAATCCCGGTCAGTTGCGGGTATTTTCGATCGCTATCGAGCAACTGGCGGAAACGGGTTTCCGCGCGCCGCTGATTTTCCTGTTGTGCCGGTACGGCCAGGCGCTTGCCAGGTGCGGCGACGTAATGAACGCACGGAAAGCTATCGATCAAGCCATTGAACTTGGCGACGCGACCGGCGAGCGTTGGTTTCACGCCGAATTGTGCCGCGTAAAGAGAAGGATTCTTTCGTCCAGTGGGAATGGACCGTTCTATTGGGGCGCGAAACGCATCGCCCCACCACGGACTGAACCATCACGGCACGGAGATACGGTACATGCGTGCGACATTTGACCTTAACGATCTTCCGGTCTCCGAGCGGTATGAGTACTGGCAAGGCGTATCGGAAAGCTTGCATGTGCCGGTGTCGGTTAGCTGCGAACAAACAGAGACCTTCACTGCGAAGTGGGACGGACGTCTACTCGGACGACTCTTCGCCGGCTCGGCGTTTCTGAGTGAGGCGCAGCGTGTGTCCCGTACTTCGTATCACATCGACCGTTCCGAAGTGGATCCTGTCGGCATCTGGTTGCCTTTAACCGGCGGGATCCACCTAAGACAGGATGATAAGGAAGCGTTGATTCGGCCTGGGCAACTCGCTATCGTCGATCCTGCGCGTCCTTATGAAGAGTTGACACTCAGGAACTGCCATTTCCTGTGGATGCTGCTGCCCCGGGAGGACGTCGTCGCCCGAATCGGCTCGACCGAAAAAGTGACGGGCCTCGCTCACTCCGTCGATCAGCCGCGTACGCGGCTCGCGATCGAGTTCGTTCGCAGTCTGTCGGCCGTCTGGGATGAGCTCTCCGGTCCCCAGTCCGAACAGGTAGCGATGCATGTGCTGAGTCTTTTAGGACTCGCGTTTAACTCGCATGCCGATGCGCCGGCTCTAGCGAACGAGACGGATTCGTCGGAGCGGTTACTGTGGATCAGGCTTTTTATCGACGAGCGTGTGGCGGATCGCAGTTTATCTGCGGAGACAGTCGCGGCGGCCCTCGGTCTTTCGACACAAGAAGTTCAGAGGTTGACCGCACAGGCCGGTCCTGGATTTCAAGGTTACGTGCAGGCGCGCAGGCTGGCGCGATGCTTTCGTATGCTGTCGGATCCACGCTTCGCCGCCTACAGCGTACATGACATCAGCGATATGGGTGGTTGGCTGAATGTGGACTGCTTTCGCAAAGCATTTGAAGCGGCGTACGACATGTCTCCTGAGGACCACCGGCTGCGACGTATCCCAACCAAAGGATGAGATCAAGCGCGGAAGTTGCAGCGGACCGTAAAACGGCCGCGCTGCAAACCCGTGCGTCGACCACTATGTCGGCCCGCATCCGCACAGCGCAGCTTACTCAAAGTCACTCAGAACGAGAAATAAAGATTTTCCTGAATCAACAAGGCATTGGGCTGGGCTGGAGCGAATGCCGGATTTTTCTGAAACGTGATCCCCGACACCGCGTAGAGGCCACGTGTCACCTGGGCCGCGTACGAGACGGAAAGCGCAAGCGATGCCGCTGCCGGCAGTACACCGACACTGATCGTTCGCGGGATAATTCGAGGTATCCCAGACGCCACGGAGGGTGAATTGGGCATCGCTTGAGAAACCGATCCGAGACAGATCATAAGTGACCGTGCCATATATGAGCTGGCTCCAGTTCGGATCCTGACCACCGTAAAACTGAGGGTTGTGGTTGTGACCTAGCACGTCATATTCATAGCTAGGGCCGAAGGTTCCGACGGAAAAACCAACCCCTTTGTCAGCTAACCACACGCGCGCCCCACCGAGTTCGGGAAACATGGTTTCGCACGCGGGTGTACTGGTCCCTGTCTGCAACGCTCTCGTATTGAGCTGATCATATCGGACACAGTTGGCTTCAACAGACAGCGCGTTGGAAGTGGTCTGCGCCTCTGCTGCGGACGGCACGTTGCTCGGAGCCGCACCGTCCGAGCTCTGCGCGTGCACGCCAATGGACAGCGAAAGTAACGGGAGTAGGGTCATGGCGACAGCAACCGGCGCGAATCGGGCAATCTGCTTCATGCTATCCAGGTTCAATTGTTTGCCTTATCTCACTCCGATAAGATGGGTTCTGGCAGGGATAGCCCACGATCCTAGTATTCCAGATATGCGGCTGAGTGTACGGCCCGAGCTGGGCGCTGTCCTTTAACGATATTAAAAGTTCTGATGATGCAGCTCGGCTGGAAGGCCAGCTGTGCCCCGAGTATTCAGGCGCTATCTTTAAGCGTGTTGATGGCCTATAGGGGGAGCCGCGCTTTTAACGCGAGGCTCGCGAAGCGCTTGAATTGATTGAAGCGGACACGCAGGCAGATCTAGCGATACGGGTTTGTCGCACGGTACTCGCGAGGCGACATTCCGTAGAGTGCCTTGAACGACCGACTGAAATGCGCACTGTCGAGAAATCCCCATCTATACGCTATTTCAGTAATGGAGCTATCCAGGTTGCTGGCGACTGTCAGATCCTTGGCGCATCGTGCCAGTCGTTGCTCGAGCACATACTGGAGATATTTTAGGCCCCCCTCTGACAGCAGTCCGTGCAGATAACGAGTCGAGAGCTGCATCGCGGCTGCAACTTTCCCGAGATCGAGATTCGGGTCTGCAAGATGCTCATCGATGAACGCTTTGGCTCGACGGAACTGCGCGGACCGATGGACCGTACTGTGAGTTTGCACCTCGTCCATGCGCTCCCACAATGCCATGGTGAACAAATCGGCAGCCATTGCACCGGCTTGGCATGCCGATGTTGGCTCAATAGAGTCAAGAACGTTTGAGAGACTATGGGCGAAATCGACCGCAAGTCGAGCGTAAGGGTGCGCGCGATCAAAGCCGATCGCCGTGATGTTTTCTATTCTGCTGATTTTCGACGTCAACAGATTGCGCGGCAAAAGGAAGTAAAGGAACCTCAAATCCTCAACGATACTTTCCTGGTAGGGTCTGGTTGGATCGGTAATGTAAAACTCGCCCGGACGGATGAGTGTATTTCGGGAGTCCTGAGAAACAAAAATTGAGCCCGACAGAGGCACGATGAGTTTTACCCGGTCATCCTCGGAGCGCGCGATATGCTCCGTCCTCCGATCAACTTCCTGCTCGCCTAGAAGGGAAGTGCCGGCCGTGACTGCCCCAAGCTCAGTGCCGTGGATCCAGGCATTAAACCGCTCTGGGCGGTGGCATTCCACACTGACCGGAACATAGTACGTTTCGACCAGATCGCGGTACCGCGCAAATCGCTCTTTGACTGGCACAGACTCGAGGCTATAGACCGAGGGCATCGGTTCTCCCGCAGCGATGAACACCATTTGACGGACGATGCCGGCAGTCGACGGTTGACGTACTCAGCCGAAAGGGCCGCCTGACCAGCCGTCGGGGCGATCGCACAAGCACGGCCTCTGCTCAGCTATGCCAGCAACATAATAAATTAAAACTGATTTGATGCCACCCTTTTATTTAACGGCAGTAGTTATTTAAAACATTGTTTTATTCTCAATTGCATTGAAGCCATTATGAAATAAAAAATGGTGTAAATGAAAGATTGGCCCGTGGCGAACGCTGTGGGCGCGGTTGGCCGGCTCAGGCAGCCGGCATCGCTCAACCCATGGGCGATGTTTCAGAACAATTAACCCGTCCATCAGGACATTTATCGTCAATCAGGCACAAGCTGCAATTTTCCTGGGCGCAGAGCAGCGTTCAGCGTCGAGGCCGTAGGATGCGGTTCGGGGCGATCGAGTGCAGTTGCTTCGCCGTCTGACGCATGCTCATTGTCAGCCGCTATCGCGATACGGTAGCTCGGGAAGAACCGCGGTGCGCGCATGAACATTTCATCGCAGGCTGCAAAGACGTCTCCAACCATTCAGAGGGGCTTTCGGAAATGAAGTTATTTACAGCAAAAAATATCATTGTCGGGCTTGCGATCACAACCACGGTTGCTGGGGCGTTCGTACCCG
>OVEP011218242.1_pt1 | contig 17940 bp, 13 predicted proteins | sample 1779801 | NCBI WGS metagenome assembly OVEP01 (sample SAMEA3914791, study PRJEB12502) | metagenome | biome: forest; material: soil | place: Canada | collected 2011-07-03 | depth 0.1 m
TCACCTCAACGAAGGCGAGACTCTGGTGCGTCATTTCCTGGAGAATTTTCAGCGGTTCGTGCGGAACGAGCCACTCGATAATCGCGTCATGTGAAGGGGCCAAACGGGCAATAATTCCCAGCCCCAAGGGGGCGACCTAATTCCAGCCCGGGGCAACGCCCCGGGAATGATGTTTTATCAAAGCGCGAGCCCTGAAGGGGCGGAAGGACATTAGAACGTAGGCGCAACTCCCGTAGCCGCCGCCGTGAGGCGGTGGAGAGAGGAGATAAGATGTCGCGTCCGCTTGATCTCGACTTGGACCGTATCCAGAGGAGACTCTTGGAGATCGGTCCGGAGCCGGGCCTTTCATCATGCTTTGGCGCAAATTATTTTTTCCGGAGGCGGTGATTCTCGCGGCATTGTTGCTGAGCGTACTGTTCTTCTATGCGGAGGAGGATTGGCGCGGCGCGCGCGACTGGGCGGCGTGCCAACAGGATTTGCAAGAGAAGGGCGAGACGCTCGATCTCCAGCAACTTGCCCCGCGCGGCGCGCCTGAAAACGATCTCACCCGGACTCCGATTTTCGCCGAAGCTTTTCGTGCGGACTACGCGACGACACCACTCAGTGATCTTGGTATTTATCTGAATAAGCCCGGTATCGACGATGCTTGGCCGAACGACCGGCATAATCTGGCCCGGGGAATACCTTTCGATCTCGTCGCGTGGCAAAAGTATTACCGGTCGTCGCCCGAGCCCTGGATGCCAAAGCAGGCCGGTTCCCCCGCCCAGGATGTCCTGGCGCGGCTCGCGCATTTCGAGCCCGAGATGACGGCGATCGATGAGGCGGTGAGCAATCCGAAATCGTTCTGGCCCATCGAGTGCGTTCTGCTCGACTCGGTGCAAGCGTACTACCATGAGCGAGGATTCCTTCATATCATAACGACTTATCAGGAGGTTGGCAGGGTCCTCCAACTTCAGGCCGTGGCGCATCTTGAAAATCACGAGCCGGAAAAAGCCGCACAGGATTTTCAACAGAATCAACGGCTCGTGCAGTCGTTGGTGCGGGTGCCCTTTCTCGTCAACGCCCTCGTGGCCTATGGAGTTCAAATCGAGGGTGAGGGGATTCTTTGGGAAGGGATTCGCCGACACGTGTGGAGCGATGCGCAGTTGGACGACATGGAAAAGAGCATGGCCTCCGTCGATTTTCTCGATATCTATCGTCGGAACCTGCGTTTCGAGCGGGCGCTCTCCCTCCAATGTCTCTCCTACCTCGAGAAGGGAGAGCCGATCCCCGTGCCCTATACGCCGGGAGAAGAATACAAAATGGAGGCCAAGGTTTTGCTTATGCGACTAAGTCCTCAAGGCCAGGTCGATCAAGCGAAGATCAACTTCTGCCGCGAAATACAGAAAATGATTGATGCCGTCGATTTGAATCGGGGCACGCTGAACCTTTCTCTCAATGCCGAAGACAAAGAGGCGTCGCTAATTCCCTTTCTCGACGATTTGCAAGACTTGAATAGCCTAGGCCGGATCATGGCCGAGGCCGAGACCCGGTTGCGGCTGGCGCAGATGGCCTGCTTTTTGGAAAACTACTATCTAAAGCAGGGACGCTACCCGGAAAAGCTGGAGGAGCTTTCCGGATTGCCTCTGCGCCTCAACCAGGAAGTTTTGCGTGAGAAGCCTTTTCATTATCAGCGCAAAGGCAATGGCTATCTTCTCTATTCCGTCGGCTGGGATGGAATCGACCATGGCGGCGTGCCCACGGGACCTCGGATCGAGTTCGGGTACAAAAACGAGAACGCCGATTACGATTGGGTCTGGCCGAGTCCGTGAGGCGTGGAGGAGGGCAAAAAGACATCCACGTTCTCATGGACGCGGCGACGGATGAAATCAAAACGCTGAGGTCACGCCTTGCGGAAATATCTTTTGATGAAGAGGAGATAGCCGAGGAAAGGCATGCAGAAGAATATCATCAGCCAGGCCATGCTGCTCCCCTCGAACATGCCGCTCTTCTGGATCTGGTCGATCTGTGCTTGGGAAAAGTCCATCAGGCGGTACATCTCCACGAAATCATGCCTCGCAAAGGTCAGAATCGCGGATGCGAAATAAAGACCCACGGCAATCAGGATCAGCCACCAGCCTCGCAGCTCCATTCGATACAATAGCCATGCGGCGTAGCCCCAGACGATGCCGGTAGTCAGGAAAAAAAGAGAGGCAGGCAACCCCGTGATAAACATTCCGAAAAAAGGCGCCACGACATGTCCGGCCAGGGGCATGAGCAGAAGCATCGGCACGGCAAACCACATCCACAGGCTAAATCCCAGCACCGGCAACGGGCAATGATCGGTCCAGCGCGCCACGGGATCGCGCGCGTCGCAGGTCGCCTTCACATGGCGGCTGTTATAGAAAAACGTCCAGAGTCCCGGCAGAAGGACAAACGCAAAGCCGAGAAACACGAACATGAAGACCATCACGCCATCCATCGCGGCCGCGGGCAACGTGGGTTGGCCGGCGGTGGCGGGCGGAGTCATGGTGGCCATTATTTTCGGCATGATGACCGCCATGCCCACCATTTCAAAGAGGCCTATGACGAGCCAGCTCCAGGAAAAGATGAGCAACAACGCCCGCGCCCAGCGCCGCGCCATGATGGAGCCGACCCCCAGCCACACCAATGCCACCCCGAGGATACCGTAGACGGACATGGAGGGCATAAGAGTCGAAAAGGGGACTTGCTGATCCTTGGGAACCATCGCCTGGCTGACCGGAATGAGCAGAAGAAACGATCCGCACAGACAGCCCAGTAGAATCGTCAGGACGCCGAAAACGGTCAGGCCGGCCGAGCGGTCCTTGTACGGCACAGGCAGCGGCGTTGAGTCGAGGGGGCCGGCTCCGGAATAAGATTCATTCATAGGCGTGGGGAAGTGCCCACGAGGTTATCGGCCGGCCGGGGTTTGTCTACCCGAGCTTCACCGGGACAGAAATCCGATCCTATAGGCCGAGCGACAGCCCTTGGCTTATTCTGATAACCGGCTTGCGAAAGTAAAAAAACCGCAAAACGGAGGCATTTCCCCGCAGATACCGTCGACTTGGAAAAACCGACTTGTCGAAGAAATCTCCTACAGGATGAAAGAAAGTTACACTATCTCCATTTCCCTTAGTCCGGCGCCATCGGCTTAATTCTTAGGGTTAACAGGCCCTGAAGACAGTCTCTAGTTTTTAGAGGTCTTGGGGGCCGGGTCCGCCGGGCTGACGGATATGCTATCCAACCACTCACTATCTCTCTCGACCATATCGCGGACTTGCAGGCCGGAGGTAATATCGCTGAGTTTACCGCCCTGGCCGTTGACCGTGATGGTCGTCGAGGAATCGACTTTATAAATCTTCGTCGTTTTCGTGGTCATTATCTTGACCGTGATCGTGCCCGCCGACGCATCGATCGAATCGATCAGAATCCGGGTGTCGTCCGGCGGGGACTTTTTCTTGGATGCCGAGACTGGAGTCGTCATCGCCAAGGCAAGCAAAAGCGTCAGCGCAAAAGCGGCAAAAGCAAAAAGCAGGCGGGACGATTTCATATGAGAGGGGAATTTGAAAGAGAAGAGGGAATATCACCATTCACGAGAGATGCCAACCTGAATCTAATGTAGGACAAGGCCTTACATAATGTTATCGATACGTAAGTACATGTCTATCAGGGCCGACGACAACGGCCCTATTTCGCAGCCAAATGCTGCGGGGCGTCCGCGCTTATAAATTCCTGGCCTGTTGATTCACCTGCCGGATTTGCTCGAGGATGCGCTTTTGAATTTCCGGCGCATCTTTCACGCCGATCCATTTGGCGCCCTGACCGAGGCCGGAACGGATTTGCGTTTGCCCGGTCATGTCCCGGATATCGATGGAGCTCATGCCGGCGAGGAGCTCGGGCAGCGTCCGGCTGATGACGACATCGGCGATGCGCTCCAGCGGCACACTGCGCACCTGGTAGCCGATGAAGCCGTGGCACCAGATCACGCGCCGATTGGTCAGCCAGTAATGATAGCGCCGCTGCGCGATGAGCGCCCAGAGCAGCACGAGCGGAATCAGCACAATCCCCACGATCGAACAAGCCGCCGCGATGACTGCAAACCGGACGAACCGATACGGCCGCAGGGAGAAAAGCACCTCCTCGTCATCCATCAACCGGATGCCAAAATCGGATGGAGGTTCCTGGTTATCGATGGCGTCGTCATGCATGGAAGCTCCTGGTTGACCGAAGGTAAAAGCGCAGTCCCCGACGATAGAATGCCCCAGCGCCAACTCAATGCCGGAGTTTTTTCTGACAGGATTAACAAGATTAACGGGATTTCGATCAGGTCACCGGTCCCCTCAATCCTGTAAATCCCGTTAATCCTGTCAAAAAATTCAGCACCCGAGTTGCTCGCGCAGCCAGGTGGCGAAGGATTGGGCCCGGTCGGCGTCGCTCCAGTCGGCCAGTCTTTCGCAGGTGGATTCCTTGTTGCGCAGCCGAAGCGACGGCGCGTAGCTGTAGGAAGTGCCGCCTTTGCCGTTCGTATTCACAACCGTTTCGACGATGACGGCGGAGATGTCGGAGAACGCGGCGGTCACGCGCTCCTTGCGCTGGAAGGTCTTGGGCAATTGCACCGTGCGGGAAGGCGCATCGATGATCAAGTCGTCTTCGCCCGATTCGATTTTACGCCGTTGCCAGAGATAAACCGCCGCCCCGGCGCCATAGGCCACGGCCAGCGCCAGGCCTGCAATCCCGAGGGGAGGATGAAACTTGAAGGTAAACCCCACCAGAAAAATTTCCACAAAGCCCACCCCGCCGGTTGTTATCATGCCGACCGCGATGGCCGGAAATTCCGGCAGCCGGACCTTGGTGCGAAATCCATCCTGAACGATCTTCACGCCACCGGCGACGGGATGCACCAGGACATAGCGCAGCCGCCCGGCCACCAGGATCCACAGCCCGAACATCGCCATATTGAAAGGCGTGAGAAATAAAAACCACATCAGGTCCTCGCCGCTCAAGCCGGGCGATAACACCGCGTCCTGGGGATTCTTCGGATTATAGAAAACCGTGGTTTGAGCGCCCACCGGATGCGCCGCTACCACCTCTTGCGCCCACGCGAAATTGGAGGATGCCACATCGTCGTAGCGAAACCGCCGCCCCTCGAACGAGCGCCCGGCCACGTCGTAGCGATACTGGATATCGACACCAAAGGTCGTCTTCTTTGATCCGCCGTGGGTGGACACTTCGCTGTGCGTAATCTGGCCGGTCGCGACCGGGAAATGCGTCGAGACGATCTGGCCGACAATTTGTCCGCCGGCCTTCCAGTCGAAAAAGCCGACCAACGCCGTCCAAAACAGACTGAAAATCAGCAGAAAAACAACCAGGATGATCCTTCTTGCCATAGGTTTGTTTGGACGGGATTAACCGGATTAACAAGATATCAATCAGGCCGCCGGCTCCCCCCCAATCCTGTGAATCCCGTTAATCCTGTCTAAAAATCGGCAGGCCCGGTCAGCGCCGCAGGAAGGATGAGCGTTGAAACGGTTAATCCGTTGCAGCGGATTTCTCAGTTAAGTCATTCAAGGCTGGGTTAACTTCACGTGATCGAAAGTCGCCGTACAGGTCGGACCACTGGAGCTATTGGAGCTGACCGCGAGGCCCGCGTAGGCTGCCGCCGTTATGGTGCTGATCGTCTGCGTCGTGCCTACCATTGTCCACGTTGTTCCATCGGGCGAAATATACCCGGTAAAGCTGTTACCCGCGCGCACCAGTTTGACCCAGTAAGGCGCCGTGAGGCCTGTGTGACTGACAGTGGTTGGCGTTCCTGACGCTGTCACCCGGGTTTCCAGCGTTGCTCCGGTGGTGGAACTACTACTCATCAACAACCCGACATTCGTCGCCCCTGCTGTCATGTCATTGCGAATCACTACTCCAGCCTGCTCGTTCCCGGTACTGTTCGTGATCGAGGCAACGCGTGCGACAATCGTACTGTCTCCCGGGAAATACTGATAATCCCATTGGAACGAATCCGCCGAGCTTCCTACACCCGTCCCATTTCCATTCACCGTGAAGACGCCGTTCGTCAAGGATGCGCTGCCCCCCGTCGTATTGATGTCCATCGAGGTGAGAAATGGGCCGAGCGTATTGATCCGGTAAAAACTTTGCCGGCCGTGGAAGCCACTCATTTCCTGCAAAATGTCATATTCATCTTTGCTGGAATTATAGCTTGCGCGGATGCCCATGTTTTCATCCTCCCAATCGTTGCCGCCGTTGACCTCGGGACCGGGCACGATATTGGTCACCAAATGACCAGTGGGATCAACAACGTGAATGGTTCCCCATAGGTCCGAAACAAAGGCAACGCCATTGGCCACACACATGGCCATATAGAGAAATCCATTGCCATCGGTGTAGGGAGGAGCGCCGTTAAGAAAGTTTGGATTCGTTGCGGGGGTCGGCAGGACTGTGCTGAATCGCTGTACCGGCGACGATGTCCAGTGGTCGAAACACGCCAGCGTTCCACCATAATTTTCGTCCGTCGCGCCCGGTATTGTCTCACCCATCAGGTACATCGTGTCCGAGGAGCCGCCAACATATTGGCATCGGGCGTGATTTCCCCAAGCCGTATTAAAGGGCGCCGGACACGCAACATAACTCAAAGTCGTCAGGTAGGTGGGTGCACCTACGCCGTTGAAGCCATGAAAGCTGAATTTCTGCACATTGGGACTGTTGCCACCGATCCCTCCGCCCATCGCCATCCAAATATTTCCACCTGAATCTACGGAAAAAGACTCGAGAAAGGCTCCGGAATGGGTGCTGACGGTCGCAACTTCGCTTGCTTCCTGGATTCCGTCACCGTCCTCATCCGTCCAAACTTTAATCGCCGAGCCCGTGTCGGTGAAGGAACCGCATGGCACCTGCTGTTCGCCGACGAACCGATAGACATAGATAGGCCCGAGATTTCCCTGCCCTGCCGTGAAAAGCAACGGCACGCCTCCGATCTTGCGATAGACCGCATTCCCGCCGGTGAGATTGCTCGGGAATGTGTAGGCGAAGGGATTTGCCGTGTAGCTCTTCAAGCTCCATTCCGAACCGGGAGTCGTGTTGTTCCAGTTCATGGCGTAATGGTGCGTCGTCGTCCACACATCCCCCGCATAAACAGTGGGATCAAAATCACCCACGTTTGTCATTTCCAAGGCCTGCACTTTCCAATTGAGGGTTACTCCATCCGATTTGAATGATCGAATATCACTCTGGTTTTCGCCCGGATCGCATGAGACATAGATATTCCCGCCGCTATCGACTCCCACGCCGCTCGGGCCAAAGAACCGGGCATTCCCACCCGAGGCCGGGTCGTAGAGCAAGCCCGGCGTACTGCCGGCAAAAACCCCCCCGCTTACTCCAATCGTCTTATTGAGCGTGGGCTGCGTGCTTGTGCCCGTATAGAGATCATAGACGCGAATGTTTTGTGCCGGTCCATTTTCCGTCACAAGCAACTGGTCTGTTGCGCTGTCATAGCATACGGCGGTGGGGCTCACGACATCGGTGATCTCTTTGTTCTGATAATTTCCGTTCTTGTCGTAGAGCTTGATCGCCGCGGGGTAGAGATAGGTGTAATTATAGGCGGCCGGGAAATTGGTCCCTTCCTGTACGATCCAGAGCTGGCCTGCGCTGTCCGCAGCCATCGGGCCTGGGCGGGTAAAGCTGAAGGCCCGTCCCGGAATTTCCTGCTGAGTCGTTCCCCACGTTCCGACGGTGCCTCCCCCGCAATTGATTTGCTGGATAACGCTGCCAGTTGAGCTGAGAATTTCGATGCCATTGATGATCACCCAGCCATCGACCGAACCAGGATGCGCCGCTCCGTAAACATGAATGTTGCCGGACGCGTCAGGCGCAATTGAGTTGTAGACGACCGCGAGCGCCTTATCTATCGCACCCGTGGAAGCAAAGATATCTGTCGTCTGCTTCGTCGCGCCGACCGTAAAGTCCATGATCCGTTTTCCAACAGCGTTATCCGTTGTAGTCAATTCCGCAAAATGGAGTCGCACGGTGTAGGTCTGCCCCGGCGTAAAACCCGGGATCGCCATTTGGAGATTATTGGTCTGAAACGCCGTCTGATAAACACCTTGAGGCGCCGGATTCGTCACACCGGTGACATCAATCGTGCTGGTGACGGTCGTGTCAATGGTGCCGGGGACTAATCCATACGATGTCTGGGCAGGATTCACGACCAGGATTTGTCCGGTATAGGCGTCACTGACATACAACTCATTGTTCGCATAGGCCAGGCCAGCCATCTCAGTCAGGCCGGTCGTGGGATTAACCAAGGGGGTCTGTGTATAAAGCCGCAGGGAATTGGTGCCATATTCGCTTCCGGTCATGGTGGTCTGATAGAGCCCTACCGTGCTCGTATTAAGCCCTGCATAGTAATAGAGATGTGTTCCGTCGCTGGCGATGCCACCTTCATGCGTAAAGCCTCCCGGATTCAGCGTAAATTCATTAACGACCGCGCCATTCTTGTAGGATTTTCCGCACTCCCCTCCTTCATCCCACGCCCCAACGACATAGCAGGTTCCATCCGGGCCTACCCACATGGAGGTGGCGCTGCTGGAGATGTATTCCGTATAATCCGAAGCGAAAGTATTTCCGATCCAGCTCGACTCGTACGCTAATGTTGGCGCGGTATCGAGATTCACACTATCGATGGTGGCAGTCGCGCTTCCAGTCCCACCGGTCGAAACATAGAAGCCGACCTGAATGGCGCCAGTAATGGGAAACGCCCCACCGCTCTCATCGTGAACTTGCGCCCAAAAGATACCATCGGAAGATTTGTAAACAGCAAAGCAATTCCCATATCGAATCAACTGCAAATAGCACGGCGTAGTCATGGCCGAATTTTCATACGGGTCGGCCCACGCATAATAAGCGCCGGCTTGGGTATTCCGGTTGAATACCTCGAAGCGATTAGGGCTGTTACCGCTTCCGGAGGCCGGCTCATAGGCCACGCCTCCAATCGTTCCCGTGGAGCCTGTTCCCTGCCGGACGGTTAATCCCACTTGGGATTTTGCAGTCCCGTTGAAACTGGCAATTCGCGCGGTGAGCCGGAAATTACCTCCTGACGGCAGGGTGTAGTACGTGAAATGCATCTGGTCGCTCGCGCTGCCGATTCCTGTCCCGGATCCGGTGATGGTATAGACTCCCGCGGAATACGAATTTGAACCAGCGGTTCCGCCACCAATATCAAGCCCGGCCCAACCTGCGGGAAGCTGCGCGTAGGATGGAGTTATCGCCATCAGAAGGAGTGCGCAGCACAGCATTACACGCATTGCAATTGTGGCGACAATTTGAGCCCGAACGTTCCTGACTATTGCTATCATATTCATAGGTTCCTATGGGATGCAGGTTGCCGATGTTCAGTGGAGATAACTCCCCTACTGCGATGAAAACTTTCCAATAAATTTAGAAGTTTGCGCGTCAAATTGTCTGTATTCGCATTCCCAATCAACCAAGTTCTTGTGGACTTGTAGGGCCGCTCCCGAAGTCGCTAAGGACTTCCAGCTGCATCACGGCCTTTTCAATCCCGTAAGTCTGCCTTTCCTCTTTTCTCGCCCTAAAAATTCGGCAGGCTAGGTCATCGCCGAAGTAAGCGACCCCTCGAGCCCTGCGTACAGTGCGAGTGCGCCCTCGATTTGGGCCTGCCAGTGCGGTAAGATTGAGCCGTAGATAAAAACTCACGCGTTATCTCGTTGTCGCGCGCGTTAAACCGGGGAAAGAAGCCGAGCTCCTCCGAGCCATCGATGACGGCAGCCTGGGGGCCGGGTCGGTTGCCGGGACGGAGTATTTGCGAAACATAGGGAATGCCCGCATCTACGACGATGGCCGCATCAAGTGGATCGAGGTTTGTTTCTGCGATTCGCCGCTCGCGGAAGAGCGGCCCTACTGGGAATCTTTTCGACCTCGTCCGCGTGCAGGATGCTCTCAAGCGGAAGTGTTGCCGGGACGTGAATGGCGAAGAGCCCTGGGCCTGCGGCAAGTGCGATCACACGGACAAACTGGAAAGGAAGCTCGCCGAAGAGGGCCACGCCTTCCTCGACCTGCTTCGCCGCCGTCTCCCTGAGGGCTCGAAAGTTTCAGCGCGGCCACCAACCTGAAATGCGCCTTACGTAGCTCTCCCCTTTTTTTAGAAACAAAATTAACGGCCGATCGAAAAAAGAGAGAGATACTAGCTCCAGTCGGATGGAATTAGCGCATATCCTTCGCCCCGCCATTTCTCGACAATGGCCTGTTGAAATTGGGGACTATTGCGGAGGTCAGCATGGTCAGTAACGATGATTTGAAATTTTGGGGCAAGTTCTTCGACAGCTTGAAAGATTAAATTAAACATTCTTTCGACTTTTTGCCGGTCATCATCCGCTAGCGTCTGCACATCACCCTGCGCAGCGGGATCGAGATCAGGAGGAAAGTAGACTTGAGTTGGTTGATCCAAAAATAAGAACGCCGGGACGGGCCTCGCATTTAACCGAAAGTGTCGGTGAAGTGCTAAATGTGCGATTAGATGGTAGCCAATCCAGTTTTCGCCACTACCGATTCGATTTAGAGGTTCGTGGCGATTAGGCATGTCCACTACAATGGTGGCGGCCGACACGTCCAACCTTACAGGTGATTCGCTAAACTCCATTTGCAAGCTTCGGGACCACTCTGACATTTTCAATCCGAGGCGATTTAGAATAGACTCAAGCCGGCGTCCTTTTTCTTCAGGATCTAACTGAGAGGCAAGAAGGTCGACCTCGTCTTTTGCCCTTCCGATGCGAATATTAAGGTCTTCTTCGGTATTCTCCGCGATGACACTCTCCAAGTAGAGACTCAAACGGCCAACGACCTTAGACCGTCGTGAATTAATATCTCGTATACGCTGAGAAGCCTCTTGGTCATTTAATAAGCCGTTGATTGCCGTTTCTTTTTCGTTAATCGCCTCCGAGATTGACTCAAGTTGCCGATTTACCTGCTCGATATAGCTTCGAAGTCGAGGACGTTCACGGTCCACGCTCAGGAGGCTGTGGCTTAAATCTGTCAACGACGCGCGTATAGCGGAAGCGGAGGGAACGGGAATGGCCATGTGCTGGGAGCAAGTGGGGCATGATTCGTGGCCATCCCCGATGTCGTCGAAAAGGCCAATTGATTCAAGTCGCTCGGCCTGAATCTGTGCTTCTTGGGTAAAACCTTGCGTCTCTCCTGACATGGTTCGAGCGGCCTTTAGTGTCTCGGTGAGACGAAAGCGCTCTTCATTTGCTACCCTCAATTCATCCTGCAGTAGGGATAGACGATCTGATCCAGTGAAAGCGGTCTGGCCAGGGATCCATCGTACCGCACGTTCCATCAGCGATCTAAGTTCACTTACTGTTTCTGGAAGTGGCTGCTCTTGTAATAATCCGGCAGTCATAGCCTCTTGGACAAGGGCGCCAGCCTTTGCAGTGCCTAAACCTTTGATCTGTTCATTTTGACGTTGCTCGGCCTCAAGTTGCCTCAGCCTTCGCTTTGCGAGCGAAAGCTGTTCCTCCAGAGCAAGTTCATGTTCTTGAATAGCGCCAAGAAAATAAGGAAGCGTGTCTTTTACAGTAAGGGCAAAGAATTCTGCCGCTTGGCTAGGGGGTCTATGAAAAAGTGCCTGATTTGAGGCAATTTCTGTCTGATGCTGAAAACAATAAAACAGCGAATGGCGAATGTTGGCAGAGAGGGGAGGACGAGCACTCCCAGGCTGGGGCACATTCAAGTTCGCAGAAATGCCGAGGATTCGTGTGAGATCGGATTCGAACGCTTCAAGGTTGGTGGTTATTCCCGGAGGGGCATCCGGACTCCCCACAACGCCCCGTAAAAGAGCAGCCGAAGTAGAGGAAGATTGTTGGGGATACGGATTTTCACGGGCTACAAATATTTTCTCACTGCCTACCTGCAAAAGCAGGCCAAACCAAGAGACAGTGTCCAGAATCCTACCCGCCGGAACCTGACAGGTGCTGCCCCCCAGACAATAATTCACAATATGAATTAGGGCTGATTTGCCCGTATGCGACTGCCCGGTGATAATATTTACCTTACCAGGGTGCAAATGCACTGCACGCTTAACGCCCACTCTGCTGTAGATAACGATTTCTAGAATTTGCATGTCATTAGGGCATCAGTCCCAGAGAGGCGTAGATCGTAGTGGATGAATTAGAACGAGCAAACCATTTTCCAAGGATATCAGCCTTAGTTAGACATTCTTTGGTTTCATTACTAATCGGGAAATTTCGTGATCGAATCGTCTTAAGTTTCACGCCGAGAGATATTGCAGCGGTTGTTTCGCTTACGACTAGAGCTCGCGTTTGCGTGGTAAAAGTGAGCGCTTGTCTGGTATAAGGAACAAGCGAGCGAGCGCGACTTCCCAGTCCAACCTTCACAGCTTGAACGCCATTCAGCCAAACCTGAAAATGCCGAGTAGTACCCTTAATCGACTGGCGCGTTCGTGAGTGTAGCACCAATGGTAATATGATAAAAGCCAGAGGGTAAGGCATAGGCTTGCCACGTGATTCAGCAAGATAACTTTTAACTGTGCGAACCACCACCTGTCCACAAAACGCTGGGTTTAACAGGTTAGCGACTTCGGGGGGTGTGTCTGCCCAAGCTTTCATGCTGCGGGCCTAACTGCCCTCACTAGCAAATGGGACAAGCGGGTTTCAAATTCAGAATGCCATCCGACCTTCAGTCCGTTTGCTAACATATGGAGGCTTCCGCGCATAACAAAGGGATCGGGGAAAGAGGGCCGGATGGGAATATGTCGGGATGTATAGCAGAGTTCGTTGTAAAGCTCTCGTCCCGCTTCCTCTACTTCAGCGCCAGCTCCGATTTGCTCTTCCATAATCAGGAAAAGATTTCGCCATTCATCAACCAAGCGATCTTCATAGAGTTCCAAATCGTGATCCAATAACAGATCCTCTCTCACCCAGCGCGATCGCTGATTGAAAGCGCGGTAGTAATCGCTTATAGCTCGTTTAATTCGTTCGCTGCCAATAGAGAGCAATTTCAGTTGCTCGACAAAAATGCGGTCATCTGCGCTCAAGGATGTTTCGTCAAGATCCAGTAGCTTAGGAAAGTCATTGGGGAGATTATCTTCGCGGAATTGATCCTGCAGATCATTCAATTGCACCTGTACCAAGCGTTGGCTGATTCCTTTTATTTCTTCGGGCCTGTTTAGGTGTTCGATTGCGCTTCGAAACCACCATCCCTCGAGGCGGTCGCAAAGTGAAACCAAGAATTGGGGTCGGGTAGAAAGTCGGAGTTTCCTCTCGAGATGATCTCGTGCGTCGCGAATATTGGGCGCCGCATCAATAACGCGAATACAACTTACCGTTGCGAGACGCTGCGAAGGAGAAAGCTCATGGAAAACCAGAAGACACTTTTTAACAACGGTATTTTGCGAGGAAGCCCCAGCGCGCTCAATTAATTGCAACGCCGTTTCAGGCTGTCGTCTCGCGTCGCCTCTAAGGAATGAGGCCGCGGAGCCATCTGAGGCTTGCGCAGTAGTAACGATGGTAAATAGGATTGATCGCAAATCTACTGAGCGTGTTTTCACCGCTGTCGCCCAAACTCTCAGGGTTTTCCAAAGATCGACACTGGCATCGGATAGCGATCCCGTCCGGCTAGTGTGGTGCTTGGTCTGCAGGAGTTCTGAGGGACTGCCCCCTACCTCGAATGCAATATCATCAAATTTTTCGATTGAAAGTATTGCTTCTGGATTGTCTTGCTCGAGCAGCAAAAGCAACGCATAGCGAACCTGAAACAGATAGCCAGTGATACCCGAGGAGGCGCTGAAATCAGAAAGTACTCTGTCAGCCATAAACAATCGTGGCGCGCAAACGCTCCTGAATCAAGTTTCCTTATAATAAAGGGTATTGAGCATTAGACAGAAACCTTTATCGAAGGTCCCATTAACCCGCCTCGCCCTGCTCGGAAATCTGGTTTCGATAACCCAGCCGTCTACCTCCCCGCGCTGCTTTTCTGCGTGGTGCGGTTTTGGGTGAGCCAGAAGTCCTTGATGGCTTTGGTCAGGGGGATGAGGTCGTCGGGTTGGGAGGGTTTTCCCAGGTAGGCGTTGGCGCCGTGGCGGTAGGCGCGGTCGATGTCGGAGTCTTGCAGCGACGAGGTCAGGATGATGACGGGCAGGGTGGTCAGGGGTGATTCCTGGCGGATCCACTGGAGCACGTCGAGGCCCGATTTGCGGGGCATGTTGAGGTCGAGCAGCGCGAGGTAGGGCAGGGGATGATCGGCGCGGTCGGCGTAGATGCCGCGGCCGAGGCAATAGTCGATGGCTTCCTGGCCGTCGGTGACGATGACCAGCGGATGCTCGACCCCGGCCGCCTTGAAGGCGCGGTTCAGGAAGTAGGCGTCGTTCTCGTCGTCTTCCGCGTAGAGGATCGGGCTGAAGTTCAAGGGTGCGTTCTCGGGGGTTGGGCCGGTTGGATTTCGATCCAGAAGATACTGCCGTGACCCGGTTGGGATTGCACGCCAACTTTGCCGCCCATGCGCTCGACGGCTTTCTTGACGATGGCCAGCCCGATGCCGGTGCCTTCAAAGCGCCGCGAGACTTGCTGGAAGATGGCGAAGATCCTTTCGCACTGGTCGGGTTCGATGCCGATGCCGTTGTCCTGCACGAAGAGCCGGATATGTTCCGGGCCCGGTTCGGCCCAGATCTTGATGCGCGCCTTGGTTCCGGGCGAGACGAACTTGACGGCGTTGCCGATGAGGTTGGCGAAGATCTGGGTGAGCATGGCTTCGTTGCCCTGCACCAGGGGCAGCGGCGCTTCGATGAGGATGTCGGCCTTTTCCGCGGCGAAGAGGGGGTAGCTGTCGATGATGCCGTTGAGGAGCTGGCCGAGGTCGACCGGCTCGAGCGGGAAGTCGCTGCGCACGACGCGGCTGTAGCTGAGCACGTCCTGGATGAGCTTGTCCATGCGCGCAGCCGACTTGGCGATGCGGCGCAGGAAGTCCCGGCCCTGCTCGTCGAGCTGGGCGGCGTGTTCGCCGATCAGGATGTCGGAGAAGCCGCGCAGCGAGCGCAGGGGCGCGCGCATGTCGTGGGCGATGCTGTAGGAGAAGGCTTCCAGTTCGCCGATGGTCTCGCGCAACTTGGAGGTGCGTTGCTCGACCACGGTTTCGAGCTGGGTCGCCTTTTCGGCGAGCTGGGCATGGACCTCGCTCAGGGTGTTCTCGACGCGCTTGCGCTCGGTGATGTCGGTGGTCACGGCGACGCCGCCGATGACGTTGCCCTCGCGGTCGCGGATGGGCGCGCCGGAACCTTCCATGATCCAGCGCCGGCCGCTGGGCAGCAGCACCTCGAATTCGGTCGGCTTGATCTCGCGGTTCTCGCTCACGGCGCGCTGGAGGGGAAGTTCGCTGTCGGCGATGACGCGGCCTGCCTGGAAAAAGCGCAGCTTGCGTCCGTGCGCGTTTGCTTCCGGCGCGGAGGCGGACATGTTGTCGTTGGCGACGCCTTCCACCTGGGCGAGCAGGGTGGCGTTGCCGCTGATGTGGTGGCAGGTCGCGTCGTAGGAAAAGCTGACGCCGACGGGCAGCGCCTGCATCAGCGCCTTGAGCCGCTGCTCGCTTTCCTCCAGTGCGCGCTGGGCCACGGTGCGCTCGGCGATTTCCCCGCGCAACAATTCGTTGGCCGCGCGCAGGGCGGTGTCCCTCTCCTCGATGGTGGCGAGCAATTGGTTGAGGGCGTCGGTCAGCAGGCCGACTTCGTCGCTTCCGTGGGCGGGGACGCGCAGGGTGAAATCCTTTTTGTCGGAGATGGAGCGCGCCGTTTCGGTCAGGGCGCGGATCGGGCGCGAAATCGGCCGCTGCAAGCGCGACGACAGGACATAGGCGGCGCAACCGGAAACGACGATCACGAAGATCGCGAATCCGGCGAAGAGGCGCATGCGCTCATAGAGACCCTGGAGGCTGCTTTGCAGCAAAATCGTGCCGATGCGCCGCCCGTTCAATATCACCGGGCGCGAGACGGTGAGGCCGTCGGGTTCGAAATGAGAGCCGTCCGCCATGGGATGATCGGGGAAAGAGGCCACGACGCCATCCCGGCTGTAAGTTGCGAACCGCATGCCTTTCGCATCGTAGAGACAGGCGGAGACGATGTTGGTCTCGGCCTGGAGCGCCATGAGCGTCTGTTGCGCGGCGCTCTGGTCCTGGAAGGAGAGGGCCGCCTGCGTGTTGCGGGCCAGCACGTCGGCCAGCACGGTGGTGTTGCGCACCAGGGTCTCGCTGAACTTGTAGCCCTGGTAGATGCCGAGCAGCCCGCACGCCAGCAACAACACCGCGCCGCAGGTGAGCATGATCACCAGCATGAGCTTTTGCCGGATGGGCCAGTCGTGGATCCAATCGCGGCGGGGTTTCTCCGGTTTCATGGCGAGACGATCTTGCCCAAGGCCAGCAACTGCGAACTGATGTTCAAGCCTTGCCGCTTGGCCGCCTGGGCATTGATTTCAAAGCGGATCTTGCCGTCCATCAGGTAAAAATCAATGTCGCCCCCGTCGCGGGCGAAATCCTTCGCGTCGCTCACGGTCAGGATCGGCCGGGAGCCGAGCCGCGCCAAAATCGCGCCGGTATCGCTCTGCGCCGAACGGCAGACGAAGACCATCTGGCAGCCTTCCAACTCCCCGGCGCTCTGGCTGCGCATGATGGTCAGGCGGTGGCCGTTGACGACCTCGCCCTGGATGGTGTCGTCCAGCGCCGAGCCGAAGGGGTCGTCGCCGAGAATGCCGATGTTAAACGGCGCATCGGAACTGGTGAAGGCCGTGCCGGGCCATTTCACGAACTGGACGAAATTAAAAAGAAACGCAGCCTTGATCTGGTATTCGCGCGCGCCGCCGGATTGCGCCCGGGCCGCTTCCGGATCGAAGAGGCACACGAGCAGCGCGAGCAGGAGGAAGGGCTGCGAAAGGGAAATGAGCCGCCCGCGCCCTAGAATTGCCATGTGATTTTCCCATACACACTGCGCTGGATGGCTTCCTGGGTGGCACTGGGGAAGCCATACTCGACATGGTAATCGTGCAGGAGATTTTGCCCGGCCACGGAAAGCACCAGGTTCTTGGTCGCATGCCAGGCCAGGCGCAGGTTGAGCTCGAAGTAGTCGGGCACGGTCGCGGCGGTGGGGCCGTCGTTGATCGTGAATTCGTCGATCCAGCGGCCCTCCGCGTCGAACTGGATGTTCTGGGGCAGGTCCATCGAGGAGCGCAGGAAGACTTGGTTGCTCGGGTCGGCCGTTTCGTTCAGGCCGTGGGTGAAATCGGTTTCCCCGGGCCGGACATGGATGTGTTCCTGGATGTAATCGTACCCGGCGTGCCAGCGCCACCAGTCGAGCATTTGATAATCGCTGCTCATCTCGACGCCGTAGGTCTGGCCCTCGAGATTGTTTTGGAACGTGATCGGCAGGCCTAGGTCCTTCTCCGGGCCGGGCGTCGTGCTGCGGATGTTGCTGTAGTCGTTGTAATAGGTGGAGATGGAGGTGGAGACCTTGTCGGTGAGTTGGGCGCGGTAGCCCGCTTCATAGGCGATGAGGACTTCGGACTGGAAGCTGGTCGAGCCATCGAGGAGGCTGGCGATGGGCTTGGGAAAGCCGGTCGGCTCGTAGAGGTTTTCATCAAGCCGCGAGGGCGTGCGAACGGCGCGCGACACCGCGGTCCAGAGCATTTGCTTGGGTGCGAAATTCCATTGCAGCCGTCCGCTCGGCTCCACTTCGAAGCCGGTGTAGTCGTTGTGCTCGACCTTCGTGCCCAGGGTGAAAAACAGGTCGTCGGTGAGCTTGATCTCGTCCTGGCCGAAGACGTTGAACAGGTTCTGGTCGAGCGTTGCGGGCAGCAACTGCGCCGCTGGCGCATTGGAGGCCACATCGTGGGTGAAGCGATAACCGAGGCCCCAGACGAA
>OVEP011218257.1_pt1 | contig 17862 bp, 17 predicted proteins | sample 1779801 | NCBI WGS metagenome assembly OVEP01 (sample SAMEA3914791, study PRJEB12502) | metagenome | biome: forest; material: soil | place: Canada | collected 2011-07-03 | depth 0.1 m
GACATGGCGCCAAACGAAACCAGCGTGCCGTTTTCCCCAAGGAGACCGAAGATGTCGCCGCTGGCATCGCCACCGACCGAATCGACACCCGCTACCAGCGGCGCATCGCCAACGATGCCACGAACCTGCTTCTTCCAGCCGTCGCTTTCGGTCGACACCGCATTGCCGATGCCCACCTCAGCCAATTCCGCAATGCCCGACTCGCGCCGCACCAGATTGACTACATGGATGCCGCGTGCGTTGGCCAGCATCGCCAGGGTCTTACCGACCGCACCGTTCGCCGTATTCTGGATGAACCACTGACCGGGTTCCAGATGCAGATACTCCAGCAACATCACCGCGCTCAACGGCATGGCGATCAACTGACAGCCTGTTTCGTCGTTGATCGCGTCGGGCAGCGGGATGACCGCTGCCGCCGGCGCCAGAACGTAATCGGCCCAGGCTTCGTAGATGCCGGCCACCACCACGCGCTGACCGGGTTTCAGGTGTTCGACACCCTCGCCGACCGCGTCGATCACACCGGCCACTTCAGTGCCGCCCACGGCCGGCAGTTTCGGCTTGTAGCCGTATTGACCGCGAATCGTCCACAGGTCGTGATTGTGAATCGGAGACATGGTGGATTTGATGCGCACCTGCCCGGCACCGGGATTCGGCGTGGGGCGGTCCGCGACCTGCAGCACGTCAGTGGGATTGCCGAAAGAGGAATAGATAACGCTACGCACAATCAATCTCCTGGAATGTGCAACGGTAAGGACTCCGTTCTGCACGGAGTAGGTGGTTTTGCGAGTGATTCTTCTGTGAGTGCGTCTTCTCTGAGTGCATCTTCTCTGAGTGCATCTTCTCTGAGTGCATCTTCTCTGAGTGCATCTTCTCTGAGTGCAGCGTCTCTGAGTGCGTCTTCTGTGCGTGCTTCTCCAGCGAGTGATTCTGTGAGTGCCTCGGCTGGTGTTTCTGTTCGAGAAACTTCAATAGCACCACGGCCACGGCCTCGGCCGCGGCACGGTCAAGGCGCGCGAAGTACGCTGACGGTGACAGCCATGGCTTGTGCCATCGCGCTTCCGTCTTGTCGCAGCTTCGTAACGAGCGCCGCGCCAAGCCACATGTGATAAAGGAGTTCGGCGGCTTCCTTGGCCCTGATCTCCGGCGAAAGCGAGCCGTCCGCTTTGCCTTCTTCGATCACGGACGCCAGACGCGTCATCAAGCGGTCAACGCCGTCGCGCAACACGATGCGCATCTCATCGGACAGGTCGCCGACTTCCGCGCTCAGCTTCACCACCAGACACTTTTCGTCGCCGTCCTGATCGAGTTGCGCCTGTTGCCAGGCAGCCCAATAACTCAGCAGCTTGTCGCGGCCGCTGACACCGGGCTGGCCGAACAGCTCGTCAAGGCGCGCCGCGTAGTCGGCGACATACTGTTGCAGCAACTCGCTTCCAAACGATTCCTTCGAGCCAAAGTAGTGATAGAACGACCCCTTCGGGATCTCGGCAGTCGTCAGAATCTCGTTCAATCCGACCGCAACAAAGCCTTTGCGCGCGATCAGGGCGCGCCCGGCGTCGAGGATGTGCCGGCGAATGTGGGGATGGCTAGCTCTCATAGGAACCGGATTATGGCCTCAATTAGACCAGTCGTCTAGAGCACACGAATGCGGCTGCACATGGCCCGGATTAAGCGCCCTATCCAGGCGGCAATCGTGGATTAACCCAGACTGACTGGCAAAAAAAGTCGAGTCGAGTCGAGCGCTCCGGACGCGAGCCAGCGCGGAATCTCGATCATTGTGAGAATTGCTGAGGAGGGGTCTACTGCTTCCGTCACGCTCATCGAGAGGGACAGTGAAGACGAATCACGGAAAGGCGAACGGATCGCGCGCCGAAATGGATTTACAACCGGCTTGCGTTCCCCGCGTGCGTTCCCTGTTCGATCAGGTTACAGGGCGGATTCGTTGGGAAACTGCTGGCGGCTCGACGTAATTTGTCCGTCACCTTCCAGCCATATGGCGGTGTCATAATGACGTTTCGTACCCGCCCCTACGGCTCGAGAAATTGCAGCCGGATGCGCTGCAGTCCGACACCGCCCGGGCGGGCACGACGCCAGCTAAATCTTGCATCGAACCACGATGCCAGGTTTAGCCCTTCGCGGGACGCCCCGTCTTCACCGTCTCGAGCGACGACACCGCGGCAAGCAGGCGCTGCGGCGCTGCCGACTCCAGCATCATCAAGCCTGCGCGCAACAGCTCGCTCTTCTTGACCGGCACGCCGGCGTCAAGGCACTTCTGCTTGAGCGACGCGATCTTGTCGTAGTCCGATTTCGGCATCGTGAAGCTGTCGCGCACGACTTTTTCTTTCTTCGGCGCCTTGGCTTTTTTGACATCAGGAGCGGCGGCAGGCGCGGCTTCCGCAACTGCCGAGCGCTTCGGCTTGCTTGCTTTCTCGACGACCGGCGCGGCTTCCGCTACTACCGAACGCTTGGCTTTGGCCGCCTTCTTGACGGCAGGAGCCGCTTCCACGGTTGCCGAACGCTTCGCTTTAGCTGCCTTCTTGGCGACAGGGGCCGCTTCCGCCGTAGCCGAGCGCTTCGCTTTGGCAGCCTTCTTAACGACAGGCGCCGCTTCCGAAGCCGCCGAACGCTTCGCTTTACTCGCCTTCTTACCGGCAGGGGTCGCTTCTGCGGCTGCCGAGCGCTTCGTTTTGGCCGACTTCTTGACGACAGGCGCCGCTTGCGCCGGCTGTTCCGGCGCGACTGCCGGCTCCGCGCCGTCTACCGCGTGCTTAGCCGAGCTCTTCGGGAAATGGAACGCCTTCTTGGTGTGCTCCTGAGTGACAGGTGCTGTCATGTTTACCTCCGAATGGATAACTGTATAAACAGTATATATCGTTTATACGTATATCGGAGGCAGGCGTCATCCTACCCGTTGCTTCGCCTTCAGATCGTCGAGATGAAAGCCAGCGACCGTCTTGTACTGATTCGCGATCTGGCTTAACTCTTCCGCGCTGACCACATCTTCAATCCGCTCGAAGCGCTGCCCCTGCGTGCGCTCGTAGACCACCTGCAAAATCCGATCAGGCGGCGCCTTGCGGTTCATCAGAACGACGTCGCCGGTCGCCTTGACGCGCGCTCGATCATAGCCAAGCAGTGCCTCCTCGCAGACGCCCAGTTCCGCACAACGGTCGGCCAGAAACCGCGCGTCCAGAATCGCTTGCCCGGCACCGTTCGAACCGCGCGGCACCATCGGATGCGCCGCGTCCCCCAACAGCGTGATGCGGCCGAATGTCCAGCGCGGCAGCGGATCCTGATCGACCATCGGATATTCCAGAATCGTCTCCGTTGCTTCGATCATCGCGGCCACATCCAGCCAGTCGAAATGCCAGTCCGCGAATGCCGGGAAGAAATCGGCGAGGCGCCCTTTCCCATTCCAGTCGCGGCGCGCGGGTTGCGGCGCCTCGATTTCGGCGACCCAGTTCACTAACTGGTTGCCTGCGGCATCCACGTTATCGCGGATCGGGTAAATGACCATCTTGCCGTGCGTCAGCCAGCCGGCACGCACCATGCTGCCACCGCTCAGGAACGGCGGCGCGATGATCGTTCCGCGCCACATGTTGAAACCGGAATAGCGCGGCGCGCCTTCGTCCGGGTAGAACTGTTTGCGAATCGCCGAGTGAATGCCGTCGCACGCGACGATCGCCGCGCCGCTAGCGAGATGCTCGTTGCCGGCGCTATCGATAAATCGCGCGATGGCGCCTGTCTCGTCCTGAGTCGCGCTGACACAGCGACGGTCCGTCACGACGCTGTCCGGCCCCAGGCGTTCAAGCACCGCCTTGAGCAATACGCTCTGCAGGTCGCCGCGATGGATCGAGAACTGCGGATGATCGTAACCGGCAAAACGTCCAGCCGGTTCGCGGTAGATCAGTTGTCCGTGGCGATTAAAAAACACGGACTCCTGCGTCGTCACACCGACCGCCGCCAACTCGGTGAGCAGATCGAGTTCCGCCAGTTCACGCGTCGCATGCGGCAGCAGGTTGATCCCGACGCCGAGCGGCCTGATTTCAGGCGCCGCTTCGAAAATACGGCTCGCGATGCCTGCCTTGTGCAACGTCAGCGCCAGCGTCAACCCGCCAATCCCCGCACCAACGATGACGACCTCAGTATCCTTTTTCATCTGTCTCCTCTTTCGTGATGAGCGCGGAGCAGCGCGCCATTGAATCCGTCTCCCGCGTTGCATGGTTATTCACCATTTACGCAGACGTCTGCCGAAATATAGTGAGCCATTCCGGCTTCGTCAAGCGATTCATCCGGACAACGGAATTCATTTGACACGACGATCAAGATTCAATATCTTTTGACATACGTCTGCCGATTATTCGTCAGAGCACCGTCATGCATCGCCAGATAGACCCACGCCGTTCGATGAGACACGGCGTTTCCAGAAAAAGACAGGAGACAAGCAATGACCACTGGCCTTCCCACGTCAGACAGGAAAGCTTTCTATCAGCAGATCCGCGAACTCAACATGATTCCCCTGTGGGAATCGCTTAGCACACTGGTGCCGCACCAGCCCAATGGGCCCTGTGTGCCCGCGCTGTGGAAATGGCGCGAGGTGCTGCCCTACATCGAACAGGCCGGCACCTTGATCACGGCCGAGGAAGCCGTGCGCCGCGTGCTCGTGCTCGAGAACCCCGCGCTGCCCGGCCACGCCAGCGTGACGCAATCGCTCTATGCCGGATTGCAGCTGATTCTGCCGGGCGAGGTCGCGCCGGCCCACCGCCACGTGCAATCGGCGTTGCGCTTCATCGTGCATGGCCGTGGCGCTTATACGGCGGTTGACGGCGAACGCACGACCATGATGCCGGGCGACTTCATCATTACGCCGGGCTGGACCTGGCACGATCACGGCAACGAGGGTATCAACGGCCACAGTGAACCGGTCGTCTGGCTCGACGGTCTGGATATTCCGATGATTCGCTTCTTCGATGCGGGCTTTGAGGAAAAAAGCACGGCCATGTCGCAACGCGTTACCCGTCCCGAAGGCAATGCGCTCGCACGCTATGGACACAACCTGTTGCCGGTCGACTATCAGCCTTCATCGCCGACCTCGCCCATTTTTAGCTACCCCTATGACCGCACGCGCGAAGTGCTCGAGCGCCTCTATCGCGATGGTGACGTCGACGCATGGCATGGCGTCAAGCTGCGCTATGTCAACCCTGCAACCGGCGGCTGGCCCATGCCGACGCTTGCCACGTTCATGCAGTACCTGCCGGCCGGTTTCTCAGGCAAACCGTTCCGCAGCACCGACGGTGCCGTGTATTCGGTCGTCGAGGGAACCGGACGCGTGGTCATCGACGGGCAAAGCTTCGAATTCGGTCCGAAGGATCACTTCGTCGTGCCTTCATGGAAAACCTTCACGCTGCACGCGAACGACGACGCGGTGCTGTTCAGCTTTTCGGACCGGCCTGTGCAAACCGCGCTCAACATTCTGCGCGAAGAGAAGCTGGACGCGTGAACGCGCGCATTGACGATCGCGCCGGTCAGCACCACACACAATCACACCTGGAGAATATTCAATGAATCTGGTCTTTGAGTCCGCGCCCGCGGTGACGGTCCCGGTTGCCGGTTCGGACGAGGCATTTCCCGTCCGGCGCATCTACTGCGTCGGGCGCAACTACGCCGCCCATGCGCGCGAGATGGGCTTCGATCCGGATCGCGAGCCGCCATTTTTCTTCTGCAAGCCAGCCGACGCCATCGTCCATGTCGCACCGGGCACAACGGGCGAATTTCCGTATCCGTCCGAGACGGACAACTGCCACTACGAAATGGAACTGGTCGCGGCAATCGGCAAGGGGGGTAAAGATATCTCCGTCGATGACGCACTCGATCACGTGTTTGGCTACGCACTCGGACTCGACATGACGCGCCGCGATCTGCAGATGGAGATGCGGAAAATGGGCCGCCCATGGGATATCGGCAAGGCGTTCGATCACTCCGCGCCGATCGGCCCGCTGCATCGCGCTGAACACACGGGTCATCTGAAGGACGGCGCGATCTGGCTGAACGTCAATGGCACGTCGAAGCAACGCGCGGACGTCTCGCAACTGATCTGGTCGGTCGCGGAAACGATCGCGTATCTGTCGCGCTTCTTCGAACTGGTGCCGGGCGATCTGATCTATACCGGTACACCGGAAGGGGTCGGCGCAGTCATCAAGGGCGATACGATGCATGGCGGCATCGACGGTCTCGGCGAATTCCAGGTCAAAGTGGTCTGAACGACTCACCTCACAACGGAGCGTCATGCTCCGTTCATCAAGGATATTCCGTGCAGCTTCACAATTTTTTTCGCAGCTCCGCATCGTATCGCGTGCGGATTGCACTAGGTCTGAAGGGCCTGCCATTCGATTACATCCCCGTGCATCTGTCGCGCGACGGCGGTGAGCAGTTCGCCCCCGCCTATCGCTCGCTCAGTCCGGAGGCACTCGTCCCTGTGCTCAGGAACGGCGAGGTGTCGCTCCATCAGTCGCTTGCGATCATCGAGTACCTGGACGAACTGCATCCCGAGCCACCGTTACTGCCACGCGACCCGCTTGGCCGCGCCACCGTGCGTGCGTTGGCTTTGGACATCGCGTGCGACATCCATCCGCTCAACAACCTGCGCGTACTCAAATACCTTGGTGATACGGCCGGGCTGACACAGGAAGCGAAAGACGCCTGGTATCACCACTGGGTTCACACGGGTTTTTCCGCGCTGGAAACAAGGCTTGCACACAGTCACACGACGGGTCAATTCTGCTACGGCGACCAACCGACGCTGGCCGATCTCACGCTCGTGCCGCAAGTTTTCAACGCACAACGTTTTAACGTCGACCTGAGTGCCTACCCGGTGCTTGGCCGCATCGCACAGCGCTGCATGCAGTTGCCGGCATTCGCTGCGGCTGCGCCCGGACAGCAGCCTGACGCACAGTAATCTGCGCGGATGACACCCGTTATCCGCCCCACTTTGCGGCATCCCGTCCGCACCGCGCGATAATATCGGTCAGTCACGCTTGCCGTCCGACCCCGGGCGGCCCACTTCCCTATACGAGTCCATGGCAAAGAACCCTGTGGCGCGCGATACGCGCCAGACTCCGCTCGACCGTCTGTACGCCCGTCCCGGCTTCATGATCCGGCGTGCCCACCAGATCTCGACCGACCTCTTCATCGAAGCCTGTGCTGCGCTCGACATGACGCCGAGCCAATACGGCGTGCTGTACATCCTCTTCCACAGCGGCCCGCTCGAACAGATCGGCATCGCACGTCTGATCGGCCTCGACCGCTCGACCACCGCGCTCGTCGTCAAGATTCTGAGCGAGCGAGGTCTGCTCGAAAAGGCAAAAAGCGAAACGGACCAGCGCAAGGTGGAAATCTCGCTGACCGAAGCAGGCCGGCAATGCTTCCGCCAATGTGAGCGCTATGCGCAGAAATCAGTCGAAGCGCTGCTCGCGCCGTTCGATCCGGCCGAGCGCACGCAATTTCTCGCGCTGCTCGACAAGTTCGTTTCGCACTTCAACGACAACACGCGCGTGACATTGGGATAAAACGAATCGGCGAGCTCATGCTCGCCGATTCGTTCGCCGCTCGCGCTGCTCTTGCATCTTTGCTAGAGACACACGGCGGCGCTCACCGATTACTTCGCCGGTGCGGCGTCGAACCCGTACATCTGCGAATCGACGCGCGGCACGATATGAATCCCGTCACGCGCGGCGAAAGTGGAAACCTGCAGATGGGTCGGGATGATACCCACTTGATCGTGCAACACCTTCGACGTTTCCTGGTAAAGCGCGTCGCGCTTCGCATCGTCGACCGTTGCCAGCCCCGCATTCAACGGTTTCCAGAAGTTCGGCGAATCGTAGGTCTGGATGTTGATCTTGCGGAACGGATTATTGGTCGGATTCGAGAACAGCGATTCAAGCTGCACGCCCATATCGCCCGCATCCGCGCCCCAGCCGATCATGAAGAAGCCCAGCTGCAACTGGTTCACGCGCGAGATGAAGGTGCCCATCGGTTGCGTCTCGACCTTGGTCTTGCAACCGATGCGCGTCAGCATTTGCGCGACACCCTGCGCCAGTTGAGAATCGTTGACATAGCGATCGTTCGGCGCGAAGAGCGTCAGTGAAAAGCACTCGGGATAGCCGGCTTCGGCCAGCAGCTTTTTCGCTTCATCCGGCTTGTACGGATCGGGCGGCAGCGCCGGGTTGTAGCCGAACATCGTGCTCGGCACACTGTTCTGCGTCGCCACGCCCAAGCCTTGCAGCACGCGGTCCACCAGCACCTGACGGTTGATAGCCAAAGAGAACGCACGGCGCACGCGCACGTCCTTGAACGGATTCTTGCCCAACGGCTTACCGTTGTTGTCCGTCACATACGGCGCATTGTCGTTCAGCTGATTCATTACCCAGAAGACCATCAAGGTACTGGGCTTCGTGTAGACGGCAAGCTGCTTGTCAGCCTTGATGCGCGCGACATCCGCGCTGGGTACGTCGATCACCGCATCGACGTCGCCCGACAGGATCGCCGCCACGCGCGCCGCCGCATTCGGCAGGATGCGCACGGTCACCTTGTCATAGGCCGGCTTGTCGCCCCAGTAAGCGTCATTGCGGACCAGTTCAACACGGTCGCCCCGCAAAAAGCGCGAGAACTTGTAAGGCCCCGTGCCGACGAGACCCTTGCCGGTTTCGAAGTCTTCGCTCTTGAGTCCCTGCGTGTCTTTCTTCGACAGCATGAAAATCATCGACAGATAGTTCGGCAGCACAGCCAATGGCCGGGCCGTGGTCAGCTTGACCGTGTACGGATCGACCACCTCCACTTTGGTGATGTCTTTCGTGAAGACGCCGAACGTAGCCGGTGAATTGGTCAGCGTGTCAGGACGCGCGAGCGAATAGACCACATCGTCTGCCGTGAACGACGAGCCGTCCTGGAACTTGACGTTCTTGCGCAGCTTGATTTCCCACGTCTTGTCGTCGAGCGGTTTCCACGACTCGGCGAGCCCGGGCTGCAACCGGCCGTCTGGCGACATATCGATCAACGGCTCGAACACATTGCGCGCAACGTTGCGGTTGCCCGGCAAGTTGGCGAACTGCGGATCGAGCGACGTGACGTCTGCGCTGACCCCATACCTGAATTCCGCTGCACCTGCATTCTGCTGCACGAACACGCTCGCGGCCAACGCACCGGCCATGACTGCCAGCCGGCCCCAGCCCCGCAATGTTGTTCCCATCTCCGTCTCCTATATGTGCAGAACCCGCAAGGGTACCCGCTTTATTGAGGAAGCCGTTATCGGCTTCCATCTGAAACCAGCGTACCGAACTGAACCCACGCGCAGTAACGGCAAGTGTGCAGCGTCGTCACTTCGTGTTTACGAGCATCTTCATCACCTCAAAATGCCTTCTGTATAACTATATTATCGTTATACACTTCTATCGAAGTCAAGCACTGCTCAAGTTGATGACGGGCGCTGCAGGACCACCGTGCGGCCTTTCGTTCACCCAACGAAATGGTTGCACTTGCAACACGTTGCGAGACAGGAACAACTGCGAACGAAGCCTCGCAAAACATGCGGCATCTTTAACGAACTTAGCGCAGACTATTCATGGAAAGGAGACAAACAATGAGAAAGACCCTCGCCGCACCGCTTGCTGCCGTGTCACTTTGTACTTTTGCAGCGGGTGCACAGGCGCAGAGCAGCGTGACGATTTACGGGATCGTCGACTCGGGGATCAGCTACGTTAGCAACAGCGGCGGCCATTCCGCGTGGATCTTCGACACGGGTGTTCCACAGGGCAACCGGCTCGGCTTCACGGGCACTGAAGATCTCGGCGGCGGCATGAAAGCGCTGTTTCGCCTTGAAAACGGCTTCAACCTGAACGACGGCAGCATGGGTCAGGGTGGCCTCATGTTCGGACGCCAGGCTTACGTGGGTCTCGCGAACCAGATCGGCACGCTGACGCTCGGCCATCAATACGATTTCATGGGCGACATCATCGGCAACTATTCGATTGCCTATGTCGCTGGCGTGTATGCGTTCCATCCGGGCGACTACGACCGCGTATCGGGCGACCGGCTGGACAACACGGTCAAATTCGTCAGCAACAACTTCGGCGGCTTCACCGCCGGCGCGATGTACGGCTTCGGCAATACGGCGGGCAACTTCCATCAGAACAGCTCCATGAGTTTCGGCCTGACCTACGATCATGGCCCGCTCAGTCTCGGTGCAGCCTATACGGATATCAATAACTTCAGCATCAATCCGACCAACGATCTGGGCGTCAGCACGCTATTCGGCCAGCCGCTAACAGGCAGCCCGATCGTGGCCGACAGCATGAAGACATGGGGGCTGGGCGGCAGCTATTCGATCGGCAAGGTCGGCATCATGGCGAACTACACCGGCACGCGGATCTCGTACATGGGCAATTCGGCAACACTGAGCACCCTGGAAGGCAGCTTGCTGTACCACTTCACACCGGCGCTGGTCGCTGGCGCGGGCTACACCTATTCGAAGCTCGAGAGTTCGCACTGGGGCCAGACGTCGGTCGGAATCGACTACTTCCTGTCGAAACGCACCGACCTGTATGCGCAAGTGAACTATCAACTGGCAAGCGGTGACGGTACACATGCGGTCATTCTGACGCTGCCGACCTCGAGCACCAACAAGCAGGTGGTGGCGGGCATTGGCATACGCCATAAGTTCTGATCGACTGATCGCGAGAGGTGCCGCTCGATGGCGAGAGTTGAGTGGCACACATTTATGCCGGCGCAAGCCGGCTTTTTTTCGCCGTCGGAATTAAGGCTCACGCGGACCCACTACCTCACGTTTGCGCCGTCCATGAAAAAGCCCGGTGTGAACCGCCAGCATCGCTGCTGTACGATTCACACCGGGCCAGACTTCAAGCGTGCCGGTGACGTCAGTCGATCAGATGACACGCGGCGAATTGCCCATCGACAGCGCGTTTCAATTCGGGCACGACCTCCTTGCAAACAGGCAAGGCGTGTGGGCAACGCGGATGAAAATGGCACCCCGAAGGGGGATTCATCGGCGACGGAATCTCGCCCTTGATTGCATAGAAGGTCTTCTTGCGCTTGTCGAGCGACGGCACTTCCGCCAGCAATGCCTGCGTGTACGGATGCTGTGGGCTCTGATAGACCTGCTCGGTGGGTCCCGATTCCACAATCTTGCCCAGATACATGACGACAATGCGATCCGCAATATGGCGCACCACGCCCAGATCATGACTGATGAAGAGATACGTCAACCCCAGCTCTTCGCGCAGCTTGATGAACAGGTTCAACACCTGCGCCTGAATCGACACGTCAAGTGCCGCCACCGATTCATCGCAAACGAGAAACTTCGGACTCACCGATAGCGCACGCGCGATACCGATACGTGCACGCTGGCCACCCGAGAACTGATGGGCGAAGCGGTCCATCGAATCCGGGTCGAGGCCCACCCGTTCAAACAGCGCGCCGACAAAATCGCGCGTATCCGCCTTGCGGATGAAACCGTGCACATGCGCCCCTTCCGCGACGATATCCGCGGCACGCATGCGCGGGTTGAGCGACGCATACGGATCCTGGAAGATCATCTGGATATCCAGTTCAGCGCGATTGCGCTCGCGCCGCCCGAGCGCCGCCATATCCGTATCCTGCCAGTAGCGTTTGCCGCTCGTCGGCCAGTAGACGCCGGCCGCCAGTCGGCCGACCGTCGATTTACCGCAGCCTGATTCGCCGACCAGTCCGACCACCTCGCCGGCGCTCACACTCAGGCTCAGATCGGTGACTGCACGCACGCCCTTCGGCGGCTGCCGTCCGGTGATAGCGCGGACGAAGCGGCCCGTCGCATCCTGTCTGGGTGCGAACGTCTTCGTAACATGACGCAATTCGAGCAGCGGGGTCATGCGATCTCCTCAGGTTCATCGACGACGGGCCGGATGCAGCGAACCATGTGGCCGTCGTGGTCAATCGATTCGGCAATCTCGTGTGCGCATTCGGGCACCGCGGATGAACAGCGCGTGCGGAACGCACAGCCGCCCCCTAACGCGAGCAGCGAAGGCGGCGCACCGGGAATCTGCCGCAGCATCACGCCTTTGGGATTGCGGCTCGGAATCGAGTTCATCAAGCCCCGCGTATAAGGGTGACGCGGCGTATCGAGCACCTGATCGACGCTGCCGTATTCGGCGATCCTGCCGCCGTACATCACGCACACGCGATCCGCTAGCCCCGCGACCACCGACAGGTCGTGCGTGATCCAGATCAACGCCGTCCCCGAATTGCGGCAAAGCTGCTGGATCTCACCGAGAATCTGCGCCTGAATGGTAACGTCGAGCGCGGTAGTCGGTTCGTCGGCGATGACCACTTCGGGACGGTTGATCAACGCAATCGCAATCGCGACGCGCTGACGCATGCCGCCGGAGAACTGATGCGGATAACACTTCAGACGCTCGTCCGGCGCCGGGATGCCGACCTGCGCAAGCGCCGCGCGCGCTTCGTCGAGCGCTGCGCGACGGCTCATCGGCCGGTGCGCGAGCACTGCCTCGACCATCTGTGTATCGATACGCAGCACGGGATTGAGCGTCATCATCGGATCCTGGAAAATCATCGAGATCCGGTTGCCGCGAATCTTGCGCCACTGCGCTTCGGTGCAGGCGGCCAGTTCCTCACCCGCGAGCTTGATGCTGCCGCTCACCACCTTGCCCGGCGGATCGATCAAACCCATGATCGAATAGCCGGTTTGCGATTTACCGGACCCGGACTCGCCGACCACACCCAGAATCTCGCCGCGCGCGACGCTGAAACTCACACCATTCACCGCTTTCACGATGCCGCGCGGCGTCGTGAAATGGGTGCACAGATTGTTGACCTGCAATGCGGGCTGAGTCATTTCTTCAACCTCGGGTTGAGCACATCGCGCAGGCGATCCGCCATCAGATTCAGGCATAACATCAGCAACAGCAGCGCGACGCCGGGGAACACGCTGATCCAGTAGGAACCGGACAGCAGGTAGTTATAGCCGTTCGAAATCAGCAGACCGAGTGACGGCTCCGTAATAGGCAGCCCAAGCCCCAGAAACGACAGCGTCGCTTCAAGCGAGATCGTGGTCGCCATCTGCACGGTTGCGACGACCAGCAGCGGCGGCACGCAATTAGGCAGCACATGGCGAAAGATGATCCGCGTGTCGCTCAGTTTCAGGCAGCGCGCCGCCTCCACATACTCTTTGCGCAACTCGACGAGCGCGGAACCTCGCGCGGTACGCGCATACACCGCCCATTGCACCAGCACGAGTGCATAGATGATCTTATCGACCCCTTTGCCAAATGCTGCGATAAACACCAGCGCAATCAGAATCGAAGGGAATGAAAGCTGGATGTCGGCGAGCCGCATAATCAGCGCATCGACCTTGCGTCCATAGAATGCGCCGATCAGGCCCAGCGCAACACCGATGCCCAACGCGAGCACCGTACAGACGAGGCTCACGTACAGACTCGTGCGCATGCCGTAGAGAATCGCGGACAGCATGTCGCGCCCCTGGTCGTCAGTGCCGAGCCAGTAGATATGTGCTCCCATCGACGCATGCGCAAGCGGTGGAAGCTGCGAATCGCTTAGATCGAGCTGGGCGAGATCATACGGATTCTGCGGCGCGATCCACGGCGCGAATACCGCCAGCGCAGCAATCGCGATAAATAGCACAAGACCGGTGAGCGCAAGTTTGCTCTGGCTGAATTCACTCCATAGCGCGCTTAGTTGACCGCCCATGCGCGCAAACCGATGCGGTCGTTTCACCGGTTTGGCGGCGGAAAGGGTGGATGCGGCGGATACAGCAGATTGGGCGCGCGGTTCGGCCATGGTCGTTCCTGTGGTGGGTGCCATGTCAATTCACCTCCGCCGTCACCGAGATCCGCGGATCGAGCAGCGAGTACAGAATGTCGACGACCAGATTGATCAGCATATAGATCGCTGCGACGGTCAGCAGGTAGGCGATGACCACTGGGCGATCGAGCGCATTGATCGAATCGATCAGCAGCTTGCCCATGCCTGGCCACGCGAACACGGTTTCCGTGACAATCGAAAACGCGATCAACCCGCCCAGGTTGATGCCGATCACCGTCACGAGCGGAATCATGATGTTCTTCAGGATATGCACGCCGACGATGCGCGATGCGCTCAGCCCTTTGGCCCGCGCGAACTTGACGTAATCGGTCAGCGCGGTTTCGCGGGTCGACGAATACGCGAGCCGGATAATCAGCGCGATGTTGAAGAGTGCGAGATTGAGCGCCGGCAACAGCAGGTGCTTCCAGCCGTCGAGCGTCAGAAAGCTCACCTGCATGCCGAGCCATGAGGTCGTGGTGCCGCGTCCTCCTGAAGGCAGCCAGCCAAGCATCACCGAGCAGACGAGAATCAGGATCAGGCCGACCCAGAACGTCGGCAGACTGAAACCGATCGTCGACGATGCGGTAATGATGCGCGAGGAGAGTTTCTCGGGGCGCAATCCTGCGACCATGCCAAGCGGAATGCCGATGACAATGGCCATCAGCATGGCAATCACGGATAGCTCGAGCGTTGCGGGCATCCGCGAGACGATCATCTGCGCAACCGGTGCGCCGGTCAGGAACGACGTGCCGAAGTCGCCGCGCAACGAGTGGCTGAGGAAATGCCAGTACTGGAGCCACCACGGCTGATCCAGTCCAAGCGATGCAATGATGCGCGTGCGCATCTCGGGTGTGGCGCTGTCGGGGACCATCAGCGCAATCGGGTCGCCCACTACGTAGACGCCGGCAAACACGAGCAGCGACATCGCCCAAAGCGCAAGGACGCTCTGGAATAGTCTCCGCAGAATAAACTCAAGCATGGATTGTCTCGCTCCAACGGGGATGAGTTCGAGCGACAGGACTTGTACTCGCCTGTTCGTGGCCACGGATGCTGCGGGCGGTCCGTGGCCGAGCTCTATCTCGAAAGTATAATATAGTTTAATTTAGGTGAGTTCCACTCTCACGCGTTGACCACCACAAGTTCACGCAATGCCGTAAAGAACCTTTCGTTTTCCTGCGGCAATCCGACCGTGACGCGCAGCCACTCGCCCAGCCCGTAGTCCACCACCTTGCGCACGATGATGCCGCGTCTGAGCAGCGCATCGAACAGCTCGGCCGAATTGCCCACCTTGATGACGACGAAGTTGCCCTGGCTTTTCACATACGGGAGCCGCAGCGCGTCGCAGACCTCATAGAACCGCCCGATCCCTTCGCGATTCAGGCGATACGATTCGTTCAGGTAATCGTCGTCGTTCAGTGCGGCAATGGCAGCAGCCTGCGCCAGCGAATTGACATTGAACGTCTGCCGCACACGGTTCAGAAGATCGGTGACGTAAGGCGTAGCGATGGCGAAACCAACCCGCAGGCCGGCCAGCCCGAACGCCTTCGAGAAGGTTCGCGACACAACCAGATTCGGATAGCGCCGCACGAGTTCGGTACTGTCGTAACGATGGTGCGGTTCGAGATACTCGTTATAGGCCTCATCGAGCAGCACAACGACATTGGCCGGGATGCGATCGAGAAATGCTGTCAGTTCGCCGGCACTGAAGAACGTGCCGGTCGGATTGTTCGGATTCGCGAGGTACACCACGCGCGTCGCCGCGTTGACCGCCAGCGCCATGGCGTCAAGATCGTGGCCGTAGTCTTTGGCGGCCACAGCGACCATCCGCGCGCCGGTTGCCTTGACCGCGTTCTGCCACGCCATGAATGCGTATTGCGACGACACGGCGTTGCAATCGCTGTCCGGTTGCGCAGCCTGCAGGAAGGCACGTGCGACGAGCTCGAGAATGTCGCTCGAACCGTTGCCAAGTGTGATCCAGTTGCGTTCGACGTTGTACTTCTGGCCCAGCGCCACTTTCAGCGCATGACCGTTCGGATCGGGGTAGCGTGCCCCGCTGTTGACGATCGCGTCGATGGCCGCGCGTGCTTTCGGCGGCATGCCGAGCGGATTTTCATTCGATGCGAGCTTGATGATGCTGGCTTCCGGCAGTCCGTACTCGCGCGCCGTTTCTTCGATGGGTTTGCCTGCCTGATAGGGCTTCAACGAGCCGATGTAGGGGGGAGCGACAGGACGCAATTCGTTTGTCATGGGAACACCTTTGCTGACTTCGATAGAGGAATGAGGATGAGTGGCGCGCCGCGGGCGCACCATGCGCAGCTGCCGGGCTATTACAGAAACTTCGTCGGCCAGATCATCGTGCGCCAGATGTGCGCCGACGGACTGCCGTCGAAGCCGAGTCCTTCCTTCGGCTGCCGGAAATTGCGTCCGATGATGTCGACGAAATCGTCGAGACTCACCACTGCGTTCGGATCGAACGAATAGATGTCGTGCAGCGTGATCGAGCGGCTCGACATGTACCATTTGTGATTGCGCGCGTACTCGTAGTCGCGCTGGATATACGGCTCAGGCTCATAGTCCTTGCCGAAGTAGCGCAGATACGCGTCCGGATACCCATAACCCACCGATTCATCCGCGAAGAATCGCAGCGCCTGGTGATACTGGATGGCCCAACTGACCTCCTCGTCCACATACGGCGCGATCATCTGCGCGCCCCAGTAGCCGTGATCGCCACGAATGAAACCGGCCACGCTGATGTCATGCAACAGACAGGCCAGCACGATCTTCTCGTTCTGCCCGGCCTTCAACGCGTGCGTGGCGCTTTGCAGTACGTGATTGGCCGGCCCAAAACGGTACTTGAAGAAATCGATCAACGTGGGCTTCGGCGGCATCTTCTGCAGGCGCGGATCGTCGCCCATCATGAAGTGGCCGGTGCCCGGCGGCGGTGGAATGGCCTGCGTCGGGTCGCGGTCGCCTGACGTGTAGATGACCGATTTCACCACGCGCCGGTCCAGCTCCGCGATCATCTCGTGTTCAAGCGCGTCTGCACGCTCGGAAAGCGTAGGCTCGCGCCCGCTTGCGGTTTGATTGCTCATTGCGATTGCTCCTCTGTCTCTTCGGTACCGAACCGCGCGTCTAGCGATTCCATCCGTATATATCGAGCGTCAACTCACCCGCGGCGATGCGCGCGAGTATTTCCGCTTCCTTATCCTCACGTTCGCGCGCGGCGCGCAACGTGGTGCCGACCGATTCCTGCGCGAGTACCACGACGCCGTCCGCATCGCCCACCACCAGATCGCCCGGCCGCACGGCGACGTCGCCGATACGCAGCGGATGATTGATCCAGCCGCGCGCCGCGAAATCCTTGGTCGTGCCGCGAATGCACAAGCCGCGCGAAAACACCGGGAAGCCGATACGCGCGAGCAACTCGGCATCGCGAACGCAACCGTCGATGACCAGGCCCGCCACACCGCGCTCTTTGGCCGCCGTCGACATGACTTCACCCCAGTAGCCGGCTTCGTAGTAGTCGCTCGTGTATACCACCAGCACGTCACCCGGCTGCGCGACGACCAGCGCGCGATGTAACCAGAGATTGTCGCCAGGCGGCGAATGCACGGTAACCGCCGGGCCGCAGACACGGAATGCCGGACTGACCGGCTTGATCGCCGACGGCAGCGCGCCCAGCTTGTTGGCCGCTTCGAGCAAGGTCGCGCAAGGAAAGGCGCGGGCCGCCTCGATCACTTCGGCGGCTGGCCGCTCAATCGAAGCGGTCACCAGCGGCGAATCGATGAAAGGGTACGACATGGTGTCTCCTGATGGATATTCTGAGGGCTCGCGTGGCGTGGCGTCGTGATGCGTACGCGCTCAGGCGCTCACTTTGCTCTGCAGCGCGTGATAGCGATGCTGCTGGCGCGCCTCGTCGAGCCGCATGCCTTGCCGCGCCGCCTCGCGAATCGCGTGCTCCGCCGCGTGAATCTCTTCGGC